>WNGQ01000495.1_pt1 | contig 52561 bp, 54 predicted proteins | sample 5407661 | NCBI WGS metagenome assembly WNGQ01 (sample SAMN13153382, study PRJNA577476) | soil metagenome | isolation source: 60 cm soil or saprolite under Garry oak tree replicate 2 | place: USA:California | collected 2016-06-15 | reverse complement strand
CCGCGAGGTTGAAGTGGGAATCGAGGTCGATCCATCGGACGTTCTTCTGCGCGAGGGCGAACGCCAACCCGGCGGCGATGGACAGCTGCGGCTCCCCCATGCATCCGACCATCGTGGGGTATCCCGCGGACTCGCAGATCGTGTTCACCTCGGCCGTCGGGACGATCCCGCCGTGCTTCATCAGTTTCAGATTCACTCCGCGCGCAGCGTTGGCCCACCGGAGCTTCTTCGCATCATCCGCGGTCAGGACCATCTCGTCGGCCATGATCGGGATGGGCGAGGACTCCGTCAGAGCGCGCATCCCTTCCCAGTCGTCCACCGGGACCGGCTGCTCGAAGATCATGACCCCTTCTCCCCGGAGGTGGCGCGCGAACGCGAGGGCGTCGTTCCAGGAGTAGCCTCCGTTCCCGTCCACCCGGAATTCGATTTCCGGCCCGACCGCCCGGCGAATCGCCTTCACTCGTTTCACGTCCTCCCTCCAGTCTCGGCCCACCTTGATCTTCAGCGCCCGGAATCCGACACCGACCCAGCGTTCCGCGCGCGCGACCGCGGATGCGGTGTCCATGATGCCGATCGTCATGTCGGTCCGCATCCGGTCCCGCTTCGCGCCGAGGTAGACATGCAGCGGCTTGCGGGCCTCCTGGGCCGCGAGGTCGTGGAGGGCGATGTCCAGCGCCGCCTTCGCGCTCGGCATCCCGGGGATGGCGCGGTCCGCCCAATCCCGGATCTGGGACGGGCGGTCGAACTCGAGGCCCATCAGGGACCGGGCGAACGTCTGCATGGCGTTCAACGCGGAGTGGATGTTCTCCCGCGTCACGTCCGTCGGGGCCGCGCACCCCTGTCCGACCCGGTTGCCCGAATGGACGGAGAGGAACACGACCTCGGAGATCGCGGACGAACCGCGCGCGATCGTGAACGGTTCCTTCCGCTGGAGCGTCATCGGGAGGAACTCGATCAGGTCGATCCGCACGCCGCCCGAACAGACGACGGCGAATATCAAGGTGCCCCGACGGCCCGGCTCCGGAATCCGAGACCCGAGGGCCCGTCGGATGGGACGAGGACGCCTAGAGCATCATCAACATGCCCGCCGTGGCCTTCATGGCCCGACGCGCGTCCTCGATGGATCGGGAAGCGCGTCACGTCCGATGAACTTGCGGACGCTCCGGCCGACGCCGGGCCGACTTCGCCCACTTCGTCCGGGGGTAGTGCCGACAGAATTCCGTGAACGAACACTCCGGACACCGCGGGCCGATCGGCCGGCAGATGTCCTTCCCGAAGCGGATGAAGAGCTCGTTGATATGGAGCCAGTAATCCTTAGGGATTGTCCGCATGAGCCGCTGCTCGGTCTTCTCGGGGCTCTTGGTCCGCACGAGCCCCAGGCGGTTGCTCACCCGGTGGACGTGGGTATCCGTCGGAATCCGCGGCTCCCCGTAGCCGTAGACGAGGACGCAGTTCGCGGTCTTCGGCCCGACCTGCGGCAGCTCGATCAGTTCCTCGTACGTCCGCGGCACGGAACCGCCGTGGCGATCGAGCAGCGCCCGGCTGACCTTCTGAATCTGCACGGCCTTCTGACGGTAGAAGCCGACGGGCTTGATCAACCGCTCCAGATCCGCGGCGTCGGCGTCCGCGATGGACTGGGGCGTGTCGTGCTTCGCGAAGAGCCGCCGGGACGCGATTTCCGTCTTCTCGTCCCGGGTCCGCTGCGACAGGATCGTCGAGATGAGGACGAGGAACGGGTCCTCGCGCTCCGCCACGATCTTCGCGAGCGCCGTCCCGCCCCCGCGAAGGTCCCCCGCGGGCAGGTATCGCCGGGAGAGATCCCGCATGATGAACTCGATCCGGTCACGGGCGGACGCCGAGGTGCTCAAGGGCCTCCCCCGCGGTGTAGATCGAGCCGGTGATCAGGACGACGTCCTCCGGAAGTGCGGCCGAGAGGGCCGTATCGATCGCCTCGCGGACGGCCGGTACGACCGTGGCCTCCGCGTACGGGCGGAACGCGGCGGCGACCTCTTCCGGATCGAACGCGCGGGGGGTCTTCGGTCGGCACGCGATGACCCGCCCGGCGAGCGGTCCGAGGGCGCCCGCCATCGTCCGCAGGTCCTTGTCGTTCAGGATGCCGGCGACGAGAACCGCCCGGCGGCCGGGGAAGACCTCCTTCATCGCGGCCGCCACCGCGATGGCGGCGGGCCCGTTGTGAGCCCCGTCCACGACGACGGTCGGATTCTCGCGAACGACCTCGAAGCGGGCGGCCCACCGCACGGCCGCGATGCCGGCACGGATCGCCTCATCGCCGAGCGGGAGCCCGGCCGCCCGAAGCTCCGTCAGTGCCGCCACCGCGACGGCGACGTTCTCCGACTGGAACGGTCCGAGGAGGGGCGTGTGGACCTCGATCGATCCGAACGCGCCGCGTACCTCGACGTCCTGCCCACTCGGCTGTGTGGGCCCTCGCTCGATCCGGACGTCGCGGCCGACCACGGAGAGCGGCGCGTGCACCTCGCGGCATCGCGCCTCGATGACCGGGAGCGCCGGCTGGTCCACGGTGACCGCGCGGGACGACGGCTTGATGATCCCCGCCTTCTCACGGGCAATCCGCTCGACGGTCTTCCCCAGATGGTCCGTGTGCTCGAGGTCGACCCGTGTGACGACGGAGACGAGGCCGTCGACGACGTTCGTCGCGTCCATCCGGCCCCCCATGCCGACCTCGATGACCGCGACGTCGACGCGCCGTTCCCGGAAGTACTGGAATGCCATCGCCGTCGTGACCTCGAAGAACGTCGGATGATCGATCGGGCGTGCGGCCGTCATCGCATGAATGGCGGGCTGCATCCCGGACCAGATCCGCAACACGTCGTCGTCCGAGATCGGCTCGCCGTCCACCCGGATCCGTTCGTTGAAGCGGATCAGATGGGGCGACGTGTACAGGCCGACTCGGTACCCCGCGGACCGGAGGGCCGAGGCCGCGTACGCACACACGGACCCTTTGCCGTTCGTCCCGGTCACGTGGAGGACCTTCAGGTCCCGGTGCGGATCGCCGAGCAGGGAAAGCAGTCGGCGGATGTTGTCCAGGCCGAGCTTGATGCCGAACCGCTCAAGCCGGTACAGATGGTCGAGGGTCGCCTGATAGTCCATCGGACGCGCGGGGGCTAACGGACCTTGCGGGTTAAACCTTGGCGCGATCGACCGGCCGTCGTCCCGATTTTCCGAGGGAGGACGACAGATATATACCGCGCACGGCAATCGTCGCGGCGATGCATCCGGCGGAGCGTCTCCGCGGCGTGAAGAGCATGAAGCTGCAGGGCAAGACGATCGTCCTCGGGGTCACGGGGAGCATCGCCGCTGTCGAGTGCGTCAAGCTCGCGCACGAGCTGATCCGCCATGGGGCCGAGGTCCACGCGGTCATGACGCGATCCGCGACGTCCATCCTCCACCCGAACGCGCTCGAGTACGCGACGGGCCGGCCGGTCGTCACGGAGATCACGGGCTCGATGGAGTACCTCATCCTGTGCGGAAGGGACGGGAAAGCGGATCTCCTCCTGGTCGCGCCCGGCACGGCGAACACGATCGGCAAGATCGCCCAGGGGATCGACGACTCGACCGTGACGACGTACGCGACGAACGCCCTCGGCTCGGGCATCCCGATCCTCGTCGCCCCCGCCGCGCACGAGTCGATGATCGACAACCCCGCCGTGGCGGCAAACCTGCGGCGGCTCAAGGAACTCGGAGTCGAGCTGATCGAGCCGAAGCGAGAGGAGGACAAGGCGAAGATGGCCGATGTGGACACGATCGTCGCGCGGGTCATCCGCCGCCTCGGCCCGAAGGACCTCGCCGACATGCGCGTCCTGGTCGTCACGGGCGCGACCGTCGAGCCCATCGACGACATCCGCATCGTGACCAACCGGTCGACCGGCGGCACCGGCATCGAACTGGCGAAGGTCGCCTACGAGCATGGAGCCGACGTGGAGCTCTGGCTGGGACGACACGAGACGCCGGTCCCCTCATGGCTTGCGTACAAATCGTTCGCGACGACCGCCGACCTGGCGGCGATGGCGGAGAAGGCGGACGCGGATATCTGCGTCGTGCCCGCGGCGGTGGCGGACTTCACCCCCGCGAAAAGGGAAAAGGGCAAGATCCCGACTCGCGAGGGCGGTCTCACGCTTGATCTCCAGCCCACGCCGAAGCTCCTCGAGCGGTTCCGAAAGGGCGCGCGGAAGGCGCTCGTCGGTTTCAAGGCGGAGGCGGGGGTTACGAGCGCTGAACTCAAGTCGCGGGCGATGGCGCTCCTGAAAGAGGCCGACCTGGACCTCGTCGTCGCGAACGACATCTCGAAGGTGCGGGGCGACACGACGTCCGTCACGATCTTCGACCGCAAAGGCCAGTCCGACACGTTCGATGGGTCGAAAGCTCTCGCGGCGGAGCGGGTCTGGCGGGCGGTCCTCCATGGTGTCCGAGGGTGAGGCGTTCTGTCCGGGACACGTGACCGCGTTCTTCGAGGTCGTTGAGGACCCGGATCCTCGGAAGAAAGGATCCCGCGGCGCGGGACTCTGCCTCGGCCTCGGGGTCCACACGGTCGCGCGGGTGCGGGAGGCGACGAGGCCGTCGATCGATATCCTGGTGAACGGAAGGCGCGCCACCGCCGAGGTCACGCGGAAGGTCGCGGAGAAAATCTTGGCGGGAGGCTCGTTCGAGGTCAAGATCCTGAGCGAGTCTCCTCTCCCCGTCTCACAGGGGTTCGGCGTGAGCGCTGCCGCGGCCCTGAGCACCGCGTTGGCCCTGGACGACGCGCTTGGTCGGGGCACGCCCCGCGCTGAACTCGTGGCGATCGCCCACGAGACGGAGGTCGAGTGCCGCACGGGCCTCGGCGACGTCGTGCCCGCCTCGCTCGGCGGGATGGACCTCCGATGGAAACCGGGAGCGCCGGGCCACGCCGAGGTGCGGACGTTCCGCGTCGAGGCGAATCTCCTCCTCGCGGTCCTCGGGCCGGAAATGCCGACACGGTCGGTGATCCGAGATCCGAAGAAGATCGAGGCGATCAATCGCGCGGGAAGCGCGTGCGTCGACGCGTTCGCCGCGCAGCCGACACTCGACCGACTCTTCGATCTCGGGGTTCGGTTCGCCGAAGAGTCGGGTCTCGCGAGCAAGAGCGTCCTCGAAGTCATCCACGCGAGTCGGATGTTCGGGCGGGCGACGATGGCGATGCTCGGCAACTCCGTCTTCGCGACGGGCAACCGAGAGCATCTCGCGACCCTCTACCTCAAGTTCGGGACGCTTCAGCGGTGCGAGGTCGACAACGAGGGTGCGCGGGTCCTGTAGTCAATCGGCCAGGGTGAAGAGTCGATCGTCCCCACCGACGTCGAACAGACCGAGCCGGGCACCTGCGTCGAGCCAGCCGTGGGCGTAGTTGATGTTGGCGAGCGCCTTGTCGAGTTCGCCCTTTGCACGGAAGTGCTTTGCGTCCTCGTAGTACGCGCGGGCCATGCCCACGAAGTCCTCCGCGACTTTTCGGAGATGGGAGCGCGCGGGGGCGGCAATTGCCGCCTTCGCGAGCGCCTGCTCGGTGAGCGAGATATCCTTGTCAACGAGATCCCGCAAGGCCACGCGCGTTGATGCGCCGGACCGACTAAAGGCTTTCCGCCGCGCTCAGTCCTCGATGACCTTCACGCTCTCGCCCCCGTGGCGAGTCTCCCGCGGCCGTACCTCGACCATCAGCGGCATCTGGAGCCCGCCTCCCGTCATGATGGCCACGCCGATCGGGAGGCGCGAGATCTCCTCCGCCATGGCCGTCGTCAGTCCCTCAACGCTCGCGATGATCGCCTTCAGGTCGTTCGGGTTCGTGACCTTCAGGATGATCTGCGTGTTGCACTGGCTCAGCACGTTCTTGTCGACCTTCGCCGCGCGCTGCGTGATGACCACGAGTCCAAGGCCGAATTTCCGCCCTTCCGATGCGAGCGTCCGAAAGACCTTGGACGACGCGACCTGCCCGACCTGAGGACAGAAATTGTGCGCCTCCTCGACGACGAGCATCATCGGCGGGATGCGACCGACCTTGCGGAGTTCGAACATCGCGGTCGCGAGGCGGTTGACGACGAGCTCCTGGATGTCTGGGGGAACGCCTTTCAAGTTGATGATCGTCGTCTTGCCTTTGATCACGAGTTCGTCGATCCGCGTGCCTTCCTTCGCGAAGATCTCGACCTCGCTGAGGTATTCGAGCTCATCGATCAGCGAGGCGTTCTGGGGGTCGTCTTCGCGCTCGAGGACGCGGATGATGTCGCGAATCGTGTAGTCCTTCGTCGCCTGCCGCAAGAGGTCCAGCGCCTTGCGCAACGCGGTCAGGTGCGTCCGGACCTTCGCCGAGCCCGTGAGGGACAAGATGTCCCGCGCGTCGAGATTGCTGAGCGTGAACTTGAGCGGCCGGCTCCCCGGATTGATCTTCGTGTCCGGGGAAAATACCTGGATGACGTCCGCGTAGGCTCGGGGTTCGACCCGGAATCGAGCCGACCCCTCCGGGTGCTTCCCCTTCTCCCGGAGCGCGGCATACTCCCCGTGCGGATCGACGATCACGCAGGTCACATGATGTTTCATGAGCTCCTCGATGAGGACGCCCGCGATGTACGACTTCCCGCCCCCCGTCTTCGCGAGGATCGAAACGTGCTTCTGCACCATGGCGTTGATGTCGAGGAAGACGGGCACGTCGTGGCCGGCCAGCAGCCCGACGTAGGCGCCATGTTTCCGGTCCTCGTTGAGGCCGATGACCTCTTGGATCGTGGCGGTCTCCGCCTTGCGGACGGGCTCGCCGGCGCGGAACGGGGTGCGCGGGACCTGGAGCAGTCCGCGGTCGTCGCGGTACCCGATCACGCTGACCTGGGCCGCCACGCGCTCCTCGACGTCGACCGGATCGCCGTCGCTCATCTGCTGCGCGCGGTCTAGAGACAGGTCTGTCTTCCGCTCAATCTGATCGACTCGGCCGAGGACGATGCCGCACGTCTCGTGCTCGACCTGGACGAACTCGTTGCGCTCGATCGGATCGACGACGGAACAACGGAACGACGTCGTGCCCACATCGCCGTAGATGACGCCGACAAATCCGTCGCCGTGATGGGAAGCGGGCCTAGAATGAGCGGCGGACTCCATGCGTGCATCCCATGCAAGGCGCGATAACCCGGCGTCGAGATAAATAGGTTTGTCCACAGAGCTGGATGGCCGAACGAAAATCACCTCTGATATTCTTGAGCGCCGTGTTCAAGTCGTTCTCGGAGCAAGCCAATCCGACCATGCCGGGCGCCGTAGCGGAAACATCCCTCCAGATGGTGTTTGGCAAGGCGTTCCTCGCCGAACTCCAGCGCGGTGACCTGGAAACGGCGAAGGTCTTTGCGCGAGCGTTCTTGACTCGGACCACGCTCACGTCGAAGTGCCCGCTACCCCTTGCCGCCTGACGCGCTTCTCGATCGCCGCCACCGCGTCCGCCGCGACCGCCTTCGCATCGCGTGCGCCGTCGAGCACGACGAACCGGCGTGAGCGGGCGAGTCGATCGTAGTTCGCCGCGACCTTCTTGAGGAACCCGAGGTCCTCGAATCGGATGAGGTTCGGCCGCGTTTGGATTCGTTTCAATCCGAGCTCCGCGGGCACTCGAAGCAGCAGTGTCAGGTCCGGAGGGACGATCCATGCCTCGCTCGCTCGCTGCAGGAACCGCACGGGGTCGCGCACTACGCCCTCGAGCCGCGCCCCCTGATACGCGTAGGTCGAGTCCGCGTACCGGTCGCTCAGGACCAACTCGCGTTTCTCGAGGTGAGCTCGGATCTCGTCGACGTGCGCTGCGCGGTCCGCCAGGAACAGGAAAGACTCGGCGATGGGCCCGACATCGTCGTCGTAGGCGCGGCGCACGGCATCGCCGAGCCATGTGGCGGTGGGCTCTGTCGTAAGAAAGACGGGAACGCCTGCCGCGCGGAATGATTCTGCGACGAGCCGACTCACCGTCGTCTTCCCCGCGCCGTCGATTCCTTCGAACGTGACGAAGCCGGTGAGCACGCGGGACGGCAACGAGGGCGCGGCAGATTAAACCGTCGACACAGCGGTCCCAACGCGCGGCCGCACAACGTTTTTATAGAGTCCGGCGGCTCCGTGCCGCGGCGCGTTCGGCTCGGGGGGCGGGGACGATCGCATGGAAGATTCATCCGGACATGCGAAGGCTTTCCGAAGGGGGCGACCGGGAGGCGCGCTGCCGCCGATGCCACGTGCGAATCGTGCTGTTGCCGGATGACCGGCGCCAAGGCTATTGTTTCGACTGCTACGATTCCCTCGAGGTCCGGTCGAAAGCCATCCTCTAGTCCGTGGCTTTCCCCATGAGTTCGCGACGCCGCTCTTGGCGGCGCTGCTTCCATCGTCGCACGTCCGCCTCGATCCACTCCTTGGGACGGCCTTGGGCCTTGAGCCAATCGACGTTGGGCTTCCAAACGAAATCCCACGAGCGCAGCGCCGCCTCGACCTCGTCAGTCACCTGTTCCGCGGATGGCGCGGCGTCCTGCTGTGCCCTCCCGCCGACCTGCCAAGCCCAGGCCTTCAGGTCCTCCAGCAGGGGCGATTTCTTTGCGCTCTCCCAGAGCAGGGTGGCGCTCCGCAAGGCGTCCTTTTCCTGATCGCGATCGAAGACCGCCGTCACGCGCTCGATCCCGCTCGCCCAGAACGGACGCTCCAACGTCCCGCGCCACCGCAGGCCGTGCTTGGCGAGGAGCCGCTTGAACGACTCCTTGTTCTTCGAGTAGGCCTCTCCATCCATCTCGAAGCGAAAGCGCATGGCCCGTCTCGCACGCCGTGGCGGATAGTTAACGATTTCGCGCCTCGACCGTGCACCGAAGGCGGCCGACCTCCGCGATGTCTGCATCCAGCACATCGCCCGGAGTGATCGGCCAGACTCCCGCGGGGGTCCCCGTCGCAATCACGTCGCCCGATTCGAGCGTCATGATCTGCGACGCAGCCTCGATCAGCCGCGGGATCCGGAAGACCATCCGACCGGTGTTCGAGTCCTGACGGACCGTATCGTTCACGCGCAGCCGGATCGAGAGCCCGTGCGGCTCGCGGACGCGGTTCGCGGAAACTCCCTCGGAAATCGGCGCGAACGTATCAAAGCCCTTCGAGGCCGTCCAGGGCGAGCCGTCCTTCCGCGCCTTCGTCTGCAAGTCCCGCGCGGTGATGTCGAAGAACACCGCGTATCCGGCGACCAGACGCATCGCATCTCCCGGGGCGACGTCCCGGCCTCCCGCCCCCAAGATGGCGGCGAGTTCCGTTTCGACTTCGACCCGCTTCGACTCCATAGGCAGGAGGATCGTCCCTCCTCCCGGCAAGAGCGAGGTCGTCGGTTTGAGGAAGAAGATCGGCTCCTCGGGAACCGCCGTCCCCATCTCTTTCGCGTGGTCGACGTAGTTTCGCGCGACGCAGAGGATTTTCGAAGCCGGAACGGCCTTGCCGGCGATCACGAGTTGCGGCATGCACTCACCGCGCGGTGGCCCGACGTGCGCCGGCCAGCTTGAGCCGCACAATCGTCATCGCGACGAGCGCGAATCCCACCGCGGCGGCGAAGCCAATCGTCTCGCCGACCTCGCCGTACTGCGTCGCGTACAGCTGCCCCAGGCTCGTGAGGAAGTTGAACGTGGCGTGCATCGTGACCGCGACGATGTAGAACGGCAGGAACGCCCACGTCCGGCGGGTGAGCCAGGTCTTCGCGATTCCGTACCCCAGGACGGCGGTCGAGCTGGCGTGCAGGAACGACGACGAAAACGATCGGATCGCGATGACCAAGAGGGAGGCCGACGCCCCACCGTTCGGATTCACGAGCGCCTCCACGCCGTAGAGGAGGTTCTCGGTCGCCGAGAATCCGAGACCTGCCGCCGCCCCGTACACGAGTCCGTCGAGGAGGGCCTGCGTCTCCGGTCGCCCGGCTTGGACGCCGAGGCCCTTCGCCGCTTCCTCGGCGATCGGGGCAACGACCAGCGCGCCGATGGCGATGGTCGGGTCCGTGAAGCGACGCGCGAAGAAATCGTTCACCGATCCGATCTGGCCGAGCGTCACGAGGAGGATGATGCTGGCCACGATCGCGACGAGCACGCTGAGCACGGCGCCCCAGACGAACGCCTTCAGGACGTTCCACCACGGCTCCTTCCCGTACCGGGCCGTGTTCCGGATCCACGCCATGAACACGAGGGGCGGGACGAACGCCGAAATGATGAGGACCAGGACGAAGGACGGAGAGTCTGCGAGGCCCGCCATGAGACCGCCCGCGGTTCAGCGATCCTCGGGCCGCTCGACCTCGTTCCGGAGCTTGGCATGCGCCGCCGACAGCCGGGCGACCGGCACGCGGAATGGGGAGCAGGAGACGTAGTCGAGTCCGATCTCGTGACACAGCTCGATGCTCGCGGGATCCCCGCCGTGCTCGCCGCAAATCCCGATCTCCAGGTCCTTTCGGACCTTGCGGCCCTTCTGGACGCACATGCGCATGAGCGCGCCGACGCCCTCCCGGTCCAGGGTCTGGAACGGGTTGTGGGGAAGGATGCCCCGCTCCACGTAGTCGAGGAGGAACTTGCCTTCCGCGTCGTCACGGCTGTAGCCGAGCGTCGTCTGGGTGAGGTCGTTCGTCCCGAACGAGAAGAACTCCGCGTGCTTCGCGATCTCGTCCGCCGTGAGCGCGGCTCGCGGGATCTCGATCATCGTCCCGAACTTGTAGTTCACCCGGACGCCTTCCCGCTCCATCACCTTCCGTGCCTCTCGCTCGAGGGCCTCCCGCTCCACCTTCAGCTCGTTCACGTGCCCCGCGAGGGGAATCATGACCTCGGGCTTGACGTCGAGTCCCTCTTTCGCGAGCTGGCACGCCGCCTCGAAGATCGCGCGCACCTGCATCTCGGTGATCTCGGGGAACATGATCCCGAGGCGGCAACCGCGGAGCCCGAGCATCGGGTTCGTCTCGCGGCTGGCGGCGACCGCCTCCAAGAGCAACTGCTTCCTCGGGAGGAGCGCCTCGATCCCCCGCCCGATGTCCCCGTCGCCCGCCTTCTTGACCTCCTCGAGGAACGCTTGGTCGTCGTCGGACCGCGCGGCGCGTTGGAGGACGTCCGGGTTGCCGCGCGCGAGCGTGAGCTTCGTCACCTGCACGAGGAGCGTCTCGTACTTCGGGAGGAACTCGTGGAGCGGTGGGTCGATCAGCCGGATGATGACGGGCAGCCCCGCCATCGCCCGGAGGATGCCGACGAAATCGCCCTTCTGGAGCCGCTCGAGTTTCTCCAGGGATCCGATGTAGCGACGTGAGAGATCCTGAAGCTTCGGCCCGAGGCGCGCGAGGCGCTCCTCGAGGACACGACGCCGGTCCGTCCGCGTCGAATCGATCTCGGCCTTCAGCGTCCGGACCTCCGTCGAGACCCGTCGATACTCCGGAGCGGCGAGGATCATCTCGTGCATGATATCGAGTCGGTCCGTCTCCATGAACATGTGTTCCGTCCGATCGAGGCCGATCCCCTGCGCGCCGAACTCCCGAGCGCGCTTCGCGTCCCGGGGATAGTCGGCGTTCGCCCAGACCTGGAGGCGGCGCTCCTGGTCGGCCCACTCGAGGAGCGTCTGGAGATCCGTTTCCTTCGTGAAATCGGGGTCGATCGTCGGGATGTGACCCTCATAGACCTCGCCCGAGCTGCCGTCGATCGAAACGAAGTCGCCACGGTGGACGACCTTCTCGCCCACCCGGAACTCCCCCTCATCGAAGTCGACCACGATCGACTCGCAGCCCGCGACGCACGGGATCCCGAGGCCACGCGTGACGACGGCCGCGTGGCTCGTCGCGCCCCCACGGGCCGTGAGCACGCCCTTGGAATGAAGGATGCCATGGACGTCGTCCGGCGACGTCTCGAGGCGAACGAGGACGACCGGCTTCTTCTCATCGCGGCCGAGCGACTCGGCTTCGTCCGGATCGAAGATCGCATAGCCGGCGGCCGCGCCGGGGGAGGCGTTCAATCCCTTCGCGAGATATCGGCCCTCGCGCCTCGCGGCGAGCTTGGCCGTCTCATCGAACTGCGGCAGCAACAGCTGGATCACATGGGCCGGCTCGACGCGGAGAATCGCCTCCTTCCTCGAGATGAGTCCCTCGCGAGCCATGTCGATCGCGATCTTGACCGCGGCGCGCGCGGACCGCTTGCCGGATCGCGTCTGGAGGATCCAGAGACGGCCCCCCTCTACCGTGAATTCGATGTCCTGAATGTCGCGATAGTGTTTCTCGAGGAGTTCTGCGGCACGCGCGAACTCTCGATAGGCATCCGGGAATTTCTCCCGCATCTGGGCGATGTTCATCGGAGTGCGGATCCCTGCGACGACGTCCTCCCCCTGGGCGTCCGGAAGGAACTCTCCGAACAGCTCCTTCTCCCCGGTGGACGGGTTCCGCGTGAAGGCGACGCCCGTCCCGGAGTCGGCGCCCATGTTGCCGAACACCATCGTCTGCACGTTCGCCGCGGTACCCAGGGTGTGCGGGATCTTGCTGAAGTTCCGATAGTCGACGGCGCGCTTCCCGTTCCAAGATCGGAACACGGCCCCGATCGCCTCGCGGAGCTGGGTCTCCGGGTCTTGGGGGAACGGTTCGCCGACTTCGCTCCGGTAGAGGCCTTTGAATTCCTCGACGATGGATCGGAGCATGTCCGCCGTCAGGTCCGAATCCTGCTTGCCTTCCGTCCGTCCCTTGAATTCGTCGAGGATCGACTCAAACTTGCGCCCTTCGATCTCCTTGACGATCCGGCCGAACAACGCGATCAGTCGACGGTAGGCGTCCCGGGCAAACCGATCGTTCGATGTCTGTCGCGCGAGGGCGCCGACGGTCGCGTCGTTTAACCCAAGGTTCAGGATCGTGTCCATCATCCCGGGCATCGAGAACTTCGCCCCGGACCGGACGGACACGAGGAGCGGATTCTCCGGGTCCCCAAATTTTCGGCCGACCTTCGCCTCGATCGAGGCGAGGCCTTTGAAGACCTCTTTGAGGAGGCCCGGCGGGAAACGGCCGCTCTTCGAATAGCCGTTGCACGCCTTCGTCGTGATCGTGAAGCCGGGCGGCACGGGAAGGCCCAGCCGCGTCATCTCGGCGAGGCCCGCGCCCTTGCCCCCGAGGAGGTCCCGCATCGAGGCGTCGCCCTCTTCGAACAGGTACACGTACTTCGGCAGGGCGCCACCCCGACCGCTGTAGTCCCGCGCGTTATATAACCGTTTTCGGAAGCGATCATGCGAGTCCGTCGAGCCCGTCGAGAAGCCTCGCACACCGGATGGTCGCGACCAGCCCGTAGAGGCGGAGGAGGCCTTCGAGGCGGGTGCCGATCGGGACGCCGGAATCGTCGATCTTCGTGAACACCGCGTCGATCGCGGCGCGCGCCTCGCGGATCGAGACGAGATCGTCCGGGTCCCGGTATTCGGTGGCGAGGGACCACAGGGCATCGTGCACCGCGAGCGAGTGCGTCCGGTACGCGGCCTGCAGGACGGCCTCGCTGCCGGCGACATACTGCCGACTCCCGAGGAACATGAGCCCTTCCGAAAGCCCGCTCATCAAGAACCTCATGAGGCTCCTCTTCTCCGCGGTCAGGACGTTCTCGGTCGCGAGGATGCCGACCGATGCGAGGTCGTAGAAGCTCGCGGACTCCGCGGCTTTCGTCGAGGCCGAGAATCCACCGATTTCGAGGCCGAAGCGGTAGAACTCGGTCACGGCGTCAAGGGCCGACCCCGCCGTCCGACGAAGGCCCTCCTGCCGCTCGACCTCGAGCCAGCGCGAGACAATCTGCAGTTCGCCCCGGAGCCGCACGAGCGCGACCGGATCGAGGCTCGTCAACGCCTCCCGGAGCGCGACTCGGTAACCCTCCCGGAGGGCCGCCGCATCCTCTTTGCCCATGCCTACGAGGATGGGACGGTGGCCCTAAAAGGCTCTGCCGGGCCTCCCCTAGAACCCCATCTGGTAGACCTTGATGTCCGCCCGCTTCCGTTCGAGGAACCGGTAGACCGTCTTGTGTTCGCTCCCGCGAAGGAGCATGAGGGCGGCCTCGCGGGCGATCGCCATCTCAAAGGATCCGCCGATTAGGGAGACCGTGTGCCCGAAGACGCTCACGTCGACGCCCGTGAGTTCCTCGATCAGTCGGCGGGTCTTGCCGCGCGTCCCGATCAAGCGTGCGCGAATCTGCCCGACTCGGTTCCTCGAGTGGGCGAAGTCCTTGATGTCGAGGACCTCGAGGTACGCGTCTTCGTCGAGGAGTCGGAACGCGCGGTCCTCGGAGAACCCGCGAGCCATGGCATGGACGATATCACGTGCCTTCAACGCGAGCACGGGATCCGTCGCGGACGATTCGTCGATGGTCACCTCGCCCGTCGACGAGTCGACGGCAATCCGCGTCCCCGTCGCCTCTTGGAGCCGCTCCTTCGTCACACCGTCCGCCCCGATCAGGACCCCGATCCGCTCCGAGGAAATGCGCGCGTAGAGCATGTCAACCCTCGACGATCGCCTTCTCGAGCTCGGCGGGCGTCACACGAACCCCTCGCCGATGGAAGAATCGGGCGATGTTCGAGACGTCCCGCTTGAACCAGTCCTCCGCCCTCGGATGATCGAGCGGCACGGCTTGCCCGACGTCGATGACGACGATGCGTCCCTCCCAGTAGAGCAGGTTGTACTCGCTGAGGTCCGCGTGTACGAGCTTGGACTTCCGAATCGCCTGCAAGTTCGCGACTACGTCCGCATACGTCGCCGCCGGATCGTCGAGCGCGACCTCTCGCAGCGTGGGGGCGGGCTGGGTCTCGTCCCCGATGTACTCCATCACGAGGACGTTGTCCAGGACCCGCTCCGGTCTCGGCACCCGTGTGCCGGCGTCGTCCATCCGGACGAGGTTCTTGTACTCCTTCTGGGCCCAGGCGAAGATGGTCGGCCGTATCGCCTTCTTCACTTTCTTGAAGCGGGGGTCGCCCTCGATGTAAACAGCGATGTTCCGGAACGTCGCGTTGGCGATGCGGTAGATCTTGACCGCCTTCGCTCGCCCCGCGGCGTCGGTGGCGTGGAACACGCTCGCCTCCTTCCCCGTGCTGACGGGATAGTCCAGCGTCGCAATCACGCCGTCACCGATGAGCGACGCAATCGTCAGGAGGGCCGCGCGGTCGAACACCTGCTCGTACGTCTTCCGCGTATCCGAGTCCTTCTCCTTCGTCCGGAGTGCGTCTACTTGGCTCTCGAGGGCCCGCATCCGCCGGTCGTCAATCATCGTCCCCAAAACGAACGGTCCGCTCGACTAAGAGCTTTTTGGACTTCAGAAGATGTTGATCGATTTGGGGATGAGACCACGGCGGCTCATGTAGCTGGCCTCGGTCTTCGTGTACCGGTGCTTGATGTCGCACTTCTCATCCTGGAACTGCCACACCTTCACGACGAGCAAGTCCCCCTCGCGGATCCACATCCGCTTCTTGAGCTTGCCCGGGATCCGGCCCAGCCGGCTCTTGCCGTCCTGGCACGTGACCCGGATCCGGGAGGCGCCCAGGAGCTGGTCTGCGACCCCCATGATCTCGCCCTCTTTCGCCCGCGGCATGCGGACGCGGACGACCTCTTCTTCCGGCACTTTCGCAACGATGGGGGCCTTTGGCTTAAACGTTTGCGGGTCTCACTCCGGAAGACCCGCCGCATCCGACTCGAGCCCTGCGTCCTCGAGCCGGGTCTCGCTCACCGGAACGTACGGGTACGGGATTGGCGGCGTCTCAAAGAACGTCGGCCGAACGATGTCGACGCCTTCCGGTAAGGCGTACGTCTGGTCGTCCACGTGACCGAACCAGTACACGACCGCCCCGTCGCCGAACAAATCGCTGTACGGCAGGAGCTGTTTCTTGATGTGCCTCCGGATCTCGTACGGATCGCCAAACGTCGCTTTCGACTCGATCCAGTACTTGCGGGATCCGTTCATCTCAATCGGCTTGTGCAGGAGGATGTCCGGCGTCTTGTCGTACTTCGCGCGGAGCTCCTTTTCCGTTTCGTACTGCAGGTCCCGCGAATCGAGCCACGTCTGCAACTTCGCCTCCCCCCACCGACCTCTCGCATATTGCCGCGCACTTCCTTCAGGGGAGTAGACGATGTCCGCGCGGGCCACCTCCTCGAGCTCCTTGCGGAGGCGGCGGTCGCGGACCGACTCAAGATCGTTGATCATTTTCCAGAACTGCTTGCGAGAGACTTTGCGCTGCTCGAGCACCATCAGCGAGGTCAGGATAGCGGGGAATTCGAACCGATGGGCAATCTCCACGAGGCTCGTGCCGTTCTGCCACATGAACGCGAGCCGCCGGGCCTGTGCCTTCACCCGATAGAATTTCTTGGTCGTGTCCCGGACAATTCGTTGCGTGTAGATTACGAGGAGGAGTTCCTTGTCGTAACCGAAGTTCTCGGCGAGGAAGTCGATGTCCTCCGCGGTCGCAAGTTTCCCGTAGAGGTCCTGGTACTCACTCAATTTCATCGATAAGGCCACAAAATCACGCTGAAGGGATGAAAGGGACGGTGTCACCAATTGGCCACGATACTTAAAGGTTTTTGGCCGAATCGCGCGACCGAGGATGGGGGCGTCCGCGGCTCGACGGAAAGGGCACGGGCTCGTGCCACGTCAGTCAGTCGACCCGGGAACGCCTAAATAGGTCGCACCCAATCGTGCGCGTCCGTCGATGCCGACGGACATCTCGAAGATCATCAGCGATGCGGCGTACCAGGCGTACGAACGACGGCTAATGCATCAGGTCAAGCAAGCCGCGATCCCCCATCACGTCGCGATCATCATGGACGGCAACCGGCGATTCGCGCGGGAGATCGGCCTCGGCAACGTCCTCGACGGCCACGTGAAGGGCCGGGACAAGCTCGAGGAAGTCCTCGAGTGGTGCCTCGAGGTCGGCGTGCGCATCCTGACCGTCTACGCCTTCTCGACGGAGAACTTGCAGCGCCCGAGCACGGAGGTCCAGCACCTCATGCACCTCTTCGCCGAAAACTTCCGGAAGGTCGGCGACGATGAGCGCGTTCACAAACACAAGATCCGCATCCACGTGTTCGGTGACCGGAGTCTCCTCCCGACCGAGGTCATCGAGTCGATCGAATACGCGGAAGACCGGACGAAAGGATACGAGGAATACCGATTCAACGTCGCCGTTGCATACGGCGGCCGGGAGGAGATCCTCCAGGCGATTCGCGACGTCGTCCGCGACGCGCAAGCGGGCACCGTCCGCCCGGACGACATCGACGAGAAGTTCTTCTCGAAGCGCCTCTACACGGCCGACCTCCCGGATCCGGACCTCGTGCTCCGGACGAGCGGAGAGGAGCGGATCTCGAACTTCCTCCTGTGGCAGCTCGCCTATGCCGAACTGTATTTCGTCGACGTATATTGGCCGGGCTTCCGGAAGATCGACTTCCTCCGCGCCATGCGGTCGTACCAGATGCGGCAGCGGCGCTTCGGTGAGTGACTCACCCGTCGAACGTCGTCAGAGCCAATGACGCTCAATCAATCTGGACCGACCCGAGAACCGGACGGAAGATCCATTTGTCGCCGGCGCCATGGATCGAGCTCGCCAAGTCGAAATTCACCGTAATCGTGACGGAGCCGCCGCCCGCGAGATCGAACGGGGTCACCGTCATCAACTCGCCATCGGGCACGGTTACAGTGACGTGTGTCCCATTCGGAAGGACGCCCTCGACGGAGTTGATGGCGACCCGGAGCTGCGTGTACTTCCCGGGCGTCGCGCGGTCGAGGGACAGGAGTTGCGTCACATTCCCAAGGCCGACGAAGTCGATCTGCGTCGTCGATAGGGGCAAGGAAGTCCAACCGCTCGCGTTCCCCGCATTCGCCCGATGGACCTGGATGTCCGAGAAGACAACGTTCAGGTGTTGCCAGTTGAGCGGCGTCGCACTCACCGCGATCTTGATGGTGCCGCTGGCGTACGTGCCGAGCGATGCGACCGCGATGATGGCGAGCAGTGCCGCAACCGCCAAGGCGAATGCGCGGCGCGGCGTCACTGCGGTCCTCCTCCGGGAGCATGATTCTCCGAGCGGGCTATATAGATTCTCGCTGCCTATCGACGTCGATGACGAAGAGCTCACGCCGCGGCCATCGGCGCGGCCATCCCGAGCGCCTCGTACACGTGGTCGATCGCCTCGCGCGCACGGCGCTCGTCGTCCGTCTTGACGAGGATCTTTCCGCTCTCGTACAGGGTCAACTCAGGCTCGCCTTCGAGGATGAGCATCACCTTGACGTCGCTGACACGCCAGCCCGCCCCCCGCAACCGTTCCGCGGCCCCAGGAAGGTCCACGCGCGCCGGCTTCTTGAGGGTCGAGATGAACGCCGTGGCGGTGCGACACGGTTTGAGCAAGTAGTAGGTCATCGGGCGGTCTCCGGAGGGGCCGGGAGCGACCCAGGGGCGCGGTCGGCCTTGAACCTTTCCGGCTGGACATCTTCGAGGCACTCCGCCACCAGCCGATCCATGGGAAGTTTCGCCTCCTCTTCCAAGATCTGGTCGAGGCGGGCGTGCGTCGCGGGACGCGGCGGCCCCAGGAGGTCACAGATTTCCGGGCCCTTCGAGACTTCGTACGTGCCAATCGCCTTCGCGCGGTCCACAATCTCCTGCTTGTCGAATCCGATCAGCGGCCGGATGATCGGACGCCTCCCGACCGCATCGATCGCCCGTAGGCTCGCGAGCGTCTGGCTCGAAACCTGACCGAGGTTCTCTCCCGTCACGAGGACTTCCGCCCCCTCTCGATCTGCGATGGCGTCGGCGAGGCGGACCATGACCCTCTTCGTCAGGATGAAATAGAAGCGCCGGTTCGCCGCGTGGGCGACTTCGGCGAACGCCTCTCCGACCCGCACGACGTACAATGTGGGAACACCGATGATCCCACAAAGGGCCCGCGTTTTCACCTCGGCCGCGTCGTCCGTGATCGGCTCGAGGGAAAAGTGCGCGGCCACGAGGCCGAGCCCCTGGCGGGCCATGAGGTGGCCGGCGACGGGGCTGTCGAATCCACCGCTGAGGAGCAGGACGCCTGCACGGACCACGTCAAATCCCCACGTACTTCGCATACACGCTGCGGGCCTCCGACTCGTCCTTCACGCCGCGAATCAACGCGCGCCCGTCCGGAAAGACGGTGAGGCGACGTCCTTCCACGTCGGCCACGAGAACATCGCCCGCACGACGCGCGGTGCCGAGTCCGCGCAGTCGGCTCGCGAGGCCGTCGAGGTCGATCGTGCCGCGATGGAGGGGGTCGAGGGAGATCGTATCGCTCCCGCAGAGGGATGCGAGGACCTGCGTGCGCCTCGCCCCGACATAATCGCGCTGTCCGCCCACGCAGGCGGGACAGTCCGCACGCCGTGCGATGCGGACCCGCTCAATCCCAGGGCGCCAACCGTCGATGACGAGCAAATCGCCGGACGGAGGGTTCCCGACGAGGAGGCGCAGGGCCTCGCCCGCTTGGATCGCGCCGATCTGGGCGGACACCGCATTGAAGATGCCCGCGGTCTCGCAGGTCGGCAGGCTGCCGGGGGGCAAGGGTTTCGGGTTGAAACACCGGAAGCACGCCGTGTCCGGCGACCGGATGGCGAGGACCATCCCGTACGTCGCGATCGCGCCCGCGTAGACGAAGGGAAGGTGCGCGTCGATGGCCGATTCGTTGAGGAGGAAGCGGCTCTCGAGGTTATCGGTGCCGTCCAGGATGATGTCGACCCCTCGCAAGATGTCGTGGACCGTCCCCGCGTGTACGTCCTTCGCGAGCGGCTCCACCTCGATGTCCGAATTCACCTTCCGGAGCCGATCCGCTGCCGCGTCCGCTTTTGGCCGTTCGAGGTCCTCTTCCGAATACAGGGACTGCCGTTGCAAGTTCACGAGCTCGACAACGTCCCGGTCGACGAGCCGAAGCCGGCCGACACCGGCCCGGGCCAGGACGTCCGCCGAGATGCTCCCGAGCGCGCCGAGGCCGACGACGACGGCCGTGGACTCGGAGATCGATCGCTGGCCGTCGGGGCCGATCTCCGGGAGGACGGTCTGTCGCCGATAGCGGTCCGGTCGCCTCACGGGTTTGGCAAAGGGGCGGGCGCTTTATGGTCTTTTGCGGAACCCCTCGGTACCCGTCATCCGGTGGAGGGGAACGCCGCCGTGCATCCCAAACGCAGCCGTTGCCGGGCGCTCCGGCGGTCAGTTGTAGAGGTTGAACTCGTCCTTCTCGGGGACCGTGTCCCAGTCCTCGTCCGTCTCCTCGAAGACTGCGTTGAAGAGAGCGCTGACCACTTCGCGCAGCTGCTGAATTTCGCCGCGAAGGCGCTGCAATTCCCGCATTACATCATCGTTCGACGGAGCCATTCACAGCCTCTATGCGCTGCTATCACAGGGTAGGTTCATATCCCTTTGCCTTCGATTCTTGGTGCTAATTCTCAACACGGAATGCCCACGAAATTTTCCGCGCGGACTAACGACGTCGATCGCGATCGCGGTCCCGTCCACCGCGTTCCCGGCTCCGTCCGTCGCGCCCTCGGCCACCCCGGTCCCGATCCCGATCCCGGCCTCCGCCGGGACCGCCCCGATCCCGGCCGCCACGCTCTCGACCCTCCCGGCGTTCGCCTCCGCGCACGCGCTCCGCGACCCGGCCGCCCCCGAGCTCCGTCGCGGGGACGGACAATTTGAGGTCCGCGTAGTCCGCCGCCAACTTGCGCCGTTCCGATCGCTCGTCGCGAGGGCAGTAGAGCTCGCGCCCGCGAATTTCCAGAGGCCCGCGGCACACGGAACAGAGGGCTTTGACGACCCCCAGCGTCGGTTCTGCCGTCGTGAGCTGGAGCGAGGGCTTCACCTGGATGACCTTCGCCCGGATGATGTCGCCAAGCCGATACATGTCGTGGATGTCCTCCGTGTACTCCTCGGAGACGTTCGATATGTGGATTGTCCCCCCGGACTCGCCGCTAATCTGACGCGTCCGACCGTGGATCGCTTGGATCGTCGCGGTCGCCATCATCCCCCGGATGTCGTCGACGACCCCGTAGACGATGTCCCCGACGCGGAGCTCCGCGGGAGGGTTGAAGGCTCGGACGCGGGCGACTCGGTTCGCCGGATCGAGTTCGAGGACGCCCGGTGTCGCCGCGAATACGAGGCCTCTCGCTTCGTACGTCCCCTCGCCCGGTTCAAACTCCTCGGCGACGGCGATCTCGTCACCCGGCAGGACCATCTTGCGTTCCGTCGGAATCACCTCGACCCTTGGGTTCGCACGAAAGACGAGCCGGCGTATTTATCCCTTCGCTACCTCGACCCGGAACAGCACGACGTCGATGCGCCGCGCCTCGTCGCGGTGGAACTCGAAGGTGTGCGGGATCGGGAACGAGTACGGGAAGCGATCCGTGATCGTCGCGCCCGCGGTTTCGAGGTACTGTCGGACGAACGCCTCGGCGGGTCCGTTCAGGAACGTGTACACCACCCGGCCACACCGCAAGGCCGCATCCAGGAACGGGCGGTCCGCGTGCCGGGTCTGTGCCCCGAACGGCGGGTTCATGAGGACGGTGTCGAACGCTTCGCGGACGTCGGCGACGTCGTCGTGCCGCCACTCGGCTTCGACGCGGACTGTCGCGGCGTTCTGCTCCGCCACCCGAATCGCCGCCGAATCCGAATCCACGCCGACGACGCGCGCGGCGCCGAGCAGCTTCGCCCCAATCCCAAGTCCGCCATTCCCGCATCCGAGGTCGAGGACGGCGCACCCCTCGATATCCCCGCGGCCGTAGGCGCCGTAGACGACCTCGGCGGCGATCGTCGCAGGCGTCGCATACGGCTCTCTCTCCGGTTTCGGCTGCGGCACCGGAGCGAGGGATTGGAGGATGCGCTCGAGTTGGACTTTCTTCATTGGCTTCCCTCCGCGGAGGCACTCACTCGTAGAACGAGCCCGACCGCGCCCGGCCCGCCTGCGTGCCCCGAGGCGTGATGACCGCGGTGAAATCGGCCGGCCCGGCCCACAACAGCGTCAGGAGACCCTCGGCTTCGAGCCGCTTCAGTTCCGCTTGGAGCTCGTCGAAGCTTACCCCCCGGAGGATCTCGAAGAACTGGTTCTTCTTGAGCCCCAGAGCGCCTCGCTTCGAGAGCAGTTCGAGGATCTTCTCCCGAAGCCCGCGATCCACGGCCCGCGCCTGCTCGGTCTGGAACGCTCGATCGACCATCTCGATCGCGAGCGCGTTGAAGGCGTCCTCGACGGACTCCCCGGTCCGCGCGGACGTGAACGCATACGGGGCGTCGAACGCCTCGGCGAGCCGCTGCACGTCTTCGTCGGAGAAGGCCCGTCGGTCCGCGAGGTCCTTCTTGTTCACGAAGAGGTACACCGGCACGTCTCCCGCGATCTCGAGGGCGGAGGGGATCCATTCGTTGAGCGCGTACAGGCTGTCCTCGCGCGAGATGTCGCAAACCGCCATGAGCGCCTGAGAGCCGTGGTAGTACGTCTCCCGGACCAGATCCTTGAATCCTCGCTGGCCCATGATGTCGAAGATCGACAGGTCCATCTGGACCTCGACGTCCGCACCGTACGGCACGGCGAGTTCGATCTTGCTGACCCGGGTCCCGACCGTGTGCATGTACGTCTCCTGGTATTCGTTGAGGACGAATCGGCGAATGAGGGAGGTCTTCCCGACCCCGCCCTCCCCCAGGAGGGCCAGCTTCGTTTTCATGCGACGGACGCTCGGCATCGGAGGACCAGGCCCCTCCGCATTCGGAGGGCGAGTATAAGCTGTTTCGTCGTTGGCAACTTCTCGGGTCGCGACCGACGTCAGATCCTCTCGACCGCGACGGCCTCGTGATTATCACGAATATTTCCGTCGCCGTTCTACCTCTTAAGAATTGGAATCAGAACGAATGGCGATGGATTTATCCGGCCCCCGAGGCACGAACGTGTCATGCGACTTCGCCCCGATGGGCCGCGAATCCCCGTGCCCAACTGGCTGATCGAGTGGTCGAAGTCTCGGGACCTCTTCTTGTCGCTGGCCCACGACCCATGGGTGTTCCGTCCGAACTAGCGCCGAGGACATCCGCGAAAAGCGAAGATGTTAAAGCGGCTCGCACAATGCACGCGCCGGACCGAGGTCCATGGCGCACTCGGGGCCGGCGGGCCATGCAGAGGAGGAGCATCACGGCAGTCGGTGGCCCGTAATCGTCGCGATCGGCATGGCCGTCGGTTACGTCGGGATTGTGACCCCGAGCATCCCGATCCTCCTCGTCGGCTTCGTGGTGTTCGTCGCCGGCACGGGCGGCTGGGTCCACGACGACATGCGGCGCCCCTCGAGCCCGTTCTACGGCGTCGGGACGGCCATTGAGTCGGCGTTCCCGCGCGTCAGCGCGCGGAAACTCGGGACCTGGCTGCTCCTGGTCACGGAAATCATGTTCTTCTCCGCGATCATCGGCGCGTCCTGGACCTTGCGCCTGCGGACGACCACGGCGGGCGCGGACTTCCAGGGTCCCTGGGGGGCCCCGAACCAAATCTTGAACGTGCCGCTCACCGGCCTCAACACGTTCATCCTGATCTGCAGCAGCGTGACGATGGTTGAGGCGTTCGCGGCGGCCGAGAAGGGCGATCAGAAGCGCCTCCGCCTCTTCCTCCTCGCGACGCTGATCCTGGGAATCGCCTTCGTCAGCATCCAGGCGTACGAATACCAGAAGCTGTACTTCCAAGAGGGGCTTACGTTCAAGAGCGCTCCGTATGGGGTCAACCCGCTGTACGGCGCGACATTCTACGCGCAGACCGGGGTCCACGGGACGCACGTCACGGCCGGGGTGCTCGCTCTGGCCTACGTGACCCGCAAGGCCTTCCGAGGAGGATTCACGAAGGAGAACCACGAGGCCGTGGAACTCGTCGGGCTGTACTGGCACTTCGTCGACGTGGTGTGGATCTTCCTCTTCCCGATCGTCTACCTACTGCCCGCGTGAGGTGGCACGTTGGACGAACCCGCGACAACGGAACCGCCGGGGTCCGAGACTCACGCCAAGCGACCCTACATCATCGTCTTCGTCGCCCTTGCCGTCGTCACGATCATCGAGCTGTTCATCTACAGCATACCGCTCGCGCACGTCGAGATCATTTCGATCTTGATGGCGACCGCGACGGTCAAGGGCGGCCTGGTCGTCGGATATTACATGCACTTGCGCTACGAACCGAGGTGGCTTGCGTTCATTCCGCTGGCGGGCCTCGCCCTCGTGGCGGTCCTCGTCGCCGCACTCACATCGACGTCCGCTCATCCCTGAGCCAGAACGCTTCGACCCTCGACGCCCGCAGCGGCGTCGGAGGAGGATGGGCTCGACCGGATTCGAACCGGTGACCTTCGCTGTGTGAGAGCGATGTCATAACCGCTAGACCACGAGCCCGCGAGGCCGCGCTAAACATCCCGCGGTATAAATCTCCATCGAACTTCGCACGGTCCAGGGGCGCGTCTCAAGAGTCTTTATTACCGCTGACCCGGATGGCGCCGGCCGGAGGCGACCTCGATGGCAAAAGAGGAGAAGAAGTCCGAAATGACGACAATCGCGAAGAAGCAGTTGGAAGGCCGCGGCTACGTGGTCTCGCTCTCCACGAACCGAGACGGCGAGAATCTGATCGGAAAGCTGAGGGTCAGCGAGGCGTCCACACATCGGACTGTCGCGAACCTCGTCAGCGTCTGGAAGATCGACAACCTCGAATTAGTGTTCGGTGTCGATGCGGGCGAAGGGATCGCCAAAGATTTCATGAATCAGGCGATGAACCTCTTCGACCTCTTTCGGTACGTGATCCCGGGAGCCCAGACGAAGGAAGGATGAGAACGGACACATCATCGTTAAATAGTGTCGAACTTCTGGAGTGCCGCCCCGATGGACTCCTCCAGCGTGCTCCTCGCCCTCGAGGAACAGAAGAAGTGGCGTGACCGCCTCAAGCGGATCCAGGACCGGATCGGCCAGCTCGATCGCAAGAGAGTGACCTTGTCGAAGGAGCTCGACCGCGTGCATAAGAAAATGGCGGATTGCAAGAATGTCCTGGGCAACGTCAAGGGGTCGACGCTCACGCGCACCCCCGGACGGCCCGCACCGCCGATCATTCCAGGTCGATGAGATGTCGGCGATCCAGGCGGCACAGAAGGAGCTCGATCAATGGCAGCAGAAGGAGCGCCGAATCCTGGACGACCTCGCCGGCGTCGACGGAGAACGCCGCCGCCTCAACGAAGAGCGGGCAAAGGTGGAGCAGCAGGTCCTGTACTACGACTCCCTCACCCGCGAGATGAAGCGGGAACTCGGACGTCCCGGCCTGTCGAGCCTCCTCTCCTCGTTCCGTCGGCCCTAGGGGGACTGGCGTGCGCGTCACCGTCGGCGGTGATCCCCGAGAGCTCCGCACCGTGTGGCTCGACGACGGACTCGTGAAACTGATCGATCAGCGATACCTCCCGTTCGATCTCCGCGTATTCGAGGCGAAGAACCTGGAGGAGGTCGCCGTCGCCATCGAGGACATGGTCGTCCGCGGCGCACCCGCGATTGGTGCGACCGCGGCGTACGGCATAGCGCAGGCCGGCTTGCAAGGCGTCGACCTGAAGGAAGCGGGGGATCGCCTGCGGAAGACGCGGCCGACGGGCAACGACCTGTTCTACGCCATCGAGTACATGCGAAAGGCGCGCGCGTCGGGGGACGACCTCGTCGTGGCGGCCGACCGATACGCCCAGGAGGACATCGATCGCTGCCGCAAGATCGGCGAGCACGGGGCGAAGCTGATTCGGAACGGGATCCGCATCCTGACGCATTGCAACGCGGGCGCCCTCGCGACGGTCGACTACGGCACGGTGATGGCGCCGCTGCGCGTCGCGAAGGAACAAGGCCGCCACTTCTTCGTCTACGTCGACGAGACACGCCCGCGGCTCCAAGGCGCACGCCTCACCGCGTGGGAGCTACTCCAGGAGGGAATCGACCACGCGATCATCACGGACGGGGCGGCGTCCGCCTTCCTCGGCCGCGGCGAGGTCGATCTCGTCCTCGTCGGCGCGGATCGGATCGCGGCGAACGGCGACACCGCGAACAAGATCGGCACGTACGGGAAGGCGGTGGTCGCGAAGGAGAACCGGGTGCCGTTCTACGTCGCGGCACCGACGAGCACGATCGACTTCGACCTGGCATCGGGCGACAAGATCCCCATCGAGGAGAGATCGCCGCAAGAAGTCCTCCACCTCGACGGCCATCCGATCGCCCCGAAAGAGAGCCCCGCCCGCAACCCCGCGTTCGACGTGACGCCGGCGAAGTACATCACGGGCATCATCACGGAAGAGGGCATCGTGAAGCCGGGCGAACTCCGATCCGGCGCGGCGAAGGCGCCGCGGAAGAAAACACCCGCGAAGAAACGCCGGTAGGGCCATACGCTTTTACCCGGCCAGGGCCTTCGCCGGGCCCCGTGCTCCTGCTCACGACCTGGTTCGGATCGTTTCTCCTGGACGGCGAGAAGATCGTCCACGAACGGCTCTTCCCGCCGGATGCGGGGCGCCTCGCCGAGCGCCTCGCACTCGTCGAGGACTGGAAAGTTCTGGAAGAGGAACGGGACCTGATGGGCCTCGCCGACGAGGTGTTCGTCGTCGAACCCCGCCTCGAACGCGCCGGTGGCAATCGCACGAACGAGTCGCCGCCGTTCCTGAGGTCCGAGGACTTCGGCTATGGGAGAGACCTGCTGCACGCGGCGATGGTGGACCTTGCGAAGCGGCGGATGCGCAAGGCGATCCGGCCAGAGGACCATCTCCGGCAGGCGGTCGGGGCGTTGGACGATCTCCAAGAACAGGGCAACCTGATCATCGAGCGCGTGCGAGAGTGGTACGGGCTGCACTTCCCGGAGCTGGCCCGCATGGTGGATGCCGGCGAGTACCTTGATCTGATCGCGGAGCACGGCCGGCGGGAAACCATGCCGCTCGATCACCGCGAGAGCGTCGGTGCGGAACTCGGCACGCGGGAGGAGGAGAACCTCAAAGAACTTGCGGCTCTCGCCCGGACCGTGGCCGCGGAACGGAAGGCGCTCGAGGCCTACGTGGACGAATCAATCCGCGATCTCGCGCCGAACGTCTCCGAGGTCGCGGGTCCCATGATTGCCGCCCGACTCGTCGCGCAGGCGGGAAGCGTCGAAGACCTCGCACGCCTTCCGTCGGGCACGATCCAGCTCCTGGGCGCCGAGCGGGCCTTGTTCCGGCATCTGAAGACCGGCGCTCCGCCGCCGAAGCACGGCGTACTCTTCCAGCATGCGTGGATTCACCGGGCGCCGCCATGGCAACGCGGCGCCATCGCGCGCGTCTTCGCCGCAAAAATCGCGATCGCCGCGCGGGCGGACGCATACACGAAGCGACGAATCGCGCCGGACTTGGTCAAGGATCTCGAGCACGCCGTCGCAGAAGTCCGGAGACGGAAGGCGACGAAACCGATCCGTCCGAAGCAGCGAGCCCCGCTCGGACACCGTTCGCGACGCAACCGATCGCGACGCTAAGGAAACATTTTAAGGGAGCGGCCACATCGCAGCGGAGGACTCTCGATGTCGTGGGAACAAGCCGAGATGCGGGAGCTCAAGGTTGGCCGTTACGTGGTCATCGACGAGGAGCCTTGCAAGATCATCAGTGTCCAGATGTCGAAGCCGGGGAAACACGGCGAGGCGAAGGCGAGGCTCGAAGCGGTGGGCCTGTTCGACGGCCAGAAGCGATCAATCGTCCATCCGGTGACGCACAAGGTCCGGGTCCCGATGATCGACAAGCGGAAGGCCCAGGTCCTCTCGATGCACGGCAACGTGGCGCAGCTGATGGACCTCGCGACGTACGAGACGTTCGAACTCCCCGTGACCGACGAGTTCCAGGGGCGGATCCAGCCGGGCCAAGAGACCATGTACCTGGAGGCGCTCGGCCGCCGCAAGCTTTCGTCCCAGTGAGCGGAGTCGGGCTCAAATAAGGGCAACGGGTTCCGTGGCCGTGGCCGTCCCGCGCTTCGCCGACGCCGGCGCGAAGTACGAGGAAGCGCGCATCGCGTTGTTCGGGGTACCGTACGATCGCACGTGCTCGTTTCGGGGCGGCTCGCGATACGCGCCGCAGGCGATCCGCCAGGCGTCGTACAATTTCGAAACGTACATGATGGACCACCAGCGGGATCTGCTCGACGTGCCCGTCGCGGACCTCGGCGATCTGCCCGCGTACGGGCCCACGACGGAGATGGTGCAGGGCGTCTCGAAGCGAGCTTCGGACATCGTCGGCGCCGGCAAAATCCCGATCGTCATCGGAGGAGAGCACAGCCTGGCTCCGGCCGTCGTGCGCGCTTTCCCGAAAGACATCGGCGTCCTTGGAGTCGACGCCCACCTCGACTTCCGAGACTCGTACCTGGACGAAAAGTGGTCCCATGCTTGCAGCGCGCGTCGAATCGCGGACCACGTCGGCGTGGAACACGTCGTCTACGTCGGCGTGCGGTCCTACAGTCGGGAAGAGCGGGAGGACCTCGAGCGGCTCGGCCTCTCCTACGTAAGCGTGTACGACATCCACGAACGCGGGATCGTGGCCGGCGTCGAGCGCGCCCTCAAGGCGATCAACCGCGACCGAATCTACCTGACGATCGACATCGACGGCGTCGATCCGGCCTACGCGCCAGCGGTCGGAAATCCGGAGCCGTTCGGTCTCGCGCCGCTCCAAGTGAAGAAACTGATCGGCCTCCTCGCGCCTCACCTCGTCGGAATGGACCTGAACGAGGTCAGCCCCACCTGGGACTTCGGGCAGACGGCCCTGCTCGCGGCGCGCCTGATTCGGGAAGCGATCATGGCAATCGGCGAGGCGCGCGGCTGAGCCGAGGACACGCCGCGTTCACTCGTACGTCGGACGAAGAGGGTGCGACGAGCCCCGCCGCCACGGTTCGCGGCGTCCTCGATCCTCCCCCCGCTGTCGAGGAGCCGCGAGCTTTCGACCCCAGGCCGCACCTGCCAACCGCGGCGGCCCGAGAGAGCGGGTTCGGAGCCCGTCCTCACCCGTGGCACGCGATGTCACGGTGCACCATATACTTTGCCGGGAGCCTCGGGAGCGGCGCGAACGTTTATGTGCACCCCGCCCTTAGGCGCGACTCCCGGTTCCATGGGCGACGGATGGGGCGGCCCCCTCGAGAAACTTGACGCGTTCCGCTACGAAATCCCGCGGTCCTACAAGCCAGCGATGCGGACCAGCGGGCTCATCTTCATCGACGAGCGGATGATGCCTCTCCTCCGGCAGGATCAAGCGCCGGAACAGGTCGCGAACGTCGCCACGATGCCCGGCATCGTCGGGAAGGCGATGGCGATGCCCGACATCCACTGGGGATACGGCTTTCCGATCGGCGGCGTGGCCGCCTTCGACCTCGACGAAGGCGTGGTCTCGCCGGGCGGGATCGGGTACGACATCAATTGCGGCGTGCGTCTTTTGCGGACGAACCTGACCGAGGCGGATGTCCGGGCGAAGTTGAGGGCGCTCGTCGACGCCTGCTTCCAGAACGTCCCCAGCGGCGTCGGCGAGGGCGGCATCGCGAAGGTCTCCCGGCAGGAGCTGGCGGAGCTCGCGACGGAAGGCGTGTCGTGGGCCGTGGACAACGGGTACGCGTGGCCGGAGGATCCGGAGCATATCGAAGCCCGCGGATGCCTGGAGGACGCGGATTTCTCGGAGGTGAGCGACCGAGCCATCACGCGGGGTAAAGACCAGCTCGGCAGCTTGGGGGCGGGGAACCATTTCGTCGAGATTCAGAAAGTCGATGCGATCTTCGACGAGGCAGCGGCGAAGGCGCTCGACTTGCAGGCGGGCCGCGTCTGCGTCATGATCCACACGGGATCCCGCGGCTTCGGCCACCAGATCGCCACGGACTACATCGAGAGTTGCGAGCGCGTCGTGAAGCGCGAGAAAATCGAGCTCCCGGATCTCCAGCTCGCATGTGCGCCGGTCGGCTCGAAGGAAGGGCAGGACTACTGGCGCGCGATGTGCGCGGGTGCGAACTTCGCATGGAACAACCGTCAAGTCATCACGCACGGGGTGCGGAACGCCTTCTCGAAAATCCTCGACGCGTCCGCCGAAGACCTCGGGATCGAGATCGTATACGACGTGTGCCACAACATCGGGAAGATCGAGGAGCACGAGGTGGACGGGAAACGACGCAAAGTCGTCGTCCACCGTAAGGGCGCCACGCGCGCGTTTCCCGCGGGCCATCCGGAGACCCCCGCCAAGTACCGCGACGTCGGGCAGCCGGTCCTCATCCCGGGCGACATGGGCACCTGCTCCTTCGTGCTCGTCGGCCTTCCGACATCGATGACGCAGTCGTTCGGGTCGAGCTGCCACGGCGCAGGCCGCCAAATGTCCCGCAAGGCCGCCACCCGCAAGTTCCAAGCGAATGAGGTCGTCCGCGCCCTAGACGAGCGAGGCATCTACCTTCGCGCGGCGTCGAGGGCGGGAATCGTCGAGGAGGCGCCGGGCGCGTACAAGAACGTGGAGGATGTGGTCCGGGTGGCCGAAGGCGCAGGCCTCACGAAGATCGTCGCGCGGATGGTCCCCCTCGGGGTCGTCAAAGGATGATCCTCACACTCCAACCTGTGGGCCGCGTCGACCCGTCCGTCCTCGAACGCATCGGATCCGAGCTTGCGCCGTTCGGTGACGTGCGCATGGCAAGTCCGAGGCCGCTGCCGAGACGAGCCTTCGGTCGCCTTCCGAAACGGTACCCCGCGGCGACGTTCAATCGGGTCTGCGAGTCCTCGGATGGCGATCGCGTCATCGCGATCACGGACGTCGAGCTCTGCGACCCGGAGCTCGGACTGACGTTGGTCTTCGGTCATGCGGACATTCCAGGGCGATGGGCGGTTGTCTCCCTTGCCCAGTTCGGAGGCGACGGCGAAGACAAACTTGTCGAACGTGCCGTAAAGACCGCAGTCCACGAACTCGGACATACCCTGGGCCTCGGCCATCACGATGCGAATCCGCGATGCGTCATGTTCTTCTCCCAGAAACTCGCAGATACGGACCGGAAGGGGCGGGATTTCTGCGACGATTGCGCGGAATCGGCGAAGCTTACCTTGTCGCGCCTACGAACGTGAAGCGGGCCGTGATTTCGAAACGGTCTCCATAGCGCCGTGGCATCTCGGCCTCCAAGAACCGGAGGCCTTGCTCAAACTCACCCGCGGGCAGGAGGTCGAAGGTCGAGAGGTATCGGTGTCGCACACGGTCGAGTTGCTCCTCTGTCGTGAGCCTTCGAACGTACGCGCGCTCCTCGACGATGGGGTCTCGAAAACCTGCAGCTTCGAGCGCATGGCCGATCGCCGGGATCGGCGGGAACCGTTTCCGATCGATTGGCAAGAGACTGGGAAAGGCCTCCTCCAAGATGCCGAGGCGACGCGTGGCCATATCGGAGGTCGCGAGGACGACCCGATGCGCGACCCGCGCGATGTCGCGGAGGGCGGCCTCATAATCGCCGAGATGGTGGAGCACCATGACAACCATGGCGAGGTCAAAACTGTCTGCCTGGAACGGGAGGCGGTGGCCGTCGCCCTCCACACACTCGAACGGGCCTTTCGAGCGGGCGACCCGGAGCATGGCCTCCGAAGAATCAAGGGCCACGACGCGATTCGTCGTCGAGAGGAGCGTTGCAAATCGGCCGGTCCCCGCTCCGAGGTCCAACACGCGCTCCCCATTCCGCAGGCCTCCGACTTCGACGAGTCCGCGAAGCCAGAACTCGCGGTCCATGGCCTCGTCCGCTCGAACGCAATCGTAGGTCGCGGCATGCCGCGAATAGTCAACGGCCACAAAACTTGCAAGAGGTGAGCGGCTTATCAGGCTAGCGGGGTCGGGCGATGACAATCGCGGAATTCAGCATCACGCCGATCGGAAAAGGCGTTAGCGTGGGAGCATACGTCGCGCGCTCCCTGGACATCGTGGACCGCAGCGGTCTCCCCTACCGCCTCAATCCCATGGGGACGGTGATCGAAGGATCGTTCGACGATATTCTCGCTCTCATCGCGCGCTGCCACCAAGCCGTCATGGAGGACTGCGAACGCGTCTCGACGATCATCAAGATCGACGACCGCAAGGGCGCGTCGAAGCAGCTCGATGCGAAAGTTGCGGGAGTGGAGCGGCGCCTCGGCCGAAAGCTCAGGACCTAGCGGGCGCTTTCCACAGGGAGAGTCCGATCGCGGCGACCGTGGCGGCCATGGCCCCGAAGGCGAACGTCGCGGCGCCCAGGGGAAAGGTCGGCGTCGGCGCGAAGGCGATCCACAGGAGTCCCGCGACCACGCCGGACGCCAGCTTCACGGCCCCGACGCAGGTGTGGTATGCGCCGAGGACCGTGGCCTTGATGTCGGGCGGAGCGAAGTCTGCCACGAGGGCGCGCTGCGTTCCTTCCGCCATCCCGTAGCTCAGACCGTAGAGGACGAAGGCGAGGACCAGGACGGCAAGCAGGTTCGAGAACACAAGGAGCGTCGCCATGGCGATGAAAGCGATGTACCCGGTCAGGACGACCGGCTTCCGCCCGACCCGGTCGGACAAGATCCCCGCGGGGAACGCGTGGGCGGCGTACACGATGTTGTACACCACATAGAGGAGGATCGCTTCCGTCGTGCCGTATGTCATCCCTGCACGCAACAGGAGAAACGCGTACGAAAAATCCGCGAACGAGAAGATGCTGGCGATCCCGATGAACCTGAGCAGCGGCCTGGGGATCCCACGGAACGTCACACGCAGCGGCTGCTTCGGGGTGGGCTGACGGACCGGCTCCCGGACGAGGAAGACGATGAAGACGGATATCACCGCGGGGATTGCGGCGAGGAGCAGAATCAGGCGATAGTCCGGGATGACGGGCGATGCGGCGATTGTTGCCAGGAGGATGAGGGTGACGATCGGACCTGCGATCGCCCCCGTCGTGTCCATGCTCCGGTGGAAGCCGAACGCCTTCCCTCGCGTTTCGGGGGGCGTCGATTCGGTGAGCAGCGCGTCCCGAGGCGCATCCCGGACGCCCTTCCCCGTCCGTTCCACGATCCGCATCCCGAGGAACTCCGGCCAGCTCCGTGCCAAGGGGAACAGGACTTTCATCAACGTCGACAGGGCGTAGCCCGCCCCGACGAAGCGCTTCCGCTTCCCGGCGGCATCGGAGAACCGCCCGGAAAAAATCTTCATGAATGACACGACGCTGTCCGAGAACCCTTCCTCGATTCCAACAATGAGGGCGTTCGCACCGAGGACCTGAATCAGGAAGAACGGGAGAATCGGCAGGATCATCTCGCTACTGATGTCCGTGAAGAGGGACACGACCCCAAGCACGACGACGTTCGCGGTGAGTCCGTAAGCGAGGGTCCGGCGGGTGACGGCCATGATCTCACGCCGGATGGAAGAAGAACGCCACCGCAATCACCGCGTACACCATGACGAGCAAAGCGCCTTCGTACCAATTGCTGCGGCCGTCGGAGACCACCGCGGCGACGACAGCGGTCGAGAGGACCAGGGACGCGAGCTCGAAAATCTCGAAGTCGAGCGTCATCGGCTTCGCGAAGAGCAGCGAAATGAACACGAGGACCGGGGCCACGAAGAGCGCGACCTGCGTCGAGGACGTCGTGGCCACGGCCACGCTCAGCTCCATCTTGTTCCGGTGCGCCATGAGGACCGCGCTCCCGTGCTCGGCCGCGTTGCCGACGATCGCGACGATGATGACCCCGACGAACAGATCCGTGAGGCCGAGACTCGCCTTTGCCGGTTCCAACGAGCCGACGAGGATCTCGCTCTCGACGGCGACCAGCGCGGTGGAGACGAGGAGCACCGCAATCGCGAACGATCTCGACCATCGCGGACGCTCCTCGACCTCCGTGACGGGATTGAAGATGTCCTTGTGGGTCCGTAACGAGAAGAGCAGGCCCAATCCATATGCCAGGAGAAGGATCACAGCGATGACCTCGCTCATCTCCTGCAGGGTCAGCGAGCTCACGCCGCCCGCCGATTCGGCAGATCGGACGTACAGGTCGGGCATGACGAGGCCGATCACGGCGAGGACCAGCATCGTAATCTGAGTGCCGGAGGCCTCGCGCGAAAAGGTCTGATTCTTGTGGCGCAAGCCACCCACGAGCATGCTCGCGCCGAGGACGAGCAGGAGATTGCCGATGATCGACCCGGTGAGAGAGGCCTTGACGACCTCCGTGAGGCCGCTCGCGAGCGCGAAGATGGCGATGATGAGCTCCGTGGCGTTCCCGAACGTTGCGTTGAGGAGGCCTCCGATTCCCGGTCCCGCGTGCTTTCCGAGCTCCTCGGTCCCGAGTCCGAGGAACCAAGCGAGCGGCACAATCGCGATCCCCGTTACGACGAACACGACGACGCCCGGACCGAGCACCAGGTCAAGGATCCAGCTCACGGGCACCAGGAGGCCGAGTACGAGCGCCCACGTGTACGGGCGGAGAGGACCGAGATCCATCGACACCGGGAAAAGGACACTCCCACTTAATGCCGCGGGCAAGGCTTAACTATCGAAGCCCGAATGCGCGCCCGATGATTTCGGCGACCGAGATGCGGGTCCTGGATCGGAACGCGCAACACTTCGGCGTTTCGATCCTGGAGCTGATGGAAAACGCGGGCAAGGCGGTCGCGGATATCGCCCAGGCCGAGATGCACGCGGCGGGAAAGAAGGTCCTCGTCCTCTGCGGGACGGGGAACAACGGGGGGGACGGACTCGTCGCCGCCCGCCACCTCGCGAAGGATGCGCGGGTGACGGTCCTGCTCGCGCGCCCACCGGACCAGTTCACGACGCCGGAGGCACGGACGAATTTCGAGCGGCTCCGGGACGTGGAGATCCTCGCCGGCCTGGATCAGAGCGAGGAGGCGATTGCCCGCGCAGACCTCCTGGTCGATGCCCTCCTCGGGATCGGTGCATCGGGCGAGCTGCGGGAACCGTTTGCCTCCCTCATCCGCCAGTTGAACACCTCGGGAAAACCGATCCTCAGCGTGGACGTCCCCAGCGGCTTCGGGACGGACCTCTCGGTTCACCCGACGGCAACCGTCGCGCTGTATGACGCGAAAGAGGGCATGACGCCGGAGAACTCCGGGACGATTCACATCGCCGACATCGGCATCCCGGCGAAGATCGCAACGACGATTGGACCGGGCGAGTTCGTCCTCTATCCGATCCCAAAGGCGACGAGCCACAAGGGGGAGAACGGCCGCGTCCTCGTCGTCGCCGGCGGACCGTACACGGGCGCGCCCGCCCTCGTCGGGTACGGCGCGTTCGGGGCCGGCGCGGACCTCGTCCACATCACCACACCGGCGGTGGCCGCGCCCATCGTCGCGGGCTACTCGCCGACGTTCATCGTCCATCCGCTCGTCGGTCATCGTCTGCTCCGCGAGGACACGCGCGAGATCCTCGAACTCGCGACGAAGGCCGACGCGGTCGCAATCGGACCCGGCCTGGGGGACGCCGACGGCTCCCTCGAGGCGGTGCGGGAGATCGTCCGGGGTGTCTCGTTACCGCTGATCATCGACGCGGACGCGATTAAGGCGATCGCCACGGATCCGAAGGCCGTCGCGGGCAAGCGCGTCGTTGTGACGCCGCACTCGCGGGAGTTCAAGGTCCTGACCGGAAAGACGTTGCCCGATGCACCGGAGGAACGGGCGGGAATCGTGCAGGAAGCCGCGAAGGCGCTTCGGGCGACCATCCTGCTCAAAGGCCCGGTCGACATCGTGACGGACGGCGAGCGTCTGAAGTACAACTACACCGGGAATCCCGGCATGACCACGGGCGGGACCGGCGATGTCCTCTGTGGCGTGGTGGCGGGCCTCGTGTCGAAAGGGATGGCGCCGTTCGACGCCGCGCGCCTCGGCGCCTTCGTGAACGGGTACGCGGGCGACCTCGCTTTCCGGGAGAAGAGCTATGGACTCACCTCCGTCGATGTCGCGGAGAACGTCGGCCGGGTGCTCGCGGAGTTCCTCGGCCCTGCGCCGTCGCGCAACCATTAAGCGGAACCGAAACGTGGAATGGCCGTGGACCTGGAGCCCGTCCCCGATGTCCCGGCGTTGATGGCGGATGACATCCTCGTGGTCGCGGACCTACACATCGGCTTGGAGGAAGAACTCCGGGAGAAGGGCGTCCGCATCCCGAGTCGCGCGGAAACGATGGGACGGCGGCTCCTCGAAATCGCGGACCGCCGCGGCGCGTCGCGGCTCGCGATCCTCGGCGACGTCAAGCACCTCGTCCCGAAAATGGCCTCCCGCGAGCGACGCGACGTGTACGTCTTCTTTCGCGACCTCGCTTCGGGGTTCCGAGAGATCACGATCGCACAGGGGAACCACGACGGGATGCTGAAGAACATCGTCCCCAGGAACGTGCGATTCAAGCCCGCGTACGGATTCCGCGTCGCCGACGTGGGGTTCTGCCATGGCCATGCGTGGCCGTACAAGAAGGTCATGGAGGCGAAGGTGCTCCTCATGGGCCACAACCACCCGGCGGCCGCGTTCCGGGACGCGATGGGCTCGCGCCAGATCGTGCCCTGCTGGTTGCGCGTCCCGTTCCTTCCGAAGCACCGGCGGTACCCGAAGCTGCCCAAAGAGGCGATCGTCGTGCCGTCTTTCAACGAGTTGTGCGGCGGAATGCCGGTGAACGACATCCGGGCTCGGTTCATCGGGCCTCTCTTCGACGAAGACCTGGTCCGCGTCGACGAGGCAGCGGTCCATCTCCTGGATGGCACGAACCTCGGACGCCTCGCCGACATCCGCGTCGACTTGGGATTTCGCCCGGAAGACTACCGCCAGTGAGCGGAGGACGTGCGGTGACCATGGCGGACCGACCTCGCCTAATAGCGGCGATCGAAATCTAGGCGAGGTCTGCCGGACGTCGGTGGGCCCGGTCGGAATCGAACCGACGACCTCGACTTTGTAAGAGTCGCATCATAACCACTAGACCACGGGCCCGCGGCATCAAGAGCCAGAGACGGATTAAGGCTTCTCGGACCTCAATCCAAATCCTTCGCAGCCGCCTGGACGAAGCGAGCTATGGCCGTTTCCAAGTCGGACACGGCGCGTTCCGGCGGCATGACGACAACCAGCATCCCGCGCCGACCGACCTCCTGGATGAGGAAGGTCGCATCGTCGGATTCGAGCAGGACCCGGCCCGGGGCGTTGTGGCCGAGCTCCGTCGCCGCGGTCATGCCCGCTCCGACGATGGCGGCGCACATGATCGAAAAGGTCTCTTGCGAGACGGACGGAGGGAGTTCCGCCGCGACCACGCCCCCGTCACGGGTGATGACGGCGACCGCCTCAGCATCCGTCACGTCCTTGAAGGCGCGCACCATCTCGGCAAGGGTCGTCACGCGCCTCCCTCCCGCTCGAACACGCACTCCCGGGCCCCCATGCTCGCGCACTCGACTTCCGCGAGCCGCACCCGATGCTTCGTCTTCGCCTCCAGCAATTTCGACAGGATTCCGCGGAGTCGATGGCACGTCTCCACCTCGCCGCCGGCCGTCGCTTCGATGGACCCGCGGACGCGCACGCCCGCGTCCGTGAAGAGGACGTCCTCTGCCCAGCCGCGATCGATAATCGTCTGCTTGCCCACCTCGAGCGGGTCCTCCCCGAGCGACAGGGACTTCGTGATCTCCTCGGCCAAGACCATCCCTTCCCGGAAGAACAGGCCGTGGCACGCGTAGGACATGACGCTCTCGTAGAGCTTCCGGACGGAGTCGAGCTCCTGCTGAGAAATCTTCACGAGACGGGCCACGGAGTCGCACGAACCTGGGTACGGACTATAAAGGTTGTGCGGAGATTATCCGCCCCTGCACTCCGAGCAGACGAGCAAGTTGCGGTCCCACATCAGACTCGTCGAATAGACGCCGCATGCTTCGCAGTGCCCCTCGATCCCTTGTGCGAACTGCGACTCGAGCCCCGCGCGCGCGTACTCGCGCGTGACTTCAATCAGCTGCGGCCAGATTCGGAGGATGTCGTTTTCCGTGACGATGCCGACGAGCTTTCCCTCCTCGATGACCGGCAGTCGGCGGATCTTGCGCTGTGACATCTGCTTCGCCGCCTCCGCGACCTCCTCGTGAGGGTGGATCGCGACGATGGGAGATGTCATGATGTCCTTCACGACGATGCGGCTCGGCTGCAAGTCCGAGGCCGCGACCTTCGTCACGAAATCCCGTTCTGTCACGATCCCGGTGGGCTTTCCGTCCGCGAGGACGACGAGGCTACCGATGTCTCGGTCCCGCATGATCTTCGCTGCCTCGACGGCCGTCGCCTCGGCTGCGATCGTGATGGGAGTGGTCGTCATGATTTCTACGACGGGGATGCGGGCCCGCATGGCAATGGTGTCAATGCGGCCGCAGGCGATAAAAGGTTTGGCGCCCTGCGGTGACAGGACGCACAACCACGCCGACAATGTTAAGGCTCGTGCCTTGGTTGCGGAATCGAATGGAGTACCCCGACCAGGAGGGCGAACTCGCCGTCCGCATCGCGCGCGAGGCGCTCGAGGCGTACGTGATGCGACGCGAGAAGCGCGGCTTTGAGGTGCCTCGACGCTTCGAGGTGAAGTCCGGCGCGTTCGTGACCTTGGCCACCCATCCCGGCGGCGAGCTCCGCGGGTGTATCGGATACCCTCAGCCATTCTTCCCGCTCATCAAGTCGATCGAGAAGGGCGCGGAGGGCGCCGCGGAAGACCCCCGCTTCCCGCCGCTCCGGCCGGAAGAGGTCGACCACATCACGGTTGAGGTCAGCATCCTGACGCCCCCGCAGCTGATTGAGGTGAAGAAGCCGAAGGAATTGCCGAAACACGTCACCGTCGGCGTGGACGGGCTGAGCGTTGCGCAAGGCCCGTACCGCGGACTCCTCTTGCCGCAGGTCGCGATGGAGTACCACTGGGACGTGTCGGAGTTCCTGTCGGAGGCGTGCATGAAGGCGGGCCTCCTCGCCGACGCATGGCTCGACCCCGAGACCCGGGTCTACAAGTTCCAAGCGGAGGTCTTCGGCGAGGTGGAGCCGCGCGGGGCCGTCGTGCGCCGGAACCTGGGGGCGGCGCATGCGGATCATTAGAGGACGCGTCTTCTATCGAGGTCGCCTCGAGCCCTTGAGCCTCGGCATCGACGAGGACGGACGCATCGCGGCGATCAAGAAGGTCCTGCGGGGCGAAGAGGAAGTCGATCACGGCGAGGCGGTCATCCTCCCAGGCTGCGTCGATCTCCACGTCCACATGCGCGATCCGGGACTCACGGACAAAGAGGACTTCGGGAGCGGCACGCGCTCCGCGGCGATCGGCGGCGTCACGACCGTGGCCGACATGCCGAACACGCGACCCGCCGTGACCCGGCCTCGGATTCTCGAGGACAAGATCTCCCTGCTGCGGGGTCGGGCTTGTGTCGATTACGTCCTCTACGCCGCACCGCAGGAGGCACGGGCCGTCTCATCCCTGGCCGACGCGGCCGCGTTCAAGATCTACTTGGCTGAGTCGACGGGAGGACTCCAGGTGGAACCGGACGCCGTCCCGGACATCGTCGACGCCGCGGGACGAGAGAAGAAGCTCGTCGTCGTCCACGCGGAGGATCCGTCCATGTTGGCACGAGAGCCGGGCCGCGATCTGCGCGGTCATTCGACCGCCCGGCCGAAAGAGGCCGAAGAGAAAGCGATTTCGTCCCTTGCCCGAGTCTCCGGATCGGCGAGGGTTCACGTCGCCCATGCGACGTGCCTCGAGGCGCTGGATGCGGCCCCTCGGGGCGTGACGACCGAAGTCACGCCCCACCATCTCTTCCTGGACTGGACCCGGCCGCTCGGGGCCCAGGGGAAGGTGAACCCGCCGCTCCGATCGCGCGAGGACCGCGAGTCCCTCTGGGAAGCGTTCCGCGCGGGCCGCGGCGACATCGTCGCGAGCGACCACGCTCCGCACACGCTCGAGGAGAAGGAAGGACCGTTCGAGGAGGCGCCCGCGGGGGTGCCCGGGGTGGGCTCCTCGTTTCCGCTGTTGATGCGCCGCATGCGCGCGGGCGACATCGAGCTGCAACGGCTCGTCTCCGCGATGGCCACCCGTCCCGCGGAACTCCTCGGCATCCGGAAAGGATCCATCGAGGTCGGGAGCGACGCGGACCTCCTCGCGGTCGATCCGCGCCGAATCGAGAGGATCACCGCCAAGCGGCTCCGCGCGAAGTGCGATTGGACGCCCTTCGAGGGGATGGAAGGGTGCTTGAAGGCGAGCCCGTCGCGGACGGGAGAGGACGTCTCCTGCCGGCTTCCGCGTGATTCACGCGGCCTCTTCGATCGCGTAGTAGTATTCGCCCGCGGATTTCTGCTCGCGGTCGAGACGCGAGTCGAGCTTGTTGATCCTCGGGCGGTTCGTATCCGCGTCGCGCCGGAAACTGATGCCCACCATCTTCAGGAACGCGTTCATCCCCTCGCGCATGGGGAACGGCCCTTCTCCCAACCCGTGGCGGCCCGGATCGCCGGAGAAGACCATCAGGCTGTCCGATACCATGTCGATGAAGTAGACATCGTGATCGACGATGAGGCCGGTCCGGGCCTCCTTCTCCATGACCCGCCGGATCGTCCGCGCGGCCTCCATGCGTTGGTTCGAATCGAGGTACGCAGAGGGCTCGTCGATCAGGTAGATGTCCGCGTCCCGACCCAGGCAGAGCGCGATCGCGACCCGCTGCAGTTCGCCCCCGGACAGCGTCGAGACGTCCCGCTCCGCCATCCCCTTGAGGCGCAAGGGCTGGAGGATCTCCGAGTCGAAATATCCGGACTCCGCCTTCTTGCCAACCGTGTTCCGGAGCAGCTCCCCGACCGTGCCCTCGTACGCCGCCTCAAGGTACTGCGGCTTGTAGGACACCTGCCATTTCCCCGCGACGGAACCGGTCGTCGGGGTCTCTTGGCCGGCGAGCATCTTCACGAACGTCGTCTTGCCGGTCGCGTTCGGCCCGACCACGCCGACGACCTCCCCCTTGCGGAGGCGGCCGGGGCGGACCGTCAGCTCGAAGTCCTCGAACCGCTTCGTGAGCTCGTCGAACGTGACCAGCGTCTCGGCCTTCCATTCGCCGCGCGGCGGCCGGGTGTCGAACCGGATCTCGCGGTCGCGGAAGCGGATGTTCTCCTCCTTCAGATACCCGCCCAGGTAGACATTGATCGCGGTACGGACAGGGCGGGGCTGCGCGATGATCCCGTAGGCGCCCTCCTCGCCGTACATCGGGAAAACGGTGTCGGCGAGGAAGTCGAGGACCGCGAGATCGTGCTCCACGACGACCACGTACTTCTCCTTCGACAGGGACTGGATGACCTTCGCGACCTGGAGCCGCTGATAGATGTCGAGGTAGGACGAGGGCTCGTCGAAGAAGTAGATGTCGGCGTCCTTGAGCATCGTCGCGGCAATCGCCATGCGCTGCAGCTCCCCGCCGGACAGCTGGGAGATGTCTCGATCGAGGAACGAATCCAGCTCGAGGGAGGCGGAGAGCTCGGGCAGCCGACCACGGCGATCGATCTTGGTCAGGAGGTCTCTCACTCGGCCGGAGTAGACTTTGCTCAGCTTGTCCACGTATTGCGGCTTGATCGCCGTCGTGAGTTTCTTGTTCGCAATCTTCGCCAGGTAATCGTGCAGTTCCGTTCCGGCGAAGTAGTCGAGGACTTCTTCCCAGTAAGCCTTCTTTCTCCTGTAATGGCCAAGATTGGGCGCGACTTCTCCGCTCAGAAGGCTGACGCACGTGGTCTTGCCGATTCCGTTCGGACCGAGAAGGCCGATGACCTCCCCTTTCTTCGGGACCGGGAGGCGGAAGAGCCGGAATGCGTTTTTCCCATATTGGTGGACCAAATCTTCCTTGAGGGCTTCCGGGAGGCCGATGATCCGAATCGCGTCGAACGGACATTTGCGGACACAGTTATGAGCAGCCACTCCTGCGGCTGTATATGTCTGATCCTCTTCCACTTCCAAATTGAAAACCTGCAAGTCGCTGACATCCAGAGTCTCGATATTCCGGATGGGAGCGAAGACAAATTCGTTATCCAGTGCAAAGTGGCTCGCCCATCGGTTTCGACTGTCGTGTAGCTCAACCCCCAGGAGCTTAGCCATCTTGCCGGAAAATTCTGCAGTGATAAGAACGTGATATGTTCGACGCTTACCAACGGGTGAAAATGCAGTTACGCTCGCCGCGATTCCCAAACCCACGAGGAGTTCCTGGGCCTGGTACGCCAAGTGAGGGGATGTAGTGACAAGGCCGAAGTAGCTGCCATGGAACCCGCGATGTCCATCGCCACGCCAGAAACCTCGGATCAGTTCTGCCTTCACGTCGGGAGGTGCGGTCATGAAAACCGGCGGAATCCGTTTTCGATTACATCCTTTCCCAAGCGAACCCAAGACTCGGGCTAGGACTGCAGAGTCAAACCGTACCCCGCGGCCGTGGCCTGTGTTCTGCGTCTCGTGTCCTTGATAGCCGAAGATGCGGTGAACGAGTCGGCGCACATCGTTCCGATAGTTCTGTTCTTTCTCGTGGAACGAGAACGCGACGCTGCTTCTACTGACTGAACCTTCAGAGAGATAGTATCCCACGATCCTGCCAAGTTCGGCCGTCAACGGGAGAGAAATCAGCTGCTCAGACCACGTAGGATGGTTGCTCCGTCCTAAAATCATTGGAATGGGTACGTCCCAAGACCCTGACATTTCCGCATTCGTTACCCTAGGCTTGACAAGATAGTCGCCCTTCTTCAGCTCGGATGGACGAACCCACTTCAGTGCGCCACGACCCTTCTCAAGACGGCGTCCGCCTTTGATTGGTCTCCGCTGTACGGCGAGGACTGGATGCTCCTCGGTGACCTCCAGCAAATCGGGCTGACCGGTGACCCGAATGCGGTACAATCGGCCTGTGTACATCCGAGTGTGAAGCGCGGTAACGGGTCGATACCGTCCCCGATGCGTGAGGACCCGATCCCCCAACGCAACGCTTTCGATGGGCGTCACGCCGCAATCGGTCGAGATTGGCACCCCCGCCGGCATGCAGATTCCGCAGGAGATGCAGGTCTCCTCACTGATCGCGGCCTTCGTGGTCTCCGGATCGATCCAGATGACTTCCGTGCCGGTCCGTTGCGGCGGGCAGAACGCGATGCATTCGAGATGGCAGCGCTTGGGCTGACACCGATCCTTAAAGACGACGGCGACGCGCACTGCGAATTCGATGGACCCTGAGCTATTTAAACATATGATGGAGAGGTCGAATTCCCAGAACCTTTATCCGACTCGTGACCATCCATTCCAATGTGATGCGATGATCCCGGGCGGACGCGTGAACCCGCGGCAGATGCGCCAGGCCATGAAGCGGATGGGCATCGAGCAGGAGGAACTTGACGGCGTTGAAGAGGTCATCATCCGCACCGCCTCGAAGGAATACGTGATCCGGGACGCGAACGTGACCGCGATGACCGCGCAGGGTCAGAAGATTTGGACCGTCGTCGGTGAGCCGATCGTGCGGGACCGCGCCGGTGCCACGAAGCCGACCGAGAGCGCTGTCCCGTCGATACCCGAAGAGGACGTGCAGCTCGTCGCGGAGAAGGCGGGCGTGTCCGAGGAAGAGGCGCGGAAAGCCCTCGAGGAATGCGGCGGGGAGCCCGCCGAAGCGATCATCCGCTTGATGAGCCGATGAACATCGAGCGGGTCCGCACGATCCTCGGTGTGTGGGCCCCGATGGCGATTGGGAGTTTCATCATCGCCACATCGATCAACTTCTACGTCACCGCGCGGCTCAGCGCCGATCTCGAATCGTGGAGGCTCGTGTGTTCCGCCGGCGCGTTCTTCGTCGGCAGCGTGCTCATGCTCTCGACGTACGGAAGGTACCAGAAGACGAAGGCGGCGCGACGCGAAGCCGCCGCGTCATCCCTCGTCCCGGCCCTTCCTCCGACGCCACAGCAGGATCGGGACCAGCAGAGCGACGGCGATAATCACGACGATCAGCAGCCCCCAGCCGGTGTTTGACACGCCGAGCGGCCCCGTCGCCGTGTAGGTGGCGTGGACCGTCATCGGACCCTGGACGGTCAATGTCAGCGTGGGTTGCGCGGACGTCGAATCGCCCGTCCATCCTGCAAAGTTGTAGGTCGTCCCTCCCTGCGTGACCTGAGCCGGCGCTTGGAGCGTCACGGTGGCCCCCGCGGCATACCATCCGCTTCCTTCGATTGTCCCAACGTCGCTCACGACCGTGACCGCGTACTCGGTCGACCAGTCCGCGGTCGCCACCTTCGGGCCGTCCATCAGGATGCCGGACGACTCGGCCCCGGCGCCGCTCGCATCCTCCGTCCAACCCACGAACGCGTACCGGACACCCGTCGCCCCGGGAACCGAGGTGCGGCTCAGACTCGCGAACGCGATCGTGCCCTCGTCGTACCAGCCGCCACCGCTTGCCACTCCGTAAGGGCTCGTGACCGTCAGGTAAAACTCGGTGCGGAAATTCGCCTCCAAGCTCATCGCGCCTGAAAACTGAATCGGGTGGCCGAAGGAGCCGCCGTCGCTCCAATTCACAAACGTGTAACGAGCCCCGGGGGCCGATTGCGATGGGGGAGCGAACACGAAGTGGCTGGACCCCAGCTCGAACCAGAAGGTCTGCGGAGAGGAATACTCGACGTCGTCGACGAAGAAGTGAATTCCCTCCGATGAGGTTGTGACCCGGAGGGTCCCCTCGTGGACGAACGTCGCGGTCAGAGAGAGCGGAGCCGTGAGGACGACGGAGTGGGCCCTCGCCATTCCGTCGCTCCACGACTTCCATTCGTACCGGGCATCCGGCGTGTCGTCCGGCTGCGGAGGCGCCTCCAGCCAATGGGGCACGCCGTCGTCCCACCAGAACATCGTCCGAGCGGCAATCGACACGTTGTCGACCAATACCGTCCGCCCCTGCGGGCTCGTGCCGATGGAGACTTGGTGCTGCTTCACGAAGCGAGCGGTCACAGTCAGGTCCTTATCGGCAGTGATCTGATGGGTCATGGCTCCACCGTCGCTCCATGAGAGCCACAGGTACTGGGAGCCTGGACCAATCGGGATCGGGGAGGAGACCGAGACGGAATGGGTCGAGCCAATCGTCCAATTGAAGGTCTCGGGGCTTGCCGCCGTCACGCCATCGACGGTGACGGGCAATCCCGCGGGATCCGTGGTCACGGTCACGGTCGCAACGGGGAACCCGGGACTTCGAGCGTAGTAGATGTCGAAGTCGTCGCCGCGGCCATCCGTCCAAATCACGTAGATGTAATCGTTCGGCCCGGCCTCGATCGCGAAGTAGTCCCCCGGTCGGGTGTAGGATCCCGGAGTGTCGGCGGAGCTGACTTTCACGTTCGTTGACCATGTGGTCCCGTTGTCCGTGGAATTCGAGTAGTAGATGTTCAGCGCGTCGCTCCGCTTGTCTTCCCACGCGGCGTGAACCGTGCCTTTGCTGTCAATCGCCAAATCGACCATGTACTGTGTGTTCGTTGAATCATCGTTAATCTGCTTGTTCGCGGACCATGTGAGTCCTCCGTCCTTCGACGTGGTAACGAAAATATCGGGGGCCCCGGTTGGGTTCCGGCTGTCCGCCCATGAAACGTAAATGTTGCCCGACTTCTGGTCCGCATTCATCGCGGGCAGCGGATACTCCGGGAAGCCGCCCGAAGCGGATCCGTCCCGGTCGTTCACCCGCTTGTCTGTATGCCAATGAAGGCCATCCACGGACCAGTCAAACATGATATTGTTCGTGTTGAAGTTCCACCAACAAACGTACACGGTGTTATTGGCGGCCGTCTCGATGATCGCGCCTAGCACGCCTCCCGGGCTGTCGGTCGGATCGACAAAGCGGGCCCAATTCGCGCCGCCGTCGTCGGACCAAGTTACGAGCATTACGTTTCCTTCATCCCAGGCGGCGTATATCCGCCCGGAGGGAGCGACCCATATCGAGTCCTTGTCGCTCAGGCCGCCCCCGCCTTGTGCGAAGTGCGGGCTGCCCCACGTACCGTTCGTCGTGTTCACCTCGCTCACACCGTCCGTGACGCCCGAGCAGCTATATTGCAGATACGCATAGTGCACGCGGTCATCCGGCCCGAGGGCCATCCACGGGTCGGAATTCGAACAACTGTCTCGGTGATCCATCAGAGTATTCGGAGCCCATGTGAGGCCCTGATCCGTCGAGTACGAGAAGCCCACCCGCCGACCCGATGCCGTTGACGAGTCCGTCTCTTTCCACCCGACAAACACGGACCCGGTGTGATTGATCACCATCGTGGGCTCGACTTGCCAGGCATACGGGGTGGAGTGGTCGATGATGTCGATGTTCGGGATGAACGGATTAATCGAAGCCGGAGCCCGTGTCGTCGCGGTCGCGCCCGGAAGCGAGGACGAGGTGCCCGCTACATTCGAAGGCGCCCATACCGCTAGTGCCGACGCGACGACCATCACGACTAACAGAAACGCAAGTGACCTCAACTCTCTCCTCTCCCCGCCCGAGCGAGGATTGGACCATCACCGCTTAATCGTTTTGCTTGGGCATCGTGACCCGCGAAGGATTAAATACGATGCCTCGGTTGAGAACGCCGCTAGGCTTGACCGGGGGGTTGGGCGTCCCCTTGTAGACCCAAATCGTCCTCATGGGGCGGTGACAGTCGGGGGCGGTGCTCCCAGTCTGGCGCTGGTCCGGATGCCGACGTTGAGGTTCTGTCCCGCGGGGCTGGAGGCGGCAGGGAACGCAGCTGGAGAGCGGTGGTCCCTGTCCCGACCGTGGGGAACGGGTCAGGCACGGAAGTGAGCAGCCTAACCGCGGACTACCAACGCTCGTGGGAGTGCGGGACCGAGGAGGCATCCGGGTCACCCGGCGTCGGAGCTGAGCATCCACCTCGATGGCCTAGCTTCCGGCTCACCGCTCGGTCAGCTTCATCTGCTTCGTCTCGAGGACGAGCGTGCCCATCCCGAACCGATCGATGATTAGTTCGCGGAGGATCTCGTCGCGGAATTCGTTCCGGCGCTCGGAGACCGCGTACGCGGGTTCGTTCGTGGGGAGCTGGAGGCCGACCTTGATCAACCCGCGTCGTGCCTCGTCGCGCTCTTCCCGAGGGGCCGCCGGTGCATCGATCGCCCCCACGAAACCGCACTCGCGCAGCTCACGGAGGAAAATCGGCCGTCGGAACAACTTCTGGAGGACGCCGATCGCAAGCCGGACCTGCTCGGTCTCGTCGCGCGTCGAATCCCGGCACCGAGAACCGACGGCCTCGTAGAGGTTCGCCCCTCGATGGGCCGACGTCGTGTAGACCTTCGCGGGCGGGATGTTTTTCTCGCGAAGCACGCCAAGGTCGCTCAGCGCCTTGAGATACCCCGTCACGAAGAGCCGGTGGAAGGCGTAGCCGTCCTGTTTGAGCTGCTTCGTGAGGGAGCTAATCGACCGCTCCCGTTCCCGAATGTAGGAGACGACGAGATCCTTGAGATTCCTCTCCGGCACGAACATCGGCCCCGCCCCTACGACCTGGTAACAAACCGGATAACAAATAAACGTTTCCAGCCGAAGGGTTGCTCACAGACCGAGTGCAAAAATCATCTTATGGATGGGGTGCACTGGGCCCTGCCACTCCCTCTTACTCCCCCTTTCTTTTTTGGTTTCCCTCCCTCGTGCCGCGATCGACCATCCTTCCGGCGGAGCGGCTCGCGGATACGCCGATCATCGCTCGAGGGAACAGGACGTGTCGAGGCGAGTCGAGAATCGTGCCAAAAGACTAATGTGCGGTGCCTGACATCTCAGCGGATCGGAGCGGGGACCCCGTTCCAAGCGAGTCAGGAGGCAGCGCCGCACGGTCTTTCGTCGCTCCCGTCTCGTCGTCACGGTCGCACTCGCCATCGTCCTTCTCACGCAGCTCCCATCGACGAGCCCTCGCGGTTCCGCCCCTCCGGCCGCGCCGGCGGGCCCCATACTGACGTTCCGCACGGACGCGACCGCAGCAGAAATCCGCGACGCCGGGGCAGAGCTGGTTGAATCATACGGCGCCTATCGCGTGGCGCGCGGGCCCGCGACGAGCATGGGCGAACTCGCCCTCCGGAGTCGGCACTCGGAGGCGTTGGATCAGGCGTCCGTCCTCGACCTCGTCAACGGGCCGGTGGACATCCGGACCCTCGCCTCCGTTCGGCCCGTGTGGACCCTCGACTCGAGCGGCCATGCGGTGGGGGTCGTCCACTTCCACGCACCGATCAAGGCGGAGTGGGGACCCTCGCTGGAGGCCCGCGGAGTGACGGTCCTCCGATACCTGCCGCAAGACGCATTCGTGGTGCGCGGTTCGCCCGCCACCCTCGACGCGTTATCGTCGCTCCCGTTCGTCGACTGGGTGGGTTCGTTCGATCCCTCCTGGAAGCTGCAAGCCGGCGTGCCGACCTCCGGCTCCGTGGACGTCCGGATCGTCGTGTTCCCCGGCGACACGCCCGAGGGGATCGAGGCCTGGCTCGGCCATCACGACATCCTCGGCGGCAACGACGGCATCCGGGGCTCGTTCGGCCAAGGCGACTTCCGCTGGGTGCGCGCGGAGGTCCCCGCCGTCCTCCTCCGATCGCTCGCGGACCTCCCCGCCGTCGAGTTCATCGACGTCGTCGAGCCGGTGCACTCGTTCAACGCGCAGACCGATTGGGTCGTCCAGACGAACCGCACGTTCGCGAACGGGACCGGCGATTACCGGTATTGGCAGTACGGCCTCGATGCGCGCGGCCAGGTGGTCGGCATGGCGGACACCGGGCTCGACTACGATGGCGCGCCATTCCGCCACTCGGCCGCCGCGATCACCTTGGGGGACATCTACAACACCACGGACATGGGCCGCCGCAAGGTCGTGCGGTACGTGAACATGGGCGTCCTCACGGGGCAGCTCACCTGGCCCGGCGGGGGCGGCGTGTGGGATCCCTGGTCGATCAAGGACTGCGATCACGGCCACGGCACCGGGGTCGCGTCGACGCTCGCGGGAAACGACAACGGGCTGGGCTCGTCCCCGAACGATGGTGACGCGCTCCAGGGGAAGATCTACCTCGAGGACGTTGGCGGGTTCCAGGGGATCGCGGTCTGCCCGAACGAGGGCCTCATTTACCTCCCGGAGGACTACAACGACCTGTTCGGACCGCCGGGCCTCGTCTACAACGATGCGGTCGCGCCGGTGCGCGTCCACAGCAACAGCTGGGGCGCGGACACGAACGTGTACGACGTCCAGGCGCGCATGGTCGATGCGTTCGTATGGGCGCACCCCGACATGACGATCCTGTTCGCCGCCGGGAACGCGGGCAGCGGACCCGGCACCGTCGGCACGCCCGGCACCGCGAAGGACATCGTGACGGTGGGGGGAGCGTACAATCCCGATTCGGTGCTGGCAGGCGCGCAGAACGACCTCGCGGCGCTCAGCAGCCGGGGGCCGACGATCGACGGACGCATCAAGCCCACGATCTTGACGATCTTCGATGGCGACTCCGCCATGTCGGACGGCGACCCGCTCAGCGGCACCGGCCTTCCGGACCAGCACTGGGCCGGGACGAGCTATGCGACGCCGGCGGCGTCCGCGGCGGCCGCGATCGTCCGCCAATACTTCGTCGACGGTTGGTACCCGGCGGCGCGGCCCGTGCCCGCGAACGCCATGAACCCGAGCGCGGCCCTCGTCCGCGCGATCCTCATCGCCTCGGGGGCGCAGGTCACCGGCAGCGGGACGGTCGCCCGGTCGCCGAGCGACACATGGCCCAACAACGAACAAGGGTTCGGGCGGGTGCTCCTCACGAACGTCCTCCCGATCGACGCCGCCGGCGACACGTTCCGGACGCAGGTCATCGACGGGACCGCGGGGCTGCTCACGGGAGACGCGTCGGTCTACACGTTCCACGTCGGCCAAGCCGGACGTGTCAAGTTCGTCTTGGCGTGGAACGATTACCCGGGCACCCTCGGCGCGTCGAAGGCGCTCGTGAACGATCTGGACCTCGAGGTCACCGCACCGGACGGCACGGTGTACCGAGGCAACAACTTCGCGCCGTTTGCCCAGGGGCAGTCGCTCGCCGGCGGGACGTTCGACACGACGAACGTGGAGGAGGCCGTAATCCTGAAGAACGCGATTGCGGGCGACTGGAAGGTGAAGGTCGTCGGCTCGAATGTCCCCGTCGGACCGCAGCCCTTCGCCCTCGTCGCGACCGGAAACCTCGACGGCGCGTACGGCCGGGTCCTCCTCGACCGCGCGGCGTATTCCGAAGCGGACACAATCCGGATCGCCGTGGAGGACTCCGACGCTCCGTCCGCGGTCGTCCACGTGACCTCGGGAGTCGAACCGGCCGGCGAGGACGTCACTTTGGCCCGCGGTGGCCCCGACGAGACGTGGCGCGGGACGATCGCGACGGCGTTCGGCACCCCCGCGGCGGACGGAGTCCTGCAGGTCGCGGAAGGCGACACGGTCACGGCGGTGTACCAGGATTCGTCGCCGCCGCATACGGCGACCGCGCAGGCCGGCGTGCTCGCGAGCGGCCCGACGATCCATGACGTCCGCGCGACCGACATCGGCGCGTTCTCCTCGACAATCCGATGGTCGACGAGCGAACCCGCGACCGGGGAGGTCCGCTATGGGACGGACCCACTCGCTCTCACCCTGAACGCAAACGTATCGGACCTTCGCCTGGATCACGCAATCCCGTTGTCTCGGCTCGTCCCGGACACGTCGTACGACTTCGAGATCGTGTCACGGGGCCGGATCGGCAACGCGACGACCGACACGAACGCAGGTCGCCTCTACGCATTCCGGACCCCCGCCCTCGGCGACGTGCTCGTGGTCGTGGGCGGAGCATCGTTTCCACCGGAGCGCGAGGCGTCCTACACCGCGGCACTTGAAGGGAACGGGTGGACTTGGTCCATGTGGCGGGTCGCAGAACTCGGCCTGCCTCCGCTCGGCACGCTGAAGGCCCGACGGGCGGTCATCTGGCAGGTCGGCCTCGAGCAATACCCCCCGTTCAACGCCTCGGCGCGGGCCCTCGTGAAAGCCTACCTCGACGGCGGCGGCCGCCTCGTCGTCGCCTCCCACGACACAGCGTGGGCTCTCGGGAGCCCGGACTCGACATTCTCAAGCCCGGAGAGCACCGCGTGGGTGGGCGGGGTCCTCAAGGCGACATTCGTATGCGACCCCGTCACGATCACCACGTTGGACGGCGTCAACGGCGATCCGATCAGCGGAGCGTACACCGGCGGAATCGGATACACGCCGCACCGGGACGGCGGGGCGGACGACGAACTCGCAACGAACGCCGCGGGCGGGACGGTCTCCCGCGTGTGGACGGACGATAACTCCGTGCAAGGATGCACGCCTCAGAACCAGCCGGTCGGTTTGCGATGGATCTCGTCCTCTGCCAACGGCACGGCGGGGAACGGCGCATGGGGCGGGACGGCCTCGCGCCTCGTGTACTTCGCCTTCGAACCGACGGGGATCGATTCGACCCTCACGAATCTGAACCCGGGGAGCCCGACGCGCGCCGCGATCCTCGACGCCGCGCTTCGATGGCTCGTCAGCACGGCGACATCGACGACCGACCGCGATCATCCGGATGTGGCGATCACCTCGCCGAACGGCGGCGTCTTCTCGGGTCCCTCGATTCCGATCGACTGGACGGCGACGGCGTACGGGACCGGCGTCGCCATCGCGGGCTTCACCCTCGCGGCGAGCGCGGACTCGGGGCAGACGTGGACGACGATCGCGACCCTGTCCGGGGCCGCGCGGACCTACACCTGGGACATCACCGCGGCCGAGAACGGGGACCGGTATCTCCTCCGAATCCAAGCGCAGGACGACGGAATGCCATCCCTGTCCGCGGATCACCGTACGGATGCGACCTTCGAAATCGCCCGTCCCGGCGGCGACACGGACGGACCAATCCTCTGGGCGGGCAGCGTCCGCGTCGCCCCACGGCCCCCCGGCGCCGGATCCGCCGTGACGTTCCGCGCGACGGCCGACGATCGGAATCGCGCCGCCAGCACGGTCGCGGCCGCAGAGCTCTTCGTTCAGGTCGCGCCGCCGACCCCCGCCGCCAACGGAACCGGCCGCCCGATGACCGCGGTCGACGGCGCGTTCGACGCGACGGTCGAGAACCTCTCGTGGCAGGGAGGCCTCGCGGCGGCCCCGGGCGCGATGTGCGCATGGGTCCATGCCAGGGACGCCGCGGGGAACTGGGGGCCGTACGCCTCCGACTGCTTCCTCGTCATCCTCCTCGGGCCCGACGGGGTCCCGCCGGCTGCGGCCTCCGCCGACTCGGTCCGCCTCACGAACGGCGTCAACGACCTCGAAATCGGATGGCTCGCGGCCTGGGACGAAGGCTTGTACGGCGGCACGACGGAGTATCGGGTTCTCCGCTCGAACGCGCCCCGCGGTTCGTACGCGGATATCACCGGGCCGATCCTCGCGAACGGCTCGAGCCGCTACGCGTTCGTGGATCCGGGCCGCGGCAGCGACGCTTCCGATTACTTCTATCGCATCGAGACGATCGATGCCGTCGGGAATCTGGCGAATGCCACGACGCTCGCCGTGAAGGCCCATCTTGCGATGGGGGCCGGCCTGAACTTGCTGGGGATGCCCGCGGACCTGACGGACCCGGCGTTCCTCGATTTCGCCGCGGGCCGCGCGTGGGCGGACGCATGGAC
>WNGQ01000865.1_pt1 | contig 52637 bp, 62 predicted proteins | sample 5407661 | NCBI WGS metagenome assembly WNGQ01 (sample SAMN13153382, study PRJNA577476) | soil metagenome | isolation source: 60 cm soil or saprolite under Garry oak tree replicate 2 | place: USA:California | collected 2016-06-15 | reverse complement strand
CGTCTTGAGCGGCCAGCGCTGCGACGAGATCCTCGACGCCCCGCCGGATCGCGGCCGGCTGGCTTCCGCCGTTGGTGTCGCACAGGACGACCCAGCTTGCGCCGGCGCGAGCCGCGGCGAGGCAGACCTCGACGGCGTATTCGGCATCGCGCGCGTAGCCGTCGAAGAAATGCTCGGCGTCGAAGACGACCTCGCGGCCGAGACTGACGCCGTACGCGACGGACTCCTCGACCATCGCCAGGTTCTCGTTGTTGGTGGTCTGCAGCACCGTCGTCACCTGCCAGACGTCGCTCTTGCCGACGAGCGTCCAGACAGGAGCCGCGCTGGCGGCCAGGGCTTGCAGGTTGGCGTCATCCTCGCACCGGCCACCGGCGCGCCGCGTGGCGCCGAATGCGGCGAGCCGCGCATGCCGCAGGGGCTTTTCCGCCAGCCGCGAGAACAGCTCCTCGTCCTTCGGGTTCGAGCCCGGGAACCCGCCCTCCACGTAGTCGAAGGACAGGCCGTCCAGAAGGCGCGCGATTCGCTCCTTGTCGTCGGCGGAAAACGAGACGGCCGGACCCTGCGCGCCATCGCGCAGTGTCGTGTCGTACACGACGACTTTCCGGACAGACATAAAAAAACCTCCCGACCCTTTGCTGGGCGGGAGGTCCAACCGACGTCAGCTGCGTGCTAAGTCGGGGGACCTCCCCTGCGAATCTCGATCGCAATGAAGCGCTGTTTGCGCATGTTGCGTGAAGGCTAGGGCACCGACCGCCGGGCGCATATGGCTTTGGCTGCCAAAAATCAGCCGCGCCGACTAGTGCGGCGCAGACATAGCCGTTGACCTCGATCCGCCGCGGTGGCCCTACGCGGCGGAGGCCTGAACAGCGGTTATCTTTCCGCCATGGCAGACGTTTCCGGCCTCCTGGTCGAATGCCGCGACGAGCCCGGCGTGCTCTATCGCATCACCGAGGCGATCTTCAAGCTCGGCGCCAACATCAGCTACGTCGCGGGAGGTGCCCGGCGTGAGGCCCTCGCCGAGCTCCAGCTCGAGGTGTCCGGTGCGCCCGACCAGCAGCGCCTGATCGAGGACCTCGAGGCCGTTCCCGGCGTCACTCGCGTCGGCGTCGTGCCGACCTTTCAGGCGACGTACGGCAAGCGGGTGATCGTGATCGGCGGCGGGGCGCAGGTCGGCATGGTCGCGCAGGGCGCCATCTCGGAAGCCGACCGTCACAACATCCGCGGCGAGCGAATCTCGGTGGACACGATCCCTCTTGTCGGCGAGGAGCAGCTTGCCGATGCGGTTCGCGCCGTCGCTCGGCTGCACCGAGCCCGCGCGCTCGTGCTCGCGGGCGCGTTGATGGGCGGAGAGATCACGAGCGCGGTGAGAGAGATCCGCGAGGCCGGGATCATCGTCCTGTGTACGAGCATGGCCGGCTCGGTGCCGGAGGCGGCGGACGTCGTGGTGAGCGATCCGGTCGAGGCCGGCGTCATGGCGGTCATGCTCATCGCCGACACCGCGAAGTTCTCGATCGAGCACGTGCGCGGAAAACGGTTCTAGGACGAGGTGCAGCCTCCCGACGGATTCATTTATGCCTCTCACCGGCGCTATCTCTAGGACGCGGTGCAGTGATAGGCCGGATTCATTCCGGCCGTCCCCAGGCGTGAACCGCGGCCACCGTTCGTCGCATTGGGCAGGAGGGGGTCCCGCGGGGGAGGACATGCGTCCTCACCCGCGCTACTCGACCTCGTGCGTCTTGACGCTGATCGCCATGGAACTCGCAGCCGAGCCGACGTACACGCCACGGGTCGGCGCCGCGTCCGTGTAGTCGCGTCCCACGGCAAGCCGCACGTGATGCGGCGTGGTGCGGACGGGATGAGTGGCGTCGAACCCGATCCAACCCGTGCCGGGAACCCACGCTTCTCCCCACGCGTGTGACGCCAGCGCGACCTTCTCGCCGGGTAGGTGGATGTAGCCGCTGGCGTATCGCGCCGGCACGCCCATCGCGCGCGCGACCGCGATGAAGAGGTGGGCGAAGTCCTGGCACACGCCGGCGCGAAGGGCCAGCACGTCATCGACCGCGCTGTAGACGTTGGTCACGGTTCGGTCGTACGCGAACTCGCGGCTGATCGTGGCCGTCAGCTCGTCGAGGGCTTGCTCGACCGAGGCGGCGGACGACAAGTCCTGGACCGCATGGCGCCGCGCCAGCGAGCGCACTCCCTCCACGTCCTTGACGGGAGAGCGAAACCGAAGAAAGTCCTGCACCAGCTCCTCGCCCGGATGCGGATCGGGCCCGAGCCCGGTCTCGACGGTCGACCGGCTGACCACGCTCAGCCCGGCGTGAGGGCGCACGAGGTTGAAGTAGTGCACATGGTTGCCGAAGCCGTCCACGTAGGTGCGCGCTTGCGCGCCGTGGCTCAGCTCGAGCTTGAAGTCGAGGCAGCGCTGGCCGTTGCCGTCCATCGGCCGCAGGCGAACCTCCATCACGGTTTCGGCGATCGGAGTCGAGTAGCGATAGCGGGTGCTGTGGACGATCTCGAGCTTCACCCGGCTACCTGCTGCTGCTGCTGCGGCATGCCGCGCCCTTCCTCGCCGACGACGGTCGCCGGCACTTTGCTCGGGTGGAAGTAGGTCTCGCGCAAGGCGATCTCCAGCGACCGCAGCACCGCGCGGCATTCGGAGTAGAAATCGAGCGGGTTCTCGATGATCGTCTGGGTGTTGGCCTGCTGGTACAAGCCGTTGAGCTTGTTCAGCAGGCGCAGCGGCTTCGATCGCCGCGAGCTGCCCTCTATCCTCGCCACCGACTCGAGCGCGGTGGCCGTCGCGAATCGAGCCGATCGCGGCAGGGAGCGGTCGAGCAGCAGGCACTCGATGACGCTGTCTGCAGTGACTCCCCCGGCGTACTTCGACTGGTACGACTCGAAGGCGAAACACGACTTCAACACCGCTGTCCACTCGAGCGCATCCTCGGGAGTGTCCGCGAGCTCCGCGGACTTGTGGGTCACGACGCGGGTCACGTTCGCCGCCCGCTCGACGAACTTGCCGAGGCGGACGAAGTCGCGCGTCTCGCCGTGGAACATCGTGTCCTCGAGCAGCCCGTCGACCAGGCGGATGCTCATCTGCACGTCCATGAGGAATCGGTACAGGTCGGGCTGCCAGACCGCTTGCTGGACGCGCCAGTGCAGGGCGTTGACCTGCTCGTAGAGCTCGGTCGGAAGTGACGGCCGCACCGCCTGCGCCGCCAGGCGCGCGGCGGCGATGCTCGCGCGTACGGACGGCCCAAGTGTGCCCGCGACCAGCATCTCCACCACCTGCTCCCGCTTGCCGGTGTCGCTCGCCGGCCATCCGGCGAGCTCCATGAAGGGGACCCAGAAGTCAGGCCCCGGCTCGTCCGCCCGGTCGAGTGAGAGGGCGACGTGCACGCCGAGGATCCGGGCGAGGTGGTCCGCCCGCTCCAGGTGGCGGCCGAGCAGAGTCAACGAGGTGGCCGCGCGGCTAAGCATCGATGTCCTCGAAGCCGTCGTCCGCCATCACCCACGTGTCGCGGCTGCCGCCGCCCTGCGAGCTGTTGACGACGAGGGAGCCGGGAGTAAGCGCGACGCGCGTCAATCCACCGGGCGTCACGTAGACGTCCGGACCGGTCAGCACGAACGGTCGTAGGTCCTGGTGGCCGCGGCGAAGGCCGCCGCCGTCGAAGACCGGCTGCACGGAAAGCGCCACCACCGGCTGGGCGATGAATGCTCTGGGCGCCGCCTCGATCCGCCGCCGGAACTCCTCGCGCTGCTCCTTCGTCGAGGCGGGCCCGATCAGCATCCCGTATCCGCCGGACGCGTCGACCGTCTTGACCACCAGCGATTCGAGGTGCTCGAGCACGTACTTTCGATCCGACTCGTTCGCGCAGAGGTACGTCTCGACGTTGGGCAGGATCGGGTCCTCGCCCAGGTAGTACCGGATCAGCTTCGGCACGAGCGCGTAGACCGCCTTGTCGTCCGCGACTCCGTTGCCGAGTGCGTTGGCGATCGCAACGTTTCCGGCGCGATACGCGTTGACCAGACCCGCAACGCCGACCAGTGACTCCTGCCGGCCGAAGATCGGGTCGAGCCACTCGTCATCGAGGCGCCGGTAGATCACATGCACGGGCCGCAGCCCGCGCGTCGTCCGCATGAACACGTGGTCGTCGTCGACGACCAGGTCGCTCCCCTCCACGAGCTCGACGCCCATCTGCTTGGCGAGATAGAGGTGCTCGTAATAGGCGGAGTTGTTGATGCCGGGGGTGAGCAAGACCACGGTCGGGTCGTCGACTCCGGCCGGCGCCAGCCATCGAAGGTGACGCAGGAGCTCGTGGACGTAGCCCTCGACAGGCCGCACGGGATAGCCCGCGAACAGGTCGGGCAGGATGCGCTTCATCACGTAGCGGTTGGCCTGGACGTACGAGGCCCCTGACGGCGTCCGCAGGTTGTCCTCCAGGACGAAGAACTCACCTTTCTCGTTGCGCACGAGATCGACGCCGGCGATGTGGCAGTGGATTCCGTGCGGGACGGCGAGACCCTCGACCTCGCGCATGTAAAGCGAGCTGCTGAGCACCGTCTCCACGGGAACTGCGCCCTGTTTCAGGACCAGCTTTCGACCGTAAACGTCATCGAGGAAATGGTTCAGGGCCTGCAGGCGCTGCTTCAGGCCCGCTTCCAGCCGCCGCCACGTGCGCGCCTCGATCACACGAGGAATGACGTCGAACGGGAACACCTTCTCCGTGCCCTGCGTGTCCGGGTAGACCGCGAAGGTGATGCCGTGGTTGCGGAACATCTCCATGGCAAGGGCGTGGCGACGCTGGAGCTCCTCTGACCCCAGCCGGTTCAGGCTTTCGTAGATCCTGCGGTAAGCCGGTCGCGGGTTCCCCGGCGCCGCAAGCATCTCGTCGTAGAAGCCGTTGAGCTGGTAGTTGGAATCGAGATTGCCCAAATCCACAGCTATAGTGTCTGCGCCATCCCGAAACCTGAAAAGACGATCGATTTACGGGTGGGCTGCGAATTCAAATATGACGTCAGCGCGGCAACGGTCGCGACCGTCCAGGTGCGTCCGCGATCGGATGCCCGCCACCAGCTTGTGACCGAGACGTGGGCCACCGAGCCGTCAGTGCCGATCGACGAGTACGCCGACCTCTACGGCAACCCCGTCAAGCGCCTGGTCATGCCAGAGGGCGGGATGTCGATGCGGTATGACGCCGTCGTCTCGGTCCCTGACGAGCCGGATCCGGACGCGACCGCAGCCGAACAGCTGGCGGTCGAAGAGGTCCCGGGCGGCCTCCTTCACTTCACCCTGCCCAGCCGGTACTGCCTGTCCGACCAGCTCATGGGCATGGCGTGGGAGCTCTTCGGCCGGACCGACCCCAGCGTCGCCCGCGTCCAGGCGATCTGTGATTGGGTTCACGACAACATCAAATTCCAGTACGGGACCAGCAATCCGCTCACGACTGCGGTCGACGTGCTCGAGCAGCGAAAGGGCGTCTGCCGCGACCTCACCCATCTTGCGATCACCTTCTGCCGGGCTTTGAACATCCCGGCGCGCTACGTCTTCGGTTACCTTCCCGACCTGTATGTCGAGCCGCCCGATTCGCCGATGGACTTTGCCGCCTGGATGGAGGTGTACCTCGGCGACCGGTGGTGGACCTTCGACCCTCGCAACAACGCCCGACGGGTGGGACGGGTGCTCATCGGCCGCGGGCGGGACGCGCTGGACGTCGCGATGGTGACCACTTTCGGCCCCGCCTCGTTTAAGTCAATGGTGGTTTGGGCGGACAAGGCAGCCTGATGGCGATCGAACCTTCATCGGTCGACTGGGACACCGCGCGGCGCGTGTCGTACCGCGTGCGCCAGTCGTTCCGCTACGAATACCCGGAGCCGATCCGAGATCTCAGCCACCGGCTGATCGTCATTCCGCCGGAGAGGTTCGGCGACCAGCGTCGCCTCTGGCACGACCTTTCGGTCGGGCTTCAGGGCACGGAGGTCGAGAACCTCACCGACCGTTACGGGAACATGGTCGTGAACGTCTTTGCACCGCGCGTGAGCGACGCGATCGAGTTCGTCGTCGAGGTCACGGTGGAGAGGCAGGCGGCGTTGCCGAATCGCCTCGCCGACGGCTGGCTTGCCGAAGGCTACCTGCTGGAGCCGTCGCCGCTGACCGCTGCCGACGACCGCATCCTCCGCGTGGCCCACGATCTCGTCGAGTCCGGTGCATGGGGCCTGCCCCTGGCCGACCGCATCAATGACTGGGTCTACCAGTCGATGACCTACAGGTATGGCGTGAGCGGAGTCCGGACGACGGCGGCGGAAGCGCTGGAGCTGGGCGCCGGGGTGTGCCAGGACTACGCACACGTGATGCTTGCGATCTGCCGCGCGTGCGGCCTCCCGTCGCGATACGTCTCCGGCCATCTGCTCGGGCAGGGCGGCACGCACGCGTGGGTCGAGGTCGTGCTCCCGACCCATGACGGCACGGGAGACGCGATCGCCCACGCCTTCGATCCGACCCATGCCAGCCGCGGGGGACTCGGCTACGTGACCGTGGCGGTGGGCGCCGACTACTCGGATGTGGCGCCGACCTCTGGCAGCTACCGCTCCGGCGCTCGGGGCACGCTCACGGCGACCAAGCGGGTGTCGCTCGTCGAGCTGGAATAGCCGGCCTCTTATCAAATTCATATCCGGTCGCTTATAAATCGACCGGATGGCGGAATCCCGAATCCTGGTGGTCGAGGACGATCCGCGGCTGGCCGCAACGCTCGACCGCGTGCTGACCGCCGAGGGCCATGACATCGAGGTGGCGCCCGACGGCAACGAAGCCCTTCGGCGCGCCCGCGAGCGTCCCTTCGATCTCGTCGTGCTCGACATCATGCTGCCCGGCCTGGACGGCATCTCGGTCTGCCGCAAGCTGCGCTCGACCGGCTCGGTGCCGATCCTCCTTCTGACCGCCCTGGGAGGCACCGAGGACCGGGTCCGGGGACTCGACTCCGGCGCGGACGACTACCTGGTCAAGCCGTTCGCGTACGAGGAGCTGCTGGCGCGCGTCCGCGCCTTGATGCGGCGACGGGCGCCCTCCGATCACCTTCGCTTCGGCGACCTGCGCCTCGAGCCGGCGAGCCGCGCCGTGTGGCGCGCCGACCGACCGATCGAGCTGACCGCGACCGAGTTCGACCTGCTGCAGCACTTCGTGCGACATCCGAGACAGGTGCTTTCGCGTGAACAGCTCATCGACGCGGTCTGGAAGGGCGAAGCCGAAAGCGACAACGTGGTCGCGGTCTACGTCGGCTACCTGCGGCAGAAGCTGGGCGAGCCTCGCCTCCTGCACACGGTGAGGGGCGCGGGCTACGCGCTGCGCGAGTAGTTGCCCCTCCGCCTGCGGCTCGCCCTGTTCGGAGCCGGCGTCGTCGCGCTCGCGCTGCTCGTCTTCGGTGTGCTCCTCTACGCGCTCCTGGCCCGCGGCGTCGCCACGAACCAGGACGACCTCCTGCGCACAAGGGCGCGCCAGGCCGCGCAGACGGCGGGCGACATCATCTCGCCTCAGCCGCCGATCGCCCCCGCCGACCTGGGCAACAGCGGCGAGGTGTTCGTCGAGGTGATGACCCCTGACGGCAGCGTCGTGTACACGACGGGCGTGCTGAACGGGTTGCCTCCGTCGGCGCCGCCCTCGCTGCTCGACGCCGCGCAGCAGCACCACGGGGCCTTCACGACCCAGGGGTCGCTGCGCCTCTACGTCCTGCCCTATCCGAACGGCTTCGTGATGACCGGGCAGTCGACCCGCGTGCCGCAGTCCAATCTCTCGGGCATCGTGGTCTTTCTCATCGTCTCGGCCATTCCGGCGCTGATCGCCGCCCTCATCGCGTCGTGGCTCGTCGCCGGCCGGGCGCTTGCGCCTCTCCGGGCTGTCGCGCAGCTCGCCGGCACCATCGGCGCCGCCGAGGACATCAGCCGGATGCGGCTCCCGGCGCAGAGCAGTCGCGACGAGGTGGCACGGCTGACCGGAAGCTTCAACTCGATGCTCGACCGGCTGCAGGGCGCCTTCGAATCGCAGCGCCGTTTCGTCGCCGACGCCTCGCACGAGCTGCGCACCCCCCTGACCACGATCCAGGGCAACGCGGGCTTGCTGGCGCGCGGACCGATGGTGAGCGAGCGGGTGCGCGACGCAGCCGCGAACGACATCGTCGCCGAGAGCGCGCGGATGTCACGGCTCATCGACAGGATGCTCACCCTTGCGCGCGCGGACGCCGGACTGCGCCTGGAGCTCGCGCACATCAATCTGAAGTCGCTCATCGACGAGGTCGGCCGCCAGGCGGCGGCGCACCATCCACAGACGAGGCTCAGCCTTGACACGGTCGCCGCGACGGTCGACGGGGACGAGGACGCGCTGCGCCAGCTCGTGTGGATCCTTCTCGACAACGCCTTTCGCTACGCCCGCGGCGCCGTCGATCTGCGCCTGACCGTCGAGTCGGGTTGGGCGCGACTCGTGGTCGCCGATGACGGGCCCGGGGTCGCTGAGCCCGAGCGAGAGCGGATCTTCGAGCGCTTTTACCGCGCCGAACGATCGCGCACCGGCAACCATTCAGGCCTCGGGCTGTCGATCGCGCGCTGGATCTCGATCCAGCACGGCGGGCGCATCTTGGCCGGCGAGGCGATCATCGGCGGCGCCGCTTTTCTGGTCGACCTTCCGCTCTTACGGAGTTCTTAAGCGCACGGCCGACGATCGGGACGATGTTCTCGGTCAGCACGGAGCACGCGATAGGTCTGGTCGCCGGTCTCGTCGCAATTCCGGTCGCGCTCTTGCTTCTACCGCGCCAGAAGGCCTGGCGAGATGCGACCGCGACCGTCAAGGGGGCCGCGGTGCTGATGATGGCAACCGCCGCGGTCCACCTCGCCCTCGTTGGTCACCACACGCAGGGCGAGCCGCTCACGGCCGCCCTCTTTGTAGTCAACGGCATTCTCTTCATCGCGCTCTCGTTCTCGGTCGGGTGGCGCCACTGGCGGCTTGCGTCGAGCGCGATGCTGGTGGCGACGATCCTCGGTTACGTGGTCTATGTCGTGGCCGGACTGGAAGGGCCGGACCAGGTCGGGCTCGCCACCAAGCTCGTCGAGCTGACCGCGCTGGGCCTGGTTCTCGTACCGGTGCGCGGCGAGAGGCGGCCGTCGCACCGCTCGATCCGGTGGACAGGGCTCGGCGTCGCCATGCCCGTGTTGCTGGTGACGACCAACGCTTCGCTCTGGATCGTCGACCTGGTGCGGCCGGACGCGCGCCACATCCACGCGGGCGCCGTGCTGCAGAGCACCAACGCGGTGGCGACCCAGCGGCAGTTGGACGCGGCGAACGAGCTGTATCGCGAGACGCAGGCCTCCATCGCGCCTTATTCCGACTGGCACCGGGCGTGGGCTGCCGGCTACCGGCCGGGCGGCTCGCAGACGATGCCCTCGACCCACTGGATGAACCAGCGCTTTGTCGACGCGGGCTACGTGATGGACCCACAGCATCCGCAGGGACTCGTTTACGCGAACACCAAGCACGGTCCCGTGCTCCTGGGCGCCATGTTTCAGATGAAGCGCATCGGAGAGTTCGGACCCGATGCGGGCGGTCCGGTCACCGCGTGGCACCAGCACGAAAACATCTGCTTCACGCCACTCGGTCTCGAGTTCAGCCTCATGACGCCGACCGCGACCTGTCCGCTGGGCGCGATCTCCATCAGCGCGCCGCCGATGCTGCACGTCTGGATCGTCGACAACCCGGGCGGTCCGTTCGCGGTCGACTTCGACGCCAAGGTGCTCAAAAAGATTGATCAGAGCTGAGGCGTCGAGCCGTCCGGAGACGGCATTCGTGCTGCTTCTGATGCAGAGCCTCTTCTGGCTGATCGCCGGCCTCTCCGCAGCGCCGTTCGTCCTCGGTGGGGAGGCCTTCATGGCAGCCCTGGCTCTCGCGTCGCTTCTCCTCGCGCTCGCGACGCTGCTGATCGGCATCGGAATCCTTTGGCGCCGCCGTCGCGCGCGGGCCTTTGCGATCGCGCTCGAGGTCGTGTGTCTGCTCGGTTCGGCCCTGCTCCTTCTTCTGCCCATCGGCTCGAACAAGGGGCCCGTGTCTTTGCTGGTCAACGTCGCCCTGCCCATCGCCGTCATCGTGTTGCTTCGCAAGGACCCGAACAACCCGTTTTCATAGAGGCGTGCTGTGGGTGGGAACCTCAGGCTGGCAGTACCCGCACTGGAGGCGCGTGTTCTATCCCGAGAAGCTGCCGCAGCGCCGGTGGCTGGAGTATTTCTCGGAGCGCTTTCAGACCGTCGAGGTGAACAACACCTTCTACAACCTGCCCGAGAAATCCGTGTTCGAGCACTGGAGGTCCAGCACCCCCTCTGATTTCGTCTTGGCGACGAAGATGAGCCGCTACTTGACCCACCTGAAGCGACTGCATGATCCGGAGGACCCTGTGCGCCGCTTCATGGAGCGTGCTCGAGTGCTAGGCCACAAGCTCGGGCCGGTGTTGATCCAGCTGCCGCCCCGCTTCAAGGCAAACCTGCAGCTGCTCGATGAGACGCTGCGACAGTTCGACTCCTCCGTTCGGGTCGCGGTCGAGTTTCGCGACGACAGCTGGTACACGCCCGAGACACGAGACCTGCTCGAGCAGAGAGGCGTGGCGCTGTGCCTCGCCGACAGCCCGCACCGCAAGCAGCCGATGTGGCGTACCGCGGATTGGAGCTTCGTGCGGTTTCACGAAGGCGCCGGCGAGCGCGCTCCGGGTTACGAGCGCGACATTCTCGAGCGATGGGTGGAGCGCATCTCGACGACGTGGTCTCGCGACGCCGACGTCTACGCCTACTTCAACAACGACGTGCTCGGATACGCGATCAAGGACGCGGTCACGTTTGCCGAGCTCGCGGACGCGGCGGGCCTCAGCCCGACGCGCGTACCTTCAGCGGGCGCCGCTTGAGGGCGGCATCTGCGTCGTCGGTCGTGACGTAGCGCCGCCGGAAGTTTCGCAGCGCAAAACGGTCACAGGCGGTCTCGGCCGACGATCCCTTGCCGAGAATCTCGTGCAGGTACCAGTGCATCCACTCGTGGCAGTAGAGGAATCGCAGCACGTCGCGGCGGCCGCGGAAATAGACGGTCTCGGACGCCCACGCGAAGCGCATCGCCACCCCGCGCTTTCTCCGCGCGGCGTAGATGACCGGCTCTTTGAACGCCCGAAACGGAATCGGGACCTGGAGCACGATCCTCCGCTCCTCGAACTCGCACCGGGCGGCCAGGTGGGGCGACCAGCGATAGCGCAGCGGCTTGATCACGACGTCGTAATCGCAGCGGGGGAGGCCCTCGAGAGCCCGCCTCGCCTGGGCGGTGCTGAAGCCGGGAAGCTCTGAGCGGATGGCCATGGGGCAATCAGGATAGGGGCTGGCGGTGGGCGTTATCAGTGGTTAGGAGGACTCACGCCAAGCACTGTCGCCGGCCTGCTCAAGAGCCGCTTGGAAGCTGACCAGGCCCTTCGAAATCTCAAGCGGGCGGGTTCGGCCCGAACCGGGTTTCGGTGGTTACTCGGGCCGGCAGCCGCCGCCGGCACTACGGCCGCAAGGTCGCGTCAGGCATCGGCTTCGGCACGCTGCTTGGTGCACTGCGTCATCCTGCGCGAGTCGGGCGCGATGGAGGAGGCGCCGGTCGAGGCTCCGCTCGACGCTTCGGCGGTGGGGGAGCGGCCTCGTGCGGAACGCGGCTGACCGAATCAACGATGGGTATGACGAACGCATCGGACGTTGAGTTGGTGGGGGCGCTTGGCCAGCAATGGCCGAGCCTCCCACTTTTTTTGGCTCCCTAAATCGCGCGGGGCCTTTTGATCAGCCAGGCGATCACTGAGCCGGTCGCGACGCCGATCATGCCTCCCACCGCCACATCGCTTGGAAAGTGGTGTCCCAGATGCACCCGCGACAGCGCAACTCCGGATGCGAGCCCGTACACGAGCGGCGAAACACCCGGGTAAAAGGTCGCGATGGCCGTTGCCGCCGCGAATGACGATGCGGCGTGGCCCGATGGAAACGACGCATCGGTGGTCCTGATCCCGACGACGAGCACGTCCCGTCCGACGTGAGGGCGGTGGCGCCGAAAGACGGGCTTGATCAAGCGCTGCACGAGGTAGGTCGTTCCGAGCGACGCGACCGAGGCCGCGAGACCGGCTCTTCTGCCTCTCGAGCCACCGAGCCACGCGAGTGCGAGGCCGGCTCCGACCCAGCCAAGGCCCTCGCCGAGGTCGGAGAGGATCGTGACGTAACGGTCGCCGACCGGCGAGTGAGGCAGCCCATGGACGATTCGGTACAGGCGCCGGTCGACGCTCTCCGGAAGTATCCGCGGCGGCTCGATCGTCGGCGTGTGCATCTCTTGAAAACGCTCACCTCCGGTAAAGACTGCGCCGGCAGACGTTCTGCTTTTCGAAATGTACGCATCCGCGACGGCGCAGCAGACGCTGATCGCCGCGTTTCGCGATCGGCCGACCGCGGACCATGCGCGGAAGCTCGTCATCAAGGGCAGGCGCATCACGCCACACCAGCATGCGATCGTCGATCGCTCCAGCGCCGACACACTCAGCGACATGCTGCCAAAGGACCATGTTGCCGGTGCGCGCAAGCACATCGACCGCGGCGACGTGCTCCTGGTGATCCGGGTCGACGAGGCGAAGGCATTCAAGGTGCGCGAGCTCCTCGACGAGGAGGTGCACAGCACGTGGACGATGGCCGCCCCGCCCGAAAGCGCGAGCACCAGGCGCCGCCTGACGTTCAAAGACATCATCCGGTCAGTCGGTCCTGGAGTGATCACCGGTGGCGCTGACAACGACCCCGCCGGAATCGCCACCTACTCCATCGTGGGCGCGACAGCCGGATTCGCGCAGAACTGGCTGCTCTTTCTCTCCACGCCGATGCTGATCGTCGTCGAGCAGATGTCCGCGAAAGTCGCGAACGTGAGCAAGACCGACCTTGCGACTGTCCTCCAGACATCGTTCGGCGCACGGGTGGCGACGCCCGCGGTCGGTCTGATGGTGATCGCCAACGTGATCACGATGGGCGCCGACCTCACAGCATTGGGCGCCGCGATGCAGCTGCTGACCGGCATCAAGTTCATCTACTGGATCGTTCCGCTCGCCGCGGTGATGGCGGCGGTCACGATCTTTCTCGACTACCGCGTCCTGAGCAGGTACATGCTCTGGCTCGTCGCGCTCTCCGCCACCTACATCGTCGCGGCATTGCTCGCGCGGCCGGACTGGGGCTCGGTGCTGCGCCACACGCTGCTGCCGCACGTCGAATTCTCGCCCGCGTTTCTCGCGGCCTCGGTGGCCATGCTTGGCACGACCATCACGCCGTACCTGTTCTTCTGGCAGGCGAGCGGCGAGGTGGAGGAGAGACGCGGCGCGGCGACGGTGAGCCGGACGAACCTCGACATCTCGATGGGGATGGCCTGGTCGAACATCACGGCTTTTTTCATCATCGTCGCCACGGGAGCGGTCCTCTTCTCGAACCATCTCGAGATCCGCACCGCCGCCGACGCAGCGCGTGCCCTCGAGCCAATCGCGGGTCGCCATGCCACCATCCTGTTCGCGGTCGGGATCATCGGCGCGGGACTGCTGGCGATTCCTGTCCTCGCCGCGTCCGCCGCGTTTGGGGTGGCCGGGCTCGCGGGTTGGCGCCGCGGCCTCGGCCGCAACCCGCGCAACGCGCCGCAGTTTTACGTCGTCATCGGCCTGTCGTTCCTGGTCGCAGTCGAGCTGGCCATCACGTCCGTCGATCCGATCAGGGCCCTGTTCTACTCTCAGGTCCTCGACGGTCTCATCGCCCCGTTCCTGATCGTCCTCATGGTCCTGGTCACGTCGAGTCGGAAGTACATGGGCGACTTCGTCAACGGGCCAGTCACGAACGTGATCGGGTTGGGCGCCGCGGCGGTGATGATCATCGCGGACGTCGCCCTGATCGCCCAGGTCCTGACGCGTGGCCTTCCCACCTGACCCCGGCGCGTACGCCGAATCCTGGCCGCGTTCCACAATGGGAGCACCAGTGCAAGCCGAAAAGACAGGCCACCGCGACGACGGCATGAACTCGCGCCGGCTGATCGCCTCGGTGGTCAGCGACGTGCAGCAGTTGGTCACGCTCGAGGTCGCGCTCGCGAGGCAAGAGCTGAAAGAGCTCGCCGCTCGGAACGCGATAGCCGCCGCGATGGTCACGTTCGGCGCGATGCTGCTTGTGCTCGCCGTCTTCGTCGTGACGCCGGCACTGGTGGTCGTCCTGGTCCCCTGGCACTGGCAGGCAGCCGCGGTGTGGCTCGCCGCATACCTCGTGAGCGGGCTGGTCCTGGTCCTCGTCGGAAAGTCGCGCATCCAGCTGCGTCTTCCTCCGCGGACCATGGAAACCTTGAAGGAGAGCAAGGAATGGGCGCTTCGGCGCGTGAGATCGAACGGCAGATAAGGGAGACACGCGACCGCATAGACGCCAACCTCCGCAGGCTCGAGGGCCGCGCGGCGTCAAGCGCGGTGCGCTACGGCCTCATTGGCGCGGCGGTGGTCGGGGTGCTGGCGGTCGGCGGCGTGGCGTTTCTCGTCTACAGGCGGAGACCGCCCCGCCGAGCGCGACGGCCGGAGCCGGGCACTGTCAGCAAGATAGTTCGCCAGCTCGCGCCTGCGCTGGCCGCCGCCGCGTCGACCGCACTGGTCAGAAGGCTCTCGCGCCTTTCCAGACCAACCGATGAAACGGCGCGTTGAGAAGCTGATCCGCCGCGCGCAGCGCACCACCCCAATCCGGGTGCTGGTGGCCTACGGCGAAAGCCGTGCGAGCAACTACGCACTTGGGCTCGCCTTCGCGGGGTTCATGTCGATGTTCCCGATCATGCTCGGTGCACTTTCGATCATCGGCCTCGCTCTCCGGAACCCAGGAGCCGAGGCCGACTTCCAGCGGCTGGTGCTGCAGGTCTTCCCGGGCAGCGCGCAGCCCGAGCTGCAGAAGGCTCTCCTTGGCGTGAAGCAATCGGCTGGTTGGCTCGGAGTGGTGTCGCTCGTCGGGCTCATCTGGAGCGCCAGCAACATCTACGCCACGCTCGAGTTCGCCCTGACCCGGATCTTTGGTACCCGGCATCGCAACATGCTTCGCCAGAGGCTGATGGGCCTGGTGATGATGGTGTTCTTTCCCCTGTACGTCCGAGCGGCGGGTGAGTTCAACACCTACGGCGCCCAGTTCGCGCTTTTCTTTCTCCTGGCCACCTGGTTTTACTTCCTGAGCCAGCTCGTCCTCCTGGGCGCCGTTTACATCCGCTTTCGTCGCACCGCCGGCGCGCCTGACGTGGCCGACGCCGCGGGGAAGGGCGCTCGAACCAAGCTCGAATTGAGCGACAGGTAGACGCCGGGGCCTCGGACGTTACCGAATCGAGCGGCCCAAGCGGGACTGTGGCGTAAGCCGGGGCCGCAGATCAAAGGAGGTTTCGACGTTTGGGGACTCTGCTTTTCATCCTGCTCGTAATCCTGGTTCTCGCCGTGCTCCTCGGGGCAGGCGGGTACAGCGTCCGGCGCTACTGGAGCCCCGCGGGCTCTGAAGTCGTCGAGACAGGCGACATTGGTGCAGGAGCAGGCTCGGGAGTTGCGGCCGCGATTCTTGCACTGCTGGTGTTGATCCTCCTGTTCTTCGGCTTCACACAGTGGAACTGGTTCGGAGCTCGGACCGTCCAGCCGACGACCATCAACAACCCGTCGATTGCGTCGCCAAGCGGCGGCACAGGCAGCGGCTCGCCCAGCGCGCAGCCGTCTCCGTCGACGAAGTAGTTTCACCTGCGGGGGAGACGAAGGGGCCGCGTCCTCCGGGGACCGGCCCACTTCCTTTTTGCCGGTAGGCGGAAAGCGATAGGCGTTTTCCAGTCGAGGAGGAATCTCGGTTCAAGGAGGTCCCGATATGGCCCGCATCTCGAGCCGCTCGAGCGTGCTCAGCACCCAGAAGAGGAACCGGATGCGAGCGACCACGTTCGCCTTTACGAAAAAGCGCAAGGAGCCGTTGAACGACGCGCGTCATGTCCGCAACGCCGTCGCTCGGTTCGACCAGGTCCAGGGCGTCACCGCGAAGGAACGTGAGGCCGCCTGGCGCCGGATCCGGGCCGCGGCCCGCAGGTATGGAGTCGAGATCCGCGTGCGTGGCTGGCGACAGCTCATGAAGGGAGGCAAGACCGGCCGGGCACACCGTCGCTCGCGCTAGCAAGGGTGAGCGGGTGGTTGGCGCCTCCCGCTCATTAACCTTTCCCACCGTTGATGCGTGGTCTTCTGCTCTGGTGCGCGCAGAACCGGTGGCTGGCGTCTCACGTGCCGCGCTGGGGCTTTGCCAGGCGCGCGGTCAAGCGCTTCCTTCCCGGTGAAGGTTTCGACGCCGCGCTGAAGGCGGCGGTTGAGTTCAGGTCGAAGGGCATCGGGGCGCTTTTCACTCAGCTCGGTGAGAACGTGACCGACCTGGCCGAGGCCAACGCGGTCGTCGAGCACTACGAGCAGGTCCTGGCGGCGTCGGCCGCGGTACACGCCGAGATCTCCGTCAAGCCGACGCAGCTGGGCCTCGACATCGACGCCACGGCCGCCTACGCCAACCTCCAGCGACTCGCGCGCGCGGCGAGGCTCGCAAAGAGCTTTCTGTGGGTCGACATGGAGGGCAGCGCCTACACCGACCGGACGATAGACCTGTATCGCCGGCTCCGGCAGGAGGAGCCACACGTCGGGATCGCTCTCCAGGCCTACCTTCACCGCACGGTTTCCGACATCGCGTCTCTCATGCCGCTGAGGCCGGCCATCCGGCTTGTCAAGGGCGCCTATGCGGAATCGCCGCAGATCGCCTTCACGGTCAAGCGCGAGGTCGATTCGAACTACCTGGCCCTGTGCGTGTTCATGCTTCCCGAAGTCAAGCGGCGGAGGCTGCGCCTGGTGTGCGCGACGCACGACGTCGAGCTGATCGCCAGGATCTGGCGCTTTGCGCAGGCGATGGACATGGAGCGGTCGCAGGTCGAGGTCGCGATGCTGTACGGGATCCGGACCGACCAGCAGCTCCGGCTCGCCCGTGAGGGTTTCGACGTCAGGGATCTCATCTCCTGGGGCGACTCGTGGTACGCGTGGTACCTGCGGCGCCTGGCGGAGCGCCCCGCCAACGTTTGGTTTGTGGCGAGGCAGCTGCTGCCTTAGCCGGCGCGTGTTGCGGCCGGGCAAAGCCCGGCCGCCAGGACACGCGCTTTACGGCACCGTCGGGACCTGCCCGGCGTTCTCCTGCGCCTCGCGGGCCGCGCTTTCGGTGGCCTCGTGCGCGGGGTCCTCGTTGGGAACGAACTTGCCCGATGAGCTCGACGCGCCGCTCGAGCTCGAGGGACTCGGCGACGGCGTGGCCGCCGCGGCGGTGAGCGTGGTGGCGCCGTACACGATCGCACCCGCAACACCTCCCACAAGCATGGATCCGGCGATCGCGGCCGCCGCGATCGTCTTGCGAACACCTATCACTGTCTCTTGCCTCCTGTTGTGGAATCGCCTGCTGTGAGCGTTGCGACCTAGACTGACGGCGGTCGCTCAGCGCGCCTTGGGAAGAGGCTGTGAGTTGGCCCAGTCGGTGATCCGCCGTCCAGGAGAGTTCGTAGGGGTTGATATGAGCTTCAGCATCGAGCGCTACAAGGAAGAGTCCAGGAAGGTCGACGTGACCGGTGTCGCGTGGGAAGAGGTCACGACCCACCCGCTGTCCAAAGGTGACCTCTTCTGCCTGCACTACATGATGGACATCGAAAACCACGTCCCCCTGTATCTCTCTCACCTTCTCGTCACGAGGGCGTGCATGGACCCGATCCTCACCGCCTTTCTGGCCTGCTGGAACTACGAGGAGCTGTGGCACGGCGAGAATCTCGGCAAGCTCCTCAACCTTTACGGCATCAACTTCGACGCCCAGGAGCGCATCGCCAACGTGCGGGCAAACCTCGGTTTTCAGAACAGTGTGAGCATCCTCTCCACGATGGCGGGCTCATGGATGCTCAAGGATTTCTCGGCCGTCTATCTCACGATCGGGGCCATCAACGAGCTGTCGACCCTGACCGGATACGGGGCTTTGATCCGCAAGTCTGGGCATCCGGTCCTGAAGGACCTTTTGGGCCGGATCATCAAGGACGAACGGCGCCACTACGCCTTCTACTACAACTCGGCGAAGGAGTGGCTGAGCGGGAACGATCGCGCGCAGAAGGTGGACCGCTGGATGCTGAACCGCGTCTGGGTCCCCGTGGGACAGGGCGTGAAGAAACAGGAGGAGGTCGACGCCCTCGCCATCTACCTGTTCGACGACGAGCAGGGCGAAGAAGAGCTGCTGGACGTCGACGCGAAGATTGGCAGGCTGCCGGGCTTGGCCGGCATCAAGCTCATGTCTAAGGCGCTGTACACCGCGCGAGAGCGCGTCAAGCGCAACCCGCGGTGGGCCTGGCGGTTGATCGAGAACGAAGAGTGGGCGATCAAGCCGCCCAAGAGGTCGCCGGTCGGGGAGCTCACCGGCCGCCACACGGCGACACCACAGGAGGCAGGCAGGTCGTAGCGGAGGGCGGCGACCAGGGCCCTGAGGCCGGTCTTGCCGCGGAGCTTGCGGCTGGCAACGATGAGGCGCTCGCCGAGCTTTACGACCGCTACGGCGGCCTCGCGTACGGGGTCGCGCTGCGCGTGCTGGGTGATCCGGGCCGAGCCGAAGACGCGGTCCAGGACGCGTTCATGAACGTGTGGGCTCGGGCGTCCACCTTCGACCCGCAGAGGGGCTCGCTGCGGGCGTGGTTGCTGGCATCCGTGAGAAATCGCTCCATCGATTACTTGCGCGGCCGCGGAGCTCACGAGCGGGCCGAGCGTTCGCTCGAGCCCGATGCGGCCTACGCGCTGTCTCCGTCCGACCCGTGGCGCGAGGTCGCCCTCTCCATCGAGCGCGGCGCGGTCCGCGATGCGATGCAGAGCCTGCCCGTCGAGCAGCGCCAGGTCATCGAGCTCGTGTACTTCGGCGGGTACACGCAGGCCGAGATCGCGGACATGACGCGCGTTCCGCTCGGGACGGTCAAAGGACGGATGCGCCTGGGCCTCGAGAAGATGAGCTCGTTCTTGCGCGGCCGCGGGGTGGTCGATGTCTGACCACGAAGAGCTCGAGAGCTCGGTCGCGGCGTGGGTGCTCGGCGCAATGGAGCCCGATGAGGCCGAGACGATGCGCGCCCACGTCGAAGGTTGTCCGACCTGTCGCGAGGTCGCGGATCGCCTGCGCCGGGTCGTCGGCGCGCTTCCCCTTGCGGTCGATGAGACGATCCCGCCCGCCCGTCTTCGGAGCCGCGTGCTGACCGCGGCGGCAGCGTCACGCCCAGCCGCCGCGCCGGCACATGCCAGGATCCAGCCGCGCCCACGTCCGCAACAGCGCCAGGCAGCGGTCGCGTCGATTGGACGGCGCATGCCCGCGTACGCACTGGCGGCGGTCGCGCTCGTCGCGCTGCTCGTCGGCGTGCTCATCGGCCAGACCGCGTTTCGCGCGCCGCAGCCGCCAGTGGGCCAGGTCGCGCGATTCACCCTCAGCGGCCATCAGGACATGGCCGGGGTGCAGGCGACCGTGACCGACCTCCGTTCTGACGGCCTTGCCCTGGTCGACTTCCGAGGTCTTCCGCCACCGGGCGAGGGGCGCGTCTACGAGCTCTGGCTGATCCCTGCCCACGGGAGCCCGGTGCCGGCCGCCGTGTTCGTTCCCGACAGCAGTGGCTCGAAGGTGGTGCTGGTCAGCAGGTCGCTGGCCGGATACGCGGTGATGGCGGTCACCAACGAAACAGGGCCGGACGGCGCGCAGGCCCCGACCCAGCAGCCGCAGCTGCTTGGCAACATCGCATAGGCAAAAGAGAACCGGCGGCGAATTTCGCCGCCGGCCTCAGGACCAGTAAGCGATGAGAGCTCTTCAGTTCTTGCCCGGGATGACGGGCGCGCCCTGCGCGGGCTGGTCCATCATGTCGGGCTTCTCGAGCTCCTCGTCGCCTCGCTCTTCAAGAGTGTGCTCACGCTCGAGGTGAGCCTTCAACTCCTCTGAGTTGGCGACCTCTGCATCGCAGATTTCGCATTTCACGGCTTTTCCCTCCATCACGAGGTGTGAGGCGGCCGAACCTTGCGGCCCGAGCGCCCCACCAATCAAAACGCCCAACTATTCGCCACTAACCGGCCCTGAGTTCGTTTTGTAATCTGGAGGGAGATCCCATGTGGAGCCAAAAGGAGGTCTTGAAATGAGCACGTTCAAAGATGACATCGAAAGGGGGCCGTGGGGCCAGGTCAAGGCCGGGCGGCAGACCATCGAACGTACGCTCGGCGAGATCCCGGAGATGGACGTGCGCCAGATGCCGCCGGCCGCCTTCGTCGTCGGCGCCCTCATGGTCAGCGCAATGGCCGTCGGCGTCGGCTGGATGCTCTACCGCAGTCGCAAGCGCCGGCCCATCGTGGAGCGCCTCCAGGGCGCGATTCCGGGCGGCGTCAAGGACCTGCCAGGCGAGATTCGCGACCAGATCCGGCGCGCCCTCTAGGGCGCCTACGCGGCGCGGACGGGGTCGGCCCGGAGGCGGGGAGAGCTCGGGAGCCTGCCCGCGGCGGCGGGTCGGTGTCCGTTGGCGCCGGCCAGCTGCCGTCGCGCTGACCGGTAGCCCCAATCGATGAGCTCGGCAGTGTGACTGAAGTCAGCCGGCGACACGTCGGCAACGTCGGGCGTGGGCATCACATGGATGTCCGCGAGATCTTGACTTGCCGCGACATCTGCCTCGAGCTTCTGCTCGACGATCCGGGCCAGCGCATGGAGGGCCATGCCAAGAGCATTGGCCGGCTCGCGGTTGAGCCATGGATAGCCGACGGGAAGGACGAAGATCCGCGTCGCGCCCAGCTCCAGCGCGACGGTGATCGGCGTGTGGTTGGCGACACCGCCGTCCATGTATTCCCTGCGTCCGATCGCCACGGGCGGGAACACGCCTGGGATCGCGCAGCTGGCGAGCAGCGCCGGCACAGCCGGTCCCGACGCCAGGCCGACCGCGCGTCCGTTCTTGAGATCCGTGGCCACGACGTGGACCGGCAGGTGCGCTTCCTCGAGGCGTCGGTACGGGATGTGCTTCTCGAGAAGCGAGCGCAGGCTCGCGTTCGAGATCAGGTGGTTCGTCTTCCCGAGCAAGCCGCGCGCGCTGGTGACCGGGCTGAGCGGAAAAACTCAGGCTCATCCATATCTCCGCCAGCTCCGCGATCGCTTCGGTGTCCGGCCGGCCCGCGACCCAGGCCGCGTTCACCGCCCCGACGGACGTACCGACCAGGAAGTCGGGCGCGACGTCGTTTTCGAAAAGGGCCTGGAGCATCCCCACCTGGACCGCCCCAAGACTCCCGCCTCCGGAGAACACAAAAGCCGTGCCGCCGGACCCCCCGCCATTCAGGTGGCGGGAGACCCTGATCATCGCGCCGTCAGGGTGGGTCCGGCCGTCACGCCGCCTTCCTCGTGTCGCGGTCTCGCAGACGCTTCTCGCGCAGCGTCTCCTGCATCTCCGCGGCATCCAGGCGATCCCACAGCCGCCAGTCGGCCTCTGATCGCCACACCTGGTCGAGCAACGTCTCGAACTGGCTGTGTAGGTCGGGCGCGTCGGATTTCGTTCGGAACCTCACCTTCTTTCTCCTACTGAAAAAACGCCCACACAGCCTTTTCGCTACTACCACCATTGGATGGTTCTTGGATTCCACGGATGATCTAGCCTCCTACCCAAGCGGGCGCCGACGTCGAGTCGAGCCCGAGGTCGGTCGTGAGGTTGCGAACCGAGGCGGAACCGGTCGAATTGACCGTCCACAGCTGGAAGGAGCCGCCTGGCCTGGACGGCGCGAGAAACGCGATGGTCTTCCCGTCGGGGGAGAAAACCGGTGAGGCCGCGAGCTGGTCGCTGACCCGCGTCGCAGGTGGCCCGAGCGCAGCCGTCGCGGCGTCGAAGGTGGCGACCTCCAGGTCAGCGGACTGATTCGAGCCCTTGCTGCAGATCATCGCGATGAGCTTTTCGTCGGGCGAGAGTGAGGGCTGCGCGCAGCCCGGGTCGGGCGGAGTCAGCGCCTGGCCCGCGCTGGCGGGCCGTTTCTGGAGCCAGACCTGGGAGTGAACCTGGAACGAGTCGTCTATGGAGTAGCGCGTGTAGATCAGCCCGCCGTCCTTCAGCGGCACCGGGTTCACATCGCCGCCGGTGTAGTCGTTGGGCCGGGTCCACTGGACCGATCCTGGAGCCCCTGGATTCGAAGGGCTCGCAAAGATCGCGAGGTCGACCTGGTAGGTGTTGAATCGGCTCGTCGGGTCGTAGTCGTAGAAAAGGGTCGCGCCGTCGGGGCTGAACCGCGGATAGAAAGACCAGTGGCTGCTCTCGGCCGGGCCCGGCGTGTAGTTGTGCGTGAGCTGCGCGATCCGTTTGCCTGTGTTGGTGAGCAGGAAGAGGTCGGAGTAGTTGGTGCTCCGCCGCACGGCCACGAGCCCAGAGCCGTCAGGCGCGATCGCAGGCTGCATCCATCCGTCCGCAGACGTGACCTGGGTGAAGGAGCCGCGCCGAAAGCGAAATATCGCTCCGCCCTGGACCAGGTACATCGTGCCCGGCAGGGGCGGCGCCGAGACCTCGTTCGGCCGGTGCACCACGTTGCTGGTGGCTCTCATCAGCCCGGCTGCGTGATAGACGCCGACGCCGAACGCGAGCATCAAGACGACAAGACCGGTTCCGATTGCCCAGCGCATCAGGGAAACGTCTTGTGGACGAGCGGGAGGATCTGGTTCCAGTCAGGAAACACCACGTCCTGACCGGCCGCGAATCCTTGCGACGTGTATGGGGGCACGAGCACGGTCCGCTGGATGTTCGAGCCGTTGAAGTTGTTGGCGATCGAGAGCAGCGCCCGCAGCCTGTCGATGTCGATGCTTGTCTTGATCTCGCCGTTGAAGGCGCTTGCCAGCGCCGGCAGGTCGGCGACGGTGACGTGCGCCGCCCCCGCCTTGACCGCGAGGAGCAGCTGCTGCTGGCGCTCGGACCGCGCAAAGTCACCGCGCGCGTCGCCGTGTCGTGATCGCACGTATTGCAGGGCATGCACTCCGTCCATGTGGGTCGCACCCGGGAGCACCGCGACGCGGTAGTAGTCATATGGATTGCCGGCGGGGTCGAGGTCCGCCGGATAGAAGTCGTCCATGACCGGATTGGTAACCTGGAGGTTGACTCCACCTAGCTTGTTGATCAGATTCACCAGGCCGTTGAGGCCTATCCACACGTAGTCGTCGACGTGCAATTTGAAGTTGCTCTCGACAGTCGCGATAGAGGCCTGGGCGCCTCCGATCTGATACGCCGTGCTGATCTTTCCGTAGCCCGCGTTCGGAATTGGCACCCAGAGGTCGCGCGGGATCGAGAGCATGGTCGCCTGCCTGGCTTGCGGATCAACTCGAAGCAAGATCATCGATTGCGTGTTGAGCCGCTCAGGGACGAACTTGGAATCGTCATCCGATCCCAGGAGCAGCACGGTGAACGGCTGGGTTGGGGCTGGGATCGGGTTCAGGTTCGGCAAGCCTGGACCACGCGCGGTCGAGCTCGCGGCGGTCTGAAAGACGGGCAGGAAGTAGACGCCCAGCCCACCGAGGCCGGCGAGAGCAAAGCCAAGCGCAACGATCCAGATGCGGGGCATGTGAGCGTCGGAGCCTCCACCCCAGCAACGCTTGAAGCAAGCCAAAAACCCGTGCCTGGCAACGGCTGCGCGTTGCGCCGGCGATGAAAAATCTGCTGGTCATGGTTCTGGCCGCGCTTGCGCTCGGCAGCGAAGTTTGGCCGCCGGCCACTCCACCGCCGCCGCTTGCAGGATTCAGCTTCAGCCCGCTGATCTCCGAGTACGGGGAACGCGATCCCGCCGCCGATCTGGAAGTGCTGGTCGACGCGACACAACCGGACCTCGTCCGGCTGCCGGTTTACTGGTCGATGGTTCAGCCGACTCCAGATCGGCTCGACTTCACCTCAATCGACAGGCTGCTGCAAGTGGTCGCGAACCACAACTTGAGATCCGCGCACCGAACACGTGTCGTGCTGACGATCGGTGCGCGCAACTTCCTGTATCCGGAGCTGCATTCGCCCGGATGGGCCGGACCGCGAGAGCAGCCATACCTGGGCCAGGTGATGGCGGGCAGCGCTTACCGCACGTACTTCGAAACCAGCGTCACGCGCTATCGGGACTCACCGCTGCTGTATGCGTGGCAGGTCGAGAATGAGCCGCTCGATTACGTGACGAACGAGATCACCGGCGACGACCGCATCGGCCCGGATCAGCTTGCTTGGGAAATCGGCCTCGTGCACCGTCTCGACCCCGCGCACAAAGCCGCGATCACCACCTACGACGGCCTCAACACGACGATCGACATGCTCCAGATCTGGGCTCCAGCGCTGCTGACACCATTCGGTCCGACAGGACATCCCGAGGCCGCGATGTATGCCGGCGACGCACTGGGCCTCGACATGTACATCGACGGGCCGAACATCCCGTACAGGCACGTGACCAGCATCAGCCTGCGGGCACAGTGGAAGCAGCAATCGATCGCGTTCTGGGCCGACCGCGCGCACGGCAGGGACAAAGACCTCTGGCTCGCCGAGATGCAGGCTCATCCCTGGTCAGACAGCGGCACGTTCACGCCGGACGACATGATCGCCAGCGCCGTCAACTACCGGCAGGAGTCGCTCGACGTAGTGCTCCTGTGGGGAGTCGACACCTGGCTGCAGGACCCGGCCTGGCTGGCGGCGGCCGGCGAGGCGATCGACGTCCTGCAGTCGTAGCGCGCTAGGCGGCCAGGATCTGGTGGTGGTTGCGCGCGGCGATCGAGTATGTGCCCGCCGACGTCTTGACTCTCATGGTGACCACGTAGTCGCCTGAGCTCGTCAGCGACGAGTCGTACTTTCCGCTCGTGCACGCGCTCCGAATCGTGGCGTTGATCGTTGCGGTCGACCCGGCCGGCACGGTGGCGGGGTCAAATTTCGCGCTTCCGGCGTCGAAGAGGTCGCCGACCTTCTCGAGCCAGCTTCCCTTGACTGCGGCCAGCTTCATCTTGGCGGTGATGGACTCGATGGTCACGGCATGCGACGTGCCGTTGTGGACCTCGACCGCGGCGTGGAGGTCATACGGCGCATTGCTCGCGCCGCCCGGACACCGGTAGGTCGGGTCGACCGAGGCGCCCGTCACGGAGAAGGTGGGCTGCGCGGACGAGCACGCGGCCACGAGCAGGGTTGCCGCCGCACCGGCCACGAGCATCCACATAGGCGCGGATCATATGACGCCGGATTCGATCTTTCGCGACGCCCTTCCTTCTAATGTGTGGTGCGAAAGCGATGGGACACCTGGACTCGCAGCGGTCGCTCCCGGCGCTGGGCCCCGACAAGCTCGGCCTCAGCCCGATGGCCAAGAAGCTTCGCCTGGCGCCCGAGCATCGCGTGGCGGTGCTGAACGCGCCGGACGGTTACGTCGATAAGCTTCGCCCTGGGCCCTCCGCCATCACGACCGAGCTGCAGCAAAGCGAGCCGTATGACGTCGTGCTGCTCTTCGTCAAGGACGTCGGCGACCTCCGTCGCCTCGGCCCGACCGCAATCCGGGCGGCGAAGGCCGACGGCCTTCTCTGGATCACCTACCCGAAAGGTGGCAAGACGCGTGGCGTCACCGACCTGCCCGCGACGCCATGGTGGGTGCGGCGCGACGTGCTGGGCGAGATCACGTCGGAGAAAGGCTTCAAGCCCGTGGCGTTCGTGGCGATCGACGACAACTGGACGGCGCTCCGCTTCAAACGGGTGTAACAGCAAAGACGCGCATCCTTGCGGTCGGCGATGAGATCGACGAGTCGCTCTACGGCGACAGGCTCCCGGCGATCCGGCCTGACATCGTCCTTTCCTGCGGCGACCTGCCCTTCGACTATCTCGAGTACCTGGTCAGCCGGCTTGACGTCCCCCTTCTATACGTGCCCGGCAACCACGACCAGAGCCTCGTCGTCCCGGACATGACCTGGATGCCGCTGCGATCGGAGCTTCCTCCGATCCCAGGGCCTCAGGGCTGCATCAACATCGACGGCCGGCTAGAAGACGTCAGGGGCCTGCGCATCGCCGGTCTGGGTGGGAGCCTGCGCTACAAGGAAGGGCCCAACCAGTACTCGCAAGGGCAGATGAGCCGGCGCGCGTTGAAGCTGGAGCTCCGGCTTCGCCTGAAACGCGTCCGCGCGGGGCGCAAGCTCGACATTCTCGTCACTCACGCGCCGCCCTTCGGGCTGGCCGACGCGAAGGATGCGGCGCATGTCGGGTTCGTGGGCGTGCTCCGTCTCATTCAGAGCTTTCACCCGTTGCTGGCCGTGCACGGCCACATCCATCCCTTCGGCAGGACGATCCCGGAGCGGAAATTCAAGGCGACCCGCATCATCAACGTGGTGCCGTCGCGCCTGATCGATCTCTAGAGCTGCAGGCGTGTCCCTGCGCCCGACTCTCGGGCGCGGTCGTAGACGAGGCGCGCGGTCGCTGCGTCCTCGACGGCGTGGCCCGTCGACTTGTAGAGCGTGATCCCGTCGTCGCTGACCCGTCCCGGCTTCGTGCCGGCGAGGACCTCGCCGACCTCGGTCACCCTGTCAGGATCCATACCTTGCAGCTCGTGAGCCCCGGCCGGCGGCGGGTAGGTGACGGCGCCGCGCCACTCGACGAAGATGTCGCTCGCCTGGAGGGTCGCGGCGTCGAGCTCGGGCCCAAAAGTCCCGCCGACTGAGCTCACGTGAGCGCCGGGCTTCAGCCAGCCCCCCTGGAGGACGGGCCGGCGCGCGTCGGTGCAGCACGCGACCACGTCGGCGCCGCGCACGGCTTCTTCGAACGACCCCACGGCACGGGCGCGCGGATCCCGCGCGGCGAGGTTTCTCGCGCGGTCCACGTTCCGCGACGCGATGCGGATCTCCCTGAAGTCGCGCACGCGCGGAAACGTCTGGAGGTGGGACCACCCCTGAACGCCGGCGCCGAGGATCGAGAGCACCGCGGCGTCCTGACGCGCCAGGACCCGCGCGGCGACCGCGGCCGTGCCTCCAGTCCGGATGGCGGTGATGTAGGTGCCGTCCATCACCGCCTGCGGTGCGCCGGTGTTCTCGTCGAAAAGCGCGATCAGGGCCTGGTGGGAGGGGAGGCCGTGCTCCTCGTTGCCCGGGAAAACCGAGACGAGCTTGGACTCCAGCGCGACGCCGGGGACGTGGCCGGGCATCACGCCGAGGAGGCCGCCGTCAAGGCGCACCGCGGTGCGGGGCGGCACTGATGCCTTCCCAGACGACAAGATGACGAGCGCGGCCGCCAGCGCGTCGAGCATCGCGTCGACGTCGAGGAGACGTTCGACGTCGGCACGGCTCAGGTACAGAAGCTCGCCCACCGACCGCGATCATATCTTCGAGTGAAAGATCTGCTGCGCAACGGAAGGCTGGTGACGCTCATGCTCGGTCACTTCACGGTCGACAGCTACGTCGGCGTGATTCCGATCCTGTACCCGATCCTGATCGGCCGCTTTCACCTCAACCTGGCCACGGTCGGTCTCATCAGCCTCGCGTACGGCGGCACCGCGGCGATCTCACAGCCCCTGTTCGGGCTGCTCGCGGACCGCTTCGGCACGCGCTTCACGGGGCTGGCCCTGGTCTGGACGGCGATCACGTTCTCGGCAGTCGGATTCGTCAACAGCTTTCCCCTGCTGGTCGCGCTCGCGCTCGCGTCAGGGGTTGGATCGGGGGCGTTTCATCCGCTCGGAGCGCTGGATGTTCGTGGCCTGCTGCAGGCATGGCGGCGCAGCTTCGGCATGTCCGTCTACGTCACCGCGGGCACCGTCGGCGTCGCCGCGGGTCCGCTCATCGGAATCCTGGTGTTCGGCGCGTTCGGCATCCACGGCACCGGCCTGCTCGTGGTTCCGGGGCTCGTGACGGGCGGCTACCTCTTGTGGCGGATGCGAGGTCTGCCTCGCGCGGCGCCGGGTGCTGTCCGACGGGCGGTGTTGGGCGCCCAGTCGGTGCCGGTGTTCGGGCTCGCCGTGGTGATTGCGGTGATGATGTCCCGCAGCTGGACCGTCAACGTGTTCCAGGCGTTCACGCCCACGTGGTACAGGGAGCTGGGCTACGGGCCGGCGTTCTACGGCCCGCTGGCCACGACACTGGTGCTGGCGAGCGCGGTGGGGACGGTCGGCTGTGGCTCTCTGGCCGACCGCTACGGGCGGCGCACCGTCATCCTCACCACGCTCGTGTTAACCGTGCCGGCGATCCTGCTTTTCACGATGTTCCCCGGGCCGTGGGCCTTCGCCAGCGGCATCCTCATCGGCTTTCTCGCCGCCTCTACAGCGCCTCTCCTTCTGCTTATGGCGCAGCAGCTGATGGCGGCGCGTGCCGGCCTTGCATCTGGGCTCGTCATGGGGCTTGGCTTCGTCACCGGCGCGATCGGCGTGCCGATCAACGGAGCGATCGCGGATGCAATAGGCCTCCAGCGGTCGCTGATGACGCACGTGATCCTGGTCATCATCACCGTCGGCATCGCGTGGTTCCTCCCACGCGAGGACGAGGTCGAGCGCTACGCCGTCGCGTACACGCCTGCGACTTAGCATCGGACAGGTGCTGAATCGGAGCGTTTACGAGCTGGTGGGAGGTGAGCCAACCTTCAGGTTGTTGGTGAAGCGTTTCTATGCGCGTGTCGCCGATGATCCGATCCTGCGTGCCGTCTATCCCGACGAGGACCTCTCGGGGGCGACCGAGCGCCTGACGCTGTTCCTGATCCAGTACTGGGGCGGACCGGCGACGTACAGCGAGCAGCGCGGCCACCCGCGACTTCGCATGCGTCACCAGCCTTTCGCCATCGGCCGGCCGGAGCGCGACGCCTGGCTGCGGCACATGACGGCGGCGGTGGAATCGCTTGATCTCGCGCCCGCCGTGCGCAAGGCCTTTCTCGATTACTTCGAGACGGCCTCGACCGCGATGATCAACCGGCCTGTTTAGTCGGTTCGGGCTGGACCAGGTCCTTCGCCACCACCGGCGCATCCTCGAGGTCGACCGCTCCGTTGCCGCTCGCCTTTGCGCGACGAAGGGCGGCCCGCAGCTTGGGGATCTCGTCGCGAAGCGGTTTCTCGACCCAGTCGAACGAGATCACACGCTCGTTGACCTCCCAGAAGAGCCCGTTCTGCATCGCCTCCATGCGGCCGAGCGCGGCGTCGACGAAGTCCGGCGGCGCAGCCGCGATGCCTTCGACGAGGACGTGCGTGATGTCCTTCTCGTCCGCAGCCATCGCCCAGCAGGTGAGCTTGGCGACGCCTTTGAAAAGGCCGTTGAGGCCGATCGGGCGCGCGTTGGGAACGAGGTCGAGAAGGTTGCGGACCATGAGCTGGGCGAGGCGGAACGACACCTGGGGGTCCCGGACGCGAGCCTCGATGGCCAGGTCGGCGACATCCTCGGCCGCAGCTCCGAAGATCGCGGGCATCCCGGCCTCGTCGAAGTGCCGTCCGTAGCGCAGCAAGTGCGCGGCCGCCTCCACCGCCAGGTCGCGCCGCCATTCGAGCGCGTCGATGGCAAAGCGGCGGTACTCGTTCATGATCGCGGACGCAAAGGTCGGCGCAGAGCGGTTGATAGCGGTGCGCAGGTAGGTGTTGAAGAAGCGGAGGCTGAGCTCCGCGACCTCGGGGTCGCCGGCCTCAATCGCGGCCAGCCCGATGTTGCGCGTCGTCACTGCGATGGCGTGCACCGCCTCCTTGCGGTGGACTGGAGTCAGTCCCACCATGTCGACGAAGCTCGACATCACCTTGTAAGAGAACCACGTCCCTGCGCGGTTCACCTCGGCGATGATCTGGTCCGACGCGCCGGGCAGCTCTGAGTGCCCGACCTTGAACCATTCCGGGTTCAGGTTTTTCTTCACCGGCAGGTACTGGCGGACAAGGAAGTCGCCCATGACCTCGATGCTCATCACGCACACGGGCATGTCCCCGAGCTGGATCGATCCGTAGGCGATGTCCGACACCTGCTCCAGGCATGTGAGCAGGTTGCGGCGGTGCTGCAGGCTGCGGCGGTTGTGCTTGCCACCTCCGAGCTCGCGGCGCGCGCGCCGCATGATCCCGGAGACCAGCGTCTCCGCTCGCATCACCTCGAACGTGTAGAGGACATACGGGAAGAGGAGCGCGAAGTTGATGAGGGCCAGGATCTCAGCCACCGCCACGCTGGCCATCGGCACGTAGCTGACCTTCACCTCCGAGCGGACGAGGAACGTGTAGAGGATCGAGGCCAGCGCGAAGCTGAGCACAAGGGCGTTCAGCGGGTTGCGCGTGAAGATGCCGATGATGCGCGGCGAGTAGCGGGAGGACGTCGTCTGGATGCCGAACATCACGCCCAGGAGCACGATGCTGAGGGTGACGCCCTCGGCGCCGCCGACCAGGCCGAGAGTGCCGGCGGCGGCGGCCGGGTCGGGGGTGAAGAAGTCGGCGATCGAGCCGAAATGGAGGGCGTCGAAGACGCCGAACAGGATGACGAGCATGAGCGCGATGGTCACCAGCGCGAGGCCCGAGAGCAGGGCGCCGAGCCACCCGAGTGAAGCTTGCTGCTGAGGTTTGCGTTCGGCGGTCACGGCACGGCGATCCTAACCTTTGCAAACGTGATTCGAGCCCTAGTCTTTGACTTCGACGGCCTGATCCTCGACACCGAGGAGCCCGTCTACCGCTCGTGGCGCGAGGTCTACGAGGCTCATGGCGAGGAGCTGCCGTTTGAGCGGTGGGTGCAGATCGTCGGCTCGACCACCACGGGCTTCCATCCGCAGCACCACCTGGAGGAGCGGCTCGGCCGGCCTCTGCCGCAGGAGGTGCTCGACCGGCGCATCGGCCGGCGCACCGAGATGATTCTCGCCCAGGATCTCCTGCCCGGGGTGGTTTCGCTGCTGGACGCGGCGCGCGCACGAGGCATGAAGATCGGTGTCGCGTCCAGCTCGACCTCCGACTGGGTGAGCGGCCACCTGGAACGGCTTGGCATCCTCGACAGGTTCGACTGCCTTCGCTGCCGCGACGACGTCGCGCACGCGAAGCCCGAGCCCGACCTCTACGTGGCCGTGCTCGCCTGCCTCGGAGTGTCAGCGTCGGAAGCGATCGCGATCGAAGACTCGCCCCACGGAATCACCGCGGCCAGGCGGGCCGGCATGCGTTGCGTCGCCATCCCGAACAACATCACTGCCCAGCTCGACCTGACCCACGCCGACCTCCTCCTCAGCTCGCTGGCGGAGGTCAGCCTGGACCAGCTCATGGAGCGGCTGGGGACGGCTTAACCTACTTACGTGCGCATCGGGATCCTCACCGGGGGTGGCGACGCGCCCGGGCTCAACGCAGCCATCCGAGCGGTCGCCAGGCGCTCGTTCCAGCTCGGGCACCGCGTGACCGGCGTCAAGAATGGTTGGGCCGGATGCCTCGAGGAGGGTCTCATCGACGAGCTGACACCGGCGGACGTGCGCGGCATCCTCCCAATGGGCGGAACCATCCTGGGCACGTCGCGGACGAACCCGGCGAAAGAGAGAGACGGCATCCCGCGAGTGATCAAGACGCTGAAGCACCATGGCGTCGACGCCCTGGTCCCGATTGGCGGTGACGACACGCTGAGCGTCGCGGCCAGGCTGCACGAGGCGGGCTTCCGGACGGTGGGCGTGCCGAAGACGATCGACAACGACCTCTCGGTGACGGAGTTCTGCATCGGTTTCGACACGGCGGTGGGTGTCGTCACCGAGGCGCTGGACCGACTCCATACGACCGCCTCCGCGCACCATCGCGTGATGGTCGTCGAGGCCATGGGAAGAGAGGCGGGGTGGGTGGCGCTGATGGGTGGGATCGCCGGCGGCGCCGACCTCATCATCATTCCCGAGTTTGAGGTCAGCCTCTCCGAGGTGGTCGCCCATCTCTATCGCCGGCGCGGGGAGGGCAAGCTGTTCAGCATCATCATCGTCGCCGAAGGCGCGCATATTCCCGAGCTCGAGAGGGAGCAGGGCGGAGAGTCGGAAAAGGATGCCTTCGGCCACATCCGGCTCGCCAAGCGCGGCATCGGCGACATTCTTGCAAGCGCGGTCGAGCACGAGACCGGTTTCGAAACTCGGGTGACCGTGCTCGGACACCTCCAGCGCGGCGGCTCGCCGTCGCCGGTGGACCGGATCTGGGCGACCAGGCTCGGCGTCGCCGCGGTGGAGCTGATCGTCCAGGGCCAGAGCGGCGTGATCCCGATCCGGCGCAACGGGGACGTCGAGGTCGTGCCCATCACCGAGGTCATCCAGGAGACCCGCCGCGTGCCCAAGGAGCTGTACGAGCTCACCCGGGTCTTCGTCTAGCAAAGGGCCGCGCCGAAAGCGGATGCTCGACCTGTCGGGCACAGGGGACGACGGCACGACGGGTCTTCTGGGCGGCGGTCGCGCGCCGAAGGACGATCCTCGGATCGAAGCGTTTGGCACCGTCGACGAGGCGTCCAGCGCGCTCGGACTGGCGCGCGCGCTCACGTCCCACGGACGAGTACGCGCCATCTGCGAGGAGCTGCAGCGTGGGCTCTACGCGGTGGGGGCGGAGCTCGGCACCAACCCCGACGCCGACAAGACGTTCGTCACCACCGGCGAATCACAGGTCAAGCGCCTCGAGCAGCTGATCAGCGAGCTCGAGTCCGAGGCTGCGATGCCCTCGGGATTCATCCTGCCCGGAGCGACGCCCGCGTCCGGCGCGCTGGACCTGGCGCGCGCGATCACGCGCCGGGCGGAGCGCAGGTGCCTGACCCTGGAGCGGGCGGGCGGCCTGCCCAATCCAGAGGTGCGGCGGTGGCTGAACCGGCTCAGCCTGACGCTGTTCGTCCTGGGCCGCTACGAGGAGAGCATGGCCGGCCGCCCGGCGGAGCCGGCGAAAAAGGCGGAGCCGGGGCGTTCTGGGTAAGCTTCGACCCAGGTGGCCTCATTGATGTACGCGGGCCTCGTCATCGCCGGGCTTCTGCTCCTGTACGCCGTCCTGTCCTACGCGATCTACCGGCGCGCGTTCGTGCCGTCGCGACCGAGCTGGCTCGACGACTTCACCTTCACTCCCTTCGAGTTCCAGGCGGACTACGAGGAGGTCGAGCTCGTCACCGCGGACGGCGTCAACTTTGGCGCCTGGCATTTTCGCCAGCCCGGGTCGCCGCAGACCGTGATCATCTCCGGCGGGCACAAAGGGCAGCGGCAGGGCGCGCTCGGAATCGCCGTCGCGCTGTGGCGGAAGGGCTTCAACGTCATCCTCTACTCGTATCGCGGCATGCCCGGCAGCGACAGGGCGCCGATCACCTTCGGCATCAAGGAGGTGCTCGAGCTCCAGGCCGCGATCGCGTTTGCTCGCAAGCGCATCCCCAACGCGAGGATCGGCCTGCTCGGTTACTCGATGGGCGCGGTCGTCTCGCTGCTCGGGGCGGCGGGCGAACCTGGGGTGCAGGCGCTGATCCTCGACAGTCCATTCAGCGACTTGCGCAAGCTGCTGGTCGAGAATGTCCGCCGCAGCAGCAAGCTGCCCGGGACGCCGTTTGTGTGGCTGGCCGGAGTCATGTTCTGGCTCCGGACGCGGAGCCGGCTGTCGGAGTGCCGTCCGATCGATGTGCTCAGCTCGCTCGAGCCCCGACCGCTGTTTTTCATCCACGGCGGCGCGGACGACATGACGAATGTGAATCACAGCCGCCGCCTTTATGACGCGTACCGCGGTCCGCGCGAGATCTGGATCGTGCAGGGCGCGCCGCACACGGGCGCGTATTTCGCCGACCGCCCTCTTTACGTCGAACGCGTCGCCGGTTTCTTTGCGCGCCACCTCGGACTCGACGTGAGCAGCGGCCACCTCCGCCTGGTGGAAGAGGAAGAAGTCTCCTAGCGCTGTCACAAACCGCCTGGCCGGCGACAGGAATAGGTGAGACATGCAGCAGGTGGCAGATGTCAAGCCGTCCAGGTCTCCGCATCCGTTCAGCGATGCGACCTTTGCCGACCTGCTCCGACCGTTGATCGACCCTGGTTTTCGCCTCGCGCTCGCGATGCTGCATGACGCGCAGGCGGCGGAGGATGCGGTCCAGGAAGCCTCGCTCACCGCCTGGCGCAAGGTCGGCCGCATGCGTGACCAGGGGCGTCTGCGCCCGTGGTTCCTGGGCGTGGTGGCAAACAAATGCCGCAACGCGCGACGCCGGAAATGGGCGACCCAGGTCAACCTCGGCATCCCCGAGCAGCTCGCAATCACGTCGACAGAGGAGCGCACGGTACGCGGAGCCGACCTCAGACGCGCAATCGCCAGGCTGGGGCATGAGGACAGGCTGGTGGTGGCTCTGTACTTCTATCTCGACATGCCGGTGGAAGAGGTGGCAGCTGTCACCGGAAAGTCCGCCGGCGCGGCTCGCGCGAGGCTGCATCGCGCGGTTGGCAAGTTGCGACCAGGTGTCGCGGTTGAGGAGGCACTCAGGTGAGTCTGCGAACCGACATTCATTTGGCTTTCGACGAGATCGCCACCTCCACATACGGCATGACCGAGCGAATCGTCAGTGCGGCCATGGTCGATCGGCCTCGCTCGCGCGCACGCTTTCCATGGTCGACGAGGCTGCGGGGTGTGATGTCGATTGCCGCAGTGTTTGTGCTGGTGGCCATGGCTGTCGGAGTGCTGGCAGGCGGCCGCCTCTCTCGCGACCTGAGCACTTTTGTTAACCGGCCCGCGAAAACAGCCGTGCAAGCGCTGGCCGCCCTCGAGGCGAGGCCGCTGCATTTGCCCGTCTTCGATCCCGGTCAAGGCTGCCCGACAAGTCCTTCCGGCATAGTCCCGGGTTTGGGCGCAGGGAACGTCCGGGGATTCGGAAGCGGTCCCGTCATCGGGATGCCGGTCGTTTACGACAGCCAGAGCGCATGGGGAACTTACGGATTCCAGTGGCTCCTTGTCCCGCGCGGCATGAACGGCCTCGTCCTTGGCCGGGGTAGGGACGTCGTCACGGGCCAGGCACTGGTCTTCGTAGGCACATTCGCTGCGGGAGCGATCACCGGCCAGGATCGCGACAAGAACGGAATTGCGGTCAAGCAGCATCAGGAGACGCTGCTGGACACCGATCACCCACCCGAGGACACAAACTCGCCGGAGGTTTCCGTTGCCGGCGGCGAGAGGTACATGACCTGGCAGATCAATGTGGGTCTACCGGCGGGAGCCTCGTGGTGCGTTGCCTTTCAGTTCGACGGACCAGGATTCAGCGAGGTGTTCGTCGTCCCGTCGCTGGCATCAGGACCCCCTGCGTAACTGGCAAGCGTGCTCGACAGCAGGATTCCGTTCGCCCAGTAATGGCCGGTTGCGCCGGCGGGCAGGAGGTCGTAAGTCCGCCCGCCGGCGTACGGCAAGAGCTCCCATCGGGTGATGGTGGAGCCATCCAGCGCATCGCCTTGACCAAGGGTCCCGAGAGCGCGTCCATCCGCGGTCCGGTGTCCCGGCGAGGCAAGCAGCTCACGTCCGTCCGCGAGCAAGAGGTGAACCATCATGTGCCCCGCCGGAGCCGCCATGCTCCCGACCTCGATCACCGGCGCGGCGACTCGCGAACCGTCGGCCGCCTGGGTCCACACGAACGTGCCGACGCGCACGTCGGTCACGCGAACAGACCCGCTCGGCGTCGCGATCATCGTCGAGTCGGCGAGGCAGATCGGGCAGTTGGGCGCGCCCGTCGCGCTGCGCGAGCCGACCGTGACGACGCCGTCGACGCGCACCGTTCCGCTGACCATCTCGTACGCGGCGCTCCCAGTCTTCGACCGGACGCGGTACGAGAACGAAAGATCGGTCCCGCTCGACGCCAGGGCGACCGCTCGCAGGAGCTTCCATGCGCGGTACACCACGAGCTTCTGGGCGTCGGTCAGGTCGCCCGAGGGCAGGTGCTCGTGGGCGACGATCGCGGCGTACACCTCGGAGTCAGCCTTGATCTGCGGAAAGGTCGAGACTGCAGTGGCCTCCTCGGCGCCGGCGCGCGCGACGGGGTAGAAGTCCGGATCGCAGTAGACCGGCGTGCCGACGGTGTCCATCACCGCGAACTTCAGCCGCGGCTCGCTGAGCGGGCTGCCGACGACCGGAGCCGGCCTGACGGCCCCGCAGGCGGCGATGGCAAGCAGCACCAGCGCGGCGGCAAACCTCATTTGAATGAGATGACGGCCGCTGAGCAATTTGGTAACGAACCCGATCGCGGAACCAAACGCAACCCCGAGCCGTATTGACCTGACATGGGAGAGGAGAACGGCCAACCTATAATCGCCAAAGAAGTGGGGTCCGCCGAAGTGGTCACAAGAGTCGCCGATGCGTTCATGTCCAACGTGGGACGGGCCATCATCAACAAAAACGATGAGATCCGGCAGTGTCTTGTCACTCTCCTCTGCGAAGGCCACCTGCTGATCGAGGATGTGCCCGGCGTCGGCAAGACGATGCTCGCCAAGTCGCTGGCTCGCTCGCTCGACTGCACCTTCCGCCGGATCCAGTTCACGCCCGACCTCCTGCCCTCTGACGTCACGGGGGTGCGCGCATTCAACCAGAAGCTCAACGAGTTCGAGTTCCGTCCCGGGCCGGTCTTCGCCCAGGTCTTGCTCGCGGACGAGATCAACCGCGCCAGCCCCAAGACCCAGGCCGCGCTGCTGGAGGCGATGGAAGAGCGGCAGGTCACCATCGACGGTGAGACCCACGTTCTGCCCAAGCCGTTTATGGTCATGGCGACCCAGAACCCGGTCGAGTACTCGGGCACATTCCCACTACCCGAAGCCCAGCTCGACCGTTTCCTGATGAAAGTCAGGCTTGGCTATCTCACGGAAAAGGAAGAGGCGAACCTGCTGAACCAGCACAAGGTCGAGGAGCCGATGGAGGAGCTCCAGCCGGTGGTTTCGCCGAACGAGCTGAGGGCGGCCCAGAAAGCGGTGCGAGAAGTCTTCGTCAAGCCTGAGCTGCGCGAGTACATCGCTCGGCTGGTGGGGAGGACCCGTGGCAACCCCGAGGTCGCGCTCGGCGCGAGCACCCGCGGCACCCTGCATCTTTACCACGCGAGCCAGGCCCTCGCCGCGGTCCAGGGCCGCAGCTACGTCATGCCGGACGATGTCAAGGCGCTGGCCGAGCCGGTGCTCGCCCACCGCATCATCCTGCGACCGAACGCAGAGATGCAAGGGCAGAGCGCGGGCAAGCTGGTTGCGGGACTGCTCGAGCGCGAGCACGTGCCGCAGATGGCTTACGACGGGTAGCCGAAAGCAAGAGGTTTTCCAATGAGCAAGCTCGCGCTCGCCGGCGCGCTCGGCATGCTCCTCTTCTTCACGTACCTGACGGCGATCCGGCCCGCCTACGCGTTCGCGTACGCGCTGTGCCTTCTCTTCGTCATCGCGTGGGCTTGGCCGAAGCTGGCCATCCGCGGAGTCTCGGTCTCGCGGCGTGTCGACCCCGGCACGCCGACAGTCGGGGAGGTGTACGAGGAGGTCTTCGAGGTCAAGCGCAAAGGTTGGATCCCTGCGCCGTGGGTTGAGGTCCGAGACCTCAGCCAGATCTCGGACTATCAGCCCGGCCGCGTGATCTCGCTGGGCAGCGAATTGGTGCGGTGGAAGGCCCGCGGCGTTTACAGGCGGCGTGGCTGGATGGCGCTCGGGCCGACGTCGCTCCGGGTCCGTGAACCCTTCGGTCTCTTCGATCGCGAGCTGAAGCTGACCCAGCGGACGTCGATCCTCGTGTATCCGCGTGTGCGGCCGGTGCCGGACCTCATGACGCCGAGCTCACAGCAGGTCGGCAGCTCGCAGGCGTTTGGCGCCTGGGCCGACTACCCGCCCGAGACAGGAGGCGTGCGCGACTACGCCACCGGCGACAGCTTCGGCCGCATCCACTGGCCGCTGTCGACCAAGCACCAGAGACTGATGTCCAAGACCTTCGAGCAGCCGCTGACCACCGACCTGTGGATCCTGCTCGACCTCGACCGCGGAGTGCACTTTGGTGACGGTGAGGACTCCACCGTCGAGTACGCGGTCAGCCTCGCCGCCTCGATGGCTGCGCAGGTGCACAGCCGCGGCCGCCAGGTCGGCCTCATCGCCAACGACGCACGCGGCACGGTGCTCGAGCCGCACCGGGCGGTGCGGCAGGACCGGATGATCCTCGACTACCTCGCGGTGTGCCAGGCCGACGGCCGCACGCCGCTGACGCAGACGCTGGCCTGGGATCGCATCCGCCGGCTGCCGCGGCGCGCGATCGCCGTGATCACGCCGAGCGCCGACCCCGAATGGGTCCGCATGCTGCAGGCGGTGCGAGGGCGTCGCTCGAACTTGATCGTGTTCTACCTCGACGTCGCCAGCTTCGGCGGACCGGATCAGAACCCGAGCTTCGACCTCGGCCAGGACGTGGACCTCTACGTCGTCCGCTGCGGTGACGACTTTGCCCGACTCGTGAGGACCAGGGATGCGATACGTATCGCCTGAAGGCAGGCTGACAGGCCCGGACGCCGCGTTCGACGCGGTCATGAGCCCGCGCGAGATGTTCATGGAACGGGTGCGCGAGACGATGGGTGGCGGCCGCTTCTGGTCGACCGCGCTTGTGCTGCTCCTCACGTTCACCGTCGCGCGCTCCACAACGACCGTGGACTGGGTCGACGGGATCGAGGTCATCACCTTCATCGCGCTGGCGGGCGCGATCTTGATGTCCGCCCAGGCGCTCGCCGGCGTCAGAGACGCGATCGCGCTGCCCGTCGGAACGATCCTCGCTCCGGTGGCGGCGGCAGTCGGCGCCTGGTCGCAGATCCACGCAGCCCATCCCAAGGACGTGATCGGACCGCAGCTGATCACCGTCTGGTGGGAGCGCATCGGCGACGGTGCTGCGGCTTCCGACCCGTCGTTCTACCTGTTCCTGATCTGTCTTTTGATGTGGGTCACTGGCGCGTGGCTGGCATGGTGCGTGCTGCGCTGGCGCAAGCCGATGCTGGGGCTGATCCCGGGAGCGGCCGCGTTCGCGACCAACCTGCTGAACGTGCCCAAGGACCAGAACGGATTCACGCTGGCGATGCTGGTCCTGACACTCGCGCTGCTCCTGTGGACGAACTACACCAGCTCGATCGCCAACGCGGGCCGCGCCAATGTGAAGCTCACCGGCGACGCGCGGTGGGACTTTTGGGAGAGCGGCCTCGTTGCGATGGCGGCGCTGATCGTGCTGGGCATCATGCTGCCGCCCTTATCGACGGCGGACCGCACGCTCGACGTCGAGTCCGGAGTGTTCTCCAGCTGGGCGCAGCTCCAGCAGCGCCTCAGCCATCCGGGATTTTTCGGCACCGGCCGCACGGGCTCTGGGGTGACCGGTTTCACCGATGAGGTGAAGCTGAGCAGCCCGCTGCAGAAGACCCGCGACGTCGTCTTCACCTACACGGTCGTCGGCAACTACGCCAGCAAGGCGCGGTACTTCCGCGGCGTGAACGACACGATGACCATCGGCGGCGAATGGCGCTTTCCTGGCAACGGCCTGCGCCTGACGGTTCCGAAGAACCAGATCCCTGACTACCAGGAGCAGTACCAGAAACAGGAGGTGGCCGGCATCGACGTTCTGATGCGCCGGCCGCCGACCGGTTTTCAGGACGTGATCTTTTATCCCGGCGAGCTGTACCGAATCGACCGGGTCACCGCCGCGAGCCAGGTCCAGATTCGACCGGCGCTCGCGAACAACGGTCTGTACACGATCGACCGTCTGAGCAGCACGCAGCCCTCCACCTCATCCGGCAACTACGCGGTGACGGTCCTGTATTCGGCGGCCAGCGCCGAAGACCTCGAAGCCGCCGGGACCACCTATCCGGTGTGGGTCGAGCAGTACGCGACGCTGCCCCAGACCAGCTACCGCAACCCGGCCGTGCTCGCCAAGATCCACAGCCTCGCGCTGCAGATCGTGAACGCAGCGGGCGCCAAGAACCCGTACGACGAAGCGACGGCGATCGAGAACTGGCTGCGCGACCCGAAGAACTTCACGTACACGCTGGCGCCGCCCCGCACTCCGGACGGCATGGACCCGATCGACTTCTTCCTTTTCACCTCGAGGAAGGGCTACTGCGAATTCTTCGCGACCTCGATGGGCGACATGCTCCGCACGCTTGGCATCCCCACCCGATTGGTCAGTGGCTACGGACCGGGATCCTTCGACCAGACCACCAACAGCTTCGTCGTCCGCGGCGAAGACGCGCACACATGGGTCGAGTCCTACTTCCCGGCGCCGGCGGCCGGCAAGCAGCCGTACGGATGGATTCCGTTCGAGCCGACCCCCGACGACCAGGGCTTCTACACCCCGATTCTGCGCGGCCAGACCGGGACGAACCCCTGCCTCCGCGACGATGGGTGCGACACCCCGATCCCGGGCGTCGTGGGGCCGGGCTCGAGCTCGACCGCCAACCCGACGCGCGGCGAGCGCAACGACCCGGGTTCGCTGCCGGGTGGCGGCGGCCTCAGGGTGGGATCGCTCGATGCGACGGCTCTCACGCGGATCGCCGCGGTCATCATCGCCATCCTGCTTCTGCTGCTGGTCGCGGCCTCCCGGTACCTGCGGCCGCGGAGCGTGATGGCCGTGTGGCGCCGGACCATGGCTCTCGCGAGCCTCGCCGGCGCTGAACGCAGGCCCGGCGAGACCCCGCTGGAGGCGGGCCTGCGGCTGCAGAGGGCGTTCCCCGAAGCAGCCGAGCCTTTGCGCAACCTGGCGGGCGGCTTCGCGGTCGCGGCGTATGCGCCGCCCGACGTGGCGCGGACGGCGCGCACCACGGTGATGGAGGCATGGTCTGCGCTGCGCCCCGTGCTGCTCCGCCGGGTCTTGGCGCGCCTGCGACCGACAAGACCCTAGTCTTTCTCGCATGGCAGCGGTCGCCGGGCGCACGTACCCGGCGGTGAGGTTCGGCATCGAATCGGCGCGTGTGGCGGCGTTCGCCGAAGCGATCGGAGCGGATCCGGCCGATGGCGTCCCGCCGACGTTCGCCGCCGTGTACTCGCTCGGCGTCACGGCGCCTCAGCTGTTTGGCGATGACGAGGCGGCGGTCGATTTCGCAAAGCTGCTCCACGCCGAGCAGGAGTTCGAGTGGCGACGGCATCCTCGAATCGGCGACACCGTGGTGTCACAGGCGCGCGTCGCCTCTGACAGCAGCCGGCGCGGCATTCGCTTCGTGAGCTTCGAGACCGAGACGTCGGACGAAGACGGCGCATTGATGTGCCGGTCGCGAGCGCTGTTCGTGATTCGCTCATGAGCCGGCGCAGCGTCACCTTCACGAAGGAGCAGATCGCCGCCTACGCCGAGGCGTCCGGCGACCACAACCCGATCCACCTCGACGACGCCTTCGCGCGCTCGGTCGGTCTGCCCGGCGTCATTGCTCACGGAATGCTGCAGATGGGCATCGCGGCGACAGTGGCCGCGGAGGCCGGCGGTGGTCCCGAGCACCTGCGGCGGTTCTCGGTGCGCTTCGCCGGCATGGTCGTGCCTGGCGACTCCGTGACGTTCACGGCCGAGCCAGGGGGCGTCGGCAAGCTCGAGCTGACCGCCGTCAACCAGAATGGCGAAGCGGTGCTGACCAAAGCATGGGCGGACTACGAGCCGTGACGCTCGAGTTCACGCTCACGCCCGAGCAGGAGGCGATCCGCGACCTCGCGCACGAATTCGCCAGGAAGGAGATCCGTCCAGTCGCGGCGCACTTCGACGAGACCGAGGAGTTTCCATACGAGGTGGTAAGGAAGGCGCACAGGCTGGGCCTCAGCCCGGCGGCGTTCCTACCCGCGGAGTACGGGGGTCAGGACCTCGACTTCTTGACCGAGCTCATCCTCAACGAAGAGCTGAGCTGGGGCTGCGCCGGGATCGCAGTCTGCATCCAGTCGATGGCGCTCGCCATCGCGGGCATCCGCGCAAGCGGCACCGACCACCAGAAGAAGCGGTGGCTCCCCGAGTTCACCAACCCGGACCGGCTGGTGCTGGGCGGCCTCGGCCTGACTGAGCCCGACTCAGGCTCGGACGCGCTGGCGATGAAGACGCGCGCCACGCGGGTGAGCGACGGCTACGTGCTGAACGGCACCAAGCAGTTCTGCACCAACGGCGGCATCGCCGACTACCACGTCATCTACGCCAACACCGACCTGTCGAAGGGTCCGGCTGGGATCGCGTCATTTCTCGTTCCGAAGGACACACCGGGACTTCGCATGGGCCGCAAGGAGAAGAAGCTCGGCGTGCGCGCGAGCCACACGGCCCAAGTGATTCTCGAAGACTGCCACGTGCCCCTCGACCACCGCCTCGGCGGCGAGCCTGATGCCGACAATGCCGGGCCCGGCGCGCTGGGTGCGCTGATGACGCTGGAGGCCACGCGCCCGGGCGTTGGCGCCGGCGCGCTGGGAATCGCACGGGCCGCGTACGAGTTCGCGCTCGAATACGCGCAGGACCGAAAGCAGTTCGGCAAACCCATCTGGCAGCACGAAGCGATCGGCTTCAAGCTCGCCGACATGGCGATGAAGATCGACGCCGCGCGGTTGCTGATCTGGCGCGCCGGCTGGATGGCCGCACGGGGCATTCCCTTCGAGCGCGCCGAGGGCTCGATGGCGAAATGCTTCGCCGCGGACGTGGCCATGGACGTGACGACCGACGCCATCCAGGTCCTCGGTGGTTACGGCTACATCAAGGAGTACCCGGTCGAGAAGTGGTTTCGGGACGCGAAGATCTACCAGATCTGGGAGGGCACGGCCGAGATTCAGCGACTGGTCATCTCGCGTGCGCTGACCGGCCAGCGCGCCACCATCAGATTGAGAGGGTGAGACATGTTTGATCTTTCGGGTCGCGTTGCCGTTGTCACCGGAGCCTCACGTGGTTTGGGCCGGCAGGACGCGCTCACCCTCGCGACCATGGGCGCGGACGTCGTCATCACCGACGTCCTGGTCGAGGACGACCCGAACCTGCAGCAGACGGCGGAGTCGCAGGGCAGCATGCTCGCGCAGGTGGCCGTATCGCAGGGCTGGGTGCACTCGAATGCGACGGCGGAGCAGATCCGCAGCTTGGGTCGCAAATCGCTCGCGATCAAGATGGACGTGACGAACCGTGAGCAGGTCCGCGATGTCTTCAAGAAGGTAAAGGATGAGTTCGGCAAGATCGACATCCTGATCAACAACGCGGCCACGCTTGACCACGCGGCGCAGATACCGAACCAGTCCTACGAGCTGTGGGACCGCGACGTGAAGGTGAACCTCACCGGCGCCTTCAACTGCACGAAAGAGGTGTGGCCGTACCTGGTCGAGAACAGGTGGGGCCGGCTCATCTTCATGTCCTCCGTCGCCGGGACCCTCGGCGGCTTCGGCCAGGCGAGCTATTCGTCGACGAAGGCGGCGTTGATCGGCCTGGCCAGGACCGCGGCGCTCGAGGGCGGCCGCCACAACATCACGTCCAACGCGATCGCGCCGGGCATCATCGAATCGGAAGCCGGAAAGGCGGCCGCCGCCAACAACCCGATGTACGAACGGTTCAAGTCGCGGACGGTGTTCAAGCGCTTCGGCCAGCCTGAGGACATCGCGAACACGATCGCGTTTCTCTGCACCGAGGAGGCGGGATATATCACGGGCGCGGTGATCGAGGTCGCGGGCGGAATCCCTCTGTTCACCGCGTGATGGGCGAGCTGGTCGACGTCAGGCGCGACGGTGCGATCGCGCGCGTGGTGATGCACCGCAAGGGCAACAACGCGATCGCCGAGGACCTGATGCAGGAGCTCGCGGCGGCGTTTGAGGAGCTCGGCAAAGACCCTTCCGCCCGCGTGATCGTGCTCACGTCGGAGTACGAGAAGTACTTCAGCGTCGGCGCGGACCTGACGTCGATGATGAACATCGACCGCGATGCGCCCGACGCGGCCGACCAGATCGCGCTGTTCATGCGCCGCCTGAACCACCACTTCGCCGCTATCGAGCGCTGCCCGAAACCGGTCATTGCGGCGATCAACGGCCACGCGCTTGGCGGCGGCAGCGAGCTGACGTTGTGCTGCGACTTCCGGATCATGGTCGAGGACGGCCGCTCGCGGATCGGCCAGACGGAATCGGCGCTGGGCATCATCCCCGGAGCCGGCGTAACGCAGCGCTTGCCGCGGCTGATCGGCAAGGCCCGCGCCGTTCGCTACCTGATCGAATCAACTCGCCTCTCGGCGAAGGAAGCCGAAGCTGTCGGTTGGGTCGACCGCGCGGTGCCGCCGGAGGAGTTTCAGGCGGCGGTCGACGAGCTGGCCGGCAGGCTGGCCAGAGCCGCATCGCTGGCCATCGCGATGATCAAGGACGCCGTACGGCGTGGCTGGGATCTGAGGATGGACGAGGCGCTGGAGATCGAATCGCAGAACTTCGCCCGCGCCGCGCTGAGCACGGACGCCGCGATCGGCATCATGTCGTTCCTCAGCAAGCAGGAGCCGGAGTTCACGGGCTCGTGATCGTGTCGAAATCGGCCACCTCCGTTCGTCGTCGCTGATGGAGGTTTGAACATGAAATACGTTCTCTTGTTTGGCGGCACGATGGAGGGCGTCGAGCAGCTCGAGGGTCAGGCTCGCGAGCAGGCGATGGCGGACTACGAGCAGTCGGCTCATTGGTTCGAGAAGTACTCGAAGGCAGGCAAGATCCTCGGCGGCCATGAGCTGCAGGGACCCAGCACGGCGACCACCGTCTCGCGGAGGGATGGCAGGGTCACGGTCACGGACGGCCCGTTCATCGAGTCGAAAGAGGTCATCGGCGGCTACGCGGAAGTTGAGGTGGCGGACCTCGACGAGGCGCTCGCGATGGCCAGGGAATGGCCGGGCACGGTTGAGATCCGGCCGGTCGTCGATCACTCGCAGGAGCGCTGACGGGCAGCAGGACCACGACGGACGCGGCGGTCGCAGCGGTCTTCCGCGAGGAGGCCGGACGCATCACCGCCGCGATGGTCCGTGTGCTCGGCAACTTCGACATCGCCGAGGAAGTGGTCCAGGACAGCCTCGTCGCAGCGCTGGAGAGATGGCCGGAACAGGGCATACCGGACAACCCGGGCGCGTGGCTCATGACCACCGCGCGCCGCCGGGCGATCGACCTGCTGCGCCGCGACCGCCGGTATGCCGAGAAGGTTGCGCTGTTGGAGCGGTCGGCAGTGCCCGCTGATCCGGCCGAGGCAGACGACCGCCTCCGCCTCATCTTCACCTGCTGCCACCCTGCGCTGGCCCAGGAGGCGCAGGTCGCGCTGACGCTCCGCGCGGTTGCGGGCTTCACGACGCAGGAGATCGCCGCCGCGTTTCTCGGGTCGGAGCCGACCATGGCGCAGCGGATCGTCCGCGCCAAGCGCAAGATCGTCGCCGCCAACATCCCATACCGGGTGCCGGAAGGCCCCGAGCTGCCGGCACGGGTCGACGCGGTGCTGGCGGTGCTCTACCTGATGTTCAACGAGGGCTACTTGAGTCGGGGCCCGCAGGTCGCGGCGAGGCGTGACCTGGCCGAGGACGCGCTCTGGCTGGCGAGTCTTCTCGCCAGGCTGCTGCCGGATCAGGCCGAGCTCCTGGGGTTGATCGCGCTCATGCGCCTCCACATCGCCCGCGCGCGATCGCGGTTTGACGAGGCCGGGGAGATGGTGCTGCTGCCGGACCAGGACCGGACGCTCTGGGACCGGGCGGCCATCGCAGAGGGCCTCGAGGTGCTGGGCCGCGCGGCGGCGCTGGACGCTCCCGGCCCCTACCAGCTCCAAGCGGCGATTGCCGCGGTCCACGCCGAGTCGCCGTCATGGGACCGGACGGACTGGCGCCAGATCGTGATCCTGTACGACGCCCTGCTGCGATTGACGGACACCCCGGTCGTGCGGCTCAACCGCGCGGTCGCGGTGAGCCACGTGAACGGTCCGCAGGTCGCCCTTGGCGAGGTCAACGACCTGGCAATCTCGCTCGGCGGATATCACCTCTTCCACGCGACGCGTGCCGAGATGCTGGACGAGCTGGGTGAGACGGCGCTTGCCCGGGAGGCACGGCTGCGAGCGCTCGAGCTCTGTCAGAACCCGGCGGAGCGCTCGCTTCTAATACGAAAGCTGGGAGGCTAGCCTCTCCGCCCGCTGCCACAGCTCGCCCAGCGCGCTCACGTGCGGCGCGGTGTAGATCTGATCCGCCGGCACAAAGTGATGCACGCCGGCGTAGCGCTGCACGTGGATGTCGGGGAAGAGCTGCGCCAGGATTCCCGCCTTTAGCGCCTGCTCCGAGTGCGAGAGGTCGCCGTAGCCGTAAAAGACGGGGAAGGGGGCCGCTCGCAGAAGGTCACGGTCGAAGGGAAAGGCCTGGAACGCCGCAATCAGAGCGGCGATGCCGGCGGGACGTTTCTGCATCTCGGGAGAAACCGGACCTGGCGGAGGCGGAGCCAGTACGGCGCCCGGTTTGACCTGTTCGCGAATAAAAGTCCTCATGAAGTCGTCGCCTTGCAGGCCGTCGAGCTTGTGCCTCAACACCGTGAAGAATGCCTGCTCCTCGGCGCTCAGCTGGCCCGGGATCTGGGCCGGTTCGAACAGGCCCAGGCTGATGATCCTTTCCGGTCGCGTGCCGGCGTAGGCAAGCGAGATGAAGCCGCCGCCCGAGTATCCAATGAGGTGGAAGCGCCCGAGGCCCTTCGAGTCGGCGAAGCGGTCGACGGCCGCCAGCTCCTCCTCGATCGAGTAGCCGGCCGGGGGTTTCGCCTCCCGGTAGACCTCGAGGTCCTTCAGGTAGAAGTCGGCCGCGTCGGCCGCGCCGTCGATCAGCGGCTTGTAGCGCTGCGCGGCGGGGGCGACGCTGCCAGGGATGCAGATGACCTGAGCCTTCATACAGGTGCTCTCCTTTTGATCTCTTCGAGCGCAGCTTCGACGCGCTTGGGGTCGGCGCCCAGGACCCTGAGGACGAGCTCCTTGGTCTCGAAGTTCGGATACGAGCCGACCGAAACGTCCGGAAATGTCCCCTCCAGCTCTCGCATGAGCGGATAGAAGCGAGCCTCGACCGCGAACGTGAAGCGCACCTCGCGCACGGTCGCCGCCGACCCTGCAGTGAGGAACTGCGGCTCCAGCTCCTCGGCGAAGATTCCTTTCATCTCGAGGGGTACGCCCGGCAGCACGAAGATCCGCTTTCCGTTGGCCTCGTACATCGTCCCTGGCGCCATGCCCCGCCGGTTCCTGAAGACATGGGCCGGACCGGCCGGGATGCGCGCCATCCTCAGGTTGCCCTCGGTGACGTCAGGCGACTCGAGCAGTCCCATCGAATGCATGCGCTGCACGCGCCGCTCGATCCGCGCGCGAGTCTCCTCCCAGATCACGAGCTCTTTGCCCAGCGCGTCCGCAAGCGCCGCGAAGGTCCGGTCGTCGGGGGTCGGGCCAAGCCCCCCGCTCAAGAAGATGTCGGTCACGTCAGCATCATTGAGCTCGCTGTGTACCCGGTCGACGATCTCCGGCGGCCGGTCGCGGATCTGCGTGACGCGCTTGACGGGATAGCCCAGCAGCCGCAAGCGCTCGGCCATCCAGTGAGAGTTCGTGTCGAGCGTGAAGCCTCCGACCAGCTCGTCGCCGATGGCCACGATGCTGGATGTCGGCATGCGAGGACGATATAACCATGGAGCGGCTGCACGCCGTCGTTCACGGAGACGTGCAGGGCGTCGGATTTCGCTACTTCGTCCAGCGTAAGGCGCAGCAGCTGCGCCTCTTGGGTTGGGTCCGCAACAACGACGACGGCACCGTCGAGCTGGTCGCCGAGGGCGCCCGGCCGGACCTGGAGCAGATCAGGCGCGCGGTGGAGGAAGGGCCCCGGACAGCCCAGGTCGACCGGGTGGACGCCCAGTGGTCGGCAGCCACTGGAAACCTCCAACGCTTCGACCTCGCGTGGTGAAGTAACCTATCGCTCCGCGGTTTCCTGAGACGTAGCGATCATGCGGGAGGGTTAGTGGATCCCAGCACAGCTTGGTTCGGCGTGGCCGGCGGCCTGGCCGCGGTTGGGTTCGCGGTCGTCCTGATCTTCCAGGTCCTCAGCAAGCCGACCGGCAACGACCGCATGCGCGAGATCGCAGGCGCGATCCAGGAAGGGGCTGCCGCCTACCTGAACCGCCAGTACACGGTGATCGCGATCATCGGTTTGGTCATCGCGATCGTGCTCGGGTTCTTCATCAACTGGAAGACCGCCGGTCTTTACGTCGTCGGCGCCGTTCTCTCCGCCGCGGCGGGCTACGTGGGAATGAACATCGCCGTGCGGGCAAACCTGCGCACCGCCGAGGCAGCGCGCTCCGGGCTGAACGACGCGCTGCAGGTCGCTTTTCGAGGTGGAGCGGTCACGGGCTTCATGGTCGTCGGCCTGGGCCTGCTTGGCGTGTCGGCCGCCTACCTCGTCTTCAAGAACCCGGACGTGCTGGTTGGACTTGCTTTCGGCGCGAGCCTGGTCTCAGTCTTTGCCCGCCTCGGTGGTGGGATCTACACCAAGGCCGCCGACGTCGGCGCCGACCTGGTCGGCAAGCTCGAGGCCGGCATCCCGGAGGACGATCCTCGCAACCCGGCGGTCATCGCGGACAACGTCGGCGACAACGTGGGCGACGACGCTGGCATGGCGGCCGACCTGTTCGAAACCTACGCGGTGACGATGATCGCGGCCATGCTCCTGGGTTCGCTGCTGTTCAAAGACCAGCTCGGCTGGGTGGTGTATCCGCTGCTCCTCGGGGCGGTCAGCGTGGTCGGTTCGATCGTCGGCACGTTTTTCGTCCGCATCTTCGACCCGCGCTGGATCATGGGCGCCCTTTACGCGGGGTTGCTCGTTGCAGTGATCATCGCGATCGTCGGCTTCTACTTCGTCACCCAGTACATGAAGAGCTCGGGCTACCTGCCCGGCTTCGACCACGACCCGATGAACCTCTTCTACTGCGCCCTCGTGGGGGTCGTCATCACGGTCCTGATCGTCGCCATCACCGAGTTCTCCACCGAGACGAGGTACTGGCCCGTGCACCTGATCGCGAAGGCCTCGGTCACCGGGCACGCGACCAACATCATCGCGGGGCAGGCGATCGGGATGATGGCGACTGCGCTCCCGGTGATCGTGATCGCCTCGGGCATCCTGATCAGCTACGGCGTCGGCGGCCTGTACGGAATCGCGATCGCGGCCACCGCGATGCTGTCGATGACGGGGATCATCGTCGCGATCGACGCTTATGGCCCGATCACCGACAACGCGGGCGGCATCGCCGAGATGGCCAAGCTGCCGAAGGAGGTGCGGGCGATCACCGACCCGCTGGACGCGGTGGGCAACACCACCAAAGCCGTGACCAAGGGCTACGCCATCGGCTCGGCCGGGCTGGCGGCGCTGGTCCTGTTCGCCTCCTACACCCAGGAGCTCTCGCGAGCCGGTCACCCGACGAAGTTCGAGCTGAATGACCCGCTCGTGATCTCAGGCCTGTTCCTGGGCGGCATCCTGCCTTTCCTCTTCGGCTCGCTGGCGATGCTCGCCGTCGGGCGAGCCGGCGGTCTCGTGGTCGAAGAGGTGCGGCGCCAGTTCCGCGAGATCAAGGGCATCCTCGAGGGCACGGGCCGGCCCGAGTACGGCACCGCGGTCCGGATCGTGACCGCCGCTGCGCAGCGGGAGATGATCGTCCCCGGCATCATCCCGGTCGTGGCGCCGATCGCGGTCGGTTTTCTCCTCGGCCCACGCGCTCTCGGCGGAATGCTCCTCGGCGCGATCGTGACCGGGCTGTTCCTGGCGATTCAGATGACGAGCGGCGGCGCGGCGTGGGACAACGCGAAGAAGTACATCGAGGAAGGACACCTGGGAGGGAAGGGGTCGGAGGCGCACAAGGCCGCAGTCACCGGCGACACCGTCGGCGACCCGAACAAAGACACGGCCGGCCCGGCCATCAACCCCATGATCAAGGTCGTCAACATCATCGCGATCCTGATCGCGGCGTCGGTCTCGGTGAACTACCTGATCCACTAGTACACTCAGTTCTCGAGGTCGCTTGGGGTGGACGACTACCAGAAGGAGATCACCGACCTCGAAGCCCAGGTCGAGCAGCTCGTCGAAGCGGAAGGCGATGCCAAGACGATCGCCGAGCTTTCGATGCAGCTCGAGATCCTGAAGGCGATCTACGCGCGGGTCATCGACCTGTTCGAGCGCGGGACTCGCGACCAGGGGCTACGCTACGGGCTCCGCATCCAGGGTTACGGCGACTGGACGCTCGACAACGTGTACGCCTTTGTTTACGAGCGCTCGGTCGAGATAGAGCCGGACGCGCACAGCGCTTTCGTCGGAGGCATCAAGACCGCGGACTTCGCTCTCATGCTGAACCCTTAGGAGGTCGAATGGAAACGCCGCTCACGCCACTCGAGTTCGCGCGTCGCACGCGCAAGCTGTACGGCGACCGGGACGGTGTGGTCGACGGCGACCTCCGCCTCACACACGAGGAGTTCTTCGCGCGATGCGATCGCTGGTCTGCGGCGCTGCAGGCCATGGGCGTGCGGAAGGGCGACCGCGTCGCCTACATCGCTCCCAACACACACGAGCAGCTCGAGTCGTTTTACGCCGTGCCGCAGATCGGGGCGGTCCTGGTGCCCATCAACTACCGCCTCACGGCGGAGGACTTCGTCTACATCACCTCGCATTCGGGGGCGAAGGTGCTGTGCGTCCATCCCGATTACGTCGCAGCAGTGGACGGCGTGCGCGACCAGCTCCGTGCAGTCGAGCACTTTGTCGTGCTCGGGAAGGCTGACGGTCGCAAGGGATGGCTCGAGTACGACGCCGAAATCGCTCGGGCCGGGACTACATTCCAGCGACCGGACATCGACGAGAACGACCTGCTCGCCCTCAACTACACGAGCGGCACGACCGCCAAGCCGAAGGGCGTGATGATCACCCACCGCAACGCGTGGATGAACGTGATGGACACGCTTGTCCACTTCCACATCACGGTCGACGACACCTACCTGTGGACGCTGCCGATGTTCCACGCCAACGGCTGGACGTTCGTTTGGATCATCACCGCCGTCGGAGGGAGGCACATCTGCCTGCCGAAGGTCGAGCCGGCGCGCGTGTTCGAGCTGATCCGCACCGAGAAGGTCGGCTGGCTGTGCGCCGCGCCGACGGTGTTGATCTCGCTGGCCAACGCGCCGCGCGACGTGCGCGGGGCGGTGCCGAAGGGCGTGCGCGTGATCACCGCCGGAGCGCCTCCTGCCGCCGCCACCATCGAGCGGCTGGAAGGTGAGCTGGGCTGGGAGGTGACGCAGGTCTACGGGCTGACCGAGACCTCGCCCTTCCTGACGATCTGCGAGCCGCGGCCGGAGCACCTGTCGATGTCGCCGGCCGACCGCGCCGTGATCAAAGCGCTGACAGGCGTGGAGATGATCGGCGCGGGCGAGCTGCGGATCGTCGACGAGCACGGGAAGGACGTGCCACCGGACGGCCAGACCCTCGGCGAGATCGTCTTTCGCGGCAACGTCATCCTGAAGGGCTACTACAACGACCCCGAGGCGACGCAGAAGGTGATGGGGGACGGCTGGTTCCACACCGGCGACGCCGCGGTCATGCATCCGGACGGCTATGTAGAGATCCGTGACCGGATCAAGGACGTCATCATCAGCGGCGGCGAGAACATCTCGTCGATAGAGGTCGAAGGCGTGCTGCTGCGCCACCCCGCGGTGCAGGAAGCCGCGATCGTCGGCCTGCCGCACGAGAAGTGGGGTGAGGCGCCGTTCGCCTACGTGGTCCTCAAGCCCGACGTGACCGCGACGGAGGCCGAGCTGATCGCTTTCACGCGCGATCGCCTCGCCCATTTCAAGGCTCCGCACGGCGTCGCGTTCGTGCCGGAGCTGCCTAAGACCGCAACAGGCAAGATCCAGAAATACGTGTTGAGGAAGGGCGCGGCCGCGATCGTGCGTCAGTAGACCTAGGTCCACACCTCCGTTCTCACCCAGGCGAGTCCGTTCAAGGTGACTCGCGCGGTGACCAGCGTGGCCGGCGCGAGTGCTCGTTCATCGAAGAGCTTCAAAGTCCGCGGCTTGAAGCGATACACTGGCAGATCGTTGCTTTCCGCATCGAAGTCGCGGAAGCGAGAGCCGTAAGCGCGCTCCCCCGCGCGGCCCCGGGCCAGCCCGTCGGCGCCGAAAAACTGAATGCCGCGGTCGGGCCTGCCCCAGACCTGGTTGGATGCGTAGATGGTCACAGCCGCGGAAGGATTGCGCATCAAGTTGCGCGAGTGGATCGAGTCGGGATCGGAAATCCAGAACACCTCGAAACGATCGCTCCATGCGAAGTACATGTGGTTGATGTGGGCGTGACCGCCTGGCGAAACGGTCGCGAGGGAACAGAGGGGAGAGGCATTCATGAGGCGCCGAGCCACGCGCTCGAGTTGGGCTGAGGAGAATCGACGAGATCTCCGCTCGACCGTCACTGATCTCTAGTCTGGTCCTCGCGGCAGCTGGAAGATAGTCTGCGGCGCGATGGTGACGATCTGGCCTTGATCGCTCCTTATGAGCCGCCATCCACCTTCGTGCACCTTCCAGTGATGACGGGTGCAAAGCAGGCACAGGTTCTCCAGATCGTCGCCGCCGCCGTGGGCCCAGAAGACGATGTGATGTCCGTCGCACCAGGAGGCCGGCCGCTCGCAGCCGGGCCACTGGCAGTGGCGGTCGCGGGCGATCAATGCCCGCCGCCGGGGTCCGCGGATG
>WNGQ01000873.1_pt1 | contig 52698 bp, 45 predicted proteins | sample 5407661 | NCBI WGS metagenome assembly WNGQ01 (sample SAMN13153382, study PRJNA577476) | soil metagenome | isolation source: 60 cm soil or saprolite under Garry oak tree replicate 2 | place: USA:California | collected 2016-06-15 | reverse complement strand
CACCGGGCACGTAGGCCAGGCGCCGGTGCAGGGCGACGGCGTCGCGCCAGGGATCGCCGCCGAGCAGCTCGGCGTTGCCCCCATTGGCGCGCAGCAGGCCGAGCAGGATGCGGATGGTGGTGGTCTTCCCGGCGCCGTTGGGGCCGAGGAACCCGTGCACCTCACCGGTGCGGACGGTGAGGTCGAGACCGTCGAGCGCCTGGGTCGGGCCGAAGCGCTTGCGCAGCCCGGATACGCTGATCGCGTTTTCCGCCATGTCGTCTCGTCTCCGTGAGCGAGCCTGTCTGTTTTGATGCGATAAACGCTACACTCCTTTCACAATCTTGTAAACGATCAAAAGTTTGTATAGATTGTGAAGCGTTGACAGGCATGCCGACAGCGAGACAAGCAGCACTAAGGTAGGGAGCCGTGATGTCTGGCCAAAGCCCGGGGACCCGCGACGAAGAGGCGGTTCGCCGCTTCGTCGAGCACATGGCGATGACGCTCGCCGACTGGGGTTTCCCCCGGATGGCGGCACGGGTGCTGATGACCATGACGTGCGACGACAAGGCTTCGCTCAGCGCCGCCGACCTGGCCGAACGGTTGGAGGTCAGCCCGGCTGCGATCTCCGGAGCGGTGCGGTACCTGGTGCAGATGGGGCTGCTCGTCCGCGAACCGGTCCCAGGAACCCGCCGTGACCGCTACCGCCTGCCTGACGACCCCTTCTACGAGGCGAGCATCGTCAGGCGCAACATCATGAGGTCCCTCGCCGATCTCACCGAGGAGGGCGTCGCGGCGGCTGGCGGTCCGGTCACGCCCGCTGGCGCGCGGATCGCGGAGATGCGTGACTTCTATCGCTTCGTCGCCGACGACGTCGACGGCATGCTGGCCAGGTGGCAAGCGGCCAAACGCGACCGCTAACAGCTCGCGACCCCAGGGGGTGCGGAGCTAGGTGGAACTGCGTGGAGGTGCGGAGTTGCGTGCTTGACAGGCGCAGGTGCGGGCACGTAGCTTCCGGCCACGGTGCCGCTGGCACCGACGGCGACGCGAACCAGGAAGCCGGTGGAAGTCCGGCGCGGTCGCGCCACTGTGACCGGGGAGCGAGCCTCATCCGCGCCACTGCCCCTTCAGGGTGGGAAGGCCGAGGCGAGCGCTGATCCGGGAGCCAGGATACTGGCCGTCGCCGTCCGTCCGACCGGGGCGCAGGACCCCGAGGAGGTAGGGCACCTCATGGCTTCGTCGCCATCCACCACGGCAGCCACCGCGAATCCGGCACGCCCGCTTGGCATCCCCGTTCCCTGGTGGGCCTGGCTCGCCGTCGGCCTGCTCGCGATGCTGGTCTTCGCGATCGCCTTCGCCCAGGCCGAACTGCTGCAACCGGTTCTCGGAAAGGCCGCCACTGGCGGCAACTACCTGCACGAGTTCTTCCACGACGCGCGCCACCTGCTCGGCTTCCCCTGCCACTAACCGCCGGCCGACGCCGAACCAGAGCAGGAGCGCCAAGCTGAAGGAGCGCCGTCGTGGCTTCGCTGTTGCGCCGTGGCCTGATCGCCGGTCTGCTGGCCGGCCTGGTCGCTGGCATCTTCTATTTCTTGGCCGGTGAACCGGTCATCCAGCAGGCGTTGCGGTACGAGGCCGTCCCCGCAGGCGGGCATTCCGTCGAGCTCTTCTCGCGGAGCACCCAGCGGGTCGGCCTGGTCGTCGGGGTGAGCCTGTTCGGGATCGCCCTCGGCGGGCTGTTCACCGTGCTGTACGCGCTGCTCGGCCCGCACCTGGCCGCGACCGGAGGGTGGGACCGCTCGCTGCGGCTCGCCGGGGCGTGCTTTGCCGCGCTGTGGCTGGTCCCGTTCCTCAAATACCCGGCCGACCCGCCGGGGGTCAATAGCGCCGCGACCGGCCCGGAGCGGCTGCGGCTGTACCTCACCATGCTCGCGGTCTCCGTCGGCACCGCTGCCGGTGCCTGGCTGCTGGCCCGCTACCTCGCTCGGGACGGCATGCGCCGCGAGGCGCGGCAGGTCCTGGTGGGCGTGGCCTACCTCGCGGTGGTCGGCGGCGCCTGGGCGCTGCTGCCGGACACCGCCGAGCCGACGGCGCTGCCCGCCGCGCTGCTGTGGCAGGCGCGGGAGGTCTCGGCTGCGGGCGCCGCGCTCCTGTGGCTGGTCCTCGGGGTGAGTTTCGGCTGGCTAGCCGCCCGCGCCGAGCAGCGCCAGGGCGAGGGCAGGGTTGAGGCCGAGCGCGCCGAGGCCCCGGCGGCGGTCGAGCGGCCTCGCCTTGCGGGGAACTGACCGGTGCCTCCGCCCCCGTCCAGGCTGATCCTGCTGCGGAGCGCCCCGACCGCGGCGACCCGGCGGGCAGCCTTCCCCGATGACGAGCCGCTTGATGTGGGCGGGACCCGCGCTGCCAGCGCGCTCGCCCTGGTTCCCAGCCTGCAGCGGGCGGAGCGGGTGCTTACCAGCCCCGCGCTGCGTGCCCGCCAGACCGCCGCGCTGGGCCCGGCAGTGACGGCAAGCATCGCCGTCACCATCGCCGTCGACGAGGCCCTCGCCGCCGCCAATCCAGGCGAGTGGCGTGGCCTCACCCTCGACGAGGTCGCCACTCGCGAGCCAGAGCGCCTCGCCGCCTGGCTGGAGGATCCGGATGTGCGCCCACCCGGTGGCGAGTCTCGCCGTGAGCTGCTCGGCCGGGTCGGCGCCTGCCTCGGCCGGCTCCACGCCGGCGACCCTGACCCTAACGGGGACGTGGACCGGGACACCGACACCACCGTCACCATCGCGGTCACCCACAGCGGCTGGGTCCGCGCTGCCGTGCTGCTGGTCCTCAGCGCCCCGCTGGCCGCCTTTTGGCGGATCGATGTGGCGCCGGCGTCCGTGACCGTGCTGCACCGCCGCGAGCACGGCTGGGCGCTCGCCCGAGTGAACTGGACGGCCGCCTGATGGGGCGGAGCAAGGGGATCGTCCCAGCGGCACTGCTGGCCGGCGCGCTCGCAGACCAGGTCCTTGGTGATCCCCCCCACGGGCATCCGGTGGCCGGGTTCGGACAGGCCGCTGCTGCGCTGGAGCGGCGCGTCTGGCGCCCATCGCGGGTTGCCGGGGCCGCCTACACCCTCGCGCTGGTCGGCGGTGCCGCCGGCGCCGCGGCGCTGGCCAACAGGCGCCTGCGGCAGCGGCCGGTGGCGCGGGCGCTGCTGCTTGCCGGGCTCACCTGGACGGCACTCGGCGGCCGTTCCCTGGCGCGGACGGGCCGCCAGCTCGGCGAGGCGGTGCGTGCCGGCGATCTGGAGCGCGCCCGCCAGCTCGCCCCCGCGCTGGTGGGGCGCGACCCGCGCGGGCTCGACGGCGCCGAGTTGTGCCGCGCCGCCGTCGAGTCGCTGGCCGAGAACACCGCCGATGCGGTGGTCGGGCCGCTGCTGTGGGGCGCCCTCGCCGGTCCGGCCGGCGTCGCCGCCTACCGGGCCGCCAACACCCTGGACGCTATGGTCGGCCACCGGAATCCCCGGTACCTCCGCTTCGGCTGGGCGGCCGCGCGCCTGGACGACCTGTTCAACTGGCCGGTCGCGCGGCTCGGCGCGGCGCTCACCTGCCTCCTCGCCGCTACCGGCGCTACCACCCGCGCCGACCGCTGGCGGGCCTGGCGGGTGCTGCGACGCGACGGCGCGGCGCATCCGAGCCCCAACGCCGGCCGCATGGAGGCCGCCTTCGCGGGCGCGCTCGGTGTCCGCCTCGGTGGCCGCAACCGCTACGGCGACCAAGTCGAGGAGCGGCCCACCCTCGGCGACGGCCCAGCGCCCGGCCCCGACGACGTGGATCGCGCGGTGCGCCTGTCCCTCCGGGTGGGCGCGGCGACGGTCGCGGTCTCCGTGGCGCTGTCCGCCCTCACGACGATGTTCTGGCAGCGGAGGCCCCGGTCGGCAACACGGGGAGCGCACCGGGCAGGTGCACGATGACGGCGGTGCGTGGGCGAAGCGGCGTGCTGCTGGTCGCTGGGACCGCCTCGGACGCGGGCAAGAGCGTCGTGGTCGCCGGGATCTGCCGCCATCTGGCACGGCAGGGCCTCAAGGTGGCGCCGTTCAAGGCGCAGAACATGGCGCTGAACTCCGCCGTCACCGCTGACGGCGCCGAGATCGGCCGCGCGCAGGTGGCGCAGGCCGCCGCCGCCGGTGCCACGCCCGAGGCGGCGATGAACCCGATCCTGCTCAAGCCCGCCGGCGAGCGCGTCAGCCAGGTGGTGGTGATGGGGCAGCCGTTCGCCACCGTGGACGCCCGCTCCTACCAGGACCTCAAACCGCAACTCCGGGGCGTGGTGCTGGAGGCGCTGGCGGACCTGCGGCGACGCTACGACGTGGTGATCTGCGAGGGCGCCGGCAGCCCCGCTGAGATCAACCTCCGAGCGAATGACCTGGTCAACCTGGGCCTGGCGCGGGCGGCCGGCCTGCCGGTGGTGGTGGTCGGCGACATCGACCGCGGCGGGGTGTTCGCCAGCCTGTTCGGCACCCTCGCCCTGCTCGACGCGGACGACCAGGCGCTGGTCGCCGGGTTCCTGATCAACAAGTTCCGCGGCGACCACACGGTGCTCGCACCCGGCCTGGAGCAGCTCCGCAGCCTCACCGGCCGGCCGGTGCTGGGCGTGCTGCCGTGGCGGCGCGGGCTGTGGCTGGACGTGGAGGACTCCCTCGCGCTGGAGGCGCCCCGCGACGGCATGCTGCCGCCACTCGGCGCGGACTCGCTGGTGGTGGCAGTGGCAAGGCTGCGCTGGCTGTCGAACTTCACCGACTTCGACGCCCTCGCCGCCGAGCCGGGGGTGGTGGTGCGCTTCACCCAGTCGCCGGCCGAGCTGCTCAGCGCCGATCTGGCCGTGCTTCCCGGCAGCAAGGCGACCGCCGAGGACCTCGCCTGGCTGCGCGCCCGCGGCCTCGACAAGGCCATCACCACCCGGGCGCGGCGCGGCCTGCCGACCCTCGGGATCTGCGGCGGCTACCAGATGCTCGGCGGGCGCATCACCGACCGGGACGGAATCGAGAGCAGCGCCAGCGACCTTGCCGGCCTCGGCATGCTCCCAGTCGAGACCGAGTTTGCCGCCAGCAAGACGCTCACCAACCCGACCGGCACCGCCCCCGCGTTCGGCGGCGTCCCGGCAGCCGGGTACGAGATCCACCACGGCCGCAGCCGCCGCCTCGGCGGCGAGCCGGTCCTCGCCAGCAGCAGCGGCGACGAGGGCTGCCGCCAAGGCGCGGTGGTCGGACTTGCCTGGCACGGCATCTTCGAGGGCGACGCCTTCCGCCGCAGCTTCCTCACCTGGGTCGCGGCCGAGCGCGGCCTCGACTGGATGCCCGGCGAGCGCCCCTTCGCCGCCGTCCGCGCCGAACGCCTCGACGCCCTCGGCGACCTGATCGCCCACCACACCGACACCGCCGCCCTCGACCATCTCATCCACCACGGCGCCCCAGACGGCCTCCCGTTCATCGGAGCGGTCCGGTGATCCTGTTCCTCACCACGGCCGATACCGAGATCCTGGCGACAAACCGCGCCCTTTCCACATTGCCTGGCGGGTTTCCGACGGTGCGCGCCGCCAACCCGACCGCCAACTCCGGCGACACGATCGTGCCGGAACTGGGGGAAACTCGGGTGGTGCTGGTGCGGCTGCTCGGCGGCAGGCGTGCCTGGCCGGCTGGGTTCGATCAGCTCGCGGCCGACTGCGACGCCGCCGGGGTGCCGTTGCTTGCCTTCGGGGGCGAGGCCGAGCCGGACGCCGAGCTGGCCGCCGCCTCCACCGCACCCGCCGGGGTGGTCGCCGACGCCTTCGAGTACCTCCGCCACGGCGGCGTCGCCAACATCGCGAACCTGTTCCGCTTCGTGGCGGACACGCTGCTGTATGCCGGGTTCGGCTTCGAGCCGCCCGCTGCGCTGCCCGAGACCGGGCTGTACCGGCCCGAGCTGCTCGACCGCCACCAGCCAGAGCGGCCGATGGTCGGGGTGGTCTTCTACCGCACCCACTGGATGAGCGGGAACACCGCCTTCGTCGACACCCTGGTCGAGGCGCTGGAGGCTGCCGGGGCGAACCCGCTGCCGGTGTTCTGCTACTCGCTGCGGCCCGACCCCAGCGGCCACGTGGCCGCCTGCGAGCTGCTCGCCGCCCACGGCGCCGACGCGCTGATCGTCACGGTGCTGGCGGCCGGGGGCTCCAACGCCGCCGATGCCGCCGACCCCGAGGGCTGGCAGGTCCCCGCGCTCGACGCTCTCGACGTGCCGATCGTGCAGGGGATCTGCGCCACCTCCACGCGCGCCGCGTGGCTCGCGTCCAGCGGCGGGCTGTCGCCGCTCGACGCCGCCATGCAGGTGGCGATCCCGGAGTTCGACGGCCGCATCATCGGCGTGCCGTTCTCCTTCAAGGAACCCAGTGCCGCTGCCGGCGGGGCGCTGGTCTACCGTGCCGACCCGGAGCGGGCCGCGCGGCTGGCCGCCATCGCCACCCGCCTGGCGCGGCTGCGGCACACCCCCAACGCCGCCAAGCGCGTGGCGTTGGTGCTCTCCAACTACCCGACCAAGCACGCCCGGGTCGGCAACGCGGTCGGCCTGGACACCCCCGCCAGCGCACTGCGCCTGCTCGCGGCGCTCCGGGACGCCGGCTACGACACCGGCGAGGTTCCCGACGACGGCGACGCGTTGATCCACCGGCTCATCGCTGCTGGCGGCCACGACAGCGAGTTCCTCACCGAGGAGCAGCTCGCCAGCGCCGCTGGCCGCATCGACACGGCGGCCTACGCGCGCTGGTTCCAGACTCTGCCCGAACCGCTGCGCGCGGCGGTGGTGCGCTACTGGGGCGAGCCGCCCGGCGAGCTATACGTGGACGGCGACGGCGCGATCGTGCTTGCCGGGCTGCGGCTCAGTGAGCACGTGTTCCTGGCGATCCAGCCGCCGCGCGGCTTCGGCGAGAACCCGGTCGCGATCTACCACGACCCCGAGCTGCCCCCCTCGCACCACTACCTGGCGGCCTACTGGTGGCTCGGGCACGTCTTCGGCGCCGACGCGATCGTGCATCTCGGCAAGCACGGCACCCTGGAGTGGCTGCCCGGCAAGGGCCTCGGCCTGTCGGCCGCGTGCGCTCCGGACGCGGTGCTCGGGGCGCTGCCGCTGGTCTACCCGTTCATCGTCAACGACCCGGGCGAAGGCACCCAGGCCAAGCGCCGCACCCACGCGGTGGTGATCGACCACCTGGTCCCGCCGATGCAGCGGGCCGAGACCTACGACGACCTCGCCCGGCTGGAGCAGCTCCTCGACGAGCACGCGCAGGTGCAGGCGCTCGACCCCGCCAAGCTCGCGGAGGTCCGCGCCCGCATCTGGGAGCTGGTCCGCAGCGCCGAGCTGCACCGCGACCTTGGCATGGAGGCAGCACCGGGCGCCGACGCCTTCGACCAGTTCGTCCTGCACCTGGACGGCTACCTCTGCGAGATCAAGGACGCCCGCATCCGCGACGGCCTGCACGTCCTCGGCCAGGCGCCGGTCGGCCAGCAGCGCCTCGGCCTGCTGGCCGCGATCCTGCGGCTCGGCAACGCCGGCCTGCCAGGTCTACGCGCTGCGGTCGCTGCGGTCGCCGGGCTGGACGAGGCCAAGCTGCTGGAGGCCGGCGACCGCCAGCAGCTCGACCGGCTGGAGGCCACCAGCATGGCGCTGCTCGCCGCGATGGGGGAGGCCTGCTGGGATCCCGAGCAGGCCGCCACAGTCGCTACGCGCATCCTCCACCCTGATCAGCCTGACACCGACGACCACGCCGCTGCCGACGCTGGTGCCGACGCTGGTGCCGACGTGGTGGCCGAGTCGGTGGCGGAGGTGGCCCGCGTGCTCGCGTTCGCCGCCCGCGAGGTCGTGCCCAGGCTGGAGCGCACCAGCGACGAACTGGTCAACCTGGTCCGCGCGCTCGACGGGCGTTTCGTCCCGGCGGGGCCATCCGGGGCGCCGACCCGCGGTCGGGTCGATGTGCTGCCGACCGGGCGCAACTTCTACTCGGTCGACCCCAAGGGCCTGCCCTCGGAACTGGCCTTCGCCACCGGCCGGCGCCTCGCCGACGACCTGCTGCGGCGCTGGCGCGCGGACCGCGACCAGGCGGAGATCGAGGCAGAGGCCGAGCGGCTGGGGGAGTGGCCGGAGACGGTCGGGATCGTGGTGTGGGGCACCTCGGCGATGCGCACCCAAGGCGACGACATCGGCGAGATCCTTGCGCTGCTCGGCGTCCGGCCCCGCTGGAACCCCGAGTCGCGCCGGGTCACCGGCCTGGAGGCGGTCCCCCAGGAGGGGCTTGGCCGCCCCCGCATCGACGTGACCGTGCGCATCAGCGGCTTCTTCCGCGACGCCTTCCCGAACCTGGTCGCCCTGCTCGACGACGCGGTCACCCTGGTCGCCGGCCTCGACGAGCCCGACGAGGTCAACTACGTGGCCAAGCACGCCCGCGCCGACCGCGCCGCCGGCGCCGGGGAACGTCATGCCACCACTCGCGTGTTCGGCTCCAAGCCGGGTGCCTACGGTGCCGGCCTGCTGCCCCTGATCGACGCGCGCAACTGGCACAGCCAGGCCGACCTGGTCGAGGTCTACGAGGTCTGGGGCGGCTACGCCTACGGCCGCGGGCTGGACGGCGCACCGGCGCTGGAGGCCATGCGGGCCAACTTCGCGCGCATCCGCGTGGCCACCAAGAACGTCGACACCTACGAGCACGACCTGCTCGACTCCGACGACTACTTCCAGTACCACGGCGGCATGGTCGCCGCGGTGCGCGCGCTCGGCGGCGCGCCCCGCGCCTACATCGGCGATTCGGCCGACCCTGCCCGGGTGCGGACCCGGACGCTGGCCGAGGAGGTCCGCCGGGTGGTGCGCGCCCGGGTCCTGAACCCCCGCTGGGTCGGCTCGATGCGCCGCCACGGCTACAAGGGCGCCTTCGAGCTGGCCGCCACCATCGACTACCTGTTCGGCTACGACGCCACCACCGGCGTGGTCGAGGACTGGATGTACCAGGCGGTCAGCGAACGCTACGTGCTCGACCAGGAGAACGCCGCGTTTATGCGCAAGTCGAACCCGTGGGCGCTGCGGGCCATCGCCGAGCGGCTGCTGGAGGCAGCCGACCGCAAGCTGTGGGACACCCCCGACCCGGAGATCATCGAGCGGCTCCAGGCCACCTACCTGGAACTTGAAGGCGAACTGGAGGACCGCATTGGTTGAGGCTCAGGTTGCGGCTCAGGCTGAGATGCGAGGGCCAGGCACAGGCACCGCGCCATACCCGTTCTCGGCCCTGGTCGGGCAGCCCGACCTGGCCCTGGCGCTGCTGCTCAACGCCGTCTCCCCGGCGGTCGGCGGGGTGCTGGTCCGTGGCGAGAAGGGCACCGCGAAATCCACCGCGGTCCGCGGCCTTGCCCGGCTGCTGCCCGAGATCGAGGTGGTCGACGGCTGCCCCTTCAACTGCGACCCGGCCGCCCCCGACCCGGCCTGCCCCGCCGGGCCGCACCCGGCCGACGCGCCCGCCAAGCGGCGGCCCGTGCCCCTGGTCGAGCTGCCCGTCGGCGCCAGCACTGACCGGGTAGCCGGCTCCCTCGACCTGGAACAGGCGCTCGGTGGCGGCCGGCGCGTGTTCGAGCCTGGCCTGCTCGCCGCCGCCCACCGCGGCATCCTCTACGTCGACGAGGTGAACCTGCTCGGCGACCACTTGGTCGACCTGCTCCTGGATGCCGCCGCGCTTGGCATCAACTATGTGGAACGTGAGGGCGTCAGCGTCCGCCACGCCGCCCGCTTCCTGCTGGTCGGGACGATGAACCCGGAGGAAGGCGAGCTGCGGCCGCAGCTGCTGGACCGCTTCGCCATCACCGTCGAGGTGCGCGGCAACCCCAGCGTCGCCGAACGGGTCGAGGTGGTCCGCCGCCGTCTCGCCTACGAGGCCGACCCGGCCGCGTTCGCCGCCGCGTTCGCCGGCGCCGACGCGGCCCTCACCGGGCAGATCGCCGCCGCCAGGAACCGCCTGCCCGCCGTGCACCTGCCCGACGAGCTGCTCGCCCGCATCGCCGAGGTGTGCGCCGCGTTCGGCGTCGACGGCTTGCGCGGCGACATCGTCACCGCCAAGACCGCCATGGCCCTGGCCGCCTGGGCAGGCCGCGACCGGGTCGACGTCGCCGACGTGCGCAGCGCCGCCCTGCTCGCCCTGCCGCACCGCCGCCGCCGCGGCCCCATGGACAGCCCCGGCCTGGACGAGCGGGAGCTGGACCGCCTCCTCGGCACCGACCCGGACGACGACCCGGATCCCGCCGGGCCCGACCGCTCCAGCCGCTCCGACGGCTCCGACAGTTCCGCCGGCCACGGCGCAGGAAATGGAGCTGGCCGCCGCAGCCCCGTAGGCCCCCATGACAGCCGCCACGGCAACGGCGCTGCGGACCCCGCCGCGCTCGACCCGACGTCCAGCCCAGGCACACCCGGCGGGTCAGGCGCACCGGGCACGCCAAATACCCCCCCAGCCGAGGGGGGTCCCCCTGTTTCAACGCTATCGGAAACCGCTGGGGGTGCGCAGGGGTTATCCACAGCCTCTGGAGCAGAGAAAAGGGCCGGACAGCTCCAGGTGGCAGCACCCGGGAACGTCTTCGTGCCGGTGTGGATCGCCCTGGAGGGCCGTGGCGCCGGCGCGTGGGGGCGGCGCAGCCGCGCCGAGGCGAGCGGCGGCCACCCGGTTGCCGACCGCCAGGGCCAGGGCCATGGCCACGAGCGCAGCGGCCTTGCCGACCTGGCGCTGGCCGCGACCCTCCGCGCGGCGGCACTGCGCCTCGACCGGGACCGGGACCAGAATGACTGTGACGAGGCAACGCCAGGGCCGGCCTTCCGGCGCGAGGACCTGCGCTGGTGGGTGCGGGCGGGCCGGGAGGGCAACCTGATCCTGTTCGTGCTCGACAGCAGCGGCTCGATGGCCGCCCGCAGGCGCATGACCGCGACCAAGGGCGCGGTGCTGTCGCTGCTGCTCGACGCCTACCAGCGCCGGGACCGGATCGGGCTGGTGACCTTCGGCGGCGCTGGCGCCACCGTGGCGCTGCCGCCGACCTCCGGGGTGGAACTCGCCGCCCAGCGGCTGGCGGCGTTGCCGACCGGAGGGCGTACCCCGCTCGCGGCTGGGCTCGCCCGTGCCCGCCAAGTGCTCGCCGCCGAAGCCGTCCGCGACCCGCAGCGGCGGCCGCTCCTGGTGGTCGTCACCGACGGACGCGCCAACGCCGCCGGTGGTGTCGGCGCGGCGCTCGCCGAGGCGCGGGCGCTTGCCAGCCTCGGCGTCGGCGCCGTCGTCGTCGACACCGAAGACGCCGCCGTCCGGCTCGGGCTCGCCGCCCGCGTCGCCGCCGCACTCGGCGCGCCGTGCGTACGGCTGGAGCAGCTCGCGGCCCAGCCGCTCGCCGGCATCGTCCGGGTCCTTGCCGGTGGTACCAGCGGCACTGGCGCGGGCAGGCGGCCGGCTCGATCAAGAAAGGTGGCATGAGTTATGGACTCCTTGAACGTGACCGAACCAGCGCAGGCGGCGTTCGACCGGGCCCGGCGGGCCAAGCGCGACCACCCGCTGCTGATCGTCAACACCGGCCACGGCAAGGGGAAGTCCACCGCGGCGTTCGGGATCATGCTGCGAGGCTGGGCGCGCGGCTACCGGGTCGGGGTCTTCCAGTTCGTCAAGTCCGGCAAGTGGCGCATCGGCGAGCGCAAAGCGGCCGAGGCGCTCGGCGGCATCACCTGGGAGAGCATGGGCGACGGCTGGACCTGGGTGTCACGCGACCTCGACCAGTCCGCCGACCTCGCCCGCGAGGGCTGGGAAGAAGTGAAGCGCCGCCTTGCCGCCGAGACCTATGAGCTGCTGATCCTCGACGAGCTGACGTACGCGATGACCTTCGGCTGGATCGACACCGCTGAGGTGGTCGCCACCCTGCGGGACCGACCCGGCTTCCAGCATGTGGTGGTCACCGGCCGTGACGCGCCCGCCGAGCTGGTCGACGCCGCCGACCTGGTCACCGAGATGCGCAAGCTTAAGCACCCCTACGAGCAGGGCATCCGCGGCCAGCAGGGGATCGAGTGGTGAAGGCGTGATGGCGACGAGGGCGAGGCCGAGCGGGTCGGGGCTCCCCCGGCTGGTCGTGGCCGGCACCCACTCCGGCGTCGGCAAGACCACCGTGGCGACCGGGCTGATGGCGGCGTTCGCCGCGCGCGGCCACACCGTCGCGGGCTTCAAGGTCGGGCCGGACTTCATCGACCCGTCCTACCACGCCCTCGCCACCGGACGGCCCGGCCGCAACCTCGACGCCTTCCTGTCTGGCCCGGAGCTGATCGGGCCGCTCTTCGCCCACGGCGCCGCCGGGGCCGATCTGGCCATCGTCGAAGGGGTCATGGGGCTGTTCGACGGCGCGGCGGGCGCGGGCGAACTCGCCTCCACCGCACAGGTCGCGAAGCTGCTCGGCGCGCCGGTGCTGCTGGTGCTCGACTGCCGGGCGCTGGCTCGCTCGGCCGCCGCGCTGCTGCACGGCTACGCCACCTTCGACCCGGACCTCGAGATCACCGGGGTGGTGCTGAACCGGGTCGCCTCCGACCGGCACGAAGCGATGCTCCGCGAGGCGCTGGCGCCGTCGGGCGTGCCCGTCGTCGGGGTGCTGCGACGCCACGCGGACCTCGCCGCCCCCGAACGCCACCTCGGTCTGGTCCCGGCGGCCGAACGCGCGACCGCCGCGCGCCGGACCGTCGCGGCGCTTGGCGAGGCGCTGGCCGCCGCCTGCGATCTCGGCGCCATCGCGGCCATCGCTGCGGGCGCCAAGTCGTTCGCCGCCTCGCCTTGGAGTCCCGAGCCGGAGCCCGGCCTGGCGCCCCTGCGGGAGGGCCGGGTCCGCTTCGCGGTCGCCGCCGGCCCGGCCTTCACCTTCGTCTACCAGGAGAACCTGGAGCTGCTGCAGGCTGCCGGCGCCGAGCTGGCTTTCTTCGACCCGACCGCAGACGAGGCCCTGCCGGCTGGCGCGACTGGCCTGTACCTCGGCGGCGGCTTCCCGGAGACGTTCGCGGAGCCACTCGCGGCCAACCAGCCGCTGCGTGCCGCCGTCCGCGCGTTCGCCGCCTCCGGCCGGCCGCTGCTGGCCGAATGCGGCGGCCTGCTCTACCTTGCCCGCACCCTCGACGGGCAGCCGATGGCCGGGGTGGTGCCGGCCGACGCCCGCATGTCCGACCGGCTCACCCTCGGCTACCGCCAGGCGGTCGCGGCAGCGCCGTCGGTACTGACCGCCGCAGGCGACGCGCTGCGCGGTCACGAATTCCACTACTCCCGCCTCGACCCGCCCGCTGGGACGCCGGCGGCCTGGCTGCTCGGCGACGAGCGCCAGCCGGAGGGGTTCACCGCCGCTGGCGTCCACGCGAGCTACCTGCACACCCACTGGGCAGCCACCCCCGCGCTGGCCACCCGCCTGGTGAGTGCGGCCGCATGACGCCGACGCCAGGAACCGCGGCCGGCCGCCTGATCGGCGTGGGCGTCGGGCCTGGCGATCCCGAGCTGCTCACGGTCAAGGCCGTCCGCCTGCTGCGCGAGGCCGACGCGGTGTTCGTCCCGGTCGCGGCGAGCGGCGAGCCAGGGCGGGCCGAGACCGTGGTCCGCGCCTACGTGGACCCGTCGCGGATCCAGTCCGTCGAGTTCGCCCTCGGCGACGACCCTGCCGCGCGCCAGACGAACTGGGAGCGTGCGGGGGAGGCCGTGGCCGCGGTGCTGCGCGCCGGCCAGGTAGCGGCGTTCGCGACCATCGGCGATCCGACCGTCTACTCGACCTTCGCCTACCTCGCGGCCACCGTCCGCAGGCTGCTGCCCGGGGTGCGCGTCGAGCTGGTCTCCGGCATTACCGCCATGCAGGACCTGGCCGCCCGCAGCGGCCTCAGCCTGGTGGAGGGGAGCGAGCGGCTCGCCCTGCTGCCCTTCGGTGCCAACGCCGCTGACCTCGCCGCTTTCGACACGGTCGTCTGCTACAAGGGCGGCGGCCACCTCCCCGGGATCCTGCGGGCCCTGCGGGCGGCGGGCCGCCTCGACCAGGCCATGTACGGCGCCCGGCTCGGCCTTCCCGGCGAGGTCGTCTGCCGCGCCGCCGACCTGCCCGACCCCGACGCCACCGGCCCCTACCTGTCGACCCTGATCGTCCCTCCAGCTCGGGAGCGGCCCTGATGCGTACGAGCACGGCGGTCAGGCCGAAGGTGTGGTTCGTCGGCGCCGGGCCGGGCGCTGCCGACCTGCTCACCTTCAGGGGCGCCGCCGCAATCGCCGCCGCCGACGTGGTGGTGTGGGCTGGCAGCCTGGTCGCTGCGGGCGTGCTGGCGCACGCCAGGCCAGCGGCCGAGCTGCTCGACTCTTCCGCGATGACGCTGGAGCAGGTGGTCGCGGTCTACGACCAGGCAGTGGCCGACCGCCTGGTGGTGGCACGGGTCCATTCCGGCGACCCGACCCTGTACGGGGCGATCCAGGAGCAGATCGAGGCCTGCGAGGCGCGGGGGCTCGCCTGGGAGATCGTCCCCGGCGTGTCGTCGCTGTCGGCGGCTGCCGCTGCGGCCGGCCACGAGCTGACCATCCCGAAGGTCGCGCAGTCGGTGCTGCTCACCCGTCTGGCGACCCGCACCGAGGCGTCGATGCCGCCACGCGAACGCCTCCGTGAGCTGGCCCGGTTCGGCACCACCATGGCGCTGTTCCTGTCCTGCTCGCGCCCACGCCTGCTCCAGGCCGAGCTGGAGGCGGGCGGCTACCCGCCACAGACCCCCTGCGTGGTCGCCTACAAGGTCACCTGGCCTGACGAGCGGATTATCCGCTGCACGCTGCACGACCTGGCCGCGCAGCTGCGGGCGGCACGCATCACCAGGCACGCTCTGGTGCTGGTCGGCCCCGCCCTGGCCGCCGGTGAGGCCGCGGTGCAGCGCTCCCACCTGTACCACCCGGCGTTCGCGCACAGCTTCCGCCGCGCCAGCGCCGGTAGCGCGGAGGTCGAGGGAGGAGGGCTGGACGGTGCGTGAGCCGCTACTCCGTGAGCCGGACCTGCCTCGTACCGCCAAGGTGGCGCGGCGTGGCCTTCGGCCTGGGTGGACCACCGGGACCTGCGCTGCCGCTGCCGCCAAGGCAGCCACCGCTGCGCTGCTCAGCGGCGAGCCCCAGACCCAGGTGGAGGTCGGCCTGCCGCGCACTGGCCGGCGGGTCGCCTTCGCGGTCGAGCGCTGCACCCTCGCCCCCGGTCCCGGGGCCGAGGGGCGCTGGGCCGAGGCGATAGTGGTCAAAGACGCTGGCGACGACCCCGACGTGACCCACGGCGCCCACCTCACCGCCAGGGTCACGCTGGAAGCAGGCCCAGGGGTGCGCCTGGAGGGCGGCGAGGGTGTCGGCACCGTCACCCGGCCCGGCCTCGGCTTGCCAGTCGACGGTCCGGCGATCAACCCGGTGCCGCGCCAGCAGATCACCGCCGCAGTCGGCGAGGCCTTCAGCGAGGCAGCCATTCCCGGCGGTCAGTGCGGCGCCCGCGTGGTGATCAGCGTCCCTGGCGGTGAGCGCTTGGCCCGCAAGACCACCAACCCCCGCCTCGGCATCCTCGGGGGTATCTCGATCCTCGGCACCACCGGGATCGTGCGGCCGTTCTCCACCGCCGCCTGGAGGGCCAGCGTCGAGCAGGCGATCGACGTGCTCGCCGCCGCCGGGCTCGACACCGTGGTGCTGTCCACCGGCGGCCGCACCGAGCAGGCCGCGATGCGCCTGTACCCGGCCCTGCCCGAGGTCGCCTTCGTCGAGGTGGGCGACTTCACCGGCCACGCGCTCAGGCGCGCGGTGCGGCGCGGCCTGACGCGCTGCGCCTTCGTCGGCATGGCCGGCAAGCTCGCCAAGCTCGGCGCGGGCGTGCTGATGACCCACTGGACCCGCTCCCGGGTGGACCCCGCGCTGCTCGCCTGCCTCACCGCCGACGCGGGCGGCGACCCCGCCCTGATCGAAGCGGTCGCGACCGCCAACACCGCCCGCCACGCCTACGAGCTGTGGGCGCAAGCCGGCCTGACGGCACCCTGCGACCTGCTCTGCGCCCAGGTCGCCGCGAACCTTGCCCGCTTCGTCGAAGGCCGCCTCACCGTCGAGGTGGTCATGGTCGACTTCGAGACGCTCGCTTCAGTCGGGAAGGGATCGGCATGAGCAGCGGCAGAGCCGGTCAGTCGCGCAGAGCCCCCCAACCTGCGGGGGCCGCCGCACCTCCTCCCCGGCAGACGGTATCGGCGGAAATGGGAACCTGCAACCGGTTATCCACAGCCCCCATCACCGTCGTCGGGATCGGGTCGGAGCCGCTCGGCGGCGTCGCACGCGAGCGGCTCGCTGGCGCGGCGCTCGTGGTTGGAGCGCGCAGGCAGCTCGCTGCGGTCCCGCTGCCGGCCGCCTGCCGGGTCATCGAGCTGGGCGGCGACCTCGGCCCGGCGCTCGACGAGGTCGCCGCCAGCGCCGCGCCGGTGGTGGTGCTCGCCTCCGGCGACCCGGGGTTTTTCGGGATTGTCCGTGCGCTCGCCGCCCGCTTTGGCCGCGAGCGGCTGGAGGTCCTGCCGTCGGTGTCGGCGGTCGCTGCCGCGTTCGCCGCCGCCGCGCTGCCGTGGGACGACGCCCTGGTGGTGAGCGCCCACGGCCGCGACCCGCGGACCGCAGTCAACGCCTGTTGCGCCCACCCCAAGGTCGCGGTGCTCACCGCACCCGGCTTCGGACCAGCGGAGCTGGCCTCGGCACTGCGCGACCGCGACCTCGACCGGCGCCTGCTGGTGGCCGAACGGCTTGGGGAGCCCGGCGCGCGCATCGTCGAGGGCGACCCCGCCGCGATCGCCAGCGGGAGCTTCGCCGACCCCAACGTGGTGCTCGTCGTCGACGAGGCCAGGGCGGTCGCCGCTAGCAAGGGCCAGGCCTGGCCGGCCCGCCAGGTCCCGATGGGCTGGGCCCTGCCCGAGGACGCCTTCGAGCATCGCGACGGCATGATCACCAAAGCGGAGGTCCGCGCGCTCGCACTGGCACGGCTCGGCCCGGGCCTCGGCGATCTCGTCTGGGATGTCGGCGCGGGCAGTGGCGCGGTGGCGGTGGAATGCGCCCGCTTCGGCGCGGCGGTGGTCGCGGTCGAACGCGACCCGGCAGCGTGCGCGCTGATCTCCGCCAACGCCGCCCGCCACGGCGTCGCCGTGCAGGTCGTGGAGGCCGGCGCACCCGCCGCGCTCGACCGCCTGCCAGACCCTGACGCGGTCTTCGTCGGCGGCAGCGGCGGGACCAGCAACCTGGAGGCGATCGTCGCGGCTGCCGCCGGTCGGGTGCGCCGTGCCGTCGTGGTGGCGCTCGCTAGCATCGAGCGGATCGCACCGGCCGCACGCGCCCTCGCCGATGCCGGCCTGGCAGTCGACACGGTGCTTGCCCAGACTGCCAACCTGCGGCCGTTCGGAGCCGAGCAGGGCGCTGGGGCGGAGTCGGGGACCACGCATCGCCTGGTGCCGGCCAACCCCGTGTTCCTGGTGACGGGCAAGCGGGAGGCGGCGATGCGCCGATGATCGGGCTGCTGTGGGCGAGCGAGCGGGGCGGCGCGCTGGCCGCGCACCTGGCCGCAGCCTGGCCGGACGCGCGCTGCTATCCGGAGTCTCCGGCGGTCGCGCTGCCAGCCGCCTGGGCCGAGTGCGACCAGCTGATCGCCTTCATGGCCACCGGGATCGCCATGCGGTTGGCCGCACCGCTGCTCGCTGACAAGCACCACGACCCAGGCCTGGTGTGCGTGGACGACGCCAGCCGGTTTGCGGTGGCGCTCAGCGGTGGTCACGGCGGCGGCGCCAACCAGCTCGCCAGTCGAGTCGCCGACGCGCTTGGCAGCACCGCCGTGGTGACCACGGCCAGCGACACGCTGGGCCATCCCGCGCTCGACGGCCTCGGCGCCGACCTCGGGTTCCGCATCGAGGGCGGGGCGGACCTCGCCGCGGTCGGCGCTGCCCTCGCCGCCGGCAAGCAGGTCGCGCTCGTCGAGGACGAGGAGCAGCGCTGGCCGCTTCCGCCCCTGCCGCCCAACGTCATCCGGTTTGCGATCACGGCGGAGGAGGCCCCCGCGCCTTGCCTGGTGGTGAGCGACCGGGTGCTGACCCCGCCCCGGCCGGCGGTGCTCTACCGGCCGCCGTCGCTGCTGATCGGGGTCGGCTGCAGCCGCGGTGCTACAGCGACCGAGATCCTCGGCCTGATCGACCAGACCCTGACCGAGGCCGGCCTCGCCCCGGCGGCGGTCGCCGGGCTGGCCAGCGTCGATGCCAAACGCGACGAGCCCGGCCTGCTGCAGGCCGCCGCTGAGCGCGGCTGGCCGCTCGCCTTCCACCCGGCCGCACAGCTCGCCGGGATCGCCGTGCCGAACCCGTCGGCGGCAGCCCAGCAGGCGGTCGGCACACCAAGCGTCGCCGAGGCGGCTGCCCTGGCACCCACCGTCGCGCCGCTGCCGCCCAGCGGTCGCGCCGCGCTGCTGGTGCCGAAACGCAAACACGAACGGGTGACCGTGGCGGTGGCGCGACGCCATCCCCGCGGGCGCCTGTACCTGGTCGGCAGCGGCCCCGGCGACCTGGCGCTGCTGCCACCCCTGGCCCGGGAGGCCCTGGCCCGTTGCGAGCTGGTCGTCGGCCTGGACCGTTACCTGGAGCCGCTGCGAGGGCTGCTGCGTCCCGGCACCCGGATGGCGGGCTCGCGCATCGGCGACGAGCAGGCCCGTGCCCGGCTGGCGCTCGCCGAGGCCCGCGCCGGCATCGCGGTCGCGCTGGTCAGCGGCGGCGACGCCGGCATCTACGGCATGGCCTCACCGACCTTGAAGGAGGCACCCGCTGAGACGGAGGTGGAGGTGATCGCCGTGCCCGGCATCACCGCCGCCGCCGCCGCCGCCGCGCTGCTCGGCGCACCCCTCGGCCACGACCACTGCGCCATCTCCCTGTCCGACCTGCTCACCCCCTGGGAGGTGATCCGCGGGCGCCTCGCCGCCGCAGCGGCAGGCGACTTCGTGGTCGCGCTCTACAACCCCCGCAGCGCCGCCCGCCACTGGCAGCTGGCCGCCGCCCGCGAGCTGCTGCTCACCCACCGCGATCCCGCCACGCCGGTCGGGATCGTCGCCGACGCGTTCCGGCCCGGCCAGCGGGTCACCATCACCACCCTGGGCGACCTCGACCCGGCCACGGTCGGCATGACCACCATCGTGCTGGTCGGCGCCAGCAGCACCCAGGTGGTGGCGGGCCGCATGGTCACCCCGAGGGGGTACCGGTGACTATGCGCACCCCGCACCCGATCGAGCTGGAGAGCTACCGCATCCTGCGGTCGCTGGTCGACCTGCCCGCGCTCGGGCTCGGCCCGCTGTCGTGCGCGGTGGCCGAGCGGGTCATCCACGCCTCCGCCGACCTCGGCTACGCCACCGACCTGGTCCTGGACGAGGCCGCCCTCGCAGCTGGCCTCGCCGCGCTGCGGGCCGGCGCCTCCGTGGTGGTGGACGCCCGCATGGTCGCCGCCGGGATCACCCGCCGGCCGACCCGCTGCGCCCTTGACCTTGATCGTGAGCCCGCCAGCGAGCACCCGGCGGCGGCGGCGCCGACGCGCACGGCCGCCGCTATCCGCGCGACCGCCCACCAGGTCGGGCCAGGCGCGGTGTGGGTGATCGGCTGCGCCCCCACGGCCCTTGCGGAGCTGCTCGACCTGCGCCCTGACCCTGCCCTGGTCATCGGCCTGCCGGTCGGCTTCGTCGGCGCGGTCGAGGCCAAGCACGCCCTGGCAGCCAGCGGCCTGCCCGCCGTCACCAACCGCAGCGCCAAGGGCGGCTCCGCGGTCGCCGCCGCTGCCCTCAACGCCCTGCTCTACCTGGACCTGGACCCGGACATCGACAAGGACGACCACGTGGAAGGGGCGCCGTGAACCACCCCAGCACCAACCCGCCTGCGGCCCCGCCTCCGGCGCTGCTGCTCGCGGCGCACGGCAGCCAGGACGAGGCGGCGATCCGCGAGCTGGAGCAGCTCACCGTGCTGGTCCGCGCCGTCGCGCCAGCAGGGGTGGCGGTCGCGGCCGGGTGCATCGAGCTGGCGGCCCCTTCAGTTCCGGACGCGCTCGCCGGGCTCATCGCCGGCGGTGCCACCGACGTCGCGGTGGTGCCGCTGATGCTGTTCGCCGCCGGCCACGCCAAGAACGACATCCCCGCGTTGCTGACCCGCTGCCGGCTCGACCATCCCGGCGTGCGCCTGCGCTACGGCCGCCCTCTCGGGCTGCACCCGGACCTGCTGGCCCTCGCCGGCCAGCGGCTCGACGAGACCGTGCCCGAGGCGGAGCGGCCCGAGACTGCCGTGCTGCTCTGCGGCCGCGGGTCGTCCGACCCGGACGCCAACGCCGACGTCGCCAAGCTCGCACGCCTGCTGTGGGAAGGCCACCCGTGGCCGCTGGTTGAATGCTGCTACACCGGCATCACCACCCCGACCGTCCCCGATGGCCTGGAGCGCTGCTGGCGCCTTGGCGCGCGGCGGCTCGTCGCGCTCCCATACCTGCTGTTCACCGGCCGGCTGGAAGAGCGCGTCCAGCAGCAGTGCGAGGCCTTCGCCGCCGCGCATCCCGAGGTGGCCGTCCGGGTCGCCGCCCGCCTCGGGCCCGACCCCCTGATCGCGCGCCTGGTCGTCGCCCGCTACCAGGAGATCCTGGAGGGCGATCCGCGCATGAACTGCGACCTGTGCGTGCACCGGGTCGCCCTGCCGGGCTTCGGCCACAAGGTCGGTGCGCCCGCGACCCCGCACGCCCACCCCGACGACCACCGGCATGCCCATCCCCACGCCGGGAATGGCGGGTAGGCACGCTGATGGGCCTGGTGCTGGTGTGTGGCGGGGTCCGCTCCGGCAAGAGCGCGATCGCCGCACAGTTCGCCGCCGCAGCCGGCGCTCCGGTCTGCTACGTGGCGACCGGAGCGGCCAGCGACCCGGAGATGGCCGAGCGGATCGCTCGCCACCGCGCCAGCCGCCCAGCCGGCTGGCGCATCGTGGAGACGACCGAGCCGCTCGCCGCGCTCCAGGCAGCCGGCACCGCCACCGTGCTGGTCGACGGGATCGCTCCCTGGCTCGCTCGCCTCATGACCGACGAGGTCCTGTGGACCAGCGCCGAGGTCGCCCCGCTCGGCCCGGACGGCCGGGCTGCCCACGAACGAGCACTCACCCAGGTCCGTCACTTCGCCAGCGCCGCAGCGGCCCGCCCCCCGCTCACCGTGGTGGTCGCGGAGGAGAGCGGCCTCGGGGTCGTCCCGCAGGGTGCCGCCACCCGCCGCTACCTCGACCTTGCCGGGGACGCGGCGCAGACCCTTGCCGCAGCGGCCGAGCGGGTGCTGCTGGTGGTCGCCGGCCGCGTCCTGGACCTCGACCGCTGGGAACATGGCCCGGCGCGACCGGACCCGGCCCCAGGCACCGCAACGCCCGGCTCCGGCTCCGGTTCCGTATCGGGTTCGGGCGCACCCCAAAAGCCCCCCGAGCAGGGGGGTCCCCCTGTTTCAACGTTATCCGGAAATGAGCCTGGGCTGCTGGGGTTATCCACAGCCTCTGAGCAGGGCAGTTCCGGATTGGCGGGAAACCTCGATGGGCTGCGCCTGCACGGCGACACCATGGTCGGCCCCGGGCAGCTCGACTTCGCGGTCAACGTGCTGGAGGGCGGGCCGCCGCCGTGGCTGCGGCGGGAGCTGGCCACGGCGCTCGACCATGCCGGCGCCTACCCCGACGAGGACCCTGCGTGCCATGCGCTGGCGGCCCGCCACGGCCGCGCTCCTGACGAGGTGGTGGCCGCCAACGGCAGCGCCGAGGCGTTCTGGCTGCTGGCGAGCGTGCTGCGCCCCGCACGCGCGGTGGTGGTGCAGCCGTCGTTCACCGAACCGGAAGCGGCACTGCGCGCCTCTGGCCATCCGGTCGAGCGCGCCTGGCGCGACCCGGGCCCCGGGCCGGACGGCTTCGGCTTCGCTCTCGACCCGGATGCCGTACCGGATGGCGCGGACCTGGTGATGGTCGGCAACCCCAACAACCCGACCGGCACCCTCGACCCGGCGGCCACGCTGACGAAGCTGGCCCGGCCCGGCCGCGTGCTGGTGGTGGACGAGGCGTTCATGGAGTTCGACGGGCCCGCCGAGCCGCAGAGCCTCGCCGGGCGCGCCGACCTCCCCGGCCTGGTGGTAGTGCGAAGCCTCACCAAGCTCTGGGCGCTCGCCGGGGTCCGCGCCGGGTACGTGCTCGCCCCGCCACCGCTCGCCGCTGCGCTGCGCGCCGCGCGCCAGCCGTGGAGCGTGAACGCGCTGGCCCTGGCCGCCCTGGCCGCCTGGGCCCGTGATGAGGGCGGTGCCGCCCGCGCCCACGCCGCTGCCGTCGCCAGCCGGGTCGGTGCCGCCCGGGAGCGGCTGGCCACCGACCTCGCCTGCCTGCCCGGCGTGCGGGTGTGGCCGTCAGCCGCGAACTTCCTGCTTTTACAGATTTCCCCGGTGCCCGGCGGGGCGGCGGTGCGGGCCTCGCTGGCGGCGCGCGGCATCGCGGTGCGCCGCGCTGACACCTTCCCGGGCCTGACCCCTGACCACCTGCGGGTCGCCGTCCGCGCCGCGGCCGCCAACCAGCGGCTGGTGGCCGCGCTCGCCGAGGCGCTCGGCGACCTGCGCGGTGCCCCATCCAGCTACCCGCCACACGAGGCCGCGCGCAGATGAGCCCGGTCCCGGAGCCTGTGCTCACCGGCGGGCGGCTGGTGGTCGACCTGGGCGGCCCGTACCGGTCGCTGGCGGCGGCGGTGCTCGGCGGCGGCCTCGGCACGGTGCGGAGCTGGCTGAACCTCAACGTGCCGCCCGGCTACGGCCGCACCGACCCGGACGTCCACCTCCGCGAGGAGGCCGCCGCCGCTGGTCTCGCCGGTCCTGTGGTCGGGATGCTGACCGCCGCGCCGCTGGAGCGCGTCCAGCAGGCGGTGGCCGGCGAGGCCTGGGCGGTCGCGACCGTCGGCGTCAACCACGCTCTGGCCGCCGCTGCCACCCGGCCGCGGCGGCTACCGCCCACACCCATGCCTTCGGCCGGGACCATCAACCTGCTGGTAGTGGTTGCCGCGCCGCTCACCGACGCGGGCCTGGTCGGCGCGCTGCAGACCGCCGTGGAGGCCAAGGCGCAGGCGCTCGCCGCCGCGCGAGTGCCAGCCGCCAACCACGCCGGGTTCGCCACCGGCACCGCCACCGACGCCATCTGCGTCGCCTGCCCGCCCGGCGTCCTGGCGCCGTTCGCCGGCCCGGCCACCAGGGTGGGGGCGGACCTGGCCCGCGCGGTGTTCACCGTGGTCGTGGCCGGCGTGGCCGTACAACGACAAGCCGCGCAAGCGGCAGGACCGGCAGGAGCGAGGAACCCATGCCCATGAAGCTCGAAGATCAGGTCCTGGCGCTGGCCGGCGCCGTCCAGCCGGTCGACCAGGAGGCCGAAGCCGCCGCGCGGGAGCGCCACGAGCGGCTCACCAAGCCGAGCGGGAGCCTCGGGCGGCTGGAGGCACTCGGCGTGCGGCTGGCCGGCATCGCCGGGCGCTGCCCGCCACCCGTGCCGGCACGGCCCGCCTTGGTGGTTGCCGCCGGCGACCACGGCGTGCTCGCCCAGGGCGTGTCGCCCTGGCCGAAGGAGGTGACCGCCGCGATGGTCGCCGGCATCGCCGGAGGGACCGCGGCGGCGAGCGTGCTCGCCAGGGTGGTGGGCGCGCAGTTGGTCGTGCTCGACGTCGGCGTGGCCACCCCGCTCGCCCCGCACCCCCGGGTGCGGCGGGCGAACGTGCGGCCCGGCACCGCCGACCTCGCCGCCGAGCCGGCGATGACCCGAGAGGAGGCCGCCCGCGCCCTGCTGGCCGGCGCCAAGCTCGCCGACGAGTTGCTGGAGGCCGGGGCGGATCTGCTGCTCACCGGCGACATGGGGATCGCCAACACCACCCCGGCGGCCTGCCTGGCCGCCGCCTTCACCGGCCGCCCCGCCGCCGTCGTGACCGGCCGCGGCACCGGCATCGACGACGCCACCCTGCAGCGCAAGATCGCGGTGGTGGAGGGCGCGCTTGCGCTCCACACGCCTGATCCCGCCGATCCCCTCGGGACGCTCGCCGCCGTTGGCGGCCTGGAGCATGCCGCCCTTGCCGGGGTCTGCCTGGCCGGCGCCGCCCAGCGCGTGCCGGTGCTGCTCGACGGCGTCAGCGCCAACGCCGCCGCGCTGGTCGCCTGCGCCCTCGCCCCGGCCGCCACCGGCTACCTGGTGGCGGGGCACCGCTCCACCGAGCCTGCCGCCAGCGCCGCCCTCGACCACCTCGGCCTCGATCCGCTCCTGCAGCTCGACCTGCGCCTCGGCGAGGGCACCGGCGCCCTGCTGGCCACTCCGATCGTGCGCGGCGCCGCTGCCGTCCTCGCCGAGATGGCCACCTTCGACGATGCCGGCATCGCCACCCCGGAAGCGGAGCCGGGCTGACCATCCCTGCTTCAGCCCGTCAGCAGTCTCCGACCGATGAGGTTGGTCCTGGTCAGCGTCGCACCACCTGCAGCCGCGAGCACCGGGACGGCCACCACGATCGCGGCCAGGCCGGCCCATGGGATCGCCAGCGGCACTGCGGCGGGCGACGCGACGTAGATCGCGATGATGGGGAGCAGGCCCGCGGGCACGGCGAGCACCCCGCCGAGCAGGGCGAGCAGCCCGGCGGTGGTCGCGGCCGTCCCGCGCAGCATCGACGGCGAGGCGCCGACCGCGAACAGGGTGCGCCGCTCCGGGGCCGCCTCGACCTGGGCGAGGCCGACCATGGCCGCGACCACGGCGAGGGCGACGGCCGCGCTGGCCGCGAACATAAGCACCAGCAGCGACGTCGAGGCCGACTGCGGCGGCGTGCCCGGCCCGGCGTCCGCCGTCTGCTCCGGGTACGGTCCCAGGGCGGCCTGGGCCGCCGCGAGCTCCGAGGCGGTGATGGCGTGGCGGGCGCGGACGAGGATGCCTTGGGTCCCGGGCATCGTGAATCCCAGGCGTCGTGCCGTGGCCGGGCTGATGACGTAGCGGATGGCGAGCAGCGGCCGGCTGCCGACCTGGACGGCCGGCAGGATCCTGGCCTGTTGATCCAGGAACGAGCCGCTCTTGCCGTTGAGGAAGTCCGCATGGTGCAGCGCGACCTGGCCACCGCTGACCGTCCCGGGACCGATGCCGACAAGCTTGCCGGCGGCGAGGTCCGCTGCGGCGCTCTGGGCGCCGAGAGCGGCCAGCAGGTCGTTCCCGCCGACGTAGAGGAAACCCGGCTCCTTGTCGGCCCGGGAGTTGAATAGTTGCCGGGCGGTCGCGACCAGGGGATTGCCAGGATTGGGTCCGGTCCCGGGTTTGCCGGCTGGGACCTGCCCGGATCCGGCGCCCGAGTCTGGGGCGAATGCTGGCTGCAGTGTGGCGGCCACCGCGCCGGGCAGGGCCGCCAGCACGGCCCGGACGGCCGCACTTGGGACATCGGAGCCGCTGTCCCTGATCGTGATCGCGATGCCGCCGGCCGCGCCGTGGCCCCCTTCGCTATCGCTGCTGATGTGGCTGATCTGGAGCTGGTCGGTGCCGCGCGCCGGGATCCAGTGGGCGCGGTCGTCGCCGCGGGTAGTGAGCATGACCGAGGAGACCAACACCGGAACCGCGAGCGCCACGGCGATGGCGGCCACGGCGGGACCGGCGCGGGACCGGTTGCGGGCCGCCTGGCGCGTCGCGACACGGCCGGCCAGGGGGAGGTGACGCGCCAGGGGCTCGACGGCCGCGACTACCGCGGCGCTGCAGGCGACAAAGCCGCCCAGCAGCAGCGCCATGCCGGCGAGGCTCACCCCGAGCTTGTCGAGCGGCTTGACCCCGACGCCGGTGAGGACGCAGCCCAGGGCGACCGCGAGGACCCCAAGGCGGGAGACGTGCCGTGGTGGCGGGCCGCTGGGCACGTGGGCGTCGAGTGCCTCGACGGGCGGGACCCGCGCTGCGAAGCGGGCGGGAAACCACGCGGCAGCCGTTCCCGCCAGCACCGCCGCCGCGACCACGCCGAGCAACGGGAGCAGCGGCAGCGCGATCGGGCGCGGCACGTGGCCGATAATGGCGCCAAGCCACGGGTGCACGGCAGCGGCGGCGAGGACGCCGAGCGCCAGGCCCGCCAGCCCACCCGCCACGCCGAGCGTGGCGCCGCGCGCCAGCACCGCCCTGCGGAGCTGGGCGGGGCTGCCGCCGGCGGCGGCGAGCAGTCCCAGCTCATGGACCTCGCGCCGCACCCCGGCCGCGAAGGCTGCGGCAGCGACCAGCGCAGCGATCATCAAGGCCAGCCCGGCGATGATCGGGACCGGGTTGAGGATGCCGGTCCGCGTCCGCACCGACCTGGAGCTGGACGGGGCGGACGCCTCCTCGCGGGTGGTGACATTCAGCCCGCTCGCGCCGCTGAGCGCCGTGCTGAGCGCGCGCTGGTCCCCGGCGGTTGCCGCATTCGCCGGCAGGACGACCAGCCAGCTCCGCGACGCCGTGGGCCCGAGCACACCCTGGGACGTGACCGCCAGGACGGTATCGAGGTCGGTGGGTTCGATCACCGAACCGGTGATGCGCACGGTCCGGTCGCTGCCGTTCGGCTGCACCAGCTGCATTGTGTCGCCGACCCGCCGGCCCAGTTCACGCATGACCTTGGTGCTGACCGCAACTTCGCCCGGCCCGCTGGGCGCCCGGCCAGCCTGCAGCCGCAGCATCCCGGCCGTGAGCGGGTCGCCGAGGGGCAGGTCGGTCAGGCTGATGCGCCGGATGTCGCCAGGCCCGACCCGGAACAGCCCCGCGTCCCTTGAGAAGGCGACCGTCCGCGACCCGGCGGGCAGTGCCGCCGCGTCAAGGTGCGCCTGCGGGCTGGTGGCGTCCACCCTGAGGGAGGCCGTCCCCAGCATGTCGGCGGCCCGCTGAGCGTCCGTCGGGCTGGCAGCCCGCAGCAGCAAGATGCCCGCCGTCAGGCCCGCGACCGGCAGCGCGACGATGGTGGCGATCAGCACCGAGCGGCGCAGGTGGCGCCGCAGGTCCCGCCGGGCCATCCGCCACAGCACCCGAGGGAACCGGCGCGTGGTTATCCACGCACCGCCGTCATTCTTCTCCTCCTTGCCGCGCTTACCCTGATACCGATGCCCGCGCCTCATGGAACCGTCTCAGGGTCGCGGGGGCCGTGCAGGTCGTCGGCTGGCGCGGTCTGGTCGACCAGGCGGCCGTCGCGCAGGAACACGACTCGGTCGGCCCAGGCGGCGTGGCGGACGTCGTGGGTGACCAGGACCCCCGCGCAGCCGGTGTCGCACTGGCGCCGCAGCAGCTTCAGCACCGTCTCGCCGGTGAGGGAGTCCAGCGCCCCGGTCGGTTCGTCGGCGAGCAGCAGGCGGCGCTCGCCGACCACCGCGCGGGCGATGGCGACACGCTGCTGCTCGCCGCCGGACAGCTCCTCGGGGAACCTGCCGGTGAGTTCGGCCAGGCCGAGCTCGTCGAGCAGCGCGCGGGCCTGGGACGCCGCCGCCCGCGGCCGCGCGCCGTCCAGCTCCAGCGGCAGGGCGACGTTCTCGGCGGCCGTGAGGGTCGCGAGCAGGTTGAGTTCCTGGAAGACATAGCCGATGGAGCGGCGCCGCAGCTCGGCCAGGGCCTTGGCGCCCAGCGCGCCGAGATCGCGGCCGTCGACCATGACCTGGCCCTCGGTGGCACGGTCGAGACCACCGGCGAGGGCCAGCAGGGTGGACTTGCCCGAGCCACTCGGGCCCATGACCGCCACCAGCTCGCCCGGGAGGACGGTGACCGACACGCCAGCGAGGGCCGTCACTGTGGTGTGGCCCGAGCCGTACTCCCGGGTGACGCCGCGCACGTCGAGCACGGGGGTCATCGCCGGCCCCCGGCGTCGGCCTGAGCTGACCTGGCGGCGATATCCGGCGCTGGCCGTGCCGTGGGCTCCGCCCCGGGCGGTGCTCCAGGCGCAGGTGCGGATGCTGACGCCGCACCGGCCAGGCGCGCCTCACAGAGGTCCAGCCAGCGAACCTCCGCCTCGCCCTGGAACAGCAGTCCGTCGAGCGTGAGGGTCCAGGCGAGGTCCTTTGCGGGATCGTCGCCGGTCCCACCCCCGCCGTCAGCCTTCAGCCGGGTGAGTTCCTGCAGGGACCGCACCGTCGCCGCCCGCTGCTTCTGGATCACCTGGCCGACGTCGGCCGACGGCGAGCGGGCGGCGAAGATGAGCTTGAGGGCCAGCTCCTGGCGCGGCACAGCCTCGCGGCTGACCGCCCCCGAGAACCAGCCCCCCAGCTCCACGCGGCCGGCGTCGGTCAGGTGGTAGACCTTCTGCCCGTCCGCCTCCACCTCTGTCTTGACCAGGCCGTGGCGCTCGAGCCGGGCCAGGGTGGTGTATACCTGCCCGACGTTGAGCGGCCACATCTGGCCGGTGGCTGCCTCGAATTCGCTCTTGAGGCCGTAGCCGTACCTCGGACCCTGCTCCAGCAGGGCGAGCAGGCTGTGGCGAACCGACATCCGACACACTCCCTTACCGAGTATTGCATACCAAGTATGTCATGACCATACTCAGTATGGTAGGAGCGCCGAGCGAATGCAAGTCCCTGTGTCATGGGTCCGCGGCTTAGCCGACCCACCAGATGATGTCCGCCGGGGTCGCGTTGCAGAAGATGATGTCCATCGCTGCGCCGTCCTGTGTTCCTCCGGGGTTGTGCAGGCAATAGGAACTGCTGCCAGCGACGCGTGACCAGATGTGGTCGATGGCAGGGAGTGCCTCGTTGTACATCTGCCATTTCTCGTTGCTGATCCAGTTGCAGGTCCACTGCTGGACGGGGGTTCCGTCGGCGGCGCCGCCCCTGGCGTCCAGGCAGAGCTGGCTGCCCTCGTTTTTGAACTGGAAGGTGTCGGTGACGTAGTCGTAGGCACGGGTCCAGTTCTGCGCCGCGCTGCCGTCGCAGGGATCCTGCACGATCGCCGCACCCTGCTCGGCGGATCCGAACTCCGGCTGGAGACACTTTCCATTGCCGGAGTTCCGGATGGTGAACGGAGCGGCCGCGTTGGCCGGCGCTGCAGCGGTCAGGCCAAGCGCAGCCAACATCGCGCCAGCGAGGAGCAGACCTGCGAGTCTGCGTAGTTTCATCACAACTCCTTGTCTTGAGAAAGAAGGTTGCGGCGAGGCGCTCGCTCTAGTCGTCGCTCCACCACACCTGCGCGACGGTCAGGTTGCAGCTGTAGAGCTGCATCGCCAACCCGTCCGACCCCTGCGCCCCCGGTTCGTCGAGGCAGTGGCTGCTGGTGCCAGAGACCTGCGAGGTCAGTGCGTGGGCAACGCCGGGGAAGCTTGATCCGGGCTGCCATTTCTCGTTGCTGATCCAGTTGCAGGTCCATTGCTGGATAGGGGTTCCGTTGGTGGCGCCGCCTCTGGCGTCCAGGCAGAGCTGGCTTGCCTGGTTCATGTAGTGGAAGCTGAAGCCGCCGAGGGGGATGGCTTCCCAGAGCTGGGCCGGGTTGTTGGGGTCGCAGGGCTCCTGCACGATCGCCGCACCCAGCTCCAGGGATCCGTTCTCCGGCTGGAGACACTTGTAGGTTCCGAAGTTCTGGATGGGAAGGAAGGTGTCTTCCGCGCTGGCCGGCGCTGCACCCACCAGGCCGACGACGGCTGCTGCCACGCCCGCGAGCAACAAGCAGGCAAGTCCGCGTGGTTTCATCGCGCTCCTCTCTTGCGAGGGTCGCCGAGCCCGTGCCCGGAAGTTCTCGAGGCCACCGGTCGGTTCACCGCCGGGTCAGAGAGCTTGGCGTGTCACGCAGAAGGTCGCAGACAGCGCTGATACGACGCTGAAGCGGCGCTGGAGCGGCAATTCGTGGCTGCCGCGTCGCCGGCCCGTGGCCAGGGTTGTCAAGTCGCTGGCCGTCGCGGCTGACCAGCACCGATCAGCGCGCGGTCAGCGCCCCGTCAGCGCCCGCGCGGACACTGCCTCGGAGCGGCCGAGCAGCGAGGAGAGATCCACTTGCCGGATCGCGGGGCAGGCCATCGCGTCGAGGAGCTGGTCGGGCTCGACGCGGTCCGCGACGCCTTGGACCGCCTCTCTCACCAGGCTCGTGAGGAGGTGCTTGCGTTTGCTCCAGCCGACGCACAGACCACGGCGGCGCTGGCGGTCAGCGCACCGTTGAACGATCGCCTGCTGCAGCGTGGGGTGCGGATGCGAACCATCTACCTGTGCAGCGCCCGCAACGACCCGGTGACGGTGAATCATGTGCGGCGGCTGATCGAGGGCGGCGCCCAGGTGCGGACCGCCCCGAGGCTGCCGCTGCGGGTACTGGTCATTGACCGCCGGGTGGCGGTTGTGCCGCTGGACCCGTCGAACACCGCTGCCGGGGCCTGCGTGCTGCATGGGACCGGAATGGCCGCCACCGCCTGCGCGCTTTTTGACCAGTACTGGGGACTGGCAATGCCGTGGGATGCACTGTTGACGCCTCGCGAAATTGAGGTGGCTCGGTGTGTCAGCGAGGGCTTGACGAACAAGCAGGTGGGCCATCGGCTGGCGATCTCCGAGTGGACGGTTATCAACCACATGCGCGAAATCATGCGGAAGCTGGAGTGCTCGTCCCGGGTGCAAGTCGCACGCCGGCTCTGGTTTTAGCATGGGACCTGCGGGACCGCGCGGGCCATTCGGTGAGCATCTCCTCGGGCTGGCCCGTGAATCGTCATCTCTGGTCCGGGAGAGCCTGGCGTACGAGGACGCCCCCCTCTCCGAGCTCCTGCGGCGCCTGCGGTACACGCCAGTCGACGGGTTGCAACCAAGGGATGACGTGTGGGACGCGGTGGGGGATCAAATTGCCTTCTACTACGGAACGGACCTCGTGGAAGAGGCCGTGGCGGACCTGCGGGCGGACCCGATGCTGCCGACGTCGAACCACTTCGGCGTCGATACCTTCGCGGATTCGGTGCAGGGCACGTTGCTGTTCGCTCTGCGGCCGCGACCCGGCGGCGGGCGGCGGCGTGTCGTGGTCGTCTTGGGGTGTGGATCAGTCAGTCTCGACAACCTGACCTACCCGATGGGGCTTCTCCTCTACGATCCACGCAACGGAGACCCCAGGTCCCTGCCGCAGCGTCTGCCCGTGTTCCCGAATCGCCTCAGGCGGACCAGCGTCGGGCTCGCCGGTCCCTTCGACGATTGTCGCTGCCGACCTACGGCCATCAGGCGACCCGGATCAACATGGGTCTGTGGTCTCGCATGTTCAGCGGTGGAGCCCCGCCGGCCCGGTTCGTGCAGCTCCACCTCGAAGCGGTGTGCACGGCACTGCTGGCCAAGGATCTCCACGACCCTGCCAGCCTTGTCCACCGGGTTTTCTTCGAGCCGGTGACGCGCGGCGCGGTGCTCGCCGGCCTCGACGGGGCTCTGGCCTGCTGGCGACTCGAGAAGCTCGAGCGGCGCCTGCGCGGAATGATCGAGGACACCCAACCACGTGACGGAACGATTTTCTTCTGGGGCCTGACGGACTACGGCAGGCGTATTCCACTGACGCTGGTGCAGGATGGCGCCGCGCTCCGCCTGGCGGGACTCGATGAACGCCGTCAGCGATGGGACTGGGAATTCTCGCCGGACGGTCTGATCTCGGCGCTGCGAGGCGGCTCGCTGGTCCCGTCGCTGCTGACCTGCTACACGGCCCTGGCGTTCGCGCGCGGTGTGGTGTGCGTCGGCGGCTATTACCAGGCGGGGTACCTTCCGGTCATGCAGCGCGGCGTCACGGACGCCGTCGGCACGCGAGATCCAGCGGCGGCGGCTGTCGTCGCCCGGGTTCCGACCGGGATCTCGCTGGCCGGGCTGCAGTTCGCCGTGCGAGTCCTGCCCGATGGCGCGGCGATCCCGGCGGGACCGGTGGAGATTGCCGGAGTCGGGGGGCTGACCGAGTCGGACCTCAGCCGCATCGAGTCGGTCACCGTGCGCGAGGCGCACCTCGCGGCGTTTCCCGAGACCTTCCCCCACATGGCGCCCGACGCGGTCCTGCCCGATGACTGGATCGCCCGGCTGACGGCAGAGAACGGCGCCGCGTGCCCCAGCCTCATCCAGCTCTCTTGGGAAAGGAGGAGCGACCGGTGAATGCGGACACGAGCTACGGCGGACTGACTCCTGAGGCCTGGGATAAGCTGGCGGGTCCCAACTTCTACTCGACGAGCGCGTGGCTGCGGTTCTGCACGGCCGAGACCGGGACGCCGGGTGACGCCGTGGTGGCCTACGAGGGCGGCGAGCCGGCGTGCGCCGTGCCGGTCAGAGAGCTTGGGGGCCTGCCGAAATGGTCCCGCTACCGCTGGAACGACCGCCTGTCCGAGTTCGGCCTGCCAAAGCTGGCGCCGAGAGGGTTACTGGTCGGAGCCCCAGAGGGGTTCCAGACCCACTTCCTCGCGCCAGCGGGGAGACGGTCGACGGCGAGGTTCGCGAAGCTGATCGACGAGCTGCGGCAGGCGGGTGACTCGGCCGGCGGGCCGGGCGAGCGCGCGTGCGTCGCCATGTTCCTCACCACCGACGACGTGCTGGCAGCCCGTCACGCGGGTGTCACGGCGGAGCCCGTTCTGCTCGACGCCGACGCATGGCTCCCGGTGCCAGAGGGGGGATGGCCGGGCTGGCTGGAGGCGCTGCCGTCGAACCGGGCGAAGACGGTACGCAAAGAGGACCGCCGTTTCCAGGAAGCCGGCTACGATATCGCCCACGTGCCGCTGGCGGAGTGCTGGGAGCGGCTCGGCACGGCGGCGGCCGCCACGCTCAGGAAGTACGGGCACGAGACCACGCCCGAGACCGAGCTGATCTCCCTTGGCCGGGCTGTCGAGTGCATGGGCGAGGCCGCCCGGGTCGCCGTCCTGCGCCTGGGGGCCGGGGATCCGCTGGGGTTTTGCATCTACTACCTCTGGGGGGACACGGCCTTCCTGCGGTGGGTCGGCTTCGACTACGAGCGGCTCGTCGGCACGGCGGAGTATTTCAACCTGGTGTTTTACAGCCAGATGAAACGCGCGCCCGCGCTGGGCGTGCGATGGATCCACGTCGGCGCGACCGCCACCGCCACGAAGGCGCTCCGCGGCGCACAGCTCCGGCCGCTCTGGCTCCTGGACTTCACCGAGGACAGCGTGCTCGCAAAGGTCCCCGACCAGGTGCGGCGGCACAATGCCCGCCTCTACGGGCAATTCGCGGACGACCCGCGCACAGCCGCCGCGCTGGTCCCTCGGGACGCCTGGCAGGCGTTCTGCTGATAGCCGCCGTAGGAGCTGCCGGAATCCTGCGCCCCGTTTGACCAGGCAATTCAAGCATTGCCGAAGGTCCGCCGAAGGTCGGCCGAAGGTCCGCCGGCCAGAGTGTGCCGCGACAGTTCGACAGCGGCGCGCTGCCGGCCGATCGCTCGACTCGATCAGGCCGGTCCTCGCGGAGGAGGATGCATGCAGGTCATGGCGGAAACCCTCGGCAGCACGATCGTGGCGACCCCGGGTCAAGGCATAGCGGAATGCGATCCAAGAGCGGTGGTCGAGCTGCTTGGTGAGCACGGCTGGGTCTATTTCTCTGGGTTCGCGCCCACGCTGCAGGAGTTCGAGGCCTTCACTCGACGGTTCGGCCGCTGCGCGACGCCGCGCGTCATCCATTACCCGCCGGGCGGGGTTGCCCTCGGCTTCCACGCTGAGGATTCCTATAACCCCTGGCGGCCCGATGCGCTGTGGTTCCTGTGCCTGTCCGCTGGCAGCGACGGCGGCGCAGCGACGGGCGTGGTCGACGGCGTGCAGCTACTGCAGGACACCGACGATGACTGGCGCGCCTTCAGCCGCGAGCACGGCTTGCGCTTCAGCCGGCAATGGTCGCCGAGTAGCTGGCGCAGCGCTGTCGGCGGCGACAAGCGAGCCGAGGTCAGCGCCTTCCTGGACACCCTTCCGGGCATGACACACGAATTCCTGCCCGACGGCACGCTGAGCACCCGGTACGAGGTGCCGATGGTGGTCCGTACCAAAGCCGGCGCCGAGAGCATGAGCAACACCATGCTGCACGCCATCACGGATCCCGAGTACTACGGCATGTCGCTGAGCGACGGCTCGCCGGTTCCGGAAGCGCTGCTTGCACACGTGGAGAAGCTGTCGCTCGAGCGCGAGGTGCCTATCGGCTGGAACGACGGCGACGTCGTCGTGATCGACAACTACCGCCTGATGCACCGCCGCGGCGAATACGCCGGCAAGGGCCGGGACCTGCGCGTCATCCACGGCGAAGAGCTGCTTGGCGCCGTTATGCCAGAGGCGTCCTCGCCGGTCGCCAGCGTGCTGAAGGTGGCGCTCCAAGGCGAGGAGGACCTCAGGTAGAGGCGCCGAGCGAACCAGCCGTTGCCCAGTCGACGCCGTGGGGGTGGGATACGAGTGCGATCCGCTATCGCCTTCGAGAAATACAGTCTGCTGGGCAACACCTTCCTCCTGGTCGACGAGGCGTCCACACCGCTCGGCGACGACTGCGAGCGAGCCGGCTTCGCGCGCTGGGCGCTGGACGGGTACTTCGGTGTTGGCGGCGCCGACAATGTCATCTACCTGGCGAGTCTCAACCAGGCGCCCGACGGGCCGTACAGCTTCCGCATCTTCGAGCAGGACGGAGCCGAGACGCTGTCATGCGGCAACGGCCTGCTGTCGGTGGCGGCCCTGCTGGCACGCGGCGGCACCGGCACGCAATGGCGGGTCCTGACCGAGCTGCCGACGGGCCGCCCCCGTGCCGTCCGCGTCGGCGTCCTCAGTGACAGCGGGGGAGCGTGGGTGGACATGGGGCGGCCACGAGCGGTGCCGGCCGCGCTGTTCCGCCCCGGTGGAGGAGTCGCGCCGGACGGCGTCGAGGCGCTCGACGATCTGCGCGTCGATTTCCCGCCGCACCAGGACTGGGCCTGGGGGCTTCCCGCGAGCATCACCCTGTCCGGCTGGCTGGTCTTCACCGGAGAGCCGCACATCGTCCTGGTCGTGGGACACGGTCTGCCGGCCGAGCTCTGTGACCGGCTATTCCCTGAGCCGGATCGCGAGATCGGCAGCGAGAGCGCCGGTCAGGAGCCCTCGCTGAGGCTGCTCGACAGCAACGCGCTGGTCGACCACATCGGCTCCTCGGTCAATGCGCGCTACAGGTCACAGTTCCCGCACGGTGTGCACCTGAATCTCGTCGAGGTTCGCGACCAGGCCGGGCTGCTGCGATACCGGACCTGGGAACGTGCGATCAACCTGGAGACGCTCGCCTGTGGCACCGGGGCGCTCGCCTGTGCGTACGTCTCCTGGACCCGACGGTTGACCGCGCCGGGCCGGACGACGCTGTGGCCGCATCGGTGCCGGTGGTATGCGCCCGACGCGGCGCTGCACGTCACTGACACGCCCCAGGGTCTGATCCTGGAGGGCCGGCCGCGCCACGTGTGCTCCGGGGTCGTGCCCTCCGGCGCCTGGTCCGGCGTTCGCCGAGCGCGGCCGGCAGCCCTCTCACCCGTTCCGCACGCCGATTCCGGGAGGCTGGACATCCATGGCTGACAAATTGCAGACGAGCCCGCAGGCGCCGCACAGCGCCTGGGCACCGCCGGCCCAGGCCACGCCGGAGGAGGCGATGCGAGCGGCGGGTATCGACGTCAGACCGGTCCCGCGAGCGCCGGAGTCGACTCCCGAAGCGTTGCGCCAGGCCGTCACCGACCGTCAGGGCCCGATGGTCTTCCCAGGGCTGTGCGACGGCTGGCCGGCGCGAACGGCGTGGACGCCCGAGGAGCTGCGACGGCGGCACGGTGACAGAGAAGTGACCGCCCTGCTGAACTTGCCCAGCGATGGGGTGCTCCTGTCAAACGACCAGAAGCGCTACGAGCGCACCATGACCTTCGCGCGCTTCATCGACCTGATGCTGCTGGCCACGGCTTCATCACCCTGCTATCTCGCCTACCAGCGGGCCGAGGAGATCTTCGACCGCGCCGACTACGACTTCGAGTCACTGTTGCCCGGCAACCGGTTCGGCACCGATACCCGGGTCTGGATCGGGTCGGCGGGGACCAGGTCGATGCTGCACTCCGACCTGAAGGACAACCTGTTCTGCCAAGTCTGGGGGGAAAAGAGCGTCACCCTCTTGCCGTGGCGGGACGCCAGGGCGGCCTACCCGTTCAAAGACAACCTGGTGAACAGCCAGGTGGACCTGGCGCATCCGGATGGAGACAGGTTCCCGAGGCTGCGCAAGGCGACCTTCTACAACGCGATGATGAAGCCGGGTGACGTCCTGCTCATACCTCGTGGCTGCTGGCATGACATCCGGTCCTGCGAACCGTCGGTCTCGGTCAATCACTGGTTCGGCAAGCCGCTGAGCTTCGTCGAATACATGCGAGTGCTGGCCACGCTCGGTCCGAGGCACTGGCTGCGCACCGCCCGTGATTTCGTCGTCCACGGGGTCTTCAGGCAGCGGGAGAAGACCCTGTTCCTCTTCAGTCCGCCGTCCACCGGCAGGCGCCTGTATGACGCTCTGCGCTCGGGGAATTTCTCCCGCGAGAACGATCCGAGCGGGCCGGACTGACACCGGCCGCTCGGCTGCCGCCATGGCCGTGCACTCGTTTGGAGCAAACATGAACGCGACCGGGATCGTCAATGCCACAGCCCAGCGGGGACAGGTCGGGACGCCGGAGAGGATGCCGCCGGCGGCCGCGCCGGAGGTCGATGAGTCGTTCGAGCGGCGGCTGATCGACGGGATCAGTCCCATCGCCGAGCACTTCCTCGCCTCCGCTCTGCACCATCTGTTCGACACCGGGATCTACGACCAGCTCGACGGCGCGACCGGCGGGATGCCGGTCACCGAAGTGGCCGGCGCGCTCGACATGAACCCGGACCGGCTCCTGGGGTTCCTGCTCTACCTCGCCAACGAGGACATTGTCAGCGTCGACGGAGAGACCGTGGCGCTGACGGCGCGTGCGAGAGCGTTCGAGGAATTCCGGCCCTGGTACACGATCATGGTCGGGGGATATTCGACGACCCTCGATCAGCTCGGAGGCGCCCTGAAGAACGGCGCGGAGAGCTGCACCCGCGATGGCCGCTGCGTCGCCATGGGAAGCTGCGGGATCAGCCGCTACGACGGCATCCCGATGACCCGCAGCCTGCTGGCCAGCGCCGCTGTCCGTACGCGCACGGTGCTCGACCTTGGCTGCGGCAACGGCCTCTACCTGGTGGAGTTCTGCCGTCAACTACCCGACCTGACGGCCTGGGGAGTGGAGCCCGACCGGGGAGGCTTCGAGGAGGCGCAGTCCCTGATCCATGCGACGGGGATGACTGACAGGGTGCGCCTCAGCAACCTGACCGCGGCGGAGTTCCTCAGCGACCCGCCGCGGGACTGCGATCCCGACCTGATCGTGTTCGGCTACGTCCTGCAGGAGATCCTCGGGCAGGACGGCGAAGACGCGGTCATCGACCTGCTCCGGTCGACGGTCTCGAGGTTTCCCCTCATCAACGTGGTGGTCATCGAGGTGGCCAACGAGATCCGCAACCCGTCGGTGATGCGCCACGGCCTCGCGCGCAATTTCTGGAACACCTATTTCCTGGTGCATTCCTTCACCAGGCAGCGGCTCGAGACGAGGGCGTTCTGGGAGCGCCTGTTCGACAGGGCGGGCCTGACCTGCCATCAGCGCGTCACCACCCCGCTCAGCGTCGACTCGACAGGACTCGAGCTGGGCTATCTCCTACGCGGGAGGAACGGGTGATCCGGACCAGGCTCGCGCCGCTGCTGGAGTGGGCAGTGGAAGAGAGGCTGCCCACCCCCCTCCACCTGTTCTCCGAGCGCGGCGTCACGGCGGCCGTGTCCTACCTCCGCTGGCACCTGGAGGCCCGCATCTCCTACGCCACCAAGGCCAACCCGCACCCGCTCATGCTCGCCGCGCTGCGCGACCGTGTGGACGAGTTCAACGTGACCAACCTGGCACACCTCCGCGCCGTGCTCGCCGCGGGAGTGGAGCCCGGACGGGTGGCCTTCATCAATCCGGTCATCGCTGCGGACACGGCGCGGAAGGTCCTGGCGATGGGCGTCGACCGCTTCGTGGTCGACGACGCCCGGGGGCTCCAGACAGTCGCCTCGCTCGGGGCTGACGTACGGCTCACCCTGCGGCTGCGACCGCCGTGGGAGGGCCAGAGCGGCAGATCCGTGGTGCGGTTCGGCAACACCGCCGACGCGCTGCACGACCTCGCGTTGCGGGCCGGCGAGGCTGGGGTGCGGATCGAGGCGCTGTCGTTCTTCATCGGAATGCACACCGAAAGTCTGGAGGAGGCGGTGCCGTACGAGGTGGCGCTGAAAGAGCTTGCGGCTTTGCACGGCAGGCTCTCGGCCGATGGCATCGCCGTGCCGGTGATCAATATCGGCGGCGGATTCCCGGGCGCCTACCGGCGGTTCCACCGTGAGCACCCGGATTTCTTCGACCGGATCTCCGACGAGATCGATTCGGCGTTCTCTGACGACGTGATCGTGGTCTGCGAGCCAGGGAGGTACCTGAGCGAGCCCGCATTCGCCATGCTCACGCGGGTCATCGCCGATCGTCGTATCGATGGGCAGCGCATGACCTATCTCGACGGGAGCGGCTTCGCCGGTCTGTTCGAGACGACCTTCGTCGATCCCGGCGGGTCCGATCTCTGTCTCGTGACCGACCGTCCCGGGCCTGCGACGCCGACCCACCTGCTCGGCCCGATCATGGATTCCTTCGACGTCATCAAGCGCGATGCGCTGCTGCCACCTCTCGAGGGGGGAGACATGTTGTTGTTCCCGAACACCGGCGCCTATTCGTGGGGGTACGCCGCGGCCTGTGAGGGAGTGCGGCAGCCGGATGTCGTCGCCCTGCCGCCCGAGCTCGACGAGCTCATCGCCCGCGCGTGCCTCGACTGATGGCGATGCCTCGCGTGCTGGTCACGGGCGGTGCCTCGGGGATCGGCGCCGCGATCGCGCGCCGCTTCGCCAACGACGGCGCCCGCGTCGGCGTGCTCGACTGTGACGAGGAGGCGCTGGACCGGCTTCGCGAGGCCGACCGCGCCCCCGCGCTCCTGCTGCGCGCCGATGTGGCCGACGCGGAATCCCTGGAGGCCGCGTTCGCGGCGCTGGACAGCGTCTGGGGTGGCCTCGACGTGCTGTGCAACAACGCGGGCGTCAGCATCCGCCAGCCATTCCTCGAAACGACGCTCAGCGCCTGGCGCAGGACGCTGGACGTCAACCTGACAGGAGCATTCCTGGTGGCGCAGCACGCGGCGCGGCGCATGGCGTCGGGCGGTGGCGGCGTCATCGTCAACACCGCCTCGGTCAGCGGGATGGTCGGCATGCCCAGCTACGCGAGCTACAACGTGAGCAAGGCGGGCGTGATCGAGCTGACCAGGACCATGGCCCTGGAGCTCGCTCCGAAGGTACGGGTCAACGCGGTCTGCCCCGGCTACGTGCTCACCCCCATGCAACAGGCCGAATACACCGAGGACATGATTGCTGAGTGCGCCGCTTCACTGCCGCTGCGTCGTCTGGGCAACCCGCCGGAGATCGCCGCTCTGGTCGCCTATCTCGCCTCGCCGGCGGCGGCGTTCGTCACGGGGCAGTCCTTCGTCATCGACGGCGGCGAGACCGCAGGAGGGCTGGCCAGCCATACAAGGAAGGGCTCATGACAATCACGCGACCAGCACAGACGGAGTTTCCGCTCAAGACCGGTGACAGCTACAGCGTGGTCAATTCCTTCACTGAATGGGACCCGCTGGAAGAGGTGGTCGTCGGTCGTTTGACGAACGCGGTCTTCCCGACGTGGCAGGCGTCGATGGCCGAAGTCCTTCCACACGGCTCCTGGGAGCTGTTCCAGCGGCACGGTGGCTCGCCCATGCCGCCGGCCGGGGTCCAGGCGGCCGAGGCCGAGATCGAGGGCCTGATCGAGGTCCTCGAGGCCGAAGGCGTCAAGGTGGTGCGTCCCAGCGAGATGGTGTACTCGAAACCCTTCGCGACGCCGGACTGGGAAAGCCTCGGCGGACTGTACGGCGCGATGCCGAGAGACCTGCTCATGGTGGTGGGAGATACCATTGTCGAGGCACCGATGTCATGGCGGTGCAGGTATTTCGAGGTCAACGCGTTCCGGAATCTCATCCAGTCGTATTTCCGGCGCGGCGCGCGCTGGCTGCCCGGCCCGCGCCCGCAACTCACCGATGCGCTGTGGCGGCCGGACCGCAATCCGCAAGGGCTCGACGGTGACTGGGCGGTCACTGAATTCGAGCCGGTCTTCGACGCGGCGGACTTCATGCGGTTCGGCGAGGACATCGTGTGCCAGCGCAGCCATGTGACCAATCAGTTCGGCATCGATTGGCTGCGCCGCTCCCTCGGCGACGGCTTCACCGTCTCCTGTATCCAAACCAACGATCCGCACGCCATGCACATCGACGCGACGATCGCGCCACTGGCGCCGGGCAAGTTGCTCGTCAACCCCCTCCGCTACGTTCCCAGCGAGCTGTTCGACGATTGGGAGATCCTCCCGGCCCCACCGCCGACACTGCCGGCCGACTGGCCGATGTACTTCTGCACTCCGTGGGTGAGCATGAACGTCCTGTCGCTGAGCCCGGACACGGTGGTCGTCGAACGCCACGAGCAGCCGTTGATCGACGCTCTGACCTCGTGGGGGTTCCGCTGCCTACCGGTCGACTTCCGTCACGTCTATAGCTTTGGCGGCTCGTTCCACTGCGTGACCCTGGACGTCCGGCGCGCCGGGTCGTCGGGGAAATACCTGAACTCGCCGACGGGGCGACCCTGATGGAGACCGTCGAGATCACCGGGCGCCGGAGCGTCCGGCTGATCGAGAAGCCGATGCCCCGCATCGATGCCAACTACGTGCTCGTCAAAGTGATCGTTGTCCCGATGTGCAACGAATACCACGCCTATACCGGCGGGATGTACCTCGAGCGCAATCGGCCGGACTCACTTGGCCACGAGATCGCCGGGGAGGTGATGGCCGCGCCCGCCGGCGCGTCGGTCAGGCCAGGGGACCGCGTCGTCGCCCTGTGCGGCTTCCCCTGCGGGCGCTGCGTGCTGTGCCGCCGCGGCTACTACTCGCACTGTGCGCAGACCGAGGACCCTCGCAAGGTGTGCGGCAGCGACAGCGGCGAGTGTGGCTTCGCCCAGTACGCGATCAAGCCGGACTGGCTGCTGGAGCCGATCCCGGACGGCATGTCATACGACCACGCCAGCATGGCGTGCTGTGGTCTCGGGCCGACGTTCGGCGCGATGGAGCGGCTCGGTGTCACGGCGGGCGGCACGGTCCTGATCACCGGGCTCGGCCCCGTCGGCCTCGGCGGCATCGTGAACGCCAGGGCCAGGGGAGCCCGGGTGATCGGTTTCACGCGCTCGCCCTACCGTGCCGAACTGGCCCGGCGGCTGGGTTGCGAGCTGCTGGCCGGCCTGTCCCGTACCGACGTGCTCGCCGCGACGGACGGGCGTGGTGCCGATTACGTGCTCGAGTGCTCTGGTCAGCCGGAGTACCAGCGGCTCGCGATTGACGCGGTCGCACGGCTCGGCGGCGTGGCGTTCCTGGCCGAGCCGGGCCGGATCGATATCAGCGTCGACGACCTCGTGCAGCGCGGCGTCACGCTGCTCGGCACGCTCGATATCAACCGCAACGACGTGGGACGCCTGCTCCAGGTCATCGGTTCGGTCCCCGAGCAGCTCGACCTGCTCATCACGCATCGCCTGCCACTGGAGCGCATCGCCGAGGCGTTCGAGGCGCAGGCGGCCTTCCAGAGCGGAAAGATCCTGCTGTTCCCGTGGTCGAGCACGGCGGCGCGCGGATGACCTCCGTGCCGGACGGGCTCTGGCGGAACGCCGATTTCACGAAGCTGTGGGGCGGCGAGACGCTCTCGCAGATCGGCGGCCAGATCACGCAACTGGCGCTGCCGTTCACGGCCATCATCGCCTTGCACGCCGGCCCCAGGGCGGTGGGCCTGCTCATCACCGCCCAGTGGGCCCCGATCCTGCTCTTCTCACTGCTCGCCGGGCTCTGGCTGGACAACCGCCGGCGCCGCCCGGCGCTCATCGCCGCCAACCTCGGGCGCGCATTGCTCCTGGGCCTGGTGCCGGCGCTGTACCTGCTCGGCCTGCTGACAATGCCGCTGCTGGTGCTGATCGTCTTCGCTGCGGGGCTGCTCACCGCCTTGTTCGATATCGCCTACGTCACCTACCTGCCGCAGCTCGTCAGTCGGCGCAGACTGGTCGAGGCCAACGCCAAGCTGGAGGCGACGTACTCGATCGCGGAGGTCGGCGGTCCCGGCCTGGGCGGCGTTCTGGTCCAGACGATCACAGCGCCGATGGCGATCGTCGTCGACGCGGCCACCTATCTCATCGCCGGGATCCTGTGCATCCGGATCACGCACACCGAGCCGCCGCCCCAGCCCGGCTCCGAGCGAGCCTCGCTCTGGCTCGAGATCAGAAAGGGCTTGGCGGTCATACTGGGGCATCCCATCCTCCGGCCGATGGTTGTGCAGTCGGCCTGCTTCAATCTCTTCGAGCAGGCCATCCTCACGATGTTCCTCCTGTACGGGGCGCGGAACCTGCGACTGTCGTCGAGCACGATCGGGATCCTGCTGTCGATCGGGAGCGTGGGCGGGATTCTGGGCACCGTCGTCGCCCGCCGCGCCGCGCAACGCTTCGGGACAGGCCAGGCGATGGTGTGGTCGATGGCGCTGGGCTCGGTTTCCCTGGGGCTCATCCCAGCCGCCGGGGGCGCCAAGCCGACCATGATCTCGCTGCTCGCCGCGGGGCTAGTGCTGCACGGGCTGGGAATCGCGTTGTTCAACGTGCATTCGCTCAGTGTGCGCGCCATGCTGATCCCCTCGGATATGTTCGGCCGGGCGACCGCGGCCTACCGGTCGATCAGCAACGGGACGGTCCCGCTGAGCGGGCTGTTCGCGGGCTTCCTCGGACAGGCCCTGGGCGTACGGGCCGAGATGACGATCAGCGCCGTCTTCCTGAGCGTCTGCTGCACGGTGTTCATGTTCAGCCGCGTCCGCCGCTTCGTCACCGACGATGCCGGCTATGGGGTGAGCTGGGTCCCCCCGGCCAGCTCGGCGACCAGCCCGGCGATCGAGCGCTGGGGATGAAAACTCAGGTTCGCGGCGGCGATCCGCAGCGCCAGCGGCAGGTACGCGCACAGCCGCGTCAGCTCGGCGGCGGCGCTCGGCTCTGACAGAACCCGCTGCCGGCGGAGGATGCTTGCGAGCAGGGTCTGGGCTTCGTCGGGGGTGAGCACGTCCAGGGTAAGGGGGTGGGCACCCTCATGGGCGACCAGCCCGCCCAGACGGTCCCGGCTGGTGACCATCACCAGGCAGCCGGGGCTGCCGGGCAGCAGCGGCCGCACCTGCTCCACGCTGCGCGCGTCGTCCAGCACCACGAGCAGGCGCCGGTCGGCCAGCAGCGTGCGGTACAGCCCGGCGGCCTCCTCCAGCTCCGTGGGGACCTGCTCGGCCGGCACGCCCAGCGCGTGGAGGAACCCGGCGAGCGCCTCGACCGGCCGCAGCAGCGGGGTCGGCGCGTAGCCGCACAGGTTGACGTACAACTGCCCGTCGCCGAAGCGCTCGCAGACCCGGTGGGCCCAATACACCGCCAGCGCGGTCTTGCCGACCCCGGCGCTCCCCGACACCGCGGCGATGGCCACCGCGCCGGCTTCCTCGCCGGCCGCGGCCAGGACCGCGTCGAGGTCGGCCAGTTCCCGGGCTCGGCCGGTGAACGACTGAGGCGACATCGGTAGCTGGCGCGGCGCCGGCGACCGCGCCGGTCCCGGGACCGGCCGGATCGTCGGAGACCTGATAACGGCAAGCGTCGGGATAACGGCAAGCGTCGGGCTGGCGGTCAGGATCTGCTTGTGCAATTGCTGCAGCGGTGGGCTGGGATCGGCGCCCAGCTCCTCGGCCAGCCGCTGCCGCACCTGCTCATAATGCCGCAACGCCTCAGCCTGCTGTCCACAACGGTACAGGGTGAGCATGAGCTGCCCCGCTAGTCGCTCATCCAGCGGGTGCGCAGCGGCATCAGCCGGCATTACGATCAGCAGAGCGGCATGCTGGCCCTGGGCGAGCGCCAGGTCGTTACGGTCCAGCTCGGCCCTCAGCCGCTCACGGTCCAGCATCTCGCGGACGGTGCTCAGCCAGGGCGTGTCCAGCGTGGCGAAGGCCTCGCCCCGCCACATCCGCAGCGCCTGCTCTAGCAGGGCCGCGGCCTCCTCGCCATCGGCGGCGGCGCGGGCCTGGGCGGTGAGGCGCCGGAAGCGGTGCAGGTCCACCGCCATCGTGTCCACCGTGAGCACATACCCCCCCGGCCCCCGCATCAGGCTGACATCGCTCGCCGCGGCCAGGACCTGCCGCAGTCGGGACAGGTAGCCCCAGAGCGTGCCGCGGGCCCGCTGCGGCAGCCGGTCCGCCCATACCCGCTCCACCAATTGGTCGACCGGGACCGCATCGCCGGCGTTGACCAGCAGTGCCACCAGCACGCAGCGCTGGCGGGCATGGCCGAGGTCGACGAGGTGGCCGTCGATGCTGGCCTCGACATGGCCCAGCAGCTGGAATTTGGTCGCCGTCACGGACGGTCGCCTCCCGCCAACATCGTCGGTTGGTACCTCATCAAACCGATGTGGCCGAGCCAGCGCCAGAGCAAGAAGCTGCTACCCGACCCGGCTGCTCAGGTGCTCCCGACAGTAGCGGTGCGCTACGCCGGGCGGGTCGCTCCGAAGTAGTCGGAGCGATTGATGGAGGCGATGCGGACCACCGTGCCGGTGTGGGGCGCCTCGATCATGAGGCCGTCGCCGATGTAGAGGCCGACGTGGTGGATGGTGGCCGGGTCGCTCAGGCTGAAGGCGTAGAAGACCAGGTCACCGGGCTCCAGGGCGGCCATGCTGCCCGGGTGCGAGCCCGCGAACCACTGCTCGGCAGCGGTGCGCGGCAGGGCCACGCCCGCGCTGGCGTAGGACGCCTGGGTCAGGCCGGAGCAGTCCCAGGCGTCCGGGCCGGTCCCGCCGAACAGGTACGGGTCGCCGAGCTGGGCGCGGGCAAAGGCGATCGCCTTGGCCGCCGCTCCCGACGCCGAGGAAGAGGTGGCTGTGGCTGTGGCCTTGGCCGCCGCCGCAGCCGCGGCGCGCTCGGCGGCGAGCTTGCGGGCGAGCGCCGCGCGGCGCAGCGCCTCCTGGCGTGCCTGCTCTGCTGCGACCGCCTGCTTGACCTGGGTGTTCACCTTCGCCAGGAAGGAGCGCTGCTGCGCCAGCTTGTGCTCGATGGCGCTGCGCTGGCTGGCGAGCTGGGCCTGGAGGTGCTGCTGCTCGCGCTGCTGGCCGGCGAGCGTGCCGGCGACCTCGGTCAGGTGGCGCCTGGTCGTGTTGACCTGGACGATCAACTCGGCGTCGGCCCTGGCCGCCGCGGACTGGTAGCGCGTCATCGTGGCCAGGTCGTCGATGCTACGGACCTCCAGGAATGCCTCCAACGTGCCAGCCGGCCCACCCTCGTAGGCGGCACGGAGCCGGTCGCCGAGCGTCGCCACGGCCGCAGCCAGCCGCTGCTGGGCGACCTTGAGCTGCTGGCGGGTCTGCCGCTCGCGCGTCACGGTGGCGCTGAGCTTCTCCTGGTTGGCGTCGAACTGCTCCGCCAGCGTCTCGACCTGGTTGTCCATCTTGTCGATGGTGGCCTGCACCTTGGCCGCCTCGCTGCGCAGCCGGGCGATCCGCTGCTCCGGGGTCTCCGCGCCCACACGGTGGGTGGCCGCGCCGACACCGACCAGCCCAACCACCAACGCGGTGGTGAGGGCGAGCAGGCCGCTGACCAGTTTGACGAGCGGGGGCATGCCGGAGGCAGGTCGTCGGACGCCGTGCAAAACGGACCTCCTTGGGCCGTCATCCGCGGCGGAAAAAGCCAGGATGCGAGCGGTTGGGGGGCTCGGAGGCTCTGGGGGATGTGCGCTTGTTGGGGGACGGGCAACAACACTTGCTGGGGGAGGCCTACCCTAACCCGCCCGTCTGCGCGAAGGCAACCCGACCAGGAGCAGTGCCGCGTTCGCGCAGGCTCACGCAGCATGAACGGTGTATTTCCGAGCCTTCGACGTGACCGTCTCGTTAGCGGCGTCCTGCATCCTGATCCTGGAAACCAGGATGGGTTGGGCTGCGGCAGGTAATCGCTCCCAGCAGTCGCTCCCAAATGATGTGGAGGAGGGCCCCAATGGAGTGGGACACGGTGCGGGGCTGTTTCGTCCCTCGCGATGACGCCCGCTACGAGAACGACCTCGCGGAACTCGGCCGCCGCGTTGCCGACGACCTGCACGGCCGCAACGACGGCTCCCGGCGGGACGCCGAATGACCCGCGGGCATCAGCCCGCGCCCTAGGCCCCCGGACCGCCGCCGGGGGCCTTTCTCTGGCTGTCCTCTTGCTGTCAGGGGGTTCCGCTAGGCTGAGCTGGTGAAGAGCGCGAGCGGCACCGTGACGCGGCGTGGCAGGCCGCCCGCGCCGCCGCCGCTGCTGGTGCTCAGCGGGATCGCCTCGGTGCAGCTCGGCGCGGCCATCGCCAAGACGCTGTTCGACCGGGTCGGGCCTGGCGGGACCGTGCTGTTGCGCCTGCTCGTCGCCGCGCTGGTGCTGTGTGCGCTGACCCGCCCGCGGCTGCGGGCCCTCGGCCGGCGGCAGTTGCTGCTGGTGGTGGTGTTCGGGGCGGTGCTCGCCGTCATGAACGACAGCTTCTACGCCGCGATCGACCGGATTCCACTGGGCATCGCGGTCACCGTCGAGTTCTCCGGACCGTTGCTGGTCGCGATCGCCGGGTCGCGCCGCTGGCTGGACGCGCTCTGGGTGGTCCTGGCAGGCGCCGGGGTCGTGCTGCTCACCCGCAGCGGCGACGGCAGTGCTCTGAACCCGGCCGGGCTTGGCCTCGCCGCCTTCGCCGGGGCCTGCTGGGCCTGCTACATCCTGCTCGGCAAACGCCTCGGCCGGGTCTTCCACGGCCAGGACGGCCTCGCGCTCGCCACCGTGGTCGGCGCGATCCTGCTGCTGCCGGTCGGCCTCGCCGACGGCGGCGCCGCCCTGCTGGACTGGCGGGTCCTCGGGGTTGGGGTGGCGGTGGGCCTGCTGTCCAGCGCGATCCCGTATTCGCTGGAGATCGAGGCGCTGCGCTGGCTGCCCGCCCGGGTCTTCGGCGTGTTCATGAGCCTGGAGCCGGCGGTCGGGGCGCTCGCCGGGTTCGTGGTCCTCGGCGAACACCTGCTGGGCCGCGAGGTCGCGGCGATCGCCCTGGTCTCGCTGGCCAGCGCCGGCGCCGCCCTGGCCGATCAGCGTGCGCCTGCGGCTGCCGCCGATATCCCCAGCGGCGCCTGAGACCCTGAGCCTGACGAGCCCGGCTACCCGGCGCTGGCGGCGGTGTCGGTGTTGGTGTAGCGGGCAGGGTCGCGGGTGAAGGCGCTGCGGCAGTGCTCGCTGCAGAACCAGTAGCGCTGGCCGTCGTGGTCGGCGGTGTGGCGGGCGCCGGCGACCGCCACGGCCATGCCGCAGACCGGGTCGGTGGCCTGCTCGACCGGGGTGGGTGGGGCGGCGGCGCGGCGGTGGCGCTCGCGGACGGCCTCGGCGAGGATCGCGACGGCGATCTCCTGCTGGGTCGATGGGCCGAGGTCCAGCCCAGCCGGGCTCGACACCCGCTCCAGGTCGGCGGCGGCGACGCCCCGGTCCCGCAGCGCCGCGAACACGACGGCGGCGCGGCGGCGGCTGGCGACCAGCCCGACGTAGCCGGCCAAGGTCTGCAGCGCGGCGGCGAGCGCCTCCTCGTCGTAGTGGCCCATGGTGGCGACCACCACCGCGTCGTCGGGCCCGGCCGCCTGCGGGCCGAACTCGTCCAAGGCGGCCTCATCGAAGGGGACGACCTTGTGGCCGAGCGCCTCGGCGAGCGCGGCGAGGGTGCGGGCAACCGGGCTTGACCCGGCGATCAGCATCCGGGGCGCTACTCCGACCGGTTCCACGAACACCTCCAGTCCACCCCCGGACGGGCAGGTCGACACCGCGTCGACGACGCCAGGTGGAGGCAGCGCGGCCGCCTCCAGCGCCGCCGGAGTGATGCGGACCAGCCGCGGGCGGCCCTCGGCGAGGGCGGCGAGCGCCTCCCGGACCACGATCGGCTCCGAGCAGGCCCCGCCGACCCAGCCGCTGAGCCGCCCGTCGGCGGTCACCACCGCCTTGTCGCCGACCCGCGCCGACACCGGCGGGTCGACCCGGACGACCGTGGCCACCACGTGTGGCCTTGACCCAGGCTCCCGCCCGCCTGTCCCCGTCACGTCAGGACGCGGCCTCCCTCTCCTGGTCCTGGATCGCCGCCCAGACTTTGTCGCTGGTCAGCGGCATGTCGATGTTGGTGATGCCGAGCGGCTCCAGCGCGTCGAGCACCGCGTTGACATAGGCGGCGGGGGAGCCGACCGTGGCGGACTCGCCGACGCCCTTGGCACCGATCGGGTGGTGCGGCGAGGGCGTGACGGTCTCATAGGTCTCGAACCGCGGCGTCTCCCAGCTGGTGGGCAGCAGGTAGTCGGTGAAGTTCTGGCCGATGCAGTTGCCCTGCTCGTCGAAGGTGATCAGCTCCATCGCGGCGATGCCGTAGCCCTCGGTGAGGCCGCCGTGGATCTGGCCCTCCACGATCATCGGGTTGATGCGCACGCCACAGTCGTCGACCGCGACCATCTTGCGGACCTTCCACTGGCCGGTGCCCCGGTCGACGTCCACGACCACGCAGTAGGTGCCGAACGGGTAGGTCATGTTCGGCGGGTCGTAGTAGGTGACCCCCTCAAGGCCCGCCTCCATGCCTTCGGGCAGGTTGGTGTAGGCGGCGAAGGCGACGTCCTGGATGGTCTTGGCACGATCCGGCGCGCCACGGACCGAGAAGCGGCCCTCGGCGTACTCGACGTCCTCCTCGGCGACCTCCAGCAGGTGCGCGGCGATCTTGGTGGCCTTGTCGCGGAGCTTGCGGGCGACCATGGCGGTGGCCGCGCCGCCGACGGGGGTGGAGCGGGAGGCGTAGGTGCCAAGCCCATAGGGGGTGTTGTCAGTGTCACCCTCGACCACGGCGATGTCCTCGGGCTGGATGCCGAGCTCCCCGGCGACGATCTGCGCGAAGGTGGTCTCGTGGCCCTGGCCCTGGCTCTTGACGCCGAGCTTGAGGATCGCCTTGCCGGTGGGGTGCACGCGCAGCTCCGCCGAGTCGAACATGCGCAGCCCGGCGATGTCGTACTCGGCGCCGTGGCCGGCGCCGACCACCTCAGTGAAGCTGGCGATGCCGATCCCCATCAGCTCGCCACGGGCGCGGCGCTCGGCCTGCTCGCGGCGCAGCTCCTGGTAGCCGAGCTTCTCCAGCGCCAGGTCCAGCGCGCGGCCGTAGTCGCCGGAGTCGTAGACCCAGCCGACCGGGGAGTGGTAGGGGAACTGCTCTGGCTTGATGAAGTTGTTGCGCCGGAAGTCGGCCGGGTCGACGCCCAGCTCGGTGGCGGCCTTCTGCACCAGCCGCTCGATCAGGAAACTCGCCTCGGTGACCCGGAACGAGCAGCGATAGGCGATCCCGCCGGGGGCCTTGTTGGTGTAGACGCCGTCCACCTCGCACCAGGCGGCCGGCACGTCGTAGGAGCCGGTGAAGATGTGGAACAGCCCGGCGGGGAATTTGCTCGGTTGCGCGGCGGCGTTGAAGGCGCCATGGTCGGCGATCACCCTGGAGCGCAGCCCGAGGATCCTGCCGTCCGCGTCGAGCGCCATCTCGCCGTTCATGTGGTAGTCGCGGGCGAAGCCGGTGGAGATCAGGTTGCCGGTGCGATCCTCGACCCACTTCACCGGCCGGCCGAGCAGCAGCGACGCGACCGTGGCGACCACGTAACCCGGGTAGATCGGCACCTTGTTGCCGAAGCCGCCGCCAAGGTCCGGCGAGATGATGCGGATGTTCTGCTCCGGCAGGCCGGCGACCAGCGCGAACAGGGTGCGGTGCGCGTGCGGCGCCTGCGAGGTCATCCAGATGGTCGCCTTGCCGGTGGCGGGGTTGACGTCGGCGACGCAGCCGCAGGTCTCCAGCGGCGAGGGGTGGCAGCGGGGATAGAAGGTGTCCACGCTGACCACCCGGTCGGCCTGCGCGAAGGCGCGGTCGGTCGCCTGCTTGTCGCCGCGTTCCCAGTGGAAGATGTGGTTGGAGGTCTGCTCCGGCTTGTCCTCGCGCAGCAGCGGCGCGTCGGGGTCCAGCGCCCGCTGGGGGTCGACGACCGGCGGCAGCGGGTCGTAGTCGACGTCGATCAGCTCCAGCGCGTCGGCGGCGACGTAGGGGTCCTCCGCCACCACGGCGGCGACCTCCTGGCCCTGGAACAGGACCTTGTCGAGCGCCAGCACCGCCTGGGTGTCGGCCGACAGCGTCGGCATCCAGGCCAGGCCGTGGGCGTCCAGGTCGCGGCCGGTGATCACGGCGACCACCCCGGGGGTGGCCAGTGCGCCGGAGGGGTCGAGGTTGGTGATGCGGGCATGCGCCAGCGGCGAGCGCAGCAGCGCCATGTGCAGCATGCCGGGGAGCTTCACGTCGTCGACGTAGGTGCCTTTGCCGCGGATGAAGCGGTCGTCCTCCTTGCGCCTGACCGAGTGGCCGAGGCCGCGGATCGGGGCCGGGGTGGGGGTCTCGGTCTCGCTCACGCCGGCACCTCCTGCGGCTGGGACTCGGCCGCGGCTTTGGCCGCGGCCTGGACCGCGCGGACGATGTTCATGTACCCGGTGCAGCGGCAGATGTTGCCGCTGAGCGCCCAGCGGATCTCCTCGTCGCTGGGGTCGGGGTTGGTGGCGAGCAGTGCCTTGGCGGCCAGCATCATCCCCGGGGTGCAAAAGCCGCACTGCAGGCCGTGCTCCTGCTTGAAGGCGGCCTGGATGGGGGAGAGCTGCCCGCCGTCCAGCAGCCCCTCGACCGTCTCGATACTGCGGCCGTCGGCCTGCACCGCCAGGTAGGTGCAGGACTTCACCGGCACCCCGTCGACCAGCACCGTGCAGGCACCGCAGTGGCTGGTGTCGCAGCCGATGTGGGTGCCGGTCAGCGACAGCGTCTCGCGCAGGAAGTGGACTAGCAGCAGACGCGGCTCGACCTCGGCACTGTGCTCGCTGTCGTTCACCGTGACGGTGACCTTCATGCCTCATGCACCTCCGCACCTTGGGCCATCGCCGCCGCCGCGCGCAGCCCGCGCTCGGTGAACACGCGGACGACGTTGCGCTTGTAGGCGGCAGGGCCGCGCTGGTCGTCGCTTGGCTGCGCGGCCCGCGCGGCCAGCTCCGCTGCCTCCCGGAACAGTTCGTCGCTCGGTTCGGCGTCAGTCAGGACCGCCTCGGCCTCGGTGGCGGCCAGGTTGGTCGGCCCGACCGCCGTCAGCCCGATCCCCGCCGTCCCGATGTGGCCATTGGAGAAAGCCAGGTGCACCGCGACGGCGGCGGTGGCGAAGTCGCCGACCTTGCGCTCCAGCTTGAGGTAGGCGCCGCCGCTGCGCCGCGTTGCCGGCGCCGGGACCTGCGCCTCGACCAGCAGCTCGTCGGGGCGCAGCGCGGTCTCGAACGGCCCGGCGAAGAAGTCCCGCGCGGCGATGCTGCGCTCGCCGTCACGGGAGCTGGCCACAAGTTGCGCGCCGAGCGCGATCATCACCGCGCCCCAGTCGCCCGACGGGTCGGCGTGTGCCAGCGACCCGCAGATCGTGCCGAGGTTGCGCACCAGCGGGTCGGAGACCTGCGGCGCGGCCGCCGCCATGGTGGGGTAGCGCTCCCGCAGCAGCGCGGCCTGCTCGGCGCTGCGGTGGCGCACCAGCGCTCCGACCCGCAGCCATCCGTCCTGCTCGCCGAGCGTGTCCAGGCCTGGGACCCGGTTCACGTCGACCAGCAGCGCGGGCGCGGCGAAGCGGAGCTTCAGCAGCGGGATCAGGCTCTGGCCTCCGGCCAGCACCTTGGCCTCGTCACCCAGTTCGGCGAGGCGGTCGAGCGCCTCGCCGAGATCGCGAGGCGCGACGTAGTCGAAGCGGGGAGGGTGCATGCGGCCTCCTCCTGACGGGGCGGCGGATCTGGACAGAATCGGGTGGATCAGGAAGGAATGCGCCTAGCGCCCACGATGCTCCGTCGGGCGACGAGGCGTGTCAATGCGTCAATGTCCGATTGCCTTGCCTGCTTGCGTTAACCTGCTTGGTCTGGCGGTGGTTCCCAGGAGCAGGAGGTGGCTTTGGCGACGGTCGTGTTCTTCCCGGAGGGTGCGTTCGGCCCGACCAACAACTGTGTCGGCATCGGCGACGTGCTGCGGCGGCGCGGGCACCGGGTCGTGTTCATCGTGGAGGAGTCGTTTGCGGGCACCCTGGAGGCCAAGGGCTTCGAGGAGCGGCTGATGCGACTCGGCCCGCCGCCCGAGCGTGCAAGCGAGCGAAGCGATGCCGTCCACGGGAGGGCGGCGGAGCCGCCCGAGGTCGAGGAGGCGCCCGGGCAGTTCTGGAAGGACTACATCCGCGACACCGCCCCGACCTTCCGCCGGCCGACCATCGAGCAACTGGAGGGGTTCATCGCCCCGACCTTCCAGGCGCTGGCCGACGGCGCCCGCTACGTGGACGAGCGTCTGCGGGAGATCATCGCCGAGGTCGACCCGGACGTGCTTGTCGAGGACAACGTGGTCTCCTTCCCGGCACTGCCCGCCAGCGGCCGCCCTTGGGTCCGCATCACCTCCTGCAACCCGCTGGAGTTGAAGGACTC
>WNGQ01000289.1_pt1 | contig 52741 bp, 51 predicted proteins | sample 5407661 | NCBI WGS metagenome assembly WNGQ01 (sample SAMN13153382, study PRJNA577476) | soil metagenome | isolation source: 60 cm soil or saprolite under Garry oak tree replicate 2 | place: USA:California | collected 2016-06-15 | reverse complement strand
CCTTCCACCCACTCCCGAAGCGCACGGGTCAATTGTGTCCGCGAGAATCTACTGCCCCGTGCCATGCCCTAGATCAGGCTAGACTACGGCCGCGCGGACCCCAGCAACCAACATTAAGAGACCCTAGGAGTAGCGCTGAGGCGCTGTTTTCCGGTCATCGTAAGGCGGCAAACTGTTTTGTTCGGCTGACCCCATTTTCGATTGTGTCTCTCTCGATCTCGTCGTAGAGCTTGTCTGCTTCCGCCAGAAATGTTTCGAACTCTTTGACCAATTCTTCACTGACTGATCTCTTGCCGATCTCTACCAGTTCCTTCACAAACCCCTCCGACCCCGGTTCCTCGATTCCCTCACCCGTCTCCTTCCAGTATCGGCGCTCTGTCTCAAGGCAGGTCTTTAGCCTCGACAATCGTGACTTGAAGAGCGCTTCTTCCACCGCGCGTCCCCTACCTCCCCCTCTAACAACGTTAGCGTGAAGGTCCGCTATGCTCCCGCTGTCGACTGCTAGCCGGACCAGTGATTCGACCGCTTCACCCGGGCGGAGCTTCTCCAAGGCGCAGAGCTGTTGAAACTGTTTGAAGAGGACCCGGTCTATTCTAAGACCCGTCTGCTGCTTAGACATCTCGACCAAGCAAGATGCCGAGACCATTGACTAAAGCAAGAGAGCAGACCAACAACCATGTTTAGCCCGACCCTTGCCGCACGTCCAGCACCACGCGGAGGAATAGCGGGTAGAGGAATCGAGGCTCTTCTCCAAGAACGGCATGAAATAGAGGTGGGACTCTGATGAGTTCTAAAGAAGAGATTGGACCGAAACTTTCAGCCTTTCTTTTCCGTCAGCACTGGAAGTTCGTTGTGTAAGTGTCATACGTGACAGTTGGAAATTCAGGAACGTTCTCGTTCTGAAATATCTACTACCTACATGTAGCGGTCCTTAAGAGCGTGAAGGTCGATAGTTCATCTGTGAGAATGGAACTACAGCGTGTCAGATTATCAAGGAGGGGAAAGACCATCATGACGGCTACTTTTCTGGTCGTGGGACTAATTGTTGTCGGAATAGCTGCTGATTCAATCTTCAATCCTACCCGAACTGCCCCATCCCCTCCAGCGCCTGCTCAACGCACATGGCACATGGCTGTTGACTACGGGGGACCATCTGGACCTATCAAAGGCGCGAATGCAAGCTTGCAACTAAGAGGCATTCAAAACTATCTTAACTGGTCATACTCGACATCTTCTCCAGATAACGCATTATTCGCGGTTAGCATCTATTACCCGACCGGCTTCGAGAGAGAGGTTACATGCGTCGCTGGAGTTAGCACGGGTACCACCGACCCCACTTGTCAAGTATCGCATTGTTATCTCTACGATTGCAAGACAAACTACTGGGGGAACATCGCGCTAAATCTCGCGAAGGGTAATTATACAGTCCAAACGATTGCGGTCATTGGTTCATGGCATGTCAGTGTGTCAGACTATTATTAGACTCGAAGATTAATTTCTTTAGAGGAAGAATAGTTCAGTCGGGGTTAGAAGGGACTGTCTACAATTGATTGGTAAGCCAGCTTCGTGAGGCCTGCGCGGATCTCCTCGTACAACTGATCTCTCTTTCCGTCCGAGTAGCTGTTGTAGTATAGTTCTAGGACCCTGTATCCTCTCTTTCGTAAGAGCGATCGTAGTTCGTCGTCCTTCGCCATCTGCGCTGTTCCAAGATGGATGCTCTTCACGATACAGACTGCGGAAACGGGAATCGCCGAGCCCGAGAATTTGATGTGGTGCGGCCGCCGGGATTTGAATTCCCGGACCATCAATGGATGGTCTCCCGGGTCGTTGGCTTGGAAGGCCACTGGACGCTCCCGGCAATGTCCTAGACCAGGCTAGACTACGGCCGCACAGACCCTCGCGACGATAAGTGGGTTCATCTATCTTACGATTCTCAGCGTAACGACGGCGTAGACTCACATAGGGTAAATGTTTAGACACGGAGCGAGACGCCGCGAAACCCTCACCCTTGTCATCACACCCTCATGCGAGCCGTCGGACACGCTGCCTGTCTGAGCTTCTTGGCACCTACCTACTGGTCCTAGTTGGACCAGGGACCGTCGCAGCCGTATCGCTCGCCGGCATAACTTCTTTCGAGGTATTCCTGATCGTCGGATTCGCATTTGGAGGAATAGTCGCGCTGCTCGTCCTGCTACTTGGCAGAATCTCCGGCGCTCATATCGACCCGGCAATATCCCTCGCTCACTTCGTTGCTGGAAAAACGGGCCCAGACATGCTTGTTCCGTATGTTTCGTTTCAGACCCTAGGCGCTCTTCTTGGAGGGTTTACACTGAAACTGATCTTCAGCCCGTATGGGACACCGGCCGATCTGGGCACCACTAAATTGGCTAGCGGAGTGAGCGTCCCTGCTGGAATACTCCTAGAGACAGGCGGAACCTTTCTCCTAGCAATGTCAGGATTCGTTGCAGGATCACGAATTCACAAAAAGCCCGGAGAAGCATCGCTGATAGGAGCGACACTATTCCTCATCATTCTAGTCCTGGGTCCATTGACAAACGCCTCGCTCAATCCGGCTAGAAGTCTCGGACCAGCCGTAGCCTCAGGATATCTGACAAATCTCTACGTATACTTGATAGGGCCACTAGCTGGAGGTTTAATTGCAGGACTCGTCTTCAGATTCTTGGCGAGATCCAAACATGGCGAAGGGTCCCATCCTGTTCGTATGTGTTGAGAATGCAGGACGGAGCCAGATGGCCGAAGCTTTCGCTAGAGAACATGGACTGAATGCACAAAGCGCAGGCACCATACCGTCCACAAAGATCAATCCCACGGTGGTTGAGGTAATGCGAGAAAGTGGGATAGACATCGCCTCCAACCATCCCAAGCCTCTGACCACGGATTTGATCCGGAACGCGGCGCTAGTCGTAACGATGGGTTGCTCGATCGAGGAGGCGTGTCCGAAACCGATGATTGCTCAGATGCAGAAGAAGCTGATCGAGTGGCATCTCGAGGATTCCAAAGGCAAGCCTTTGGAGGATGTGAGAAGGATAAGAGACGAGATCGAACATAAGATCGTGGAACTATCCGCAAATCTCCCCGCTTAGCAAGATCGGGACCGTTAGAAGTGTAGCTTACGTTCGAGCCTCGGAGTGGCAGTGTGGTTGACCAAGGGACCATTGACGAGATAGTTGTTGCTGATTATCGCAATGTCACCTCGATCGGTCTTCACCCAGGTTGCGCGCAGCCCAATCTTCACTATCACCCCCTTGATCCCACTGTACTCGACGGAGTCGTTGAGGCGAAGAACGCCGTCCGAGAGCAATAGGACTCCTGAGATTATGTTAGAGAGCGTGTTCTGCAGTGCGAGCGATAGCGCCAGTCCAATGATTCCCGAAATTGTAATGAACGAGAATTCAGATGCGACCCCAGTGACGCTGAGGATGCCAGCCCCTGCCAACGTGATCCACAGAACAGTAAACCCTTCCCGTATGCTTCGAGCGAGTCCGGCGTGACCGCCGGCTCTCCTCACGATTCTACTGATTCCCCTTATCACGATCTCAGTGAGAAGCGCGGACCCTCCAGCGATTATCGCCACTTGAACGATGAGAGTGATTAGATCAGTCATTGATTCTTGGATCGAGGCTGACAGGATTCAGTATCAAAGACTTCCTATTCAAAACCGAGAATCCGATAAACCCTAATTAGAACCTGCGGTATCGACGTCCGGATCTTGTCTTCGGAGAAACGTCTGCGCTTCAGAATTCGCAAAGGGGACTTTGAGGTTGAGCTCGAAGGCGACCACGATTATGTCAGAGAGAGATTCGAGGATCTCGAGAAATCGCTCGGATCCACAGGCACAATTGCGATCGCGCCTCAAGCATCCTCGGCCTTACCGCAACCTTTGGAGCAGCCGATCGGGATTGCTGGAATCGTAGAGTTTACTGCTGAGGGAAAACCCCATCTCACCGTCCCAGTTGACACTCTATCTGCCAAGGAAGCAATTTCACTCGTCATGTTCTCGATGCACCCTAAGCCGTTGGGTGACGATGATCTGAGTTCACTCCTGAGCTCGTCGTGGAAGACAACAGGGGAGAGCATCGTTCGAGCAAGGATAAGCGAGCTTCGCAGAGAAGGCAAGGTGATAACCGAGCGTGGAAACTATGTCTTGTCTGGCGCCGGGGTCCAATGGATCCAGAACGATATTCTGCCGCGCCTGCAGAAGATCACCTAGTTCTTAGAGAGCCAGGTTCGTCGCGCTATTCCCTTCTCAGTTAGCCTGTAATGGAAGCGTCCCATCTTCTTGCTTCGAGCAAGTAGACCCTGGCGAGTATAGCGCATTAACGCCATTTTCATAGACTTGTCCGACAGGTCAATCTCCAATGCTAAGAGGAGAGTGCGAATCTCGTCGCTCGCTAGCTCCTGGGACCCTTTGAAAAGGGATAGAACTTGAATCTTGAGTTGATTGTAGTTCATTCTCGATGCTCGGCTTCGCAACGTGGGGAGATAGATGAAGATTCGGTATGGGAGTTCACGATTTCATCTCTGCTTGAACATCGTCCGGCTTAGAGTAACATCTTGTTGCCAAGCCCGCGTAGCAACTTGAGCCGAAACACTTTCACTTTCACTCCCAACTCAAAAAGTAACATCTTGTTGTTGTATGTCGGGACCGAAAAATGTTATATCTCAACTCAGCCGAGCCATCGGGCAAGACGAAAAAATGTCAGGACTCGAAATCGTCGAGAGAAAACCGAGTTCAGCCGAAATACCCTCAGCTATTGAGGTCACCGTCAGACACTCTGGCATCGAGAACCGGATCATTGGCAGTCCCGAATCGGTTCTCCGAGAACTCGTCTCGTACTTCTCTAAGACCTATCCATCGTTAGAACTGGTCTCCAAACTCATCCTCTCGGTCGACAGCGCAGAATTCCTCCAAAGCTGCACGGGAATACTCGCAACCTCGCCGGAAGGACTGGTCATCCTGAAGGACCTTGGAGCGCTCAAGGACAAAGAACTCTTGATGCTCCACCTTGCAGGGGCCCGCCTACAATACCAGCTCGGGAAGAGAGAGGCGGACACTCTGTCCCTTGACGAGATCACGAAGACCACGGGACGTTCTACCGGGACAGTAGCTGGAAGATTGAGCGAACTCTGCAACGAGCAGCTCATCGAGCGGGTAGGCAAGGGCTCGTACAGATTGACGACCATGGGTACCAGAGTTGTCATGAAGGACCTGACGCCCAAGGTTTCACTGCTTCCCGACAAGTGAGAACAATGTCAGAACAGCCAAAGATCAAAGTCTCAATCGAATGGGGAGATATCAAACACGTCGCCGAAGGCGACCTGGAGACTGTTGTGCGCGAGGTTATGCAGTTCGCGGCCAAGGTCCTACCAAACTACTCCCTAGCCTCCAAGCTCACATTCTCACCAGACTATTCCTCAATGGTCGACGACCTCTCAAGCGCAGTCCAGCTAACCCCCGAGGGAGAAGCGGTCTTGCTGAAACCGGAGATGTCGGCGGAGAACTCGATCGCCATGGTCCTCCTAGCCGCAAGGGTTGCAAATGCAGTCGGAACAAGGGCCACGGTTGACATGCACCCTGAAGGAATCAGCAGAGCCATAGGAAAGGCTGTCAAGACAGTGCGAAACACGCTTGCAATGATGACCAAGACGGGCGTGATCGACAGGACACCAGAAGGCAACTACAAGCTAAGCATTCAGGGCATCCGGAAGGCTCACGAGATAGCGAAGGGCCTTACTGCGAGAGCAGCGAGTTCGCCCACCCCAAGGCCGGTGACTGCATCAGGATGATACGCAAGAGGGTGCGGGGTCAGACGGGAAAGGGGGGTTTCCCGTCTGAGAATGGGGGAATATGACCATGCTCCACCGCACCCAAGAGGTTACAGAGCCTCTACTCCAAACTAAAAGCGTACCGGAAGCTCTAGGACTTCCCAGCATCCCAGAGTCACTCGTAGAACTCTCCAACCGCTCAATGAATGCTCTACAAGGCGCAAAGTTCAACCCCAGACCAGTCTCGCTAGTAGAAATCGGCGTCGACGATGCCGACTCGGAAGAGAGACTCGACATCGGCGCATCACTCTCACCTCAACTAAAGCGTCGCACTCTCAACCCTGTCAGAGAACCAGTGCCTATCGTCGCCTGTGACGCGTCCAGCGTCAAGATAGGCGAAACAGAGACCGGGATGATATTCGCCATACGCGCCGTCGCCGTCTGGAGACAAACTAGCAGAATACTCTACAACCGGTGGGGTCCACTACTTTTCCACGTCCCGAACTCCGAGGATACCCGACAGTTCCGAGACGACGAGGCCCGAGCATTCGGCGGCCTCACACTCAAGACACTGAAGGTCTTGACACGGCTACGCAACCACGTCGAACGCTGGGTCCAAGAGGTACTATCAGAATCACTCAAAGACGGAATACTGCTAATCGACGGATCTCTAACAGCAGGGACACCCGACAATCCTGCCGCTCGCGTCAACAACATCCTCGCCACAGCTCGAAGCAACAACTCGATAGTCGTCGGAATCTCCAAATCCACCCAGCTTACCGTCGGAGGGAAGAACATTCTCGGATTCTCAAACGACGAAGGCGTCCCACACCTAGTAGACATCACTCCACTCGTCGAGGAGGAATACCCTCCATACCCCGTAAGATTTCTCGGCCGAGTCTACGTAGCGAAACTCTCCAACTACGGCTTCCTCTTCCGGACAGATATCGACAGAGAATCGACTCAGGAAGAAACAGAACTAGCACTAGGACGACTAGCGGGAACAGACGTCATCTTTCATGGCTATCCCGAGACTTTGAGAATCGCCCACATATTCAGCACCTTCACAGCCAACGAGATCCTCGCAATCCAACGATTCGTCGCCTCAAACCACCACATCACCCTCCAATCCCGCCCCAGCCTCCGCCGATCACTCTTCGGACCCTTCGGAACAAGCCGATACGTGGCCTAGCAATGCGCATCTACCGAAAAGAAGGCGACCAGATCCAGCTAATCGCATTCCCCGACGAACACGTCCAACGCGGAGACTACCTCCTCATCGAAGACCAAGCACTGGGCAAAGGACTACTGGTCCAAGTGATCGACCTACAATATGCAAATGTTCCCGGAATCCTAGAGGATATTCTGCGAGACGTGATGACGGACGGCGAGCTGGCCGGAGAAGACATGGACCCACTCAACATTTCCAGCGAGGTCGACGCCCTCAAAGACACACGCCTCGCAGTCTGCAAAATCCGAGGAACAATAGCCGGAGAGAAAGACCTCTCCCCCACTACATCCTGGCTACCGTCCCGGACCTCGTCTAAGATACGACCCTATCCGATAAATCGGCTAATAATGAACGGAGGAAAACTGCCACTCAAAATCGGATACAACGAAGGGGACCCGGTTCAGATCGACGCGAGCGGACTCGACGGCGGCCTCAACATCATCACTGGCCGAAAAGGCACCGGCAAATCTCACCTGGCAAAACTTCTCCTCCTGTCAATGGCGGGGCTCGGAGCACCCTGCGTAGTACTGGATGTGAATGGAGAGTACGTTAACATTCACAAATCGAGAGACGGACGACTCTCATCGTCAAGGCTCACAGTGCTGGCTCCCCGAAGCGGCATCAACTTCGCTCTAGCAAAGCTAGGACTGCGAACAATGTCAGGGGTCCTCAGCAATGCTCTCGACCTGCCAGCGACCTCATCGAAGGTTTTCAGTACAATCTGGCGGGACCTAGAAGCGAAAGGAGACCTCACACTACCGAACCTCATGCAGACGGTCCAGTCCTGGAGTTGCCACGAAAGCGTGAGAGAGGCACTCATCTCAAGACTCCAAGTCCTTGCCGAGTCAGGACTGTTCTACGACGAGACGAATCCTCTGACAGAGGAGAAGATCCTACATGCTATTGAAGGCGGAGGGATTCTTGTTGTGAATCTGAAGAACCAGAGCCACATTGTCCGACGGATACTTGTCGAGATTTTCTTGGGCGAGCTGACTAAGATTCTCTCGTCGAACTGGCTCCGGGCGGCGTTCCTCTTCGCTGAGGAAGCCCATCTGTATCTGCGAGAGACGTACTGGGACGACATCATAACGCGCATGCGCCACATTGGACTCTTCACGACATTCATTACTAACCAGCCGGACACGGTTCAAGAGACAATCTACCGGCAAGCAGACAACGTCTTCATCTTCAATTTCACAAATGAACACGACATAGAAACAATAGGCAAAGTCGCAAAGTCCGACAGCGAGACCATTAGATCTCTTATTCGGGGGACTCCAGCTCGAAGGTGCCTTCTTCTAGGAAATGTTGTGCACGACCTGCCATTAATGGTGGACATAGAACAGCTGGATGTCAAAACCATGGGAGAAACACGACTATTCTTCTCCTAGCGAGACGAAAGTGCGCCGTCCTCCCGCTCAGAATCCAGCCGACGGCTCTAACCTATGACGGTGCGGAGGACAACGGTTTCCGAAGGATTGATCTTGTGAGCGACGATGTTTGAGAATATGGTCAGAAGAAGAAAAGCTGGCTGCAACGAAATATAGGAAGATTCTCTGAGCATAGAGCACGCTCCACCAGTCCCAGTCGTTGTGCAATACACTCCGTTGCTTCTGGGAGTCAATACAATTCCTAGGATGAAGACTGTCAGAAATAAGATCGAAATTGCCGCTATTATTGATGTGGAAACTGCCCACTCCTTAGGTCTCTTGTTTGTTAGACTCCATGCTAGGAACGTAGAAAAGAAAATCGCAGAGTTGATCATAGATGGGCTGAAGTTAAGAATCGCGCTTGCTTCGAATGGATTTGACCACACCCGTAGTCCCAGAGGGCCCCCGACGAATGGAACGCCGTACGCCAACCCGAAAAGGGAGAATAGAGCTACGTGGCGAAGGCCAAAGTCGAAGGCCATTTTCGAATAATACCTTGCCGCCACCGCCAGAACGAGTAATGCGCTTGAGAAGAATCCTAGTCCAATTCTAAGATCGATCCCCCCGAATAGGCTGTAATACATGGCCATGAGTGAAAGTGAGAGAGCAATCCATGATATCCTTGCCAGAAGCTGCCTGTTTCCGTTGGCTTGCTCACTCTGTTTGAAGCCCTGAAGGAGCGCGAACGCGTTACGGCCGAGGTCGTCGAGCGAATAATATTGTTCATTGTCCCCTCGGTCCAAAAGAGGCGACAAGAGCCTTAGATGATAGTTGAGTTTCCCTGTGCTGATGCCGAGTTCGCGAAGAATGTCCGTATAGGTGACCCGGCCTCTGGTGCCGATGAACTGAATTATCTGGCGTCTCGTGTCGTCCTTGAGAAGTTTGTGGACGTTCCAGTAGCTCATAGGTAGCCATATACAAGATCAGGGGTGTCTGAAATTTAAGTGAGTATGAAAAGGAAACTTGTCAGATCCTTTTCAAGGATAGGAATCCGCCAAGCTCCAAGCTCCCGGCACTCAACTAATCTCACTTAGTTTGGAATGCTACTGTCCGGTCGAAACGTTCCAAGCGACGCTAGTCGAATAAATCGGCCTCATCTGAAAGGAGCCGAGTGCCTTAGCTAGCGATCTCAAATGTCCGTATCCGACAACTGCGACGACCTGCCCAGTCGTGAAATATATGATATCTCGAAGCCTCGCCACCATATGCTCCTCTCGAATGTCCAAGAGGAGCTTGCTCAGCTCTGGATAGCGGATTCTAAACAATCTCAACTGTTCCTCTAAATCCTCTGTCAGCTTCGACATGTTGAAGCCTCCAAACGGCAGCAACGCCAGGCTGATCAGCGAATCAACCCCCAGCCGCACCTTCTCTTTCAAGGGCAGCTTGCGCAAGGAGCCGACAGTATTCCCGATCGGAAGATCGATAAATTGGACCCTGGCCCCAACGGCTCTGGCAGCCTCGACCGCTCGCAACATCTCTGAGCCTGGAGGCGAACCGGTCATATCTCCCGCAAACCGTTCCAGCAACATCATTGCAAGGAAGGACCCTCCGCCGCGGCCTGTTGCTTTTCCAGGATTCTCCAGTGCGGCGAGTCTTCCCTCGTCTAGCTCCAGCGCAACAACTTCTGGCCGTATCCGTAGAATTGTCTCTCGAGCGAAACTTGCGCTTTTGGGATCGATGTGTATCGTGCCTACGAGGTTGAGCCGATCGCCGACCTTTTCTATTGCTGACGAGCCTGGACCCTCGTTTTCTTCTTCAATGCCTATATGGCGGTCAATCTACCTTTCCTCTCAATACCGGTCATCCAGGCGCAACGGGGTCCAATCTGTGAGCAAGATTGACGAGCTCGACGATCAGCGACAGAAGCTACGAATTGACCTGAGAAAGAGCCTAGACAAGCTAAACGAGACCCGAGCAAAGCTCGCGAAGGTCCGCGAAGAACTACAACAGCTACGCAAAACCCGTGACGGATTAAACGATACTGTCAGGGCGCTGAAGCAGACTCGAGACCGGCTACGAGACTCGTCAAAAGAGAAGCTCGCAACACTCCGAGAACTCCTCAAGAAAATGAGCGACAGGCCACACGCATCTCTCGATGAGAAAGAACTAGCATCGCTAGAGTGGCAGGTCCAAACATCCACCCTAGACAAGGACGCAGAGAAGAAGATGATGACGAAGATCCGAGGATTGGAGATCAAGGTTTCAGGCTATCACAAGGTCCTCAAGCTTCGAGACGAGATCACTAAACAACGCGAAGAGGCCGACCAAGTCCATGGGAGGATTCAGGAACTAGCGGCCGAGAGCCAGAAGCACCATGAGGATATCGTTCAGTTGTCCGAGGCTTTCCAAGCGCTTCGGACGAAACGAGACGAGCGACAGAAGAATGTTGAAGACCTGCGCGCGAAGGCGGCTGAGATCAACGCTCATTTTGTTGAGCTGCGGAATGAGCTGACGGATGATGAGAAGAGGATACAGCGGCAGAAGGAAGAAGCGCTAAAGGTGGCTCGGAAGGGGGAGGCTCAGAGGAAGCTGAGCAAAGGCGAGAAGCTAACGCTGCAAGAACTGGGAGCACTCTACGAGGAAGAAGAGGAGTGAAACGTCCAGTCGCGATCATAGGAGGCTCCGGCATCAGATCCATCCTCAAAGGCGAACAGAAACTTCTCGGAACACCCTACGGACCAACACCAAATCTAACAATAGGCGAGATAGAAGGAAGACCCGCAATCTTTCTCCCACGGCACGGCGAGGCACACTCGAACCCGCCACACCGCGTCAACTATCGAGCCAACATATGGGGCCTCAAAAGTCTACGAGTAGAACGAATCATCGCAACAAACGCCGTCGGCGCAATCGATCAGGGTTTGACGCCTGGCGAGATAGTACTTCCCACTGATCTTGTCGACATGACGAAGTCACGAGCTGGAACATTCTACGAAGGACCTCCTGTCACTCATATTGATGTCTCGCAGCCCTATTGTCCCACAGAAAGAGAGGTCATCGCCAAATCAGCAACCGCGGCAGGCAGAAGCCAGCCTAAGGACGTGGTCATGGCATGTACCGAAGGTCCACGTTATGAGACGCCTGCGGAGATCAAGATGCTCCGGACGATCGGCTGCCACATCGTTGGAATGACCGGAGCCCCCGAAGCATTTCTCGCGCGCGAACTGGAGATGTGTTATGCGTCGGTAAGCTTCGTCTCGAACATGGCCGCGGGCTTGCAGAGAACATTATCAGCAAGAGAAGTCGAAGATAAAGGGAGAGAGACCAGCCAGGTGCTCAACAAAATACTCGTTGGGGCAGTCAGCAAGATGCCCGAATCGAGGAAAGACTGTCCCTGCGGCACCGCGCTGTCCCAAGCTCAATTGAAGAAAGAAGTCGTGGAGGTCGCGCAATGATCAACAGTCTCTTGCGCATCACCGGCGTCTATAGGGCCTACGAGAAATATCTCAACGAGCAGATCAAATGCCAACCCTTTCCCGAGCACATTGGAATAATCCTGGATGGGAACAGGCGCTGGGCCGCGGAAAAATCCCACGTCTTAATGGATGGACACCTCGCGGGCGCCAGGGTTGGGGAGCAAGTGCTCGACTGGTGCCTAGAATACGGAATCAAAACCCTCACGCTTTACACGTTCTCAACCGAGAACTTCGCCAGACCAAGCGAAGAAGTAAGCACCATACTCAAGATCGTCGAGGAAGAAACCAAAAAGCTGGGAAAAGACAGCCGGCTGCACTCGCAGAAGGTCCGGGTCAAGGCGATAGGCAGAACCGACCTTTTACCAGAGAGCCTCCAAGACGTTTTCAAGAGACTGGAGGACGAGACCAGCCACTACGATGGACACTTTCTGAACCTAGCAATCGCATATACCGGCAGGGCGGAGATCGTTGATGCGACGAAGAAGATCGTGGAAGATGTCCATCAGGGTAATCTTTCGGCTCAGCAGATCGACGAAGATACGTTCGACAAGTATCTCTACACAGCCCACCTCCCGAATCCAAACCCTGACCTCGTCATACGAACCTCCGGCGAGGAACGGCTGAGCGGATTTCTATTGTGGCAGTCAGCCTACAGCGAGCTAGTCTTCGTCGACGTTTACTGGCCCGAGTTTCGAAAGATCGATTTTCTCAGAGCGATACGGCTATACCAGATGCGACACCGCAGATTCGGCCGATAGCTCAAAGAATAGGCCAATGCTTCAAGAGATGACGGTCGGACTTATCTAACTAGACGCTAGACGATTCCGGGCCCTGGGCCTTGGTCCATATCAAGAGAATCGACATCCGAGGCTTCAAGACCTTCAACAAGAAGGTCTCGATCCCACTGGACCCGGGCTTCACAGTAATCACCGGACCCAACGGCGCTGGAAAATCAAACATTCTCGACGCGCTCAAATTCTCTCTCGGAGAGCTGAGCGCTCGAGAGCTGAGAGGCGGGAGCCTATCCGCACTAATCCACAAGTCAGGAACCGAAACCGCAAGATCAGCCCACGTAGCCGTCCAGTTCGACAACAGTGACAGAAAGATCCCCGTCGACTCTGACCTCGTAACCGTATCCCGAGAATTCTCCACAGGAGGCGAGGGTATCTACCGGATGAACGGCCGACGCCTCTCGCGCAAGCAGGCGCAAGACATTCTCAGCTCCGCTGATATCCAGGTTACTGGGTTCAACTTGATTGCTCAGCATTCGATCACGCGTCTAGCCGAGATCAGCACCGAGGAGAGGAGGCGAATACTTGAGGATCTCATCGGGTTGGGCGTGTTTGAGACCAAGAAGGCTGAGGCTAAGGTCCAGCTCCAAGAAGCGGACGTCAACCTGAAAGTGGCAGCCTCTAAAGTCGAGGATGTCCGAACCAATATTGAACGGCTCGAGAGAGAGAGGAACGATCTCCTACGGTCGAAGCTGATAGAGAAGGAGATCGATAACCAACAAGCCCTGATCCTATCCTCACAGATACTCTCGTTCCAGACCAAACGAGAAACTGCATTCCGGGAACTAGGGAATGAGCAGAAGAACCTAGAAATCCTAAAGCAGCAACGCGACGAGCTAACCGCTCAAAGAGTGAAGGTCGAGGCTGAGAGACGCCGCTACGAAGAGAACACGGTCACACAGGGAAACCAAGTCCTCTTCGATGTCGAGAGGAAGATTGCCGAAGCTAGCAATGGCGTGGTGAGAGCCCGGGCCGAGGCTGAGACCGCACGCAACATACTCAACACACGGATAAAACAGCTGGAATCTCTGCAAAAGCAGGGAGAGGATGTTCAAACAAACACGAAGGAACTCATGGCAACGATCAAGACCCTGAGCAGTCGGAAAGGCGATCTTCAGGATCGTTTCCAGGAGGCAAATGCAAGAGCTGAGAAACTCAGCGCCATGCTGAGCAACACGAGAGATTCACTGTCGAAGGATGCTGAGACGCAGGAAGCGCTCGATGCTGAGATCCGGGCGATTGAGAGCGAGCTTTCAGGTCTCATCGCGTCAAGCAAGGGCAGCTCAGCAAAGCTCGACCTGACCGCGAACCATCTCCAGACTCTTGAGGCTCGCCACAACGAGTTCGCGGGTCTAGCCGAGGAGCTGAAGAAGAGAATCCGAGAGATGGAGAAGGTGGGAAGAGAGGAAGAGAAGCGGCTAGAGGACATTGAAGAGAAGACTAAGGAGTACACGGCTCTCAAGGACCAGCGACACAAAGAGATCGATGAAGCCCTCGACGTTGCAAAGAGAGCACGAGTGACCGTCACCGAATTCAACACTCAAAAGACTCTCGCAGACACTCTACAAGCGGAAGAGAAGGCGCTCCGGAAAATCGAGGAGATGGCCGATGAAGGAGAACTCAAAGGAATCATGGGACGACTACAGGACCTCGTCAAGTTCAGCGACGAGTACAGCAAGGCGGTAGATGCAGCGAGCGCAGGCTGGATGCGAGCACTGGTCGTCAAGGACCTTGAAGTTGCGATCAAGTGTGTCGAGAGTCTGAAGCGTACGAAGCTCGGCAGAGCGAAGATAATTCCGCTTGAAGATCTTGAGCTTCCGCCCGAGAAGGACGAGTATGAAGAGAGTCCGGGAATCGTGGGTCCGCTCTCGCGAGTCATCAAGGCCGACAAGGGGTTCGCTCCTGCTGTGGAGTTCGTGTTCGGCGACACAATGCTGGCCACCAACCAACGAGCAGCGTTCCTGACAGCCGCCAAAGGACTGAGGTGCGTAGTTACGAGCGGAGACCTTTACGAACCCGGCGGAGGACTAGAGAGTGGATATTACCGAGCACCGTTCGACGCTTCCACGCTGATTCCCCGGTCCAACGTCCTCGAAGGTCTAGAACGAACTGTCAAGTCGCTAGAGTCGATTGTCCAACGGTCCCGGTCGGAACTCGATAGACTTGAGTCAGAGATTGTGAACCTGAAGGAAGATCGCGTTTCAACAAGCAAGACCCGCGAAGCATTGACCCGTGATGTTGAGATGGCTCAGAAGAGCCTTGAGCGGACCCGCCTATCTCTCCAGCAGACCAAAAGACGGATCGAGAGCCTGGAGAACTCGATGCAGCGAGAACGCGAGGTCCTAGAGGAGATGGCGTCGAAGCAGGGCGAAATGAAGCGGAGGCTGGCGGTTCGCCAAGAAGAACTTGCAAAATTGAAGGTTGTGCAAAGAAGAGGCGCTATCCTCCAGGCAGAGCGCGAGAGAGACGAGGCTGTCGGGCACGCCGAAGCATTGCTACGCGAGAAGCTGGAGCTTGAGAACAAACTGGCCTCAAGCCAATCCACCTTAGACACTCTGAAACCTTCATACGACCAGCTAAGAATACAGTCCCGAGCACTAGAGTCGGAGATTCGACGAGAAGAAGTCAAAGTCGAAGAAGCAGGCAAGAAATCCGAAGAACTCCAACAGGAAATGAAAAAACTCACCGAGGAGAAGGCTAGGCTTGTTGAAAGCCTCAAATCAGTCGGGGAAGAACGTAGAAAGTATGAGGACCAGTTTTCTGAAATCGAGAAATCGCTCAATCAGATAATTCAGAAGATGGATCCTCTCAACGCGAACGTCTCAGAACTCAAGGCCTCACTGAGAGAACTCGACACCCAAGTGGCGATGGTGAGATCCCAGCTTCGAACCGTCGGGTTCGAAAAGACCCTAGAAACATCTCCTGAAAGAATCGAGGATGCCTCGAAGATCAAACTTGGCCTAGAGAAGGAACTGGAAGAAATCGGCGCAGTTAACCAGCTCGCTGTCGAACAATATGAGGGTTTGAAGGATGGCTACAAACATCTCTCCGAGAGAATCAGCGAGCTAGAGAGGGATAAGCTTGGTATTCTCAACTTCATGGGCGAGCTAGAGAAGAAGAAGCTGGACACTTTCATGACCGCGTTCACTAAAGTGAACCAGACATTCCAGCAAATATTCCACGACATCACCGAAGGCGGTAACGGACGAATGGCCCTCGACAATTCCGACAACCCGTTCGAAGGCGGCCTCGACGTGTTCCTACAGTTCCCGGGAAAAACGGAACTGACGATGGCCGCTGCGAGCGGGGGCGAGAAGTCTGTCTCCACAGTCTGCTATCTCCTCGCCCTACAGCAGATTCACCCGATGCCGTTCTACATCATGGACGAGATAGACGCACACCTAGACGTGCTCAACACTAAACGACTAGCAACACTGGTCAAGTCGAAGAGCAACGAGTCCCAGTTCATCGTCATCTCGTTGAAAGACACGACAATCTCACGAGCAGACAGAGTCTTCGGAGTCTTCGTCGACAACGGACAGAGCAAAGTCATCTCACTGCCAAACAAGGGAGGGGTCAACAACTGACCACCCTCCCAGATTCGTACTGGCTCAAACAGCCCTACGCCGTGCTCTTCGACCTACTGCACCTAAACCGAGTCAAACCATGGGACGTGCACCTAGGAGAACTCCTGACCGGATTGATGAAAGAGATGCGGGGCCGAGGCTACATCGACTTCTCAGTATCCGGAACCGCACTACTCACCTCTGCGATACTCCTGCGGATGAAATCCGAACTTGTCTTGAAGATGGAAGAACCGCCAAGGCCGCCTCCAGAGCGACCGACAGACTTCGTCCCTCCACCACTCGCCTTCCCGATCAGATACCAGTCAACCACGACCTCGCTCGAAGAGGTTCTCAAAGGAATCCTGGAGGTCTTGAAAGCAGAGAGGCTCTTGCCTGTAGGCACGTCGCAGCTGGTAAGCAGGACACCTGCGGTCTTCGAGGAGGTTGACGACTGGCTGGTCAAGATAGAAGAGGAGATCAAGGCATTCTACAGCCAACTCTTGAAAGCGAGCATCCCTGGCAGGACCCTCTCATTCCTCAAACTATTAGGCAAAGGAGATGCGGTTCAGGCTGTCCGAATGTTCATCATGCTACTCTTCCTCGCCTTCGAAGGAAAGGTCGGACTCAACCAAGTGGAAGAGTTTGGAGACATCGAGGTAGAGATGAAGGATGTTGGAAGCCCAGTCGCACAGTGACCCGGTCTCTAAGACCGCTGGATTCCAGCAACAGCTCTGCGAGGCCGCACTCTACGTCTCAGGCAGACCCTTGGACATCAAAACGATAGGATCAATAGTCGGAGCTCGGTCCGAAGAGAAGATCAAGTCGATCGTTCGGGGGATTAAAGAGAGATATGAAAAATCAGACAGCCCGATCCAAGTCCTAGAATTGCCTGACGGACGATTCGTCATGCAACTCAAACCAGAACTTGCAAAGCACGTCCGAAAACTCTCCAACAGGCCTCTCCTGACGCCGGGTCCCCTCCGCACCCTGTCATACATCGCGCTCAAACAGCCGGTTGCTCAATCACGGGTCATAGCAGTCCGAGGAAAACTGGCCTACCAGCACGTGAAGCAACTGAAGGAGATGGATCTTATCAGCTACGAGAAGCTGGGACGATCAAAGACCCTCCGGACCACAGTCACATTCGCCGACTACTTCAATCTCAACCATGATGCGACGGTCATGAAGAAGGAGCTTAGGAACATTCTTGATATGACAGGGGAGAACTCAGCCGAACAGGCATCGCCTACAGACTCATCCGAAGTAGACCAGTCATAGATTAACAATCAGTCGATTGAATGTTCTGCACGGTGCGGCCTGAGAACCTGCGTGACCCGTACGACAGCCCGTTGAGCCGCGAACTCGTCTGGGAACTGGCTCAGCAAGAATCGTCTAACCGGCCAGGGCATCGCCAAGACTATTTTCTCGTAGACTAGGAACAAGGCCCAGGCGAAGCTGAATGTGAAGCTCGTAGGTCCACCCATGCTCCTACCGCTTTGGCTCCTAGGCCAGTCTACTCTGCTGCTTGCTCTTGTTTGCCCTCGATTTCATGGGCGTCATGCGGAGCGCTGAGAGCCTCCAGCGGGACCCATCTAGACCTTTGAGCTCCCTTGACCCAGAAGCCATTTCCGTCAATCCATTCAACAACGCCTTCAATCGTCTCCCTATTCAGCAATGTCACCTTGACAGTATCGCCTGGCTTAGGCAGAGACATACTGCTAGCATAGAACTAGCTCGAATAAGAACCTGACAGTAAGAGATGCCTCGATGAGATGCGTTCTAAGTCGCGAAGCTCTTGCCTCATCTGAGCTTTCGGGGCTCTTGCTTCTCTGAGCACTCTTTGCACAAGGCTAGTCGGAAGGTCGTTCCGCCGAGGCCCCTTGACTTCGGCGTCTTTTCTCTTGCAGCCGCAATGGCATCCGCAACGACCTGTAGGGTGGGCCTTTATTGGTCCATTGACTGAGTAAGAAACGCGATAATAGTCGCGCTCAGCCGTGCTGTTCGAAACCTAGTGACAGCTAAAGCCCATATCCTTAATCACGGTCGATTATACCAGCTCGACCATGTCCGACAGAACTGCTGTTGTCGCGTTCGTGCTTTCCCTGATAGGCGCGACTTACCAGATGATTTCGTACGGTGTTGAGTTCCTGATCTACACGAGATACAATTACAGCTATGTCTTTGGTGTGAGCGGCTCCATGATCTTAATAGGAACCCTGGTCGTGTTTTGGGCTATTGGGCATCTCCTCGACAACCGAGATTCTCAAAACGTGGCCTGGCCTTCGATAATACTCGCAATGGGCGTTGCAAACCTCGGAAATCTCATCATCATTTGGAACACAGCGGGCTACGTTTTTCTTCTTGGCGGACAGACATTACCGGTTGGTGTAATGCTCGCGTTGAGTCCTCCACCTCTACTACTCATAGCGGGAGGCATCTTCGGGTTCATCGCATTAAAGCATCAAAGAAAAATTTCGAGCCTTGGCATTCGGTCGCCTAGCTGACGAAGCCGCTACTAAGCCGATCCTACCTCAAGCAAGATTTTCAGTGTTGTTCAAGTAGCGCTTCCGGCCGAGAAGAGACTCTCGGATAGACTGGCGGCCAGTCCGCGTGGTTGTTCGCATCGGTCCGCTTCAACGCGGATTCTATCTCTTCCCTCCTAGGCTCGATCCATTTGGGTAGGACTAGGCTCGTTCCGAGTTTTTCCGTGGGTTCGTCTACGGCGTATCCAGGGTTCTTGGTGGCGACCTCTAACAGGTTACCGTCAGGGTCTCTGAAGTAGAGCGAGTGGAACCAGAACCGGTCAATGATCCCCGAGTTCTCTATTCCCACCTCGTTCAATCGTTTCAAGACATTTTGCTGCGCCTCATCATCTTCAACCGCCATGGCGATGTGGTGGATGCTCCCGTCTCCAACGTATCCTTCCGGCGGTCTGGGAATTGCGAGATATCGTAGGAAGCCAGGACGATCATGACTCCCGACTCCGAGAATATTGGTCCCACTCTGGTCGGGATTAGGAATCGTGAACCTCTCGGTCAGCCCTAGAAACTTGTCGAAGAACTTTGCAGTCGTCTCTGGGTCGAATGTAAATGGACTGGCGTGATGGAAGGTTGTGAGCTTCATCTCGTCGGTTATCCCGCTAGCGGATGATTGCTTCTCGAACGATTCTCGAGCATAGTCTCCGGTTACTTCGCTCGTGTTTGGCGATGTTATCTCAATAGTCACCCCGTCAGGGTCGCGTAGATAAATCGAGATTCTGTTATCGCGAATGAATGGGCCTTGGACTGGTACTCTGTTCTGTTTGAGCCAGGAATTCCATTTGGGCAGCGAGTCGAAGCTCGGAGTGGTGTAGGATAGGTGGTGAGGAGAGCCGAGCCCTACTCTGCCTGGTCGCATATGTGGCCATTCGAAGAAAGTGATAGCGCTGCCGGTTGTTCCCTTCTCGTCCGCGTAGAATAGATGGCGATGGTGAACGTCGTCCTGGTTTACTGTTAGCTTGACTCGGCGTAGGCCGAGAATTTCGGTATAAAACCGTCGGTTAATCTCCGCGTTGGATGTGACTAGCGTTATGTGGTGGAGACCCTGAATTAGACCCGAATATTTTTCGTCTGTTGCCACTTTAATCGTCCACCCAGTTAAACGAAACTACTAAGTATATATACTATACCACTACCGAGCTTCCTCAAAAATAACCTGCAGAACGTCTAGTCTAAACGATGAGGCGGGCGACCGACCTGCGCGTTCTTGCCGCCTTAGATCTCGGAGGCTTGCTAGCGTGTTTGGCCATCCACTCGGGGAGAATGACGGCTCTAAGCAGCTCCTGCACTGTTATTCCCCTCTCTTTCGCGATGGCGCTGAGTCGGTGGTAAACGTCAGCTTCCAGCGTCTGCATGAACTTGAGATTCAATCTGGTTCCGTGCGTGTTGACATGTGTCGATTCTGGAATAATACTGCAACGTCCACAACCAACGTATTGTGTGCGCTATCGTATGCTACCTGATGGTAAAACTGCGATTTCGCGCCACAAAGAGAAAGTTTTGAAGCCCGCAAAAATTCGTCCCAAACAACTAGGATTGGAGCCGTTTAATTAATTCGCATCGCAATCCGTCGCTATCGACTATCAAGGTCTCTCACCCGAAAGAATCCTTGTCAAGATAGAAGTGTCGATATTTCCCCCAGAAACGACGCATACGATCTTGCCTGAACCCACCTTCCCTGAGACAGCTGCCGCCACAGATGCAGCCCCTGCTCCCTCAGCCACCACCCGGTTACGCTCGACGAGCAGCCGAACTGCATCAGCGATCTCCTTCAAAGAAGAAACAATGCTACCATGAATTAACGGTCGTACTAGCCTAAACATTTCCGGGAGAACGCTCTTGCCACCGATCCCATCCACGAAACTGGGAATACGATCTACATCCATTGGCTTGCCGGCGTGAAGCGATGTTGCGAGCGGGGATGCGGTCTCTGGCTCAACCGCGTAGACCTTAGTGTCAGGCTTCTTGGCATGAATCGCGCTGGCAATTCCAGCAATAAGCCCGCCACCGCCGAAGGGGACGATGACCGAACCCACGTCATCAAGATCTTCGATGATTTCCAGCCCTATGGTTCCGTTCCCAGCGATCATCCTGTCATCGCTGAATGGATGGACGAAGACTGAATCGGCAAGAGGAGCATACGAACGGCTCGTCGCCACCTTCCAGACCTCGTCGAAAGACACTTGGACAATTTTCGCGCCGAATCGCTGGATGGCCTGCAGTTTTGTCTTCGGCGCATTGTCGGGAACGATTGCTGTGCATGGAATCCTGTTCAGTCGAGCCCGCCAGGCTAGGGCCTGCGCCATGTTTCCAGCGCTGCAAGTGTAGACTCCACGAGTCCTAGCCTCAGGGCCCGAGAGTGCAATTGCGTTTGAGGCGCCGCGAACCTTGAAGGAGCCGGTAGGTTGCAGGTTCTCAAGTTTCAGATAGATCTCCCGGTCGGGATCATCGATGTTCAGCCTGACAAGGGGAGTACGGAGGACTAGACCACGAATCCGATCGCGTGCGCTTTCTATCTGGTCTATCGAAATGGCTACAGGAATGTGTGTCTCGGTCAGCAATGTTCTATCAGCTTGAAGAGCCGAGATGTTCTCAACTCTTAAACCTCTGCGATTAGCAGATTCTAGCGATTGAGAAATGGTCGCGAAAGAATCCGTGAAAAGTGGTCCAGCACCACTAAACCTGCCCTTCTCTCCCGGAATAAAGTATGGGCAACTAGTCTTCGTCTCCGGTCAAGGTCCGATTGACTCTAATGGCAAGGTGATAGAGGGAGACATCAAAGCCCAGACCAGAACGACCCTAGAGAACTTCCGAAGGGTGGTTACAGCAGCCGGATCGAGCATGGAGAATGTTCTCCAGACAACGGTCTATCTGAAAGACCTCAATGATTACGCAGGGATGAACGAAGCATACTCATCCTTCTTTCCGGATCCCAAGCCGGCTAGAGCCGCTATCCGGGCAGACTTGTTGTTCGGTATGAAGGTGGAGATTCAGGGAATCGCGGTCATTCCGGGCTAGAAGAGCATAATGATGGTCTATGTGTAGAGAACCTTGTTGAACTGTCGCCGCAGCCTTGTCGCAGGTCGCCTAATCTTGCCGGGGTCTTCGCCCTTGTAGACCCGGACAATCAGCTCCGCCACCGATTCCATGTCGCCAGCTTTCATTCCGCGTCGAGTAGCCTCACAGGTTCCCAGTCGAATCCCGTGATCAACGATAATGTTCGCATCCTCCAGACGCTGCGAGAAATCCTCGATCTCCTTCAAGTCCTTGATGTCAAGAAAAACTTGGTGCGACGTTGTGAATCCGAAATCTGCGCATTTGACTGGGACACCCCCTTCGTGCAGAGCCTTCGCCAACGCCCTCGAGTTAGCTATCACCTGGGCAGCGTATTTTCCACCAACTCTCCGCGCTTCGTCCAACGCCCAGACTAGCGCGGCGACCCTGTTCCAGTGCGCATTATCCACGAGGCCGGGAAACTGGCGTCCCTTGACCTCGGATTCGGTGGCGCTCTTGCCTAGAATCATTCCTCCTTGGGGACCAAAGAAGCTTTTGTGGGTAGAACCGAGGAGAAGTTCTGCTCCTTCTTCGAGCGGTCTTTGAAACTCTCCACCGGCAATCAATCCCAGCACGTGTGAACCGTCAAAACCAATCCTCGACCCAGCTTCCTGACATGTACCGACTAGTTCTTTGACTGGATGGGGAAACAGGAAGAAGGATTGGCCGAAGACTACAAGCGTCGGCTTCTCATCCTCGATAAGCCCTCGCGCCTTATCCACATCAATGTTCATTCTTTCACCATCGAACGGAAAATACAGATTCCGCACATTGACGAAGGTCGGATATCCTCCTTGGTCGCTGATTCCAGGATAACCCCCGTCCGCTGGGTTCACCGTCAGGATTGAACCGCCGGGTTTGGTTAACGTCGACACCATGATCATGTCGGCCATATGACCAGACAGGGGTCGCAGGCTCGCCCAGTCCGCCCCGAAAACCTCACACGCCAGCTTCTCCCCGAGCATCTCCAGCTGGTCCATGAACTTGGACCCCTTGTAGAACCGGTCGTCGGCCCGATACCTGTGACCCATATCTCCGGGCAGTAGCTGTCGCACCGTGTGGCTGGTTACGTTCTCAGAAGGGATGAGGTTGAGGCACTCTTCAGCCCGCCACTTCTGATGCTTGTTTACTATCTTCCGGATCTGAACGGCGTACGACGTAGAGGAAAACTCCGTTGCAGACTAGACGCGCCGACCGCGTCGGCCGCCCGGCCTGCGCGTCCCATCGTGAGGGACAGGAGTCACATCCTCAATCCTACCGATCCGAAAACCCTGACGCGCCAACATCCTGATCGCTGCCTGCGCGCCCGGACCTGGAGTCCGAGCCTTGTGACCTCCAGGAGCGCGAACGCGGATGTGGAGAGAAGTAATCCCTTTGTCCTTCGCCACCTTCGCAGCAGCCGCGGCTGCCTGCATTGCAGCGTAAGGTGTCCCCTGGAGACGGTCCGCCTTGACGTGCTGACCACCAGCACTCCGAGAGACAGTCTCAGCACCAGTCAAATCGGTAATGTGAACCATAGTATTGTTGAAACTGGAATAGATGTGGGCGATCCCCCACCGATCTACTGTCTTGGCTTTCTCGGCCATATCGATCTATCTGAAAGGCTACCTCGGCCTAAGGGCGAATTTAAACCATTTACCGTCTAATTGAGGCTGATGGGAGAAGTGACCTCGAGGCATCCGTGGAGGCATTCGTTTCAGACCCTTGGATTTGCCTTCATAATCATTGGAGCGATCCTGACTATGATAGGATTCGTCGCTCTAAACACTCGGATTTATTGTCCCGCTGGCGGCTGCGTCTACGATCTGCCAGAATCGCTCATATTGGGCAGCCTACTTCCTTCAGGACTGGCACCTGCTATCGCAGGAATAGTAGGGCTATGGATGGTTAGGATGGAGAGCGAGAGGGAAGATCGAGAATCTCCATGAAACAGACCTTCTGGTTGTTGGATCTCAACCACGAGACCTACGAGGGAAAATCGGCAATCTGGCTGTGGGGAATCACTCATGAGGGAAAACGGGTCCTAATCGTCGACAACAACTATCGAGCCTACTTCTATCTGTTACCAAAACATGATCAAGAGGCCGAGGAACTCAAGAAGAAACTGGAAGTAGAGAAGCCGCACCCGGCCATCGAATCCGCGACAATCGAGAAAAAGAAACTTTTAGCAGATTATCATCTCGTCCTCAAAGTAATCTGCAAAGAACCAGATTTGGTGGAACGAGCCGCGCGAGACGCCTTGAAGAAACTCGGCGCAGCAGCGACCTACGAGGAAAAGCTACGACTAGCGATCAAGTACCAGAACGAGTATGGGATCAAGCCCTGCCAATGGTATGAGGTCGAAACCGAACCATCATCGATCGACCCCAAACGGTACAGCGTGCAAGAAGTACTCACCGCTACGACTCATCCTGTCGCGATCTCTAGAGAGGAACCACCGCGACTCGACCTCTTCTCTTTCTCACTCATCTCGGTCAGCCAGACCGGCGCACCGAGTCCAATGCGGGACGCAATTCAGATCATCGCGTATGCAACTAACAGTAACCAGCGAGAAGTTCTGCAGACGTCCTCAGACTCGGATGGTAAGACCATTCAAGAGCTTGGAGACCGCATCTCCAAAATCAACCCGGACTTCGTTCTGAGCTACGAGGGAAACAGCGTCCAATGGCCATATCTAGTGAATAGGTCGGACAAGACCAAGGTACCACTCAGGATCGGCAGAGACGGTGGTCCACCGCACCAGAGCCTCTATGGCCACTACTCGCTGATCGGACGCGCCAACGTCGACCTCCTCAACTTTGCCGATGACCTCTACGAGGTCAAGAACAAGACCATTGAGAATGTCGCGAAATATCTCGGAATCAAGCTATCCATTGAGAAACCTATTGATGAGACACAATACTTCGACTACTGGTCAAAGCCAGACCAGAGAAGACTTCTCGCCAACCACGCCCAGGAAGAGGCCGAGACTATCCTCAAGATCGGACAGGAAGCCATCGACTACGTAATCCAGATCTCAGCACTCTCGGGACTCCCGCCGGATCAGGTGATCGCCGCAGCGGTCGGATTCCGAGTCGACAACTATCTCATGATGGAGACACACGCGCTCGGCCAACTCATACCCTCAAGATTAGAGCAGCCCATCATCCCGTACAAGGGAGCGATAGTCCTCGAACCGAAGGTGGGACTTCACGACAATGTAGCCAGCCTCGACTTTTCATCCATGTACCCCAGCCTTATGATCAAATACAATATCTCACCCGACACGCTCGTCACAGGGAAAGAGAAAGACGACACATTTGAGGTCCCGGAAGTCAAGCACCGATTCAGGAAACAGCCCTCAGGATTCTACCGGATCGTTCTGACGAAACTAATCGAAGCGCGGAAAGCCACTAAGGCAGAACTCAAACGCTTAGCACGGGATGATACTCGCTACACTCTGTTGAAAGCTCGCGAAAAGGCGGTTAAGGTCATGACGAACGCGGTCTACGGCTACGCCGGCTGGGCAGGCGCAAGATGGTACTCGAAAGAGGTAGCGGAATCTGCCGCCGCACTGGGTAGAGACACGATAAATCGGGCAATATTGATCGCGAAGAATCTCGGTCTGACCGTCTTCTACGGCGACACAGACAGCCTATTTGTCAACAACGATGAGAGGCTTGTCTATAAGTTCCAAGAGGAGATCGATCGACAGCTCGGGCTCGAGATCAACCTCTCCGAAGTCTACAATAGAATCCTCTTCACCGAAGCCAAGAAAAAATACGGAGGCTTAAGGACTGATGGTCAGCTCGATGTTGTCGGTCTAGAAGCTGTACGTGGTGACTGGTCAAACCTCGCGAGAGATGTCCAGAACACTGTTCTGAGAATGGTCTTGGAAGATGCGAACCCTGCCAGAGCGGCTTCGTATGTGAAGGACCTGACAGCAGGTCTCAAGTCCAAGAACCTACCATTATCAGCGTTCGTGATCTGGAAGACTCTGACGAAACCCGTAGCCGACTACGCAGTCAACGCTCCTCACGTCGAAACCGCAAAGAAAATGGCCAAGGACGGATGGTCAGTCACAGCTGGAGACAAGGTCGGCTTCGTGATAACAAAGAAACTTGGAAAACTGTACCAGAAGGCAGAACCCCAATACACAGTATCAACTGAAGAGGTTGACTACGAATATTATATCCACAACCAGATCGTTCCGGCAGCGGCACGTATCTTAGAAGTCATGGGTGTAGGAGAGAATCAGCTCGTCGCTTCTCCAGCTTCGCAAGCCCGTCTGTCAGGCAGGAGCGAACGCTGACAGGTCGTTCAGCGTCATTACGCTAACATTGGCGGGCTTCTTCGCACCGTCGGAGACTCTGTCGCCTATCACATACTTGATTCCTCTACTCGCAGCGGTGTCAAGAAGTCTCTGGGTAACGACTCCGTCGAAGAGAACGACTTGCGCCTTGTCGAGAGTCGGTATTTTCTCAGCAAGCTCGCTCACAGGCATTTTTGACAATTCCTTTCCAGCCTCGTCGAACACGACGGCTTCTAGGGTTCCGCGGAGGTCCTTTGCAGCGTCAAAGACTGGGCTTGGAAGGTTAGGCTTCTCCATCTGGGGAGCAGCATGAACCGGCACCTCGGGAGGACCGTAGGATCCCTCTCTGGGTCCGTAGGCTCTCTCGGTATAGGAGCGCTCGGCGTATCCTCGTTCGGGTCTTTCGGGCCGTGGGAACAGTTGTCTCTCAATCGGCTTTGCCATGTTGAATGGGACCCGTTCCCTTAGGGCTCTCATGACCTCCTTCGGAGTCAACTCCTCGACCTCTTTTCCGAATGGTGCACGGGCGACGTAGTCGATCTCTGCTACCTGGGTCAGTTCTTTTAGAATCAGGTCGCCTGCTCTGTCTCCGTCGAGGAACGCTGTCACTTCTCTATCTTTGGTTAGTTTGATAATTGTGTCTGGGACTTTGGTTCCGTTCAGCGCGATTACGTTCTTGATTCCTGTCTTCATCAACAGTATCACGTCTGCTCGGCCTTCGACCACGATTATGTCGCCTCTTTCGGCTTCAGGTCCCGCGGGCAGTTTTTCGGGTCCGTATTCGATGACGTCGACTCCTCGCAGAGATCCCGCCACTTCTTTCACGACCTCCTCGGTGCTGGGTGAGGATTCTAGGACCCATTTCCGGAGAATGTCTTTGGCCTTGGTCATTATGGCCTTGCGTTTCTCTTCTCGTACGTCTTCGACCTTGTCGAGGCTGATCTTGGCCTCGCAGGGTCCAATACGGTCAACGCTCTCTATGGCGGCGGCTATGATCGCAGTAGATACCTTGTCTAGGCTGGACGGGATTACTATTGAGCCGGTGGTTTTGTCTTTCTTTGAGTCTAGATTAATCTCGATCCGGCCTATTCGTCCTGATTTCTGGAGCTCTCTAAGATCCAAGTCCGGGCCGAAGAGGCCTTCTGTCTGGCCGAAAACGGCACCCACAACGTCGGGTTTTTCGACTACTCCTTCTACGTCAAACCTTGCTTTTACTATGTATTTTGTTGTCGAAGCATACTGCGACGGTTCAACCATGAAAATTTAACCTCCATACTTGACTAACCTTCCTTTTCGTTTCCTTAAGCTGTTAATCGGTAAAGCTTACCCTGTTAAGGCGGTGGGGCTAGTATTAAAGTCCGTCTATCCCCGACCGATCCATCGATCCCATCTGCCCGTTATGCCTAAAAGAGACGATTTTCACAATCACCAACGGAGAATCATCGTATGCCCAAGGCTGCTGCCAGGGTCGGAGTCAACGGTTTTGGCGTGATCGGTAAGCGTGTTGCGGAAGCTATCTCAAAGCAGAAGGACATGAAGCTAGTAGGTGTGTCCGATGTTGTAGGAGACTACCGTGTCAAACTAGGCCAGAACAAGGGCTTCGACATCTACGCTTCCATATCAGAGAAACTTCCAGATATGAAAAAGTCGGGAGTGGAGGTTTCCGGGACCCTTGAAGAGCTTCTGAAAAAAGTCGATGTCATTATCGACTGCACCCCGGCAGGGCTGGGAGCCAAGAACAAGGCCTTGTATGACAAGGCGGGAGTCAAGTCGATATTTCAGGGCGGAGAAAAACATGACCTGACGGGATCATCCTTTGTTGCCCAGTGCAACTTTGAAGAGAACCTTAACCGGCCAGCGACACGGGTTGTGAGTTGCAACACTACCGGGATATGTAGAACCGTCGGAACACTGTTCAACACTATCGGCGTTAAGAAAGCTCGAGTCGTACTCTTCCGAAGGGGAACGGACCCTTGGGAGAGCCACAAGACCGGACTCATCAACACAGTCGTACCCGAGGCTCACATTCCCTCACACCAGGGTCCCGATGCTCAGACTATTCTTCCAAAACTCAACATTACAACCATGGCTGCTCGGGGTCCGTTCAATCTAGGCCACCTACACTTTGCAATGGTCCAGCTGAAGGGAGAAGCGGAAAAGAAAGACGTCATTAAGGCATTGAAGAGCGCACCTAGGCTGGCGACGGTCCGAACCTCGGATGGGGTGGACAGTATGAACGCCGTGGCGGAGATGATGCGCGACCTCGGTAGAGCGAGGGCTGACATGTGGGAGATAGCCTTCTGGGAAGACATCCTCGACGTCACAGACGGAGAGGCCAGTATGGTCTACCAGGTCCACAACGAGAGCGTTGTCGTCCCGGAGAACGTGGACGCAATACGAGCCCTTACAGGACTGGAGAGCGAGGGACGAAGGTCGATCGCCAAGACAGACGAAGCATTAGGAATAACCAACAAGTTTCTCTAGCCACGTAGAGACAGCCATCACGAAATATTTCGAGATGTCACGCCGCTCTAAACGAAGACTAGTCCTTTGTTGGCGTTTATCTCGAAGGTCTCAGCATCAACCTTCGCGGCCGAATGGTTCAATCGCTGGATCTTTAGCTCGCGTCCGTCGGGGTCCGAATCGTCCTTTGACAGGTCGACGATGCAGTCTGCGAGGTCGCTGAGCGTTCCTGCCAAGTCCTTTGGAAGCTTCGATAGGTCCACTGTGGCAATGAAAGTTGCACCGGAGTCTTTGAGTTTGGCAACCAGGTCTGTGAAACCTTTGGCGAAATCTTTCCCTTGGACCTTGGTTGCAAGACCGTCTAAGGAATCGAAGATTACTCTCATCTTCTCTCCCACAAAGAATTGACTGTTCCTGACGAGTGTGTCTTGGATGTTGTCGAAACTGAAGGGCTGCTCAAGATAGTAGGGTTCAACGCTGAATGATTCAGACTGAGAAGCGAACCCGTCAACGATGATTAAGCGGAAGTTCGATTCGAATTGTGACGCATCCGTGCCTAGTTTCTTCATCTGGTCTCGGAGAGAGGTCGGCGCCTGGTCATACGTCAAGTAGAGGCAAGGGTTCCCCATCTTCATGTAGTTGCTGATAAGACCTGAGCAGAGGGTGGTCCTTCCCGAGCCTGCCTCGCCGTTGATAATCACGAGACCTGTGTTCTCCAGGTTCCCTTGGGTTAGCTGGAATATGTGATCGAAGGCCTGTGGAGTGCGAGTCTCTTTCTTGGGAGCTGGCTTCTCGGGCTGCTTTTCGAGCTTGGAAGGTTTCTCGGGCGCCTTCTCGGGAGCTTGACCTTTCTTTGTCGCGGCCGCTGGCGCAGGAGTCGGAATGGGCGCTTTAGTGGGAGGCAGAGCTTCGGGTTTCGAAGGCTTGCCGGACGGCTGAGTACTGGGCTGTCTGGCGGGCGGTTGATCTTGTTCCTCCCATTCGCCGTTATCCTTTGCGGGGCCAATCACCATTGCCCTACTAGGCGGATTGGATCTCACTGGCACAAAGTCTGGAGTAGTCCGATTTGCGCCGAAACTTTCGTCAACATCCGGTGGCAGAGGGATGTCTGCTAGGAGCGATTGTAGAAGCCTAGTGAGGGAAGTTTCCTCCGCGGGAAGGGGAGCGTTTGGCGACGCTCGGAAGATTGTCTGCGGGGGAGCTCTAATGACCGGCTGGGACTGATTATCGGTAGGGCTCCGCGCAGGAGCGGCGGGCATCTGGTTTTGGGCTTGACTCTGATAAGGCATCGAAGGCTGAGGCTGGGGAATTTGGGGAGAGATCGATAGCGATTCTGGTGAGGCCTGAGCCTCATTGGTATCGTCTTTCTTCTTTTTGCCGAAGATTGTTAGCATGTGATCAACCTGTGTCCTATTTGCAACCCTTCCACCATCAGCCCTGTTATCGAGTAATCCTGAGACGAGAAGATGCCAAGCGCAATATTGGATAGGGATGCTGTTACTGTCAACAGCATACCGGAGAAACAAATCCGCTCGGAAGACCGATGGATTCTAGTCTGAGCGGGCCTGATTGTGCCTGGGGTTCAACGTTTGACTTTCAGAATATCCGATTTGGTCAGAATACCGATCGCGTTCTCGCCCTTCGTCACAAGCACGCCATAGTTTCCCTGGAGCAATCCTAGTACCATCTCAAGCGGAGTATCCTCATTGACCGTCGGTAGCGGAGAATCCATAATGTCCCGTACTCGATTGTTTAGGAGCGAATCCAGCGGCTCTCCACGCGCAGCCCTGTCGAGAATCGTCTTCTCTGAAATGCTTCCGACGCATCTTGTCCCATCCAAGACGGGAAGCTGCGAATAACCGCGTTTCCTCATCAGATCGACCGCGTCACGCACCAGCTGCATCCGTGAGACAGAAATTATGGGTCTACTCATTATCTCGCTGACCCTCGGTCTCGAAGTGTCGACGCTCTGCTTCTCTAACGTCTCAATGAGCCTCTTGACTATCGAATACGACGGATCCACAGTTCCCGATTCTATCTTGGCGATGATGGACTGGCTTACCCCGGCGAGCTCCGCCAACCTGGACTGGGTTAAACCCAGAGCTTTGCGCCTCTTTGGAATCTCGTCGAGCTGTGGAAGCATTATTTCCACAATAGACAGGCTCGCTTCTCCCTGATATTCCCTTCGGAATAGAAGGCTGTATGAGCTGTCATTCCGATTGGAATATTAGTACAATAGAACTTATATCATCGGAATAGTAGGCTCCATCGGAAATGCCCTCTACAGCGCAGCTGTGCGGAATCTATCCCCGCTCGGAACAACTCATCGAAATTACCCGATCCTACGATAGAGGAAAGACCGACCGAGCGAGCGTGGAGAAGCAGATCGAACAGGACACGATAGAACTCGTCAAGCTAGAAGAAGACTCTGGATTTGAAACCTTCTCGGACGGGGCGTTTGACTGGCAGGACCAGCTGAGACCTCTTGTTGAATCGTTGGATGGTGTTACAACTGGAACTCGCTATTCCAGATGGTTCGACACAAACACGTTCTACAAGAAGCCGTCAATCAACGGAAAGATCGGCCTCGGACAATTCGATCCGAACAAGTTCGCACGTTCAGATCTTCTCCCGAAATCCAAGGCATGGAAAGTCAACCTGGTCGGCCCGTATACATTCTCGGAACTCGCCGAGAACATACACTACAAAACATCATCTGATCTCGTACCTGATCTTGCACGTTCTGAGAATGAGATAATTCGTAAGCTCAAGGCGTCCGGAATATCTCATTTCCAGATCTCGGAACCCTGCCTAGTCTATCGGCCCCACAGAGAAGAAGCACTGAATGATGATGAGATAGAAACTGCTCTAGCCGCTCTTCATAAAACCGTAGAGGGTATCGATGCTACCTTCTCCATCCAGACATATTTTGGAGATGCGACCACAATTCTGCCCCGTCTTCTCAAACTTCCAGTCGACGGGATTGGATTCGACCTCTTCGAGACTGACTATACGCAGTCCAAGATCGACACGAAAAAGAAACTCGCTCTTGGAATCGTGGACGCCCGCGAGTCGAATGTTGAGAATCCGAGATGGATTGCAGAGACTGCGTCGCGAGTCTCGAAGCACATAGTTTCCGACAGGATTGTTCTGGTTCCAAACTCGGATCTCAAGTTCGTCCCCCGGAGGATCGCGGATGCAAAAGCACGATCTTTGGCTGAAGCCACGAGATTGGTTGAGGAGAAAGACTAGAATGTCGAAGCTGTTCCCAACTCAAGAGATTGGAAGCATCGCAAAGCCCCGATGGCGCACAAAGGGTCTCACTCAACCCTTGACGGTCAAGGATCTGGCTGACGCTGAGCAGTGGGCTGAACGACTCGGAATAACCAATTATCATGACCGGGCGAAAGAACTCCTTTCCGCACAAGACCAGAAGGTTCGCATCCGCGAACTCTTGGAACTCTCGACAATCTACGGTCTACGACTCTTCGAACGCACAGGCCTCGACAACGAGGGAGTCGGAGGGGAGCAACAACGGGTCGAGATGTATGAGCATGTAATTCGCGGGGTCGAAGGGATGAGGGTCCTAGGCCACGTCCAGTCGTTCGATTACAAATACTTCAACAAAGCCGTTGCAGAGTCGAGGATTCACAGGAAGCACCCGATATACCTCCAAGAGTTTCTCGATGTCAAGGAGAACGCGAAGGGTCCGATCAAGGTCCCGATTACAGGCCCCTATACTCTCGTTGACTGGTCCTTCGGCGGCTACTACTACGGAAGGAAGGAGGGTTCCAGTCTAAAGCAGCAGAAGCTTGAGGGAAAGAGAGAGTTCCTACTCGACTTTGTCGAGCAGGTAATCCGTCCAGAAATCCGTGACCTAGTCGATGCTGGTGCAGAGTGGATCCAGATCGACGAGCCGGCCATCACAACGCATCCTGAGCCGGCGGACATGGAGTTGTTTGTTGAGGCGTGGAATGAGACTGTTAGAGGATTCAATTGCAAGTTCAGCGACCACACATGCTATCCGTCAGAGATAGGCTACAAGGTTCTTGCCAAGTATGCGCCGAAGCTTGACAAGTGCAGCCACCTAGCGCTTGAGTTCGCCAACCGCGACAGCACTAGCCTGGGCGTGGATGCGAAGGACCGGGAGGGCTACCGGGACCTTGAGTACTTTGTACAGAACGGGTATGATGGAGAATTCGGAATTGGAGTGGTCCATGTCCATGACTTTTCTGGACACGTCCCGCCGTCGTCGGGTAGAGCGATCGACCGTAACATCATGGAATCGCCCGAGCTGGTCCGCGACAGGCTCCTCTACGCAGCAAAGGTTGTTGGTGACCCAGCAAAAATCTGGGCGAACCCTGACTGTGGGCTGCGAACCAGGACGTGGGACGTGACCTATTCGAAGCTTGAGAGCACTGTGAAGGGCGCGGAGCTCGCAAGGGAGACTTTGCAGTGAGACTCTCGGAAGCAGCGAAGCGTCACAGGATCGTTACCGCTGAGGTAATTCCAGACCGGGTCGTTCCGGCGCATCTACCGCTTCTCGAAGGACGCGTGGACGCGATCACGATTCCAGCTTTGAGAAATGGGAAGACCGACCCCAGCTATCCAGCAGATTACCACGTTACCCCTCAGACGAGGAGCATAGCCTCAGCAGTCATCGTCAAAAGGTCCGGGTTTGACGCTGTTCCTTCGCTGACCTGCAGAGATTTTCGCAGATCAGATCTCGCACTTCTTCCCACTCTGTTCAAGAAGGGTTTGGAGAATTTTCTGGTCGTCTTCGGAGACCCTCTCCCCGAGTACAAGCTCAAACACTATGATTTCAAGAAAGCAGAGGATCTGATTAGAGGTATTAGGTCAGCTTTTGACGGCCTACCCAGACCATGCATCGGAGCCGTCACGAACCAATACGCTCTCGATCGAGAAGAGGAGATCTCCCGGACGATAAGGAAGGTGGAGGCCGGGGCCGACTACGTCGTCACCAATTCAGCCTTTGACGACTATTATGTGCTAGAATACGTCGACGCACTTCGTGACCGAGGTCTCAAGGTGCCAGTCTTTGTTCAGCTGTCCATCCCACATGGAATCAACAACTTGCTATTCGTGAGCAAACGGTTCGGCATCCCCATCCCGGAGAGGGTGAAAGAGGCAGTCTCACGCAATCCCTTTGGAGGAGGCGTCCAAGTAATAGCCCAAGCCTATGCAGGTCTCCATAGTGAGGTAAGCGGCATCCACTTCTCATACCTGTTCCGGAGTCGCAACCCGATCCCAGCTTATACCCACCTGCTCGACGCGATAGCGACCGACGGCCAACTAATAGTCTCCCTCCAAGCGACGCTTGGACGCTAGGCGACTAACAAGTCTAAAAGTCGAGCATTCTAGTCAGCTCGAAACCTTTGAGTTCAGAAAGGATAGGGTTCGCTCTCCGTCACGGAGTATTCTCCCCATCAGAGATCAGGGAGGTCTCCACGATTCTCGATGGAGACAGGAGGGTCAGAGCTGTCTTCATTCCAGATGGCAAAAGCGGATATGAAGCAATAGAAATAGCGTCATCGATCCTTTCACACACACGACGAATCCACGCGGGAACCGGCGTCATCAGGCTCCTCGAACACGACCCCGCACACCTAACCAGGAGAGTCCAAACATTGCAGGGATTCTCTTCCAACAGGTTCCTCCTTGGAGTCGGAACCGGATCCCCAGGTCCCAAACCCGGCATATCCGTGATGTCGACTCTAGAGAGAATTGAACAGCTCAAGAAGATGTTCCAGTCGTTTCCATCCGGGGTTCAGCCTCCAGAAATCTACGTCGCCGCTCTCAAGGCAGGAATCGCCAAACGGGCGGTAGGCATAGCGGACGGGCTTCTTCTGAACTTCTGTTCCCCCCAACACGCTAAGGGATTGATAGAAGCCGTCAAGCCTCAACTGGCTTCCCCCATCGAGTTTGGATGCTACCTAAAGACCTTCTACGCCTCAGCGAGCGATGAGACGGCGAAGAGGCTAATGGTCCAAGAGTTTCTGAATTACGACTCTGCACCTCAGTATCACGAGATGTTCTTGCAAGACGGGACAGCTGATGTGATCTCGGAGCTTCGGAGGGATGACGGTTGGAAACGGGGACCTGTCGAGTTGCCGAGAGAGCTACTGAAGGTGAGCCTAGCCAATCCCACTGATGATGAGTCGCATGAATATATGAGATCTTTTCGTCGAGCCGGAGTCACGATCCCCGTAATCTATCCATACTTTCCCACCAATGAGACTCCAGAGTTCAAACTCGACACAGTGAAAAGGATAATGGAATCAACCTGAAAGAATTCCCGCGCTCAGCTGCTCAGCCCTTTTGCTGCTTTGATTTCCTTTTACTTCTTCGCGTAGGATGTCAAGTGTGTCAGGACACATTGCCCATTTACCATCCCGCCTAACGAACACATCTGTGGCTCGTTCTTTCGTAGTGAACTCTTGCCCTCGATATATGGTCCGGCTAGTAGTCACAGCTGTTACTGTAGCAGAGTCTTCGTAAACGCGGACTCGAATATCTTCGGAGTCCATGGCTTTGTGGCTCAAAGCTCCTGACCTGATCACGCTGAGAAAACGCGATTTGTCGATCATGCTGCCGTCAGGATCGATTATGAACCATTCATCAGCCAGGAATCGTCCGATTGCTTCGGCGTCGTTCTGAATCATCGCTTCATCAAACTCCTTTTCCAGCTGCAGTATCTGACTCTCCAACCTACTGGTCTCTAAGATCGTTAGTTTGATTTCCTCTGCACACTGACATTTGGGCCGGCGCCCATATAGTGATATGAGATTCTACCCAGGAGCAAATTCTTAACTCGGAGGGGAGTGTATGATACAAACATGCAATCTGTCGCCACCAGAGTTAGACCGATTCCTCAAGGCTACGCGTCTGTTACTCCTTACTTGATTGTCGATGGGGTCCCGCGACTAGTCGACTTCTTGAAACATACGTTCAACGCGGAAGAGAGGACTCTGATTAATGACAGAGAGGGACATGTGGGCCATGCTGAGATTAAGATAGGAAACTCCATCGTTATGATGGCCGATTTTACACCTCAGTACAGACCGATACCGAGCCAGCTGTATGTCTACGTTGACGATGTTGACCTAGCACATAAACGAGGGCTAGAGGCAGGCGGGACCTCTGAGCAAGTGCCAACAACCCAGTTCTACGGCGATAGGACCGCAGCTGTGAAGGATCCCACGGGGAACGTTTGGTGGATTGCCACTCATGTAGAGGACGTATCTTCTGAGGAGATGGACAAGCGCATGAAAGAAGGTTCATTGAAGGGTAACAGCACGGCTCCCAGCTCCTAGTATAGGCTGCGTTAGCTATTGAGGGCGATAGAAAGATCTCTAAAGTCTCCCCGCCGCTCTGAGAACGTGTAGGGCATCGACTGTTACAAATTCATTCATGCGCGTCGACGATACTCCTCCCCAATCTACAAGCGAGAGCCCAGACCGACTCTTCTTCTGCGTATGATAGTACTTGGCTTCTGCGGGGAAGCCACCGTCCCTGAGACGTTTTGACTCCAGAAGGTCGAGCGCGTCATCGCATCTCTTGTCTTTGACGAATCCGGCCTCGGTCATGATTTTCAATCCGAACAGAATGTCATAATGCCAATAGGGCGGATAGTGAAGCTTGGTGAAGTAATCCTCCATTACCCTGCCATCGCTCTGTCTCTTGTACATGCGCCTCTTCAAGAAAATTTCAGCCGCTCTCTTAGCGGCGCCCCGCGACCTTGGACTCTTGGTCGTCTTGGCGTGTAAAGCTAGAGCGCGTAGAGGCGTGATGGTCTCGTGGAAGGAGGAGATGACTGGATTGGCCGGTGGTGGTTTCGGTCACAGTTCCACCCGCCATCCGGCCACTGTGTCTTCAACAACCTGTCGACCAGTTGATCCGTCCTCTCATCGTTCAGACCCAGCCGCAGCAACGAGAATACTCCATTAGCCTCCATAGAAGCGTGAATCCTAGGCCGATCTGGGCTGAAAACTGTTCCAGTATGGGATTTTGAAAATGGGGCGGTCTTCAAATGCGAGTCTGAGAACAGCCAGTCATACTCTTGCGCCCTCAGTGGAAGTAGAGACATGTCATGGGGCGGATAGTGCAGGTCCGCCAAGCCCGTGAGTACCCAGTGTGATCCGTACCATTTTCCATAGGGAGGAAACGGTATCCTTCCATCCTGTCCCCTCTCCGAAAGAAGCGCGTCAGCCAGTTTGGATGATCGAATCTCTGATTGTGATCTGATCATTTCTCTTGAACCATCATCCTCATCCAGAAAGTTGATCCGAACCTTGTACTGAACAGCGGGGTGGCTGGAAGCTAGGAGGCGGTCAACCAGTTTGTCTGCACTCATCCGTGGATGAGAATTCCCATAGAATCAGGCCAAAGCAAAGTTGTGTTTGAGTCCAAGCTCGATAGTTTGACCCTCCAAGTCAAATATAGTGCAGCGAAACTGTCTCAAAAACTGAGACTCGGAGACTCCAGCGCCTTTGGTCCAATTTACTCATAATGAGACTCGAGTTTTGCAGGCTCTAATCGAGTCTGATGGCGAGATTACTCCCGAGGCCCTAGCGAAGCGTTCGGGGCTTGCTGGTTCCGCAGTCGCTCGCGCGATTCTGAATCTCTCCCAGGGGGGCCTAGTTCGGGAGCGAGTTGAGAAGAAGACAGAGCTGAATCTCACGGAAGAGGGACGAACGTCGTCGACAGACGGTCTTCCCGAACGAAGAATCGTCTCCGCAGTCATCAAGAGTGGTGGCCAGCTTGAGTTGAAAGAGGCTCTCGGTCAAACCGGGCTTGATGAGAAATACGCGTCTATCGTGACCGGCTGGATTAGTAGAAAACAATGGGGACGGATCGAGAAGACCGGCGCCGATCTTAAGGTCATAGCCGAGACCGAGCCTGCCATAGACGATGATGAAAAAACTCTGGCTCGGTTGAGGGAGGGAACCGTCGTTCTCGAGGACCTTCCCTCGGACTTGAGAGATGCGGCCCAGAGATTGATCAAGAGAAACATCGCAGAGGCTAGAAGCCGGAGTCTGCGGCAAATCGAGATCACGGAGGACGGAAGGAATGCTGCAACCAGGACCATGACGCAACCAGAGGTCAGCATGCTTACTGGAGAAATGATAAGCTCAGGCGAGTGGGAGCACGTTAAGCTCCGGAACTACAACGTGTCTTCTCCCGTTCCAAGAACATTTCCGGGCAAGTATCATCCCTACTTGCGATTCTTGCGTATGGTAAAGCGCAAGCTGGTCGCACTCGGGTTTAGAGAGACCGTTGGTCCCCTAGTAGAGACGGCGTTCATCAACTGTGACTGTCTCTACATGCCCCAGGATCATCCAGCACGTGAGATTCATGATCTCTATTACGTGAAGGACCCGTCCAATACAAGCCTCGAAGAGTACGGCGATCTTGTGGAGAGGGTCGCGGAGACTCACGAGAACGGCTGGAAGACCGGATCGACAGGGTGGCGATACAAGTTCTCCATGAACGAAGCATCGAGGCTCACTCTCCGAAGCCACGGGACAGCGCTCAGCGTTAGGAGCATGATATCGAAAGACCTCCAAGTGCCCGGGAAATATTTCGCAATTGCACGATGCTTCCGCCCCGACATGCTCGACAAGACACATCTCACCGAATTCAACCAGGCAGAGGGCATCGTTCTAGACTCGAGTCTGAACCTTCGGAACCTTCTAGGTATCCTAGAAATGTTCGCGAAGGAAGTGGCAGGAGCAGAAAGAGTCCGGTTCAAGCCAGACTACTTTCCATTCACCGAACCTAGCGTAGAACTACAAGCCTACCGTGAAGGCGTTGGTTGGATGGAGTTCGGCGGGAGTGGCATATTCCGGCCCGAGGTAACTTTGCCCCTCGGGGTCAAGGTTCCGGTGCTGGCTTGGGGTCTCGGAATAGACAGGCTCTACATGATGAACCGTAAGATACAGGACATCCGCCGGCTCTTCACTCCTGACTTGGAATGGATTAGAGAGCAGACGGTGAGCTAGAAACGCCCGGCGTACAATTCTCGCTGCCCGACCTTGAAGGACTTCTCGGCAAGAGCCTGCCACGCGACATGGAGGGGCTCAATGAGATCTTCGGATTCGTCAAAGGAGACGTGGAATCGCTTGAGGGAGATGCTGTCTCGATAGAGGTCAAGGACAGCAACCGTCCAGACATATGGTCCGTTGAAGGAATAGCGCGAATGCTGAGGCGTCAGCTAGGAGTCGGTCGAAACACAGATGTCAAGGTTACCGGCAGGTCAAGCCTAAAGGTCGTCATAGACAAACGTGTGAAACCAATACGCCCTTTCATCTCCACAGCAATAGTCAAGGGTCTACAGCCGACAGAAGAAGCGTTGAAGGGCTGGATCAGTCTTCAGGAAAAACTGGACCAAACGTACGGGAGGAAGAGGAAGAGAGCCTCGATTGGCTTCTACCAGGCCGACCTAATAGCCTCGCCGCTCTCGTACACGGTCGCCGATCCCGACGGTACCTCATTCGCTCCACTAGGCTCCGAAACGAAGTCAAGCCTCAGAGACATAGTTGCCCATCACCCCAAGGGATCTCAATATGGAGGAATAATCTCCGGCTTCCACGAGTGGCCAATACTCATCGATGGAGACAACAACGTTCTCTCGCTGCCACCGGTAGTCAACTCAAATGATCTGGGAAAGATTACTACCGAGACGAAGAACATTCTGGTAGAAGTCACCGGGACGAATGCCGAAACTGTTCACAACACTCTGAAAATTGTTGTCTCCACTCTCGCAGGGAGAGGTGGCAGAATCTACAGTTGTCTTGAGACCTATGCCTATGGTACACCGGGTAGAGTCGTTAGCCCAGACCTAAGTCCCATACCTACCAGGCTCAGCTTGTCCTCCATCAACAAACTCCTCGGCACATCCCTAACTCTGAGAGAGGCTTCACGGCTAGCTGAAAAGGCCGGATACCTTGTTCAGAGAGCATCCGGCGACATACTCCACTTAGAGATTCCCTGTTATCGCACCGACATCATGCACCCGGTTGACATCATCGAAGATATTGCGATAGCATCAGATCTGAACAAGCTTCAACCAGAATGGCCAAAAATCTGGACAGTAGGCGAACTCTCCAAGCAAACAATCGACACGGAGACCATAGGCGAGATCATGATCGGACTAGGATTCCAAGAGGTTCTAACCTATGTCCTAACATCGCCCGAGATAATTGCCGGCAACATGCAGATGGAGAACGACGACCTTGTCGTACTCTCGAATCCCAAGATGACGACTCACACTGCTATGAGAAATTGGCTCTTGCCAAGTCTTCTCGAGTTCTTGTCTCGGAACACGCACATTGACTATCCCCAGAAAATCTTCGAGACAGGATCTAGCCTCAGCCACAGCGACGAAACTTTTCCGCCAATAAGAGAAGAGCGAAAGATAGCAGCTGTGACCATTCACGCCCAGGCCGGCTTCACTGAAATCCGATCATCACTGGATGCTTTGATGAACAGCGTCGGCCACGACTGCGAGGTGAGACCAGGAGAGCATCCTAGCTTCCTCCCCGGACGATGCGGCTCGGTAATCAGCAGCGGAAGGGAAGTAGGAATTATCGGAGAGATCAACCCGAGAGTCATTCAAGCCTTCGGACTCAACCTTCCAGCAGCCTCCTTCGAACTTGACATGCCGCGCGAAATCGGTGCAGACGGGACAAAGTCGAACAAATGAGGACTGAGGGAGTTGCCTGAGGGCAAGATGCGTTGCGCCGACTGCGGCTGCTCACCAGAAGAGTGCCGCGCCTCAGATTCTCCTGACGACTGTCCAGATTGTAAGCTTCTGCCTTGTTGCTGCTGGACCCCAGCGGGAGAATCAGTAGAGTAGAGTAGAGGGGAATGGTCGAGAAGAAATTCGTAGTTACACCTTGGGAGGTGTCTGGCCAGGTCGACTACGACCGCCTCATCCGTGAGTTTGGAACCCAGCCGATATCCGGGGCGCTTGCTAAACGTCTAGAGTCAAGCCTCGGCGACTCCGCCTACCTAGTTCGAAGGCAGGTCTTCTTCTCGCATCGAGACCTTAACCTAGTTCTAGACGATTATGACAAGGGAAAGGGGTTTTTCCTCTACACTGGCCGGGGTCCGAGCGGACCCATGCACATTGGCCACATTCTCCAGTTCTATTTTACCAAGTGGCTCCAAGACAAGTTCCGTGCTAACGTGTACATTCAGATCACTGACGATGAGAAGTTCTTGGAGAAGAAGCGAAATCTCTCGTACGAGGACACGCAGAAGTGGGCTGCGGACAATATTCTCGAGATTGCCGCTGTAGGCTTTGATCCTGAAAGGACGTTCATCCTTCAGGACACTGAGTTTCTTGGCCATTCGTATCCGTTGGTTCTCAAGATTGCACGGAGGATCAACTATAGCACTGCCAAGTCAGTCTTCGGGTTTACCGGCGAAACGAATGTCGGGTTCAGCTTCTACCCCGCGATACAGATTCTTCCAAGCCTCTTCGAGAAGAAGCGCTGTCTGATACCGTCGGCTATTGACCAGGACCCCTACTGGAGGATACAACGAGACTTGGCCGAATCTCTGGGATATCACAAAGCCGCGGCTATCCACAGCAAGTTCATGCCTCCACTGACCGGTATGCAGGACAAGATGAGCTCGTCGAAGCCTGAGACTGCCATCTATCTCAACGATGATGACAAGACTGTCCGGAAAAAGATCTACCGCCACGCCTTCTCAGGAGGACAATCCTCCATCGAAGAGCATCGAAAGCTGGGAGGTAATCCGGATGCTGACGTTCCATTTCAGTGGCTGTACATGTTCTTCGAGCCCGACGATGCGAGGATAGAGCAGATACGGCGAGAGTACAAGAGCGGACAGATGCTAACAGGGCAGATGAAAGATATCCTGGTCGAGAAGGTTACAGGATTCTTGAGAGAGCACAGGGAGCGACGCGAGAAGGCGAGCTCGCAAGTTCACCTGTACAAGAAAGACGGCGCCTTGGGGCAAACGATGTGGAATCACGACTTCAGCAAATCATAGTTCCCAGAACTCTCGCTTCCTCCCGGGCAAGACAGCGGGCTTCACTCTTCACGCGCGGATGAGCCTCTTTGCGTGCTGAACGTTGATCTTCGACCATATGCTTCTCGGGCGTCTAGGTACGAACCTGCCGAGCCAAGACTTTTCGTCGCCGGACTCGGCCCTGCCGGTGATCCAGCCATAGCATAATGCCACGTCCAAGGCCTCGGAGATGGTTATTGAGGGGATTCCTGACCCTTTCTTGAAGAAGCGTAACCATACCCCCTCGGATTTAGCATGGTTCTTCGAGAGCCTCGTTCCCATCTATTTGCCGATCTGAATTCTAAAGTCTCGTCCATGCCCACGATCGAACGTGCGTTCACAAAATTAATCGTTCGTCTACAGAGAAAGGAATTCTGACTACTGTTCTCCCGATTGGATAATGGGCGACTGCTGTTTCCCGGCACCGGTTTCAGCCTGCGACGAAATGACGGTGGCCGGTAGGATGGAGCGATAGATTCCAAGCACATCCGTTGCGTACTCGCGGAGGATCGTCTCCCTAGTCTGGACCTGCCTCTTTGGTTTGAAATATGCGCCTAGGGGTGCGGCGTAGAACTTGACCTCGGATTCGCCGCCAGGGTTGAGCCGGTAGTTTATCTCGAAATTGTAGACTTGGAATATCTCCTTCTGCATCTTCATCACCATCCATACGAAAAAGTCGCGTTTCCGATGGTCAGGTGGGTCCGCTCTCATCGAGAATGAGATAACGGACTCGTGCTGAATTGTCAGGTTGTCGCTGTCGTTGGCAAGTGTTTCCAGGCTGGCTTCTTCGTAGTCTTCGAGAGTTTTCGGTATCACGTCGGTCACTAGGGCGGTTCCAAATCTCATCTCTTGCCTCAACACAAAGTTGCTTCTTGTCTTCTTTTGGCGGACGAAGATTGACCGTCGATCAGTTACCAGAACGGCATATTCTTTCGGGTAGTCCTTGTCTGGGACGAGGACCCTATGGATGAGGGCGAGCTTTCTCTCAGGGAGCACTGTGATCATGATCGCTAGTTATCGCTCGTATCATTTTAGTCGAACTCACTTGAAGCAAGCCGCTGAAGCAATTACCAAGAGTAGCTGCAATTTGAATACGAGAATGAGAGCGTGCGAAAGAAAAAGGTGTAGGAAGCGGGATTTGAACCCGCTTCTAAACAAGGGCGGGGACTGGGGTTCTTGCGAGAAGCTCGTCGAGGCGCTCAAAGGATTCGTTGATTCCTTGCTCCATCCCAGACTGGATCATACCGTCTCGGTCGGCGACCGTTTGGAAGACATCGTGAATGGTCAGTCTGGTCCTCCCACCGGGTAGCTCTTCGAATCTTGCTGTTTCTAGACTGACATGTCCCTTTTCAGGTAGTCCTTCGAATTCGAATGTTCCGATTAGTCGTTCGGGTGCTAGGACCTCATGGTTTACGCCGTGGAATCCGTATTCGGTGCCGTCCGCGTCGACGTGTACGTATCTCCAGGCTCCTCCTGATTTGGGTTCGAACTTTTCCAGCCTCATTTTCAACCTCCTGGGTCCGAGCCATTGGACGTACAGTTTGGGATCAATGAACGCTTGGAAGACTAGTTGTCGGGGCGCGTCGAACTCTCGGGTGATGAACGCTTCCTGTTTTCCGGGTTCTGCTCTTACCGTGGTCTTGTTCTTTGCCAAATGATCACCTCCGCTTCTTGTGCATTTTTCGTTTCTCTGCTTCCAGTACGCTATCTAGCTTGTCGAAGCGTTGGTCCCAGAGGGCTGTGGTGTGCTTGACCCAACCTTCGAGGCTGTGTATGGTGTCAGGGTTGAGACTGTAGAGGTGCTTCTGAGCACTCTTCTCAATACGAACCAGCGCCGCTTCGCGAAGGACCTTGAGGTGTTGGGAGACGGCTGGATTGCTCATCGTGAAATTGTGGTAGATTTCAGTGGCGGCCATCTGACCGTTGGCTGCTAAGAGCTCGATTATTGTACGCCGAGTAGGATCTGCAATGGCATCGAACAGTTCCTGGCTCAGTCCGCTTCCGTCTTCTCTCCCAAGAGACAACATGCTAAAGCCGCTACTTAATTAAGCGTCTACTTAATAAACTCTACGATTTGCGAGGGGTCGCTTATATTTTGCCCGAATCGAGGAAATGCTCATCCCACGATGAGTCAAGAACGATGTTATGCTCGTCCCCGGGCGAGAATTGAGACGTTAGTCGACCTGATCTTCGGTCTCTCATTGTCGATAAGCGCTGTGGCTTTGATAACTGCGTCCCCGCCTTTAAGCACGTCCGACATCGATGGGCGAATACTCGCCTTTGTTTTCACTGCTTCGTTTGTAATTACGGCCTGGATGGTCTACACGTATCAGATGTCGGTCTTGCCGGTTGAGACCAACTTTGTAATTTATCTGAACGTTGTCATGCTCATACTTATCGCTATAATCCCGTACCTCTTGTACAACGTAGAGTTCGCAAACTCGTCGCTTAGCGTAGAAGAATCATCGATGATTCGCGACTATGCGTCTAGCCTATTCGCAATAGACCTGACCGCTATCCTCACGATACTAGCGACCTTTTCCCATGTAATCTCGACAGAGGAGAAGCAGCTTGTCGCGCCAGAATTAGCAAGGACCTTTCGACGAAACAGAAACGTCCAAGCAATCCTCGCCCTAATCACCGTCTTGTCTCTCGCCCCCATCTTCTGGAGCCTAACCTTGTTCGCCGAACCGGTCAGACTCTACATCTGGATCATACCGGTCATAGTCTACTGGGCGAGAAGAAGCCGCCAATTCCGACCGTCACCAAGTCAGACGGTTTAATGACTAACAGCACTGACCACGATGTTCGTTTTTTATTGGTAGACTGGACCTAGCGGAGCGAGTCTCTAGTTTCTGAGTCTGCAAAGAGCTGGACCCTGCCACAGCTCTAGCAGAGGAACGCGTCCAAGTGGAGGATTCCTTCTCCGAGCTCCGCCCAGTTTCCGAAGAAAAGATGCGCGGCACCGCTCGTTCCCCCGGTCCGGAATGGTATGTCGCCCATGTCGACCATGGCAGTGTTGCAGCTTTGACACTTTATGGCAAGGCTAGTTTGGGAAGCGGATTCTGACAATGCTCTCGTTGAGATCTAAGGCATGCTGACGGTTAAACTTTCATCCCCTTCTCATCAACCCATTCATCCACTCGTCCTACTAATCGGGTCATAACGTGCCTACAGGTGATTTGACCAGATTGGGCCAAATCTGGGATCACTTCATGTCTTGTAACCGTTTGCGATGATTCCGGGGTGACAGTATACTTTGGTACTGACAACTCCCTTCCACCTAGCCCTGCTCTGTCAAAGAAGGAAACAGTCACGAGAATGGATGCGCGAGTACTCTGCCTACTGTTTATCGCCTGTCTATTGGCGCTTCCGAGTCTGCCCGGGAGAGTCCACGCTTCGGGAGTGTCTCAGCCCTCAACCTTCTACTTTCACAAACAAACCTCAAAGACGATAAACGCCATTGCCACGACCCTATGGGCCAACACTACAACGCTCTGGCCGTCCTCTACACAGACTGAACAGCGAAACCTCGGTGTAGGTATAGCAACCTTCGATTTCTATAGCCAGCCAAGCCTCAAGGGAAACGTAACGATTCAAGGCTTCATCAATTTCACAATCTATTTCGGAGCCTCAAGCAACACTGGGGGAGGCACGGTAATCACAGCAACGCTTAGAGAAGTCAACTCTACGGGCGCCTCTACGTTTGTCTCAAGTTCAAGCCTGCCCGGGCAGGTGCACACGGCAATACAGCCTTACGCCTTGTCCCTATTCACGAGCTCTTGGCAGCTGCAGACCAATGACATCCTAGATTTCACAATAACAGTCAATGCCCCCTCTACCAACGCTCAACTTACGCTCTACTACGACAACCCATCCACCCCGAGCAATGCGATCGTTGATTTCCAGGCCGTTCTAGGCTTCTCGATGAGCGCGACTTTCGACTCCACCGGAGTCCCAAGTCAAGGGTTCAACAAGAACGCAACCTCTTCATCCCGAAAAATACTTGTTCAAGCGACGCTCTTCGACGCCCTTGGACTCTACGATTTCAAATCAGTAGCAATCAACATCACGAATCCCTCAGGAGGCTTCTACCTGAGCAACGCTCCTCTTGCCTTGATCGTTGGATCTAGCAGCTCATACATTACCACATGGGAATTCAACATCACATATTCAGGCAGTGACCCGAGCGGAACTTACCGTATCAATATCGGGGCCGTAGATAATAGTGGCGTGGTTGTCTCTAGCCCACTCTCGTACAGCCTCTTTGCGACCTGGATTCTGACGATCCACGCCATCCAACCGGACCAGGCGCAGACACCTGTTCCCGGGGTCCAAGTCACAGTCTTCACATCCGGGACAGCGATCTACTTCGGAATATCCGACTCTACCGGCTACGTCGCACCACAGGCTATACTCCCCGACAATTTCACGTACACTGTAGACTCTTACTGGAACGGAATACTAGTCAACCAGACAAGACTGTTTCGCCCTGCCTCGATAAGCTTGTCAATAATCATACCATTGTACCAAGTGGACTTTAGCAAGTCGTTCTTCGATGCGAGCGGAGAAATTATTCAGACTCCGCCTTCAAGCTTCCATCTGATCTACCCTGACGGCTCCTACGCGGAACCAAACTCTACGGCGGTGGACTCTCTGCCTGCTGGGACCTACACCGTGTCGAATATTATCTGGGACGAAGTTGATGTTACTCCATCAACAACGAGCTTCGACCCGACCTATGGTACTCCGGTTTTCGACCTCCGGATCTATGAACTCAGTGCACGGGTCGTCGATCAGAGCAACCATCCAGTTGAAGGCGCACAGGTCATCCTCTTCCTCAATGGGGTCGTAATCGCTCAAGGCACAACAGACTACAACGGCACAATTCTAGTCCACGATCTCCCGATAGGCCAACTCGTGGTTATTGCAAAACGCTCTGGACAATCCGACTACGGCAGGGCAGAGATATCGCTATTATCCAATACGAGCGTTCAGGTCCAACTACCGTTAGAAGCGGTTGAATACTCGATCATCACTTCGATCGTACTGTGGGTCATCGTTGGAATCTCACTCGTCGCTACTGCTAGCTGGGGGATCATTTGGTATAGACGAGTATCGAGGAGTCGAAGAGCCAGAGGCATCACAGGGCCAGAGTTCAAGGCCTGAAAGAAGCCTAAGACCTTCGCGGGACTATTCGTCTCCAGGTTTCCGGTCGGAGGCGACAGCAGGCTTCATCGCGAGTGGGGTCCGACTTGAAGATCGTTGAATGATCTTGGGAGCCCACCAGTTGAATCTCTTCATGTGACGCATGATCGAGGGGACCAAGTATATCCGGACAAGACTTGAGTCGAGGAGGACCACTGTGAAAATGGCGAGGCCGAGTTCTTGTAGCAGGGGTATACGAGACAACATCAGCGTCCCGAATGCTCCAGCGGTCACCAGCCCGCTTGCCGTTATTATTCCGCCTGTGTGTTCAACAGCGTTGTCGATGGCCTTGTCATCGGAGGACCCTTCCACCACATACTCTTTCATCCGCGTGATTAGGAAGATGTCATAGTCGAGTCCGATCCCGACCATGACTACGAGGAGGAGGATGGGAAGCATCCAGATGATGGGAGAACCGAGGAATATCTGGAAGATGTAGAGAACTGCGGCCAGAGCCCAAGAGATACTGAGAAGTATCGTAAAGATGAGGCGCAGAGGAGTGAGCACAGACCTGAGCGCGAACAGAAGAACGAGAAAGGCACCCACCAAGACGAGCGCGGCCATTTCGACATAGCTTGGAGTGCTCGATGTCGCAAGGTCGGCGACCGAGGCTGTTTCTCCGCCGACCAGCACTGTGGAGCTGGAGAGAAACGCGTTCTGGCCTCGTAGACTAGCTACGACTTCTCTGATTTGTCCAAGTGTTCGTATGGCATTGTCCGAGTATGGTTCGTAGGAGAGAACTGCGAAGATGATCGCGGACTTTCCATTTGTTCCAATGAACTGTCTCATACTGTCCACCATTTGCTGTTGCTCGGCACTGTCTAGAGTATTGAATGAGAAGTATGGTATTGCGTCTCCGAAGGGGTGGGTTGGACCGTAGACCCTGGAAACCCCTGGCACTTTCAATGTCGAATTTTCGAGAGAGGACATGTTCCGGAGCGCGGTAATGTTGATCGAGGCGCCTGTCACGAGGCTAACTGGGGTCTCGATTACCGTGTAGGTGGGTGTGACTGCCCCCGCGCCGAAGCCATTGGTCATAGCATCGTACCCTTGTCTGCTCTCCACATTGTTAGGGATCTGTCCGATTAGATCATGGCTTGTCTTCGAGGAGAATATTGCACCAGTTGCCGGCAGCGAGACGGCGAGCGCAATGAATATGATCAACTTCGAATGCCTGGCTGTGAACCGGGCGGCCCTCCTGTAGTAGCCATTTCTAGATGCATCTGGACGCTTCGTTCCCAGTCCTTTAGGCCAGAAGAGCCTGTCTCCGAAGACTGAGAGTGCAGCTGGAACCAGGGTTAGACAGACAAGGAGGGCGACAGAGATGCCGATCGTGACCGCGAATCCTATTGAGCGCAGGAGTCCGAAGCCTGCTATGGCGAGAACCGCGAAAGCTATGATGACTGTCGCTCCACTTGTCGAGATGCTCTCTCCAGCTCGGATGACAGCTCGTTTGATCGCCTCATCCTTCTCCATGCAGTTCTTCCTCTCCTCGGCGTACCGGCCTACGAGGAAGATGCAATAGTCGGAGCCCGCTCCGAACATTGTTACTGGCAGAAGTGTGAGTACTAGGAAGTGGACGCTTGTGACACTTGTGCCGATCACGTAGACGAGTCCGAAGGAGATGCCTACTGAGAGCCCTATGGCTGAGACCGGGAGTATCGGTGCCAGGATTGAGCCGAAGAAGAGCCCCGCGATGATGAGTATTAGTGCTATTGTCACAGGATCTATTCTTTCGACGTCCATTGCAGACTGTGTCTCTACATCATAGTTGAACGCAGGAGCACCTGTGACGTAGGCTGGAGGGTCTTGGCCGCTGATCTGCGAGGCTACCTTGACATCGTTTCTTATCTGCTGGGTAGAGCTGCTCGGATCTCCGCCCTGGGGTTTGAAGTCGATGATCACCAGCATCGTGTTGTTACTGCTGGATACGAACTGGTCGTAGATTGGACGGGTGGGCTGTAGCGGATATGAGAATATGTTGCCGGTGTGCAAGAGCTGGCCTGCGATGTCTGAAAGCCTGGACTGAGACGGGGCGGGTCCAAGATCGTAGATTGGCCCAACAAGGTTTTCCTGTGTAGCTGTAAGGTTAGCTTCTTTCTCGAAGGTCGAGATCGAAAAGTTTCGGACCGAAGATGGGTCGTTCCAGGCGTTGCAACTCGAACACGACGGATACAGGTTGAACGCTCGGATCGCGTTCAGAAAGAGGCTCTTAGTCTGAGAAGTGGGTAGTTTTGACTGGAAGTAACCATAGGTGATATTGTAGAATGAGGGTTGGACGGATAGGCTCGAGTAGCCTTTGGTAACGTTCTGGGCGCGTTGAGAGGGCGAGTAGTTCGAGAGGAGCTGATACGTGTTATAGCGGGCTTGCGGGCTGAAAGTGGAGTTCCACGACTTGTAGAAGAGGTTCTGATAGCCCAAGGCTAGTTGAGCGTAGGCGGGCGGGACAAGCGGAGAGACGAAGGCCCAGCTCGTCGCGTTGGCCATTCGATTATAGGCGATAACCTGCGTCCCGGTGAGTTGGAAACCGCCGTTGTTTACGAGCGTCGTCCAGGTCGAGGCATAGGTGTTTGGAATTCCAAACTCCAACAGGTTGGCCTCGTTGGTAGCGTTCTGTATCTGGTAGAGCTGATAGTGGGCTACGTTCGAAAATCCGAGGAGCAGCTGGTAGTAGATGTCGTAGATGGTTGTTATATTTCCGATATTGGTCAGCGAGGGGTCGTTTCTCAGGGTCCAGTTCAAAGCGAGAGTAAAGTCTCTGGTAGCGTTGCCCCGGACGTCGTTGTTGGTGATTACTACCAGGCTGCTTGACCCTTCTTGGATATTGAACTCGTTATTGACGATCTGCTGGGCCATGCTCGACTCGGAGTCTTTCGGATTGAACGCAGTCTCGGAATAGACAATCACGTGCTGGACTTGGAGAATGGCTGGAACGCTCACGACGAGGGCGATTACCCATGCCGCGAAGATCATTCGCCTATGCTTAATCGTCGCCCCGGCTAGGCGTTCGAAAAACAAGTTTCAACCTCGGAGAGATTGGTCTTCAGCGTCTGTTGCGATAAAGACGTGCTGTAACCATTAGACTCTCTTAGCTGAAAAACAGACTCTGGAGATCTCCGTCAGAATTGCTTATACGCTTCCAACAAAGTAGGCTTGGCTAGTGAAAGCTACAAAAGTCAATCCTATGCTGAAGGACATCTGATTAGCCTTTGAAACCTTTGCCGGACTCTGTCAAGAAGCTGATTGAGGGGAAAACGTTCGCGAATATAGCTACAATAATGCCGGATGGTTCTCCCCAGGTCACACAGACCTGGGTTGATCATGAGGGGGATATTGTCTTAGTTAATACGTTCGAGGGAAGCCAGAAGAGCAGGAACGCGCGCAGGAACCGGAACGTCGCTCTGACCGTTACTGACCCTTCTGACCCTTTCAACGTTGCAGTAATCCGTGGCCGTGTCAAGGAGGTCACTTTCAACGGTGCAGAAGAGCATGTTGACCGGATGGCGAAGAAGTATCTGGGCATAGAGAAATATCCCGGTAGGATTCCGGGAACGAAACGAGTCCTCGTTAAGATCGAAGCGACAAGTGTGATACCTCCGCATACCGATACGCGCCCGAAACCCAGACAAGGTTGACCACGATGAAAGACACCCGACGAGCCGACAGCGTAGGTTCATGCTGATAATAGATCTGAAAAGCCTGGGCACAAAGGTTCGACCGGCAACCCAGTATCTGACCACCAGACTCGACGACAAGATCAGAATTAGAGGGAGCCAAGTCCAGCTGGGTTCTACAAGGCCGAGAACTGCAAGACTGTCGCTTCACAAATTCCTCCGCCATGAAGGATTAGAGAATTACAGAGTTGTCATGGATCACCCTGGGCTGGTGCAGGTTCTCAAACGGGAAGTCAGAAGGAAGCGGGTTCGACAGAAGGAACCGAATTACGCTGTGCCGGGTACGATCCCTCAATACCAGGTATTGGCCCGGATGGGAGGACTCGTACCAACACCTAGGCGAAGAAAATGGAAACCGTAGAAACCCACACACAAAATTATAGTTTAACTAACCGATAGAATCATCATTTGGGGCACTGAACCCTCAGTCGGCTGACTTTGGTTGTTTGACTCTCAAGCTCTGAGCTCTTTCAAGAAATCGGGCGAGATTGTAGCTCGGCTTAGAAAAGAAGTTCCTGCCATAGCGAAGCCCGGCGTGGCCGCCATCCAAATCTGTCAAGAGCTGGAGCAGAAGATGCGGGAGCAAGGCGGCAAGCCAGCCTTCCCGGTTAATGTTGGTATCAATGAGGTTGCGGCGCACTACACTTCGCCGCCTGGTGACGCGTTGACTGTTCCGCCCGGTTGTTTGGCTAAGATCGACTTTGGGGTCCAGGTTGATGGCTATGTTACGGATACCTCTGTCACGGTCTGTTTTGAGCCCAAGTTTGAGCCGTTGGTCCAGGCATCCGATGAGGCGTTGGCCAACGCTATCCGTGCGTTCCGGCCCGGGGTCCGTTTGTCAGAGATCGGACGGGTAGTTCAGTCGACGATACAGAAGTATGGCCTAAGGCCGATAAGCAATCTAACGGGTCACAAGATCGAGCGCTATACGATTCATGCGGGAAAGAGTGTGCCGAATGTGGGAGGTATGAACGGGGCCCGAATAGAGGAGGGAGAAGTCTACGCCATAGAACCGTTTACGACATTGTCGAAGGCGGCCGGCGCCGTAGTGAACGGATCCAGCGCCTACATCTACAGATACGTCAAACCAAAGGGAGCAACAACTGAAGACTCCAAAAAAGTCCTCGCGTATATTCAGTCTAATTTTTCGACCCTACCATTCGCATCCAGATGGCTGGGAGTAGCATTTGATCGAGAAACATCGAAGAAAGCCCTCTATGACCTGATAAAACACAAGTGCGTCAGCGCCTACCCGGTGCTAGTAGAACAGACAGGAAACCCTGTTGCTCAGTCGGAACACACAGTACTTGTGAACAAGGACAGTTGCATGATACTCACAGGGCTTTAGACGGACACGTTCCGATTAGGGGCGTCAGATTACTTGAGTTTCGCGCCGCAGGCGTCGCAGAAATTGGACCCTTGGCGACCAATCTGCCCACATTTAGGACACCGTGGGCCAGTCGCTGTTGCAACAGTAGGCGCTGATTGAGCAAAGGTGGGATAGCCCGTTGATAATGGTGTCTGGTATCGTGCTATATTCGACCTGATGACTCCGTAGGCTTTCTCCGCGTCATGATTCGGCAAGTTGTCCAAGTTCAGATCTTCTTCCGCATTTCTGAGCTCGCACTTGATCGTTGATCTCGTCAGACCCTTGTCAAGGATGGCGTTAGCAACATCGGTGTAGGCGTAATCTGTGAACTCTCTTTTGAAGCGAAGATCATGCGGATGTCTCAGAATAATTCGCTCGTTGGTAAGAACCACGGAGTCTACGTTGATCCTAGGATGATAGATCTTGGTTTCGATGAACAGTTCGACTTGTTCACTCGGACCTAGAATCCGGACCACATCTCGGGGAAGGTTAGCCATAACTGAGTTTCACAAGGGGCGTCCGCTACCTGTTTCGGGAATTTAACGCTATCCAGAGGATGCTGTGAGGAAAAGACCATGCTAGCCATCGGTTTTACTATTTGGCGTAAGTTTTGTGGAAAATGGCTTAACTACTCTGCTTCAGACGATTCGTCGCTGCTGATAACCATGGAAGTAACCCCTGTACGTCACAGACCTAGAGGAGTGACGATACTTGGAACTCTAGCGATTCTCTCGGGACTGGCTGGGATGGTTGCAGGTGGAGTACTGCTAGGCGCATCCCTTGTTGTTGGAACAATCACCTCTTCTCTCAAAGATTTCTTGGCCTCGCAAGGTTATCCTCAGCTTGTCAACTATGTGACGAC
>WNGQ01000267.1_pt1 | contig 52838 bp, 32 predicted proteins | sample 5407661 | NCBI WGS metagenome assembly WNGQ01 (sample SAMN13153382, study PRJNA577476) | soil metagenome | isolation source: 60 cm soil or saprolite under Garry oak tree replicate 2 | place: USA:California | collected 2016-06-15 | reverse complement strand
CCGTGGCTGGAGCTTGCCCTACGGGAGCCGGTCAGACCCTGACCGAGCTACTTCATAAAACGGCTGTAAGTCCAATGTTGTGTTGGTGATGGTATGGATTGAAGTCAACCCCGGCCCAATATGCAAGAGTTCTAAAGTTGGCCGTTTCTCTCTGCCAGTTTTTCAAGCTTACATATTTTGATCATTTTCGGCTATGGTCTGGCTAGCCAAAATGGCAACCTCGCGAAGGCACGAGCCAAGAGAAAACTGTATCCCCTCCAACAAAAGATATTCCAAACCCTTTCAACAGCTTAGAGCGATAACCCTCGCCGACATGGTTGACACTGTCAGGGTTTAGGGCCTTAGCTTCTCATAGGAGAATAAAAAACGAACATAGCCCTCCTCCTTTATATATGTATATATGCCCTCCGTAGCCCTAATTCGCGCCCGAGTAGAAGCACGACTCGCTGATCGTTTTCCGTCTGCACTTGCCCAAAGGCCACCCGTTGAAGTGCGGACTATACCAACTGGTGTGAGCGTCATCGACACTGTCGTCGGCGGGATTCCTTGTGGTGGAATTACCCAAATTGTCGCTCCGTCGTGGTGTTCCACGGGCGGGAGGAGTCTGCAAGCGCAACTAAGTGGATAACGCCAATCTAAACGATGTAAAATCCTCCCGGCTGTCATCACAGAAAGCCTTCCTTCGTAGTTTGATGGGTTACCCAAGTTCAAGAAAGCATCTTGGCATTTAGGGCTGTGCTCGTGAATAAAGTGGAGAGAACTTATGAAAGTCGGGAAAGCGTCGAAGTCTATTCTAGCCGGAGCGCTCATTGCCTGCACCACGGGTGGGCTCGCGACGGCGCAGTCAAAATCGTCTTTTTCAAATGCGACCCCGGCGCCAGCAACGTCAGCGGAAAGTGCCTCTGGATATAACAAACCGCCCCAAGACATTCTGGATGTGATGAACGGGCCCTCACCGCCTATCCCCGACGTGAGCCCGACCCACGACACCATTCTTCTCGTGTCTAGGCAGGAGTACCCCGGGATTTCCCGCGTGGCGACGCCGTTCTTGCGTCTCGCGGGCGCGCGCGTCGAGCCAAAGAATCATAGCAAACATGACACGCCGGGCGGATACGGTATCACACCCTGTGTCAGGAGCTTCGATCTGGTACGCGTCGCCGATGGTTCCCAAATTCATGTGACACTTCCCGCGGGCGCATGCCCGGGTCCGCCCGATTGGGCGGCTGATGGAAAGCGATTCGCATTCACCAATATCGCTGCAGAATCAGTCGAACTGTGGGTAGGCGATGCCAAGACTGGTGAAGCGCATCGCGTGCCAGGAGTTCGCCTCAATCCGATGTTCAACGACGAGTCGCAATGGATGCCGGACCAGAAGACGCTGTTGGTGAAACTGGTACCCAAGGACATGGGCGCGCCGCCGCCCGAACCCACAATGCCAGCGGGTCCGAGCATCCAGGAGACCGACGGACGCAAAGGACAGAGCAGCACCTATGAAGTCCGTGACACGCTCGGCAGCAAGTATGACGAAGATCTCTTCGATTACTACGCGATGTCGCAGCTTGCCTTGGTCAATACGGCAACCTCGACCGTCACGCCCGTGGGGAAGCCGGCAAATTACGGATCACTCAATCCCGCGCCAGACGGCGAACACATTCTTGTGACGGCCATCCACAAGCCATATTCGTACCTCACGACGTATGATCGCTTCCCGAAGAAAGTTGAGGTCTGGAACGTCTCCGACCCATCCCATTTTCGTGTTGATACCATCACGTCGCTTCCTCTGGCGGACCGCGTCCCCATCCGAGGTGTTCCGGTAGGGCCGCGCGATTTTTCCTGGCGTTCCACCGACCCGGCAACGCTTGTCTGGGCGGAAGCGCTGGATGGCGGCGACTGGAATGTGAAAGTCCCGGCTCGTGACAAGGTCATGCTATTGAAGGCGCCGTTTACTTCACCGGCGGTTGAAGTCGCACGGACGGAACAGCGCTATGCCAGCCTTTGGTGGGGCGAACAAAAGAACACGGCTGTTTTGAACGAATTCGATGCCAACCGGCACTGGCGAAGGAGCTTCATCGTCAACATTGATGATCTTCAGCAAAAGCCGCGCGTGCTCTGGGAGCTTTCGACGGACGAGAGGTACAAGAATCCCGGCAATCCAGTGTTCCGCCGGCTGCCCAATGGAGCTTGGGTTTTTCGCGAGGACGGTGATTCCATCTACCTGACAGGAGCGGGCGCCTCGTCGGACGGGGACCGGCCATTCCTCGATCGCCTCAACCTCACCACTCTGAAATCTGAACGGCTGTTCCGCAGCGATAAAGACTCCTACGAGCGATTTCTTGCCTTCCTCGGGCCAGACGCAAAGACGTTGCTCACCTGGCATCAATCGCCGGTCGATCCGCCGAATGTATTCCAGCGAACGCTTGGCGGACCCGTCGATGCGCCGGGGGGAGAAGCATCGTTTGCGTCAGCCCGCGTCGCGATCACGCGCATTCCTGATCCCACGCCGGCGGTGCGGGCGATCAAGAAGCGGCTGGTCAAGTACAAGCGGGCCGACGGGCTTGCTCTGTCCTTCACACTGTACACGCCGCCCGGCTATCAAGAAGGTACCCGCGTCCCCACTATTCTCTATGCGTATCCTCTCGACTATGCTGATGCTTCCATGGCCGGCCAGGTTGCGGGACCTCAAAAAACCTTTACAACGCTGCGGTCATATAGGCTGCTGCTCCTGGCGGGCTACGCGATCATTGACAACGCTTCGTTTCCCGTTATCGGTGATCCGACGAAAGCCTACGATACTTACTTGGAACAACTCGTCGCCGATGCCAAAGCCGCAGTGGATGAGGCGGTGCGCCTGGGAGTTGCCGATCCGGACCGTATCGGCGTCAACGGACACAGCCACGGCGGCTTGATGACCGCCAACCTCGTGGTCCATTCCGACTTGTTCCGCGCCGGTGTGGCTGAGAGCGGGTCCTACAACAAGACGCAAGTACCTTTTGGTTTTCAGAATGAGCGGCGATCGGTCTGGGAGGCACCGGATGTCTATCTGAAAGTTTCCCCATTTTTCTCCGCCAACAAATTGAAGACACCCTTGCTTATCGTACATGGCGCGGAGGATGCGAACCCCGGGACTCCGACATCCGAATCGATCAAGCTCTACGAAGCAATTCGAGGCAACGGCGGTACGGCTCGCCTGGTGCTGCTCCCGCACGAGCCGCATACCTACACAGCACTGGAATCGAACGAGCAGCTGATTTACGAGATGCTTCGCTGGTTCGACAAGTACGTGAAGAACGCGCCGCCGAGCGCCGAGACCGCGGCGGCCCATTAGCTGCCGCGGGATGCCGACGCCGGTGGCCATAAGCGTCTTGCGCACGGCGGTCAGCCAGGCCCAGGGTGGCAAAGGCTCGCGACTTTCTCTATATATTCGTCTACGATTGTTTACCTAATGACCGGCGCCTTTTCAGCCCTGCCCAAGGCCTGGGTGGTTCGGTGTAAGAAGTGCCCCTGCACGGTCCTTACGCTCTGGCAACTGTGCCAGCACATGAGCAGACGCGAGGCGGCCTTCTGGTTCTTCATCTATCATGGCGACAAATGCATCAAAACCAGATTCCACAGCAGCGTGTGCCTTCGCAGCCCATTCGAGTTCGCGGGCCTTTCACCGGCAAAGTTAGAAGCGTTGAGAATATTACCGTGCACAGCAAGGTACGAATTTCCCCTCGCGATTTCGGCCAGCAGTAAGAGAATATCGACACGGTTTGGCGTTTGCTGATTCGCCGCCAATTCGATCAGGAAAGGAACAGCGTATCCCGTCCCCTCGTAGACGGTTCCCTGGCGCCATTTGTTTTCGAACAGGCACCACTACAGCGAGTCTTCCTGGCCGGCACTCGTTTCTGTTGAAAGCAATGCCCGCAGCAGGCCAGGCACATCTTCTGCGGATCCGTTGGCATGGGTCGACTGCTGCCACGGAATGGAATCCAAGCCATCTAGCATAATTCGTCCGAATGCTCGTCGTCAGGGATTTGAAGAGTTCATACTGTTGGGTCCCGTTGAACCCGAGATCAGTCAATACACCTGCGCCGTCGGCACCATGCGCAGCATTGGTTCGACTGATACGCTCGCCTTCGCGCTCATCAATTGCGACTGGCGTCCTGGATCAGGCACTGCAATTGCGTGTTGCGATCGGCCAGACTCGCAAGCGCTTACACGGTAACTGCAGGAATTTCGATCACAGTGAGGTTTTTCGAGCGCGCAAGGCCGGCCGCGATCTTGTCCCACTAGACATCGGCGCCGCGCCAGCTGTAGCTGATCACGACTACTTGGCGCGCGCGCGCCCGCATGCGTTGCGGATGCGCTGCTCGTCGGGCTGGCCGAGATCGATCCACTGCTCGATCTCGCCGGTCAGTGACTTGCGCCACAAGTCGGGCTCGTCGTCGGTGCTCAGGCCGCGCCCGAATTCAAGCAACTCATCGGCGTGCAGCGCGAAGGCCGGCAGAGCTCTGAGTTTGTTGCTGGGCGATAGGTTCGCGCTGTCCCGGGCTACAAATGAAACTGAGATCACAGGTCAGCTCTTTGGACTGCGTCCTCTGCCGCAATCCATTGCAGTATTGCATCAGGGGGCTGGATTTGAGCTCTTCAGAGTAGTAATTCCATGCTTTCTTAAGTTTTCCTTACGATTATTGTTGACATGCGGCTATGTCCTGCTAGGGTGTGACTACGGTCCCCAGTAAAGTGCTCAACTAACTACCTCTAAAACTATCGACAATATTCGACGTTACCCAATGGCTTATGCCAATAGGGGCTTGTTTGGTGTGCTTGGCCCGAGGAAATATCTGGTTAGGCCAAACCTGTGGAATTTTTTCCGGAGCGGTTTGCGTTTCGTGATCAGGGCTTAGAAGGGTGGGAAATCTTGGGCTTAGTTTTGAAATCCGCTTCCTGTCCAGCGTCGCAACCAGTCCGTAGAGTCCGTTGGAGACAAGCCGGGCGAAGCTCGAATCCGCGTTTAGGTTTGCCGCTATTAGCCTCTGCGGGGCTTGTTTCGGGAGACGGGCCAACGATCATCGTTCCGAGGCAGAAATCGACTTCGATGGATCTAGCCATAGCAACGGCTATTGCGAGTCTTCTGATATGTCGCGCGCCGGGTGGTGTCTGTCAGGTTCGAAATTGACTCGGCCTCCGAGCGATCGACGGAGGATGGAATGAGACTTCTTCTGGGAGTCGCAGGGGTACTGCTGCAAGCACTGGTCGCATCCGCTGCGCCCAGCATCACCAGCCTTACGCCGAATACTGGCGCCGTTGGCTGTTCTATAGTTATTACTGGCAGTAGTTTTGGCACGAGCCAATCCAAAGCTTCTGTCACATTTGATGGTAAACCAGCCTCAATCAGCAGTTTCAGTTCAACCAGCATCACCGCCACTGTCCCCACGGGAGCAACCACTGGCAATGTAGTTGTGACCGTTAGTGGATCCGCGAGCAATGGTGTGTTGTTCACTGTTACTCCGGCCCCAAATATCGGTTCTCTCACGCCAAATACGGGAGCGGTCGGATCAAAGATCATCATTGCAGGTACAAACTTCGGGCCCACGCAGGGGAACGGCAATGTGAAATTCAACGGAGTAGCGGCTGTTATTACCAGCTGGAGCGCGACCCAGATTGTGGCTGCGGTACCCAAGGCTCCTACAACAACTCCCACTACAACAGAGAACGTGGTGGTCACAACAGCCGGTGGTGTGAGCAGCAATACAGTGGTATTCACCTTGACGCCGGCACCCAGCATCGGCAGCTTGGTTCCCAATTCCGGTGCTGTTGGTACTTCGGTGACGATCAATGGAGCGAACTTCGGACCGAGCCAGGGGGACGGCAAGGTCACATTCAACGGAACTAACGCCAACGTTAGCAGCTGGAGCGCGAGTAAGATCACAGCTACTGTGCCAGTGGGCGCAACCACAGGCAAGGTGGTGGTTATAACTGCGGGAGGCGTGGAAGCCGACGGGGTTGCCTTTACGGTAATTTCGGGGCCCAGTATCACGAGTATTTCGCCGACACCGGGGATCATTGGAAGCTCGGAGACCATTACGGGTTCCAATTTTGGCGCAACGCAAGGAACAACAGGCACGGTGAGCTTCAACGGAGTACCTGCCGCCGTGAGCACCTGGAGTAATGCGAGCCTGGTCGTAACAGTGCCCGCTGGCGCCACTTCTGGCAATGTTGTTGTGACCGTTTCGGGCCAAGCCAGCAATGGCGTAAGCTTCACAGTTCTTCCGCATATCAATGCGGTGAGTCCGGCGTCTCAGCCTGTGGGCAAGTCGGTGACCATTAGCGGTACGGGTTTCGGGACTACGCAAGGAGCGAGCACGGTGACCTTCGGCGGAGTCTCCGCCGTCGTCAGGTCCTGGAGCAGCACACAGATCTCCACAAGTGTGCCGGCTGGTGTAGCAGTGGGTTCAGAGCCGGTTGTGGTGAACGTACCCGGTGCAGGGCTGAGCAATGCGGCCGCATTCACCGTTGTTGCAGCATTGACAGTTACAGCATCGGCCTCACCTGCTGCGAATGCCAATGGCTGGAACAACAGCAGCGTGGCGATCACCTATCAATGTTCGGGCGGAGTCCTGCTCGTGCAATGCCCACCTTCTCAGACGGTCAGCGCGGCGGGTGCCAATCAAACAATCAGCGCTACTGCGACTGACGCAAATGGGAATACGGCCAGTGCCAGCGTCACATTGAACATCGATAAGACCGCTCCCACGATCACAGCGGTAGTGACGCCCACAGCCAATGCGCAGGGAGTCGTGACAGCCCTAGCCACTGTCAACTTCAGCTGCTCGGACGCTCTCTCTGGGATAGCTGCTTGTCCGCCACCGATCCAGGTGACGACAGCAGGATTGAATCAGTCGTTCAGCGGGACGGCCACAGACAGAGCTGGCAATACGGCCGGTGCAAGTGTGACCGTCAGTGTACAGTCGGCGGCGCTCGCCATTTCGGCCACGGCCTCGTCGGCAGCCAATGTTAACGGCTGGAATAATACGACCGTGACGGTTAGTTACACGTGCAGCGGCGGAGTGCCGCCGTTGCAGTGCCCGGCAGCACAGACAGTGAGTGCTGAGGGAGCAAACCAAGTGATCAGCGCGAGCGTCCCGGATGCGGCAATGCAGACGGCCAGCACCAGCGTCACCTTAAACATCGATAAGACTCTTCCTATCATTACGGCAGCGGTCATACCGGCTGCCAATGCACAAGGCGTGCTCACAGTTCCAGCCACCATCAACTTCACCTGCTCGGATGTTCTCTCCGGAGTGGCTCTTTGTCCATCAGCGATCCAGGTTACGACTCCGGGCGCAAACCAGTCATTCAGCGGGACCGCAACTGACAAGGCGGGGAACACTGCCAGCACAAGTGTTACCCTCAACGTTGAGCAGGTTCTGCTGTCTGTCGTTCCTCGTCCATCACCGGTGCCCAATGCTAACAACTGGAATAACATGGACGTAACTATTTCCTACACCTGTGCGGGCGGGGTGACTCCTCTGCAGTGTCCGGCTGCGCAGACCGTGAGTTCAGAGGGCGCCGGGCAGATCATCAACGTGACTGCCACTGATGCATCTGGGCAAACGGCAATGGCCAGCGTTACGCTCAACGTCGACAAAACAGCTCCATCCGTCTCCGTAACGCAAACTCCCGCATCCAATCCCTCAGGCTGGAACAATTCTGACGTTACCGTAGCATTTGCTTGTAGTGACGCCACTTCTGGAGTGGCTGTTTGTCCCGCACTAACACTAGTAACCACGGAAGGAGCACAACAGCAGATTTCCGGTCAAGCAACGGACACTGCCGGAAACACGGTTACTGCTAGTAAATCTGTGAATGTCGATAAGACAAATCCGATCATATCGGTGGTTGCGAGTCCTGCGCCGAACGCCGCGGGGTGGAACAACTCTGATGTGACCATCGCCACCAGTTGTGCTGATTCGTTGTCCGGAGTGGCAAGTTGTTCCCGTCCAGTAACGATCAGTACCGAAGGACAGGGCCTGGTTATAACGAGCACGGCTACTGATATGGCTGGCAATAATGCTACGACCAGCACGTCCATCAATTTGGACAAGACGCCTCCCGCGGTAAACATTTTGTCGCCCGCCGTGGGTGCGGTGGTCAGTTCCAGCGTTCTCAGCATCAATGGCTCGGCGAGTGATTCTGTGTCGGGGATAGCATCAGTCACATGTAATGATGTTTCGGCAAATTTCTCCGTCTCTTCTTTCACCTGCAATCAATCTCTGCTCCCCGGAGCAAACACTATTCTTGTGCAGGTCAAGGATGTAGCCGGCAATCTGAGTTCATCCACTAGGATAGTCATTTTTGCTCACCCAATCTCAATCACCACGCCGACCAATCTTTCCCTGTTCAGTCAGAGTCCCGTAAACGTCGCCGGAACGGTAGGAGATCCTGCAGCCCAGGTTACCGTTAATGGGATTCTCGCGCCGGTCTCTGGAATCAGCTTTTTAGCGACCGTGCCGCTGCAGGAAGGAACAGACACAATTACGGCCGTGGCTCTAAACACGGACGGCACCACCAGCACCGCAAGCGTTCAAGTCGTTATGGATACAACTCCTCCCCATGTTGCAATCTATTCGCCTTCTGACCAATTTGTGACTACCGATGCCAACATCACAGTTACCGGTCTGGTGAATGACATTGTTGTAGGAACCGTGAATCCACAACAGGCCACGATAAGCGTAAATGGTATTCAAGCCCAGGTCTCCAATCGCAGCTTCAGTGCAGCAAACGTTCCTCTGGCGGTTGGGCAGAATTTTATTCGCGCAACCGCAGTTGATCGGGCGGGGAATTCTGCGATCACGGAAATCGTGGTAATTCGCCAGGCAGGCGGGCAACCTTTACTGAAGATCTTCTCGGGCAACGGCCAGTCCGGGTCAATCAAGACTGCTTTGCCTCAGCCTATGGTAGCGCAGCTACTGGATGCAACCGGCCAGCCGGTTATAGATGCTCCTGTGGTATTTAAGGTTAAGTCCCAGGATGGAACTCTTTCAGTGAGCTCAGGCTCCCGGTTGAGCTCAGTGGTTGTGACTACTGACTCACAAGGGCTGGCGACTGCCACGTATACTCTCGGAACACATTCCGGCGCGGGGAATAACTTGATTGAGGCCTCTGCTACGGGGGTTCAGAGCACCGCGCTATTCAGCGCCTCCGCTACAAGTACCGGGGCGGTGCTTATCGTTCCCGATTCCGGCAACAATCAAACTGGCGCCATCGGAAATGCTCTCCCATTGCCGTTCGTCGCGGTGGTAACAGACAGCGGAAATAACCGGCTCGCCAATGTTCCGGTAACTTTTAACGTTGTCCGTGGGAATGGCTTCTTTGGGGGACAGTCTTCATATACCGTCAATTCCGATGGTGACGGCAGGGTGGAAGCGGTCCTGACGCTCGGACCAGGTGACGGAATCAACAATAATGCGGTAACGGCAACTTTCCCCGGCAATCCAGGCTCGCCCGTAACCTTTACTGCCACCGGGCGCACGCCAGGACCAGCTGCAGCAACCTCAATCTCCGGTGTGGTCGTCGACAATAGCAATCAGCTCATTCCCGGGGTCACTATGAGGTTGTTCCAACTCAACCAGGGACCAAGCGGCAATCTGCAACAACCTGTCGGAACGCCAGTACAAACCGATGGCCAGGGGCAGTTCCTGATCCAGCCTGCACCCGTTGGGGTTTTCAAATTGATGGCAGATGGCGGCACAGCGACACGTGGCGGCCCATGGCCGACGCTGGAGTATGACATCATTACAGTTTCTGGCCAGAACAACACGGTAGGATCACCGATTTATCTGCCGCAGTTAAATCCGGCGAATCAGGTTTGTGTGTCCGAAACGAGCGGCGGAACCCTGACCATCGCACAGGCGCCCGGCTTTTCGCTTACGATCGCGCCGGGCTCCGCTACGTTTCCCGGAGGATCGCGTACCGGGTGCGTTTCAGTCACGCCGGTGAATATGGACAAGGTTCCAATGTCGCCGGGATTCGGCCAGCAGCCGCGTTTCGTCGTAACCATCCAACCTGTCGGCACAATGTTTAACCCGCCTGCGGCCATCACCTTGCCTAACGTCGACGGGCTAGCGCCCCGCGCGGTCACGGAAATGTATTCCTATGACCATGACTTGGCGGCGTTCGTCTCCATCGGCAACGCAACGGTTAGCGATGATGGGTCGGTAATCAAGTCCGACGCTGGTGTGGGAGTTCTAAAAGCGGGCTGGCACTGTGGAGGCGATCCGAATAAAACCGGAGGCTCTGCGAGTCTTACTGTAAGTTTCGACAACCCGAAGAAGGTAATAGGCGTAGACCCCGAGTCTCCGACAGATGGCAGCCTCGCCGCGAATGCGGGTCCGACACAGGATGGCACTTATATCTGGGAGATCGTTGCGACACAGCCAACGGATGATACGGGTGCTTTCCAATTGACTTCTCAGCCTGCTTGTGATGACCAAGGTACGTGTGTTGCGAACTTCTCGGGAGTCAAAGCCGGAGCGGCAACTTTACGCGTGCATTTTAAATGTAAGACCACAAAGAAGGAAGTGACCGCCGATGCCCGGATTACTGTGGTCAAAATGGAATTCCAGAAGCAGGATGGCACAGCTTTGGGCGATGTGATCAGGATGGGTCAGAGCACGACTACCCTGAACGGTACGCCACACGATAGAACCCAACAGTTGCAGGTCAAAGTCACACCCGCCTCAGAAGCTGCAAACGTGACTTTACGCGGTACTGTAGTCACTGTGACCCAGCGACAAACCACCGATAACATAGTGAACTTTGACGCCGTAGGCGGCGGCCAGGTGAGCATTGATCCCGGAGATGCTGCTATTACTGCAAGCGATGGAACCGTCACTGCTACTCAAAAGGCATCGGTAGTTAGACCAGCAAAGCTTCAACAAACCTTCGCAGACGGGCCGGTGCAGGGCTTCAATGCGGGGCTGAATCTGGGAACATCGCCAGCGCTCTGTGATGTTGGTATTAACGACGTTTCACTCGTTACGGAGTATGAGCAAAAGCTCAAAATCACAGTGCTGGACAATTTGAACCAGCCTATTGGTGATCTCTACAAAGGTGCGGAAGTGACCGAATCGGGAAGCCCCTGTGGACTCGGTGATGCTCAGACGAACCTGATCCTCGGGGAGGATAGCACATATATCGACCCGGTTGGCTTTCCTACTACACCCGGTCCCGTGGTGCCAAAAGATAGTGATCAAGCGAATGCATGGAAGACTCAGCCCCTCAAGCCCTTAACTGCAAAGCAAGATTTTCAGAATTTTACGGTGAAGATCGATGGTATTCAACTGGATCCCAACCTTCAAAGAAAAGTAGTGGCAACCCCGCCGACAACGATCACGGTCGCACCATTATGATAATCAACCAGTACTGGCGTAGGAGTAGAAATATGAAATCGATCTCGTTGTGCTTGGCGATAGGGACAGCGATTATACTCGTGAATTGCTGCTATAGTGAGGCACAATCCTCACCGGCCCAGACGTCAGAAAAAAAACCGATTTCGTTATTGCTCCACTTAAATCAGCTGGGTAAGAGCCATGACGTATTTTTCACAATCGAAAGCTCCTGGACAAACAGAGAATCAAAATCCTTGGCGCCGTATCCAGTTCCGCAAGGCTCCCAGGAACCTGTTCTCGAAGATGAATTGCGGCGACTCGCTGCCATTGTTCCCAACCTAACATTTCAAGCAAATCCCAATAATCCAAGAGTCATCCATGCTGTCGACCAACGCCTCGCCGGCGTGCAAGGCTATAGCATGGATCAGGTGCTTCCCGACGTTCGGTTTACGGGCATGCTTACCGGCTTATTAGCAGAGATCGCCGCACGAGGGATACGAATTGCCCCGACAAGAGCTGCCGCCCCAGGAGATCCGCTGGTGGCGGGTTTTGACGGGACTACTTCAGTTCAGACCAACCCCGCTCCGATGACGGTCCGGTCCATCCTGTCTGACTTCCTGCCGCTCACAGTCTATGGACGCGTTCTGTGGACGGCCACGACGGAGCGTCGCGCCGGCGCTGTAACGGCCGTCAATTTTAGGGGTCTACATTCCCAAGAGCAAACATCATTTCCGCTCTTAGCTCATCTCTACTGGTTGGGACAGGAGCATGATGCATTTTTCACGATCGAGGAATCGTGGATCAAAGACGAAGCCATGAACTCTTTCGTGTCGCATTCTATTCCGCTGGATTCCACGCAGGCTGATCTGAAAGATGAGATGCGGCGGCTCGGCAGTATTGTTCCCAATTTCCAATTCCAAATTGATGCTAAGAATCCACATATTGTTCATATTAAAGATGCACGCCTGGCCGCGAAGGAACCGTACAGCCTAGATCAAACAGTCCAAAACATTGAAAAGGTCGGAACACTGCCTGACTTGATCGCGGCGATTGCGCGGCGCGGAGTCGCCGTTACATTCGAGACAGTTTCAGTTTCCCCTGGAGGGCACTTGCCCGACTTCGTGACTGTAGTCCATGTCAAAGCAGAGAAGGCGACAGTGAGGTCGCTGTTGACGGATTTCCTGCCACTTGCGAACTACAAGCGGATCTTATGGACAGCGACGACGGAGAGGCGCCCCAGCGCACTGACGGTCGTGGACTTTTATGGGCCCACTATGTATGGCCTCAGCCCTGGCGGGCCACCGAAGTGAATTGAAAATCGACGTTCGTATTCGCGAATTGAGGATCGAGCAAGTCTTGCCAAGAAGCAAACGCCTGGATGAGCGACAGCGTTTTCGTAGAACCGGTGTTTGGAAGAAGGGTTGCAACACGACATGACGAAGCTGAGAAATATCGCTCTGGTGTTCATGCTGCCAAATCTTTTGTCGCTATCAGCAGAGGCGCAGCAACTTAATCAGAACTGCGTCGTCAGCGTGTTGAACCGAAGCGTGCAGGTCAATCCTGACGGCAGCTGGCAGTTGCCAAATATCCCAGCCGGCTTCGGTTTTGTACGTGCACGCACTACGTGCGTGGACAATGGAGTCACAACATTTGGCCAATCAGATCTTATCACCATCCAACCGAACAAAATGAGCGCAATCCCGCCCATCCAGATTGGTCCTACAACCGCCATCCCTACATCAATCAGCTTACAAACTCCGTTAACTACGCTTAGTCAGACCGGGCAGATCGTGCAATTGACAACGACTGCATCTTATTCGGACGGGACAACTCAAAACATTACCACCGCCAGTGCGAGCACGTTATACACTATCAGCAATCCGCTGATTGCCACGATAAGTCCTGACGGCTTGGTGACAGCACAGAATACAGGCACGGCCATCGTGCAAGCCACCAATGAAGGTACACAGGCCCTCATCGCGATCCATGTGCTTTTGACAAGCGCTTCCCATGGAGGCATTCCAGATTCCTGGGCCATTGCCCACGGTCTTGATCCAAACAGCCCTACCATGTCATTCGAGGATCCTGATCATGATGGGCTGACCAACCTGCAGGAATTTCAAAACGGGACCGATCCGAACAATCCGGACACCGATGGTGACGGCTTGACAGATGGCCAGGAAGTCTTGGTTTATCACACGAATCCTCTCGTTGCCGATACCGATGGTGACGGAATCCCAGACGGCTTAGAGGTGTCGCTGGGGACAGATCCTCTGGATCCGAATAGTTTCGATTATGGTCGAGCGTTGGCCAGCATCGAGATAAGGGTCCCTGGGTTCATTCTGACCGTTAATTCACTGGTCGGCACAGCATCGATTCAGTTATCTGTGATTGGTCACCTAATTGACGGCCATTCGCTTATTGATCTGACCAGTACGAGACGACTTACGAACTATTCAAGTAGCAATCTGACTGTCTGCAATTTCGGCGCGCCGGATGGAACGGTTTTTGCGGGGGCGAACGGCTTTTGCTTTATAACGGCCACAAATAGCGGACACACGGCCACGGCGCAAGGATTCGTGCAGGGATTCTCTCCGGGCGCAGTTTCGTTTGTTGCAATTCCGGGTTATGCCAACTCGGTTGCAGTGTCGGGCGATTTTGCGTTTGTGGCAGCCGGAAGCGCAGGATTGCAGATTGTTACTTTCTCTCCTGACCGAACTAACCCACGAGTTGTTGCTTCTCTCGCCATTCCAGGAAACGCTAATGATGTCGTTGTCGTTAACAATCTGGCCTATCTGGCTATGGGCGGGGCAGGCTTGGCAGTGGTGGATACAACCAATCCTCTATCTCCGCGTTTGCTTGGGCGCCTCAATACTTCCGGCAATGCTCTGGATCTTTCAGTCCACGGCAAGACAGCCTTCATTGCCAATGAAACGAACCTGTTTCTCGCCGATGTTACAAATCCCGTTTTGCCGGCTAGGATCTCCTCGTTGCCCCTCATCGGTGAAATCCAAGGAGTCGATGTGGATACGCAGCGCAACCTGGCAGTAGTCGCTGCGGGAACATCAGGTCTCTACGTAGTGGATGTATCGAACCCAAGCGCACCCCTGGCCCTGGGTACGGCGTTAACTGGTGACGCGAGGGATGTAGCTGTTCGCGGTACCCTTGCCGTGGTAGCAGATTTCCGAAACAGCACCACTTCGGTGGATATCAGTACTCCCTCAGCGCCGGTGGTGCTTTCCCATATCGCAGACGTGAGCCTGGGTGGACTGCTGCTGGATATCGCATTGTCTGGTAACTTTGCTTTTGGAGCCGACGTAAAGTTCATCAATGGCATTCCCATAACTGACATATCCGATCCGGCTAATCTCCAGCCGCGCGCGATCCTCAACTTTCCGCAGCGTGATGACGATGGAATGGGCATCGCGGTGGACGGAACCTTCGTGTACCTGGTTACCGCACACAACAGCTTCCTCGGCAAAGGTTTGGCATTTGGTGACAGTCGGCTCTACATCGGCCAGTACCAGCCTCTATTCCAGGACAACGCAGGAATTCCTCCAACGGCCGCAGTTACAGCGCCAGCGGCCGGGAGTCTGGTTGTTGTGGGCAGCATGGTTCATATGCAGGTAGCGGCTACGGATGATATTAAAGTCGCTTTTGTGAATTTCCTGGTCAATGGCCAGGTCGTATTCACAACCACATCGGCGCCATATGAATTCACATTTGCTGCGCCCCAAAGTCCTGGCCCAATGACACTGGGCGCCAGCGCTGTCGATTCTGGAAATAATTTGGGCATGGCGCCGGACATTCTGGTTAATGTGATCCCGGACCCCGGAACAACTGTAATTGGACGGGTGGTGGACAGCAACGGCCATCTATTGTCCGGGGCTACCGTGACCGCGACAGGAGGGCACTTCTCCATTACCCAGAGCGACGGTAGCTTTTCCATTGGAGACGCGCCCAGTGCTGTTGCAAATCTAGTAGTGACGGCCTCTATTTTAGTGAACGGCACCCGACTGAATGGGACGTCGAGCGTGTCTTCTCCCGTCCCGTTTGGAATTACAAACGCTCCAGACATTGTGGTTAGCGGAGCTTCATCGTTTGTGCAGGTTCCGGGCTTCGCCAACTCGGTAGCGGTATCAGGTGATTTTGGGTTTGTCGCGGCAGGAGGCGCTGGATTGCAGATTGTGAATCTTGCTCACGACAGGAACAGCCCACAAATTGTGAGCTCACTTCCGCTTCCAGGAAATGCCAACGATGTGACGATTGTAGGGAACTTGGCTTACTTGGCCATTGGGCAGCAGGGGCTTGCGGTAGTAGATATTACCAACCCACTTGCATCGCAACTTCTGGGAACAGTCAATCTATCCGGCAATGCGATGAATGTAGTTGTGCGTGGGACTACGGCATTCGTTTCCGTGCAACCGGTTAACAATGTCGGGGGCAACTCTCTGGTGCTGGTGGATGTTACTGACTCTGCCGCGATGAACGTAATTTCTTCCATAATTGTGGGGATCATATTTCCTGCTCCAAGTCTTGCGTGGGGGCTGGATGTGGATGATGAGCGCCATCTAGCTGCAATCGCGGTAGGTGGGGAGGACGTGTACCTGCTCGATGTCGCCAATCCATTGGCTCCGGTTGTTCTCAGCGAACTCAACACCGATGACGCGCGAGCGGTCGTTATACGCGGCAATACGATGTATGTCGCCGATCAGCGCACAAGCCTTACTGCCGTAGACATTGCTGACCCAACAAATCCGGTGGTGATTGCGTCCACTCCGTTTGAAGTTGGCGGGCTGCCCAATGACGTTGTGCTGTCGGGGACTCTTGCCTTCACCGCGGATGCCTTCTCCCTGAATGGCATTCCCATCGTCGAGATTTCAAACCCAGGTTCGATGCATCCGCGAACGGTCCTCACCTTCACCGCACGCAGAGAAGAAGGGATGGGCGTCGCTGTCGACAATGACTTTGCCTACCTCGTGACGGAAGCGACTAAGACTGATAGAGGTGGATCTTTTGGTGACAGCAGGCTCTATATCGGGGAATATCAATTCCTACAGGACAAGGCGGGGATCGCTCCAACGGTCTCGATTACATCGCCTGGTCCCGGGGCTACGGTGATCGCTGGTTCCACAGTACGAATACAAGTGAAGGCCGCTGATGATATAGGCGTTCCTACAGTGAATTTTCTCATTAACGGGCAAGTGGTGTTTACCGGCTCCGCGCCTCCATATCAGTTTGCCTGGACCGTGCCTCAAACTGCTGGTCCGATTACGATAGGAGCTACCGCCACAGATCTGGGCGGAAATGTTGGCACAGCTCAGGGCGTCCAGGTCAACGTAATTCTCAATCAGGGCGCAAAGTCACCGGCCGGGATGTCGCTCTCAACGCAAAACTTTTGTGGGTTTACTTTGCAAAGGCCGTCCAATATTACGGAGGGGAAAGGAGAAAATTGTGTTGATGGATTTGGAAGGCAACAGGAAGATCCAAACTACTAATCGATCAGTTTGCCGAACAAAGGTAGTCTCTCGTCTGACCTATGCTCTTTTGATCGTGGTAGGGGTGGCTTCTCTAACGTCTTCCGTTTTAGGTACCGAGCGAAGGCCATCTGCACCAAAGTCTAAGATTGGGCGAGAAGTTGCCATCCCGCAGCACTTGCAAGATGGCGAAGAGTTTAGGATGTCTCTGCACGATCTGATTGACTACGGCAAGAAGGTCTTTTGTGCCAATTGGACCGACCAGGACGGGGCGGGACGCCCGTTAACCAAGGGTACGGGCAAACCTGTTTCTGACCCAACATCTCCACTGACTGGAGCGCACGGTTGGAACCGCGTCTCTGGCCCCGACGCCAATTCTTGTGCTGGTTGTCACAATCAACCGTTTGGCATTCCTGGTGGCAGCGGCGATTTCGCGACCAATGTATTCGTGCTGGGCCAGCGATTCGACTTTGCTAGCTTAGATCCGAAGGATAGGGTGCCTACGCGAGGTGCAGTCGATGAGGCTGGACGGCTAGTTCGACTCGACAACATTGCAAATGTACGATCCACGACCGGCATGTTCGGAGCCGGGTACCTCGAAATGCTTTCCCGCGAGATTACCGAGGATCTGCAGAGAATCCGCGACAGCATCCAGCGTGGCGAAACACGTACTTTAGTATCGAAGGGTATTTCCTTCGGATCCCTGACACGGAGAAACGACAATACATGGGACACGAGCCATGTGGCTGGTCTTCCACGGCTGAGCATTATTTCGCCAACACCGGTGGATCCCCCAACTTTAATAATTCGTCCGTGGCACCAGGCTGGCAACGTCGTTTCGATACGAGAGTTTTCAAACAATGCATTTAACCAGCACCATGGAATGCAGAGCACAGAGCGTTTCGGAATTGATAAGGACTCCGATGGAGATGGAATTGTCAACGAGCTGACACGAGCAGACATTACGGCAGTAAGTGTGTTTCAGGCGGTGATGCAGGTGCCTGGACGGGTCATTCCTAATGATCCGGATATTGAAAGTGCAATCGTGAACGGAGAGAAAGCTTTCACCAAGATCGGCTGCGCATCGTGCCATGTTCCGGCCTTGCCATTGAATCGGCGCAACTGGACCTACTCGGAGCCTAACCCCTTCAATCCCGCCACAAATTTGCGGGCAGGGCAGACGACGACCCTCAAGGTTGACCTCACTGATCCCTCGCTGCCGCAGCCCAGACTCACCCCAGCCGATGCAAGGGCCGATGCAAGGGCAGAGGCAATTTTGGTGCCTGCTTTCACCGATTTCAAATTGCACGACATAACAGATGCTAAAGACTCGATCGAGCCTTTAGACATGAATCAGCCGGTATGGTCAAAGAAGTTTAGCGAAGGCAATCGGAGGTTTCTAACGCGCCGACTCTGGGGTGCGGGTAACCAGCCACCCTATTTCCATCATGGTCTTTACACTACCCTCAGAAAATCAGTTTTGGCGCACGCAGGCGAAGCGCGTGAGTCCAGAAAAGCATTTCAGCTCTCATCTGAATATGACCAGGATTCAGTTATAGAATTCTTGAAATCATTGCAGGTTCTTCCCCCTGGAACAAAGAGCCTCGTCGTTGACGAAGACTACAAGCCCAAGGTGTGGCGGACTTCGCAAAGGTGATTCTGGCTGTTTCGCCGACGAGACTGTGGAGTGAGCCCTTAAATTGAGACACTTGTTCAGGCACAGTATGCAAGGAAGGAACTGCCAAAGTGGCGAAGATCCGTGCTCGGACACCCATAGGGTCAAAAAACTCATCCATGCATTTCATGCGGCCTCGAGTTCGTAATATTTGAGCAGGCCGCCTAGCCGTTGTCGACATCGGAGCTTCTGGCAATTTCGGACACTCGGTCGAGGTGGCAAAGGGAACAGCAGCAAGTTGTTCTTGCCCTGGTGATTCCGTTCCTGATGGTAGTGCATCTCAAAGTGTTGCGGTGCTCGCTTCAGAGAACGCTCACCAAACAGGATGAGCTTTGAAAGGCATTCCTCTTTGACCGTCCTGACCCAACGTTCCGCAAATGCATTCAGATTTGGACTCTTGGGCGGCAGGGCAAGAGCCTTCACCTTCTCCGCTGCAATCAACTCACGAAACGATGCGCAGTACTTGCTGTCGCGATCATGAAGCAGATACCGGCAATTGGTCAGAAATCCAGTTCCTTCCGTCGTCACATTGCGTGCCATTTGCTCCATCCACTCCTGATCCGGATGACGCGTGACACCAGCCAGATAGATTCGTCTGCTCTCGAGGTGCAGGAAAAACAACACATAGTACGTCTTCAATCCTTTGAGCGTAAGCACTTCTGCGGTAAAGAAATCCGTTCCCACCATCACCGCCATGTGAGCGCGGATGAAGTCCTCCCAACTCGTCCTCTGTTTCCGCTTTAGTCATCATGGAGTGACCGGTCCCGTGCGCTAACCGTGGGTTAAGCTGTGATTCTGGAAAGAAGCACAGTTCAGAGCCACAAGCGGAGAGGAACCGGTCATGAAGGAAAAGGTACGATTTTTGGGTTTGGATGTCCATACCGAGACGATAACGGTTGCAGTTGCCGAGCCGGATGGGTCGGTGCGCAGCCTGGGAACGATAGCCAACCGCACCGATTCGATCCGCAAGATGGTCAAGAAGTTAGGACCAGTGGAGCAGTCGCGGGCCTGCTATGAGGCTGGTCCGACGGGCTATGTCCTCTACTGGCAACTGGCGGAGTTGGCCATCAACTGCGATGTGATAGCGCCGACCCTGGTTCCGGTCAAGGCCGGCGACCGGGTAAAGACAGATCGGCGGGATGCCACGAAGCTGGCGCGCAGTTTCCGATCCGGAGATTTGACCGCGGTCTGGATTCCAGACGCGGGTTCGGAGGCGCTGCGGGATCTGCTACGGGCGCGCGAGGTGGCCAAGCAGGATCAGTTGCGGGCGCGTCACCGGTTGAGCAAGTTCCTCTTGCGCTCGGGGCAGCGTCCGGCGCCTGGGGTGAAGGCATGGACGCAGCTCTACATGGCCCTGGGTGCGGCAGTTGCACTTTGCGCAGGCGGCCCAGGAGTCGACTCGGCTGGACTATTTGCACGAGGTCGAGCACATGGCCGAGCGGGTGGTGCGGCTGGAGCAGGCCATCGCGGAGGCGGTCAAGTTGGCCGCGCCAGAACTGCAGGAAGTGGTCAAGGATTTACAGGCATTGCGTGGTATTGCGCAAATCTCGGCAGTGACGATTGCCGCCGAGTTAGGCAACGTCTCTCGCTTTGAGGGCGCTCGGCAGTTGATGGGCTATAGCGGCACGGTTCCCAGCGAAGACTCCAGCGGCAAACGAACGCAACGCGGGAGCTTTACCAAGACAGGCAATGCGCATCTACGACGAATCGCTGTCGAAGCGGCCTGGAGCTATCGGCTGCGGCCAGGCGTCGGACCGGCGTTGCGCAAGCGACAAGAGGGTGTGCCGGAAGAGATCAAGGAGATCGCCTGGAAGGCGCAGCATCGGCTGCACAAGCGCTCTATGAGGCTGGCGGCGGTAGGCAAGGATCAGCGCAAAATCGTCACCGCGGTGGGACGCGAACTGTTGGGTTTCATCCGGGCTATCGGAGTCAAGGCCGAAGCTGCTGGTAAGCTGCGGATAGCAGCCTGACGAAGAGCAAGAACTCAAACAAAGGCAAAAGCAAAAACAAAAACTTTTCCAAGAATGAAAAAGCCAAAACCTGACCCATGAACAGCATCACCCAATTCGAGGACAGAGCCAGCCGCAGCCGGAGCAAGCACGAAGGAGAATCCTCGACCGCTCTATGCGACAGGCTCAGCCGGACTCGCGACTCTAGTCAGAGGCAGCTCCCGACGGATCAAGATTATGCGGTTCCGACCCGCGAATATCAGACTGATCAATCGTCGCTCAAACCTGCCCCGGCTGCGGCTGGCCCTGTCCTCGAAAAACAGCAAAAACAACCACAACGACAAAAACGACACCACGAACGAGCAGACGTTGACAGTTCACTCCATATCAGAGCGGGTGGAATATCGTGCCGTCTGAGGATGTTGCCCACCGTCTGATCCGACACCTTGTGACCGAGATTCGCCATGGCACCTACGATCCGGTCATAGCCCCAACTCGGATTCTCCCGGGCCATTCGCACGACCAGACGCTCGACTTTCTCATCTATGGGAGGGCGACCGACGGACTTGCGAAACCTCGATCCATCAAACTTCCTGGCGATCAGTTCGCGATACCAGCGCGATAGGGTGTCCCGCTTGGCAGCGGCTGCACCATCGGCTAATGCCTTCCGTCCTAACCGGTGGCCAATTTCCCCTAGCGTGCTCTTTTCAGAGTCAGTGGGCAGCAGGCGGCCCTTGATCTTTGCTCGCAGGATTCGGTTTTCTGCAGCCAGATATTCGTTCCTCAACAGCAGCTCCTGATCCACTGTCCCGGTGATGTATGCCAACAGGCACGTCCAAATCATTAACCCCATTTCTTTTGTTGTTTGCGGAACCGGCATTCTACGCGCTTTCAACTGTGAAGAGACTGACATGCGAATGGGGGAACCAAATGCTCTTAAGTCACTGCCAGTCATCGGCTTCAGCAGCGCGGATGAGATTTTTGACCATACGGGTTGCAGAATCCTCAAAGTTCAAAAGATTTCAATTTAACGGAACCTAAAAGTTTTCCAATAGTTGGGGTTAATGGTGGAAAAGGGGAACCCTTTCCTTCGGCTTGTTGGAACACTTTCAGGTTCCTTCAGCGGCCTTCTTACTGGCACAAGACCGGTGACTTTAATCCAATATTTCGAGGTTACTACAAGGAGAAACTCGCTTATGATTTGCTGAGCCGTGCATCATTCCTAATCATTAAGACTGCCCAGCGATGTTCGAAGGGACATCCTCCGCAAAGATGGGAGGAGCATTGATAACAGACACGAATTTGAGTGAGCCCACTCAATCCATGGTGTCAGTGTTGATCAGAGTGCTCAATGAAGAGCACGCTCTTCGCCGGCTCTTTGAATGCCTGCGTATCCAGAAGATCGATCGCCCTTTCGAAGTGGTGGTGATCGACAACGAATCGGACGATGGATCGGCAAAAGTGGCTAGCGCGATGGGCGCAAGGGTCTTCACGTTGCCGCGAACGCTTTTTGGTTATGGAAGAGCACTCAATGTTGGAGTCAAGCTTTGCCGCGGAGACTTGATCGTCCTGCTTTCGGCACACTCATGGCCGCAAGGCGATGATTGGTTGAGCCGCATGGTCAATTGTGTCGAGGGCCGCGGTGTGGCAGCTGCCTACTGCAGGCAGCTCGCTGACGGCAACGTCTGCCAGCAAGAAAAACCGCGATTCAAAGCATTTGCGGAGCACAATTACAAACTGGATAAGGCAAGGCTTGTGCAACGACGCAAGTGCGGGGAGGACGTACATGAGATCTGCTGTTTTTCCAATTCAGCCGCTATTGTTCGGCGTGAAGTGGTCCTCCGTTTTCCGTTCCGGGACCTGCCGTTCGCGGAAGACAGGGCGTTCGTCCTGGATTGCGTGATGGCGGGGCACTCCATCGCGTATCTCGCTACTGCGACCGTTACTTACCAACAACCTGCCATCTTCAAGAATTCCTACCGGATCGGGAAGGCCTGTCATATTTCCACGCACCTCATTCGTGAACTCGGAAGTGAGGCTGTCGGCACTGACCTGCGTAAGTCAGAGCTGGTTCGGAAGGTCGTGAGACGATTATGCAGGCCGCTGGAGATTATTGGAGGGCCCATAGAGGCGCTGCTACGCGATAGAGCGCAACTCCGGCGAGCGACCGGCTACGCAGCTGTCTCATGCGCACTGTTGTTGGGCGGCATCGTGGGCGAACTGACCTGGCATAGGTATCGAAAGACGGCCGGCTGCGACTCCTCAATCCTTTTGATTGCGGAAAAAAGCATAAAGATCGTCGCGCCGGAAAATGCCATCTACAGTTTGACCTGAAAGCTTATGACGCAGAGTCGCTATCTATTATAAGGAGTAGTGTTGTCGTGTTTCGTTTTTATTAGTTCCTGCTCAGACCCCTGGCGTGGAAGCGAAGAACTGTGGGCGGGAGCGGCTGCGCCTGTATTTTTTGCCAGATCGCATTCTGGTTTACGAGGGTGACCAAATTGGGGCTGTTCAATACGGAAGTTTGGCCTTTACTGTTGAACCTTCTACCTTCGTCGAAAATGAGGCCGTGCCGACCGACGCGGAAATCATCAGTAGGACATGGCGCTATACCAATAAGAGCGGAGGGCCAGATCGCCGTTTCGCCAACAATCCTGAAATCCCCGTGGTACGGTACGCCAGCATTGCAATGAAGTCGCCTGCGTGAAACCCAGCACATTTGCTTTGACATGACGATTTTTCCGGTCTGCATGCAAGCTTATAGTCCCCTAACAATCCTTCGGGACAATAGCGATCCAAATTTCATGTTGTACCAGCGTAACTTGAGCGAATGGCCTTTTGAGTGCACCCTTGGCATCTCAGTTTCGTGTGGTGAGGAGATGAAAAAGCCCGCGTGAACAAGAATTCCGATCACGATGGAGACTCCCAAATGAACTCGAGCCCCGAAAGCAATAATGTAATCGCTTCCCAACGAAAGACTGGCCTTCGTCGGTCACGGCGTTACAGCATTAACACCCATTTGAAAATCTTACGCTTTGTGAATGGGACCAAGAAAATCATTCCCGGATACGCTCGAAAGATCAGCGCGGGTGGCATGGCCGTCTTCATTCCCGCACAGCTCTCGAGGGGCGAAACGTTGGAAATTGAATTTGCTTTTCCGGGGTTCAATGGGCGCCTTGCCGTGCACGGCGTTGTGCGCTCAACTGACAAATTCCAGTATGGCGTGAAATTTATTAATGTTGACGACGCGACGATGCGCACCATTAGTGAGCGTTCCGGTCTTCTCGAAAAACCTATTGTGGTTCTCCAAAAATGAGATAGCCAGAACTCGGCAGACGTCTTGGCCGGCAGCATTTCCGTCGTCTGACAATCATTTCCGCGGTCCACCTACTTTGCCAGGATCAGTTCATCGAAATGCTTTTGAATGATCCACGCCAGGTTCCGCTGGTACAACTCTTCCCACACTTTGAAAGTTGCTACACACCCTGCAAGAATGGAGGACTATGAAAGTCTTCCATCGGGTTATGGCGGGAGTGTTCGGAATGCTCTTGCTCGCCGCCACCTTGGTCGTGGCAAGCTACGTTCAGGTGGAAGTTGGGGCAGGTGTTGTGGGCTGGCTCGTGCCTGGAGTTCTTGCCAGCAGCGCACTCTACATGGCTATCCGCTTTCTACGATTCGCTTTGCGCGGGAACTGACGCGAAGATCATGCCGCTGATTCACCTCCATAGCATGGCTGAACCCTACGGACGGGTCGGTTTGACCATCCGGAAACAGTTGATGATCCGGTCCACGTCGGTGGGCGTTTTTCTTTGTATCCTGCGCTGAAAATGTGGAAGAGTTTGTTGCCGCAGTAGAAGCGGTGCAGGTTACGCTCGCCGGCCTGGACGCTTTCATTTTTCAACCCCTGCAACATTAAGAAGACTCTTAAGAAAAAGAAAGGGAATCGCGTCAAGATTTCGTTTGACACCGTGTGACAGTGGAAGTACTGTTCGCACAACCCCCTTTAGAACTTAGCCAGGAGACTCTCCTATGAAATTCGCGAGGATCACCCTCGTAGTTTGCTTGTCCTTTCTCGTTTTCTCTGGATTCGCGCAACCCGCAACAAAAAAATCGGCAAGCGTACCAGCAACTGCCAAAAAGAAGCCCAAGCGTCCGTGCAAGGCCACACTCGCAGAGTGTTCAGACGAGGGATGCGGCGGGCAATTCGATCCGAATCTGAATCGCCTTAAGAATGCCCGTTCCCACGATGGCGATGCCACGTCAAGAACCCTGACGTGGATGAAGAAGCTTGACGACCCAGAGAATTTTACCCAGGGCGAGGGCCGCGAAGAACTGGCAACATTAGGCGAGGGCGAAAAGATCACTGTTGTTGCTTTTCTACTGGTAGCCAAATCCGAACTTGGCGGAGAGTCCTGCAACTGTGGGCTGCAAACTCCGGAGGCAACGGATAATCACTTGGTCTTAGTCTCGAAAGCTACAGTGGACAAGTTCCCCGTGTCCAGCAACTCGGCAACCAACAAGACGGTTTTTCACTCCCGTGAACTGGAGTCGGAGACGGCAGAGTTTACACCTCGAGTAAGACTGACTCATCCGAATTTCACCAAGAAAAAAATACAGCCGCTGATTGACAACGCGCCACAAGAGGCCCTTTTGGTCCGTGTTACCGGTCCGCTGCTGTTTGATTCTGAGCACTTCATTCGGAATCACCTGGTTCGCGTGAACAATTGGGAGATTCACCCGGTGCTCAAGCTGGAATTTTGTGAGACAGGAAATAAGTGCAAGTCCAACAGCGATACTGGCTGGAAATCGCTTGACGAACTGCCCTGAAAGGACGACCGAATATGAAAACGCCTAATGGCAGAGCTGAGATCGAGGCGATGTTTGGTAATCCAGCAAACTCCGATGGCACCCTGAATGAGGCATGGGAGGGCGATAACATTCGCAAGGTAAGCCCGCCTGATGGGTGGCGGCTCTTCTATCAGGGAGACAAGGGTCTCGTAGCGGTGTCAGGGATAAGAATGCACCATCTACTTGAGGATGTATTCGTCGCCGTAATGGACGACGTCCACTCTTGAGTCCGTTTGCAAGTGTGCGCGATTCCGCGAATCCGGCGTCCCGGACACGCGAGGTTTTCGCGTGGCAGGCAGCAAGTGGGAGAGTGCGAGGAATCGCGAACGGAGCACGACGGAATCGAAGGGACTCGAATCGGCTGTTGTCGATTAGCCAGATCACAACTCCTGCGCTGGCAAAATCCATCCGGTTGTCTCTGAAAATCGGCAAACATTACGCAAACCATTTGAATAGCTGACAGTGCAACTCATTCGTGGCGTTCCGCGTGACATTTCGTGACATTTAATGTTCCGCGTTACTCCGAGCGCAGCTTGAGATGGTCTGCGCTCAGGTTCGCGACCTCCAGCAGCGACAAAAGGGACGAGACGCACGCCTTGAAAGGGCGTTGCTTGGGAGTGCTTCAAAAGACCACAATCGCGCAACTGGACAGTGCAGGTACGTGAAAACACGCACAGCCCTGGCGTTCTGCGGGTGGCGTTTGGGTGCGAAGAACCAAAGACCGCATGAAGACAAAAGCAACGCCGATTCACCCCCGAATCTAGTAATCGGCGTGGCATCAAGATTTCCATACTTGCTGTAATCAGCCGACCCAGAAGTGTTGTTGCATAAGGACCGTTTAATCTGAGGTTTGGCAGGCTTTCGGTTGTTATAACTGGTGCCTGGCCAAGGGGTTCTGATCCCAACATGTCTTGTCGGTCTTTAGCGACGGCCACCGTTGGGCGATTGAAAAAAATCTAATAGTGCCACACTACCTTCCAGATTCTCGGCTACGCTCTACACTCTTTAGTGTAGATTGGTACTAAGACGAGAGGACGTAAATTCTCTCGTTTTTGCCGTTATTTTAAGTGAAAGAGTCGCTGGCAAGAAAATCTAATGTTTTTAGGGAGACTACGGTGATGGTCGATTTTCTCTTGATCTTGTTAACCAGTTTGATGGCGGGTCCATCCGCAAATAGCACTTCCGGGGCGACCGGAGGCGGAGGCGACGGACCCGAACCTTTACCGCTACCGCCGCCGAACTCGGGTAGCTAACGTGCCACGCCGTTGAATTGACAGAAATCCGGTCACATGTAGTCAACTGAACAAAGACGTTGATAATTCGCCGGGGGCTGACAGTTCCAGCCCTCTTTTTCTTGTGTCGCGCATGGACAGATAATGAATCGTTGCGCATTCATCCTCTCTTGCGGGTTATTTGTTGGCGGAGGTACGCTCGTCTACTGCCAGCAGCCGCGGGCTGGTGTTTTCCCGAATTCTCCTTTAGTCGGCGATGGCATTGTCGTAGAGTCGGTCACAAAAGGGACTCAGGCCGAACGGTTGGGCTTGCAGCCCGGAGACAAGTTATTGAGCTGGAGTCGTGGGAGTCAACGGGGAAGTTTTTATTTACCCATTGAGCTTGTCCAAATATCGGTTGAGCAGGCGTCTCGAGGATTGGTATCTGTCCACGGTCAGCGAGGAGAAAAAGAGCGAGTTTGGTTGTTTGGATCTGATGACTGGGGCATTCAAGGCCGTCCTGTTTTCGTTGACCGTTATCTTGACGTTTACAGCGAAGGATTGGAGTTGGCAACGGCGGGCAAATTGAAAGAGGCTGCGGAGCATTGGAGTAGAGCTGCTGCTACCGCACGCCAAGAGGGCATTTCCTGGCTTGCAGTGTGGTTCCTGTGTCGAGCCGGCCGAATTTTGTCTACCGCACATGAATGGAAATCGGCCGACGAAACATTTGGGGCGGCGATTCAAGTGGCAGAAGGGGCTGGACCGATAGTAAGCGCGGACTTGTTTCGGCAATGGGGCAGATCGTTTTATTATCGAGGAGATCTTCCGCAGGCTGCTAAATGTTATCACGAACAGTTGTTGGAGTTGGAAAAACTGGGCCATGAAACCATGATGGTAGCAAACAGTCTTCTAATGTTGGCTGCTGTTGATTTAGAGCGTGGTGAACTGGATCAGGCAGAAGAATATTTTACGCGTGCTTTCGCTATCGCAAAACAGCTGGCTCCCTGGAGCTACCAAACTGCTGCGATCCTTGAGGATCTGGGTATCCTGTTTCAATATCGTGGGGAGCTTGGTAAGGCGGAAGAATATTATTTGAAGGCACTGCCAATCGAGGAACGGTCTCTTCCTCGCAGTCGTCTGTTAGCTAACACGCTTACAAATTTAGGTACGCTAGCGCACCGACGAGGTGATCTGGCCAGGGCAGAGGTCTATCATCGCCACGCCTTAACCATTGCCGAAATGCACGAGGAGAATGAGCTTGAGATTGCGGAGATTCTCGGCTTCCTCGGCGAGTGCATTCTAGAACAGAACGATGTAGTGACAGCCGAACAATACCAGAAACGCGCCTTAGCGATGAAAGAGCGAGTTGCGCCAGGCAGCCTGTCCAGCACAACTAATCTCGCTAGCCTTGGGAAGATCGCGCGGATACGAAGAGATTTTGTGGCTGCAGAGGCTTACTACAATCGAGCGCTAGCGATTGCCGCGAAGACCGACGCACCGGCAAGGGCTCTGGCACCGCTTCTTGTTGGCGAGGCTGAAGTCTTGAGGGATGCGAAGGATTTCGATAAATCTGCAGAATTTTATCGACGTGCGGTGGTGCTGTTTGAAAAGGTGAATCCCATCAGTTTGAATTATGCGGAGGCACTTGCGGATCTCGCAGGAGTCCTGCGGTACCAAGGGCAAGTCGATGCCGCCGTAAAAATATACCGGCAGGCGCTAGTTGCGCTTGAACGGAGGACCGTTGATTTGGGCGGCGTGGAAGAAGATCGGTCGCGCTATCGGGCTTGGTATGTCCGCCATTACCAGGGCTACATAGATGCCCTGATGCAGCTAGGGCAGCTTGAGCAAGCGTTTGAGGTCGCGGAGGGGTCGCGGGCGCGAACCTTGATAGAAATGCTCTCTCAGGCTCGAATTAGTCTCCGGCAAGGGGCTGATGCTGAGATTCTAGCTCGGGTGCGCAGATTGCACAAAACAGTAGAAGCAAGGTCAGAGACGCGAATACGGTTGGCGACGTCTGATCACACTGAAGAGCAATTGGCGCTCATAGATCGGGAGATCGATAAGCTCGTGGTGCGGGAACAGGATGCTAAGGCAGAGCTCCGCGTAAGCAGCCCTGGGTATGCTGCACTCACGGAACCACGACAGCTGAGCACAGCTGAGATTCAAAAGTTGCTTGATGCGGACACGGTGTTGTTGGAATATTCACTGGGTGCCGACAATAGTTATGTCTGGGCAGTAACATCCAGCTCGTTGACGGGTTTTCAATTGCCTGCCAGAACCGAAATCGAGAGTATAGGGCGTCGAGTCTATGATCTGTTAAGTTTCAGAAATCAAAAGGCACCGCAGTTCGAACAGAGTGCCTGGCAACGAGTGGAGGATGATTACCAAAAGGCTGCATCAAGACTAAGTGAAATGGTGATAGGTCCTGTTGCACCTTTGCTTGGGACAAAACGCTTGCTGATTGTTACGGATGGAGTTTTGCAATATGTTCCATTTTCTGCTTTGCCAACGCCCAAGAGCTTGGGAAACCCAATGCCCTTGCTCGTCGGGCACGAAATTGTTAGTTTGCCATCCGCATCCGTCCTTGCAGAAATCAGGCGTCAACGAGTCGGCCGCCGTCAGCCTCCGAAACAGGTTGCAGTGCTGGCAGATCCCGTTTTTGACGTTAAAGACATGCGGGTAAAGGCGGGAGCAGGGGCGGCCTCCTCTCCCGAGCCAATCGCTCCAGGCGGTGATGTGAGGCGATCAGCAAACGACTTAGGCTTGTCGAGGCAGGGGAGATTTTACTTAAATAGGCTGATGTATACACGCAATGAAGCGGCCGCTGTAATCGCTGCAGTGCCGCCGGGGAAGAGCATGGAGGCTTTGGATTTTGAGGCAAGCCGTGCCACCGCTCTCAACGGGGTCCTGGCTCAGTACCGGATTGTACATTTTGCAACTCATGGCTTGTTGAACAACAAGCATCCCGAACTCTCTGGACTGGTGTTGTCATTAGTTGACAAGGAGGGGAAACATCAGAATGGCTTCCTGAAATTGCAGGACATCTATGAGATAAAGCTGCCCGTGGACCTAGTTGTGTTGAGCGGTTGTGAAACGGGCTTAGGGCAGCAAATCAGCGGAGAAGGACTGATCGGCTTGACGCGAGGTTTCATGTACGCCGGGGCAAGCCGAGTAGTTGCTAGTTTATGGAATGTAAGTGATGCTGCCACTGCGAGTCTCATGGCAGATTTTTACAGAGCAATGGAGCAGGGGCGGATGCGCCCTGCGGCGGCGTTGAGAGACGCCCAAATTCGCATGTGGAAGCAGAAGCAATGGAGCGCTCCGTATTATTGGGCTGCATTTCAAATGCAAGGTGAATGGCGGTAACAGGCTTTATGTTCCGTGCTTCGATTCCACGCTGTTGATCTCTATCGCGTTCGAAGGCTTCGGCGTCGATTCGCAAGGGTAAATGGGTAAAGATTATGAATGTACGTGTTCTCATGCTGTGCCTGTGTTTGGCTGTGATAGTAGTTGGCATTCCTGCACATGCGCAGGATTTGTCGGCGCTGCAACAAGGTCAAGTTATCAATGATTTCCGCGTTGCCAACCTCTATTCAGACTCGGAGGGAAGCATCATGGGCGGTAAATTTTGGCACGTGCCTACGGGTGCTCCTGTTTTTGTGCTTCAAATTGAGACCGCCCCGCAGGCATTCATGTGGGTCGATGTACCGGCAGACTCGAATAACGGACTTCCCCATTCTCTTGAACACCTCCTGGCATCAAAGGGAACGAAGGGGCGCTACCTCAACCTCTTAAGAGAGATGAGGTTCAGTCAAACGGGAGCGGCAACATTTCAGGACTACAATTTTTATTGCCTGACTTCAGGTACAGGGATGCCAGATTTCTTGGAGCAGTTTCATGCTTGGGTCGATTCTTTATACAGACCGGATTTCACCGACGCCGAGGCAGAGAGAGAATTCTATCACTGGGCAGTAACGACCGACGCAGCTACGCAAAAGAAAACTCTGGTGGAACAAGGCACAGTCTACAACGAGGTGCAAACGGGGCAAGGGATCTACACTTTCTATTACGAGCTCAATAAGCTAGCTCTGGGAGAGTCGAATCCTTTTGGGCTCATTGCAGGCGGCGTACCGCGCGAGATGCGAAGCGTTACCCCTGCCGAGATTGGCCAATTCCACGCCAAGTACTATCGTCTTGGGCCGGGAACAGGATTCATTTTTGTAATCAATCCCAAAGAGAACGTTCCGTCCTTTCTCTCACATGTCGCAGAAGAATTTAGAAAAGTCTCTGATCGCGCCGGTACTACTGGTGAACAAGTGCGCTCTTTCAAGGAACCTAAGTATCCTGTCAAACCGTCGGCCAGCACGGAGATCAAGGTTTATTCATTCCCTAGCGCCAGTAAATCCGACATAAGTAGAGTTCGCCTGGCGTGGCAACCAGCACAGGCTGGGTCCCAAAGCGAGTTGCGGCTTCTACAGTTGTTTATCCGCGTTTTGGGAGACGGCGAACAATCTCTGCTGTATAAGTCTTTGGTCGACAGCAACAGCCGGGAATTAGATTCAGCGGCTACCAACATTGAATCCGGAGTTTTTCTGGAGAATTCGCCCTGGTTCCCCGTGCCGTTCGTCGGAGTGAGGGGCATCCCAGGTGACCATCTCTCCGTCGACAAAGTTGAGCAACTGAGGAAGCATATTCTTGCCAAGGTGCAAATGGTTTCGACGTATCCTGATAACTCACCAGCCCTTGCCGCATTCAATGATCTGATTGTTGCTTCTGCCATGGCGTGGCATCGATCTGAGGGAGTCTGGATCAAGAGTGCCCCACTGTTTAGTTCGGAGTACAGGCGTGACTGGAAAGAGCATCTCAACTATCTTGAGATGGATTCCTCTTTTGTGCGGTCACTCTCAGACGAGGCGGTTTGGCGAAATGTTGAATCGCAGATTCGATCTGGAAAGAACATATGGCGTGATGTGATTCGAGAATTTCATCTTTTGGACACTCCTTATGCCGCTGCGTCTGTACCATCCCCTCAACTCGTGGCAGAAATGGAGCGGGAGAGGCAAGAGCGAATTCGGAACAAAATACAGCAACTTACGAAAGAGTTTGACGTCAGCGACGAGCAGCAGGCGCTCACCCGGTTTGAGCAAGCCGAATCCAACAAGACTCTGGAGATTGATCGGATTCAAACCCGGGTTCAGCAACCGAAGTTCACAGAGCACCCGCCGTTAACTGCAGACGATGACATTCAGTATAAGAAGTTTCGATTAGAGAGTGTGCCGGTTATTGCGGTGTTATTTGAGCGAGATCCGACAATTGATATCGGTCTGTCGTTTGATCTGAGGAAGATCCCAAGAAAATTCTTCAAATATCTCCCTATCCTGCCTCGCTGCTTCGATTCTCTTGGGCTGAAGACTCCCGATCGTGTTGTTTCCTATTCTGATTTGCTTAGAGAAACGCAGAAGGAACTGACAGGGTTTTCTATTGGCTATGACGCGAACGCGGCCTCGGGGCGAGCAGATCTTGCTATTCGCGCGTCCGTAACATCGCCTGAAGAGTTGGAACGAGCATTAGCTTTGATTAAACAGATGCTGCAATTTAGCCGCCTCGATTTATCCAGTGCGGACCGTCTAAGAGATTTGACCAGCGACCGCCTAGCGGAAGACGACAGATATGGTAAAGGAAACGACTCCAGTTGGTTTCGGAACCCAGCCTACGCATTCCGCTATCAAGGCAATCTCTTATATCTCGCGTTGAATTCGCAATTTACCCAAGCACATTGGGATGGTAGATTCAGGTGGCTGATTCATCAGCCTGTCTCTCCATACGAAATCGACAGTTTGGGCCGCTTTGCGAAGGCCACGTTGTCTTCATTTGCGGGCGCGTCTGCGAAAGAGATTGCGGAAAGAATTGGCAAGTCTGAGGCGAAAGGCTTGGAACAGGAGCTGCTTCAGTACTGGCAGAAGAATATTCCCAGCTTCCCGGAAGATGAGTTGGTCGATGGTCTTCGACGGCTGGCAGCAGAAGTTCAGGCGGACCTAAGAATAGGACCTGGGAAGACAATAGCGGATCTTAGGGAACTGCAGCGGATCGTGGCTGATCGCGGTGTGCTTAGAGTTGATCTGACACTTGCCGCAGGCATTCTAGATCGGGTCCGGCCGATGGTCAGTCGCTTTATTGCATCGATGCCTGCTCCAAGCCTAGAGGCACAACGAGCGAACGGTTACTCAAGCGAACTAGTCGAGAAAGCTCTCATTTTCAAGACTGTTGAGAAGCGAGCCGGTTTGTCGGGAGATGATTTCCCGTTGTATGTCGGGTTTGAGGATCCCAGCAGCGCAACCGGCGGCGTCGTCTTCTCTGCCGACTTTCCTGGATATTCGCAGCTCGACCGCAAGTCTTTAATGAGAGTCCTATCCAGCAAGGTTTTCTCTGGAGCCGGCCCTCATACGTTCTACATGAAAACGCTAGAGACCGGATTGGCATATGCCAATGCGGTTGGAAGCAACCCTACTACCAGACTCCTTTCATATTATGCCGACCGGAGCCCGGATATTGCATCGCTCATCCAGCTCATAAATTCGATTGCCGCCACAATTCCGGAGCTACGGGACCAATCGCTCGTCGATTATGCGTTGCAAAAGAGCTTCCCATTTCCAAGATCCATGTCGACGTTTGCGAATCGGGGAAAGAGTCTTGCTTGGGATATCTACGATGGCAACGAGCCGGAGAAGGTCCGCCGTTTTTCGGAAGCACTGTTGAAGTTAAGGGAGAATCCGAAGTTGCTGTCCGAAATCACGCAGGCGGGACCGTCTTCCATTGGAGCTGTACTCCTGGAGCCAGAATTCACGGAGCAGCAACGAGCGGAGAGGTCGATTTTCTTCTTGGTGGGCCCAAAAAGGCTCCTATCTGACGCGGAAAAAAGGCTTGCCATACCAAAGCTTTTGCGGCTTTACCGAAGTGACTTTTGGATCGACTTCTCTGATCAAGGTATTGCAACAAGCGGTGACCTTGTTGTTGCGCCGCCGCAACATGATTCGAAAGGCAGTTTTTGAGCATCCGCACTCTCAGTCGTTCCAAAGAGCGTCATGGGCGGAAAGTCCTCCGTGCTCGATGCAAGGAGTCGTACGAAAACATTCTGATAGTGCCACAGCCATGTCTTCAATGTATGCGCTAGACTGTGACTTCCTCTTACGACAAGGAACTAATGGTGATGCGTAGTAGCCCCGCAGAAACAGTGCCGCCTAGCTCCCTTGAGAGCCGCCCAAACGTGCGGCTTGACGAGCGTCACGGCGCCAGCGCGGCCATCAAGAGGTGCTACGAGTTAGCCTATTTCATTTTCGCGGATCGTTCGACTGCCCTTGAGATCGCGATTGACGCCCTTGAAGGAGTCAGACTGCAATGTCAGCGTGGAAAGAAGAGATTCTATTGGCGTTACACCCATCGTAAGCATCCGGTCAGGCGCATAACGTGGGACGATTTAGATTTGCTGCAGTGGATGGTCCTGCATGCGTCGGAGGATTATGAAAGGGCGCAAGAACAGGAAGCCGGCCAGTCGTTGACTGACATGGCGATTCGGTACATCAAACACTTAGTTTACGCGACAACTTCAATGTCCTCTTTCTACGTCAATGTTGGCGTGAGCCGGCTCTTGTATAACTACACTACTTCAGAAGCGCAAGAGTTTTACAGCGTGCTGTCTCAGCGTAACGTGGGGGCCGATGAATACCGCCGCGCCAAGGGCGTTCTGATGGAAAAGATGAGACAGCGGTTCCCTGAGTTTCTCAAAATAGTGCGAGCGCAGCACGGGGAGCTTAGATTTGATGTATATGAGGAGCAGCAGAGATGGGTTGAGTTGGCGTTTAACTGCTTGATTGCGTTCACTCCGTGGAGCACAGAGGGGAGATGCCGCGAGTTCACGCTGATGAAGGCTGGCGGCGAGACGGGTCCGTTTAATACCGACAACGGACGCGGCATCGGCGATCGCAATAAGGCTGAGGTCGGTTGGTGCCATGCTTTGCTAGACCCTGTGTGCTTTAGCCGATTGGTGAAGCAGCTAGAATTGCAGCCGCCGGAAACGAAGCTGGCGCTGCCGAGGTTTCATATGCAAGAACGAAGAGGGCAGGATGGCGGGAATGGGAACGGTGTGCGGAAAGCTCCGGGGTTGTTAGAAGAGGACTTTGACCGTGTTGAAGCGCGGTTAACTGCAAATGACAAACGCCGGAGCGAGATCGAGTCCCGGTATGTCAGCGTGGTCGTGGATCGTACTGAAAGGGCCAGGTTTGATGCGATGTATGCGGGACAGCTCAAGATTGCAATTGAGGAAGGTGTCAATCTCGTTGAGGTTCGGGGTGAGGATAACTCAGGAAAGCTTCTTTTGGCCACGCATGTTGTCCCTCATGGACCAGACGGATTTAAGGCCTCCAAAAGCACCGTTATCTTGAATACGGGTGAACTGGAGTTGGCTGTGTCTCCAGTCGCCAGACTATCGAATGAAGGGGCGCGGGCGTCGATGAATGTGATTTATAGGCCTCGATTGCAGCGAGCGCACTTCTGGAGCGCGTGGGGAGGATTAGCGTCGTGGGGCCGGCAGCGATCATATGCGGTGGTAGCTTTTGCAGCGGTGTTGATTGGTTGCGTAGCAACAAGTGCATTTTACCTGCACAAGCTTCGGTCCCTGGAACTTGCGCTCCAAACGGTTGCTCGGGGCGGGAGCCAGACGCAGCCGAGCAGCGTGGCCAGTGTTGTCTCCTATACTGTGCCTTGGGATGGTCAAAGGGTGCGTACGGAAGAGAGAACCAGCATTCCCGAGATCCGGCTCGGATCCGGCGTGACGGCCATAAATCTTGATCTCTTGCTTCCTGTATCTGTGAGATCAGACTCCTATGCTGCCGACCTGGAGACATTTACAGGCGATCAAAAGCTGATGAGTCAAAATTCCCTCCGAGACCATCTCACACCCAATGGCAGGCGTGTACCCATTATTGTGCCCGCCACTCTGCTTAAGCCTGGCACGTATTACACGGTTCAGTTGCACTTGGAGAAGGGGCGCACGACCGAAAACTATCGGTTCACGTTCGGAGTCGTGATAAGGGAATAGTGCGATATTATCGGTCTGGTCGCAGGTACCTTCGCTTTCTTTGTGAGAGAGCGCTTCTTACGGGGAACATGTCTTGAGAATAATCAAGTAATCGAACTTATCTGAAGATTTCACCCGCCAGAGAATGCAGAGCCAGATATGCACAGGCCCAGGGGTTGCAAACCGCGCGAGGGCTTCTTCCTTCTTACGTGTTGAAACGGGATCATCTCAGGGTACGCGGTGTGTCGGGCGCCCACGTTCCGAGAATTCCGGCGAGCTCTGCCCCCACGACGTTCGACGTTCAGACTCGAACTCCCTCTTTCTGAGAACGAAGAGACGTCAATATACCGGGCTGAGTTGACGACGTTCACAGCTGACAGGGAACTCCTGACTGAAAACTCACTCAAAGCGCGACGGACGACGGACTGATGCCAGCGTGGTCATTAATATGACCCTACCGGGCGATTGGCTTGAGCGCAAGAATTACTACACAATCCATTTGCGCTCGACCATGGTAGATGGCCAAGTGGAAGAGGTCGGTAGTTCCACTTTCTATTTGGCAGAGGAACGCTAAACAGAACCTGTCGGCAACAATCGCCCATTCCATCACCAATTGCCCCCCGGAACTGCTCGGGGTTCCTGCTTGCTTCGGATCTGTGTTGAATCGTTGAATCTGGTAGGCCCGGCATGCACTAAGAGGCATCTCATCGTGTGCCTATCCGTGCTGCTACCTCCCCTCCCCTCCTCCTCGGCCGTCGCTCAGGCGTCATGGTTCCTGATTGTATTGGCCGTACATTACGAGAAGCCGTCCTCGCTGTTTGTCGCCTAGATTGCGTCGCAAAATAAAAGTCGATAGTCGATAGTGCCACACAGGTGGGGTATCCATCCGTTCGATCAACCTGTAGTATCAGCATGAATCGACCGTACTCTAAATAGTCTGATGCTGCCACCCTTGGATGAGGTAAGTCATGATAGTCTCCGCTCCTCGAACAAAACTAAAACATTCAGACAAAAGCCCATTTGATGCAAAGGAGACTAGATATGTCCAGCTCATTCCCCCGGTATTCCAACATATGGAAGCAATTGCTGCTAATGTGCGTCGTCATGGCAGTAGTTATCAGCGCAAGCACCGCATTTGCGCAACGGCGGCTCATGTGTGATAGCGCAGCGGATTGCGGTCCCGACCCGGGCAGAACCACCCCTGCCGTGTATGACCGGGCAGTTGCTGCGCGAACAAAAATCATGAATCAGCGCACTGCGGCCAACCCCCTTGTGGTTGTGAGCCGGATGCCGATGGTGAAGACAGTTCTGGGTAGCCGGAGCTACGACTACTCTATCAACCTAGTGTCTCTGGCCGGGCGTAATAATACCAGCGTGAACCTCAGCCTGACGTACAACAGCAGGATTTGGTCCCGAAGCGCAGATGGTCTGATTCTGAACAATGACATCGACAATCCCAGCCTTGGCTTCCGCGGTGTCGACTTCGGCTTCTTGCAGTGGAATATCGCCAATTCGGATTGGATTGTGACCGCAGCGAATGGCGGCAAGAACGAACTGGTGAATGTGAGCGGCACGAACCTGTATCAGTCGCAGGACTCGACCTACATTCAGTTTAATGGCTCAACGAATGTGGTGACCTACCGAGATGGGACGCAGGTGTTTTATGAACAATTTGGGCCTGGGCCCTTCAGTTCGACTAGTCCGCTACGCCCTAACAAAATCGAGAGTACGAATGGCAACATTATTAGCATCGCTTACACCAATTCACTCAATTTGAGTGTCAGTTCGATCACCGACACACTCGGCAGGGCTGTGAATGTTGCTTACGATTCTTCTGGGCGCCTGGCTACTATCACGCAGGGATCAAGGACGGTTACATTTGGGTGGAATACTGCTTATGTTTTGAACCATAGTTTTTCCCTGCCGGTGATTGCCAGCCCTGCGAGTGGCAGCGTGCAAAGCGTTCTTAGCAGTGTGACGTTTGCCGATCACACAAGCGTCAACTTTCTCTACGGAGACTGGGGAATAGTCAATAGGATCGAGCGGAGGAGCAGCAGCGGGGCCCTGCGCGCATTTGTGAGTTATAACTTTCCATCAGCGACTGCTGGGGCACTTAGCGACGCACCCGCCTTTACGCAGCAGACAAGTTTTGACGGCGTTAACACGTCCTCGTGGAACTATTCCGTCTCGCAGAACTCTTCTGGTTTGGTGACCTCTTCCGCCGTGACGGACCCATATGGGACCACGACGGCAACAACATTTTCATCCGCTGGTGATTGGAAGGACGGATTACCGCTGGTAGAACAGGTAATTGACTCAAGCGGCAAGATCTGGCGTACCCGCACAAGAACGTGGACGTCCGACACTGGTACATCGGCGGTAAATCCTCGCGTCTCTTCTGTGGTGACGCAACTCGACGACGGAACTCAGTCGGCCATCACATACGCATACGATGTTAATGGAAATGTGACCGACACGCGGGAAACCGATTTTGCTGCAGGGGCACCGGGCCCGTTACTGCGCGAGACGGTTACCAGCTATGCCTCGCTGGGTAATCATATTCTCAATCGGCCCGCCCAAGTCTTGGTGAAAGATGCTGCTGGCATCTTATCCCGCACCGACTTTGCGTATGACGAATATGCGTCTTTCCCTTTGCATGGAGTCAGTCCGGCTGCCGGGCAACACGATGACGCGAACTATTCAACCGCTTCAACGAACGCGCGGGGCAACCTCACGACAAAGACTGTTTATGCGAATGCCCCACAGGGGACAGGCGGGATAATAAGTACCTTCACTTATGATGTGCTCGGCAACCGGATTGCTGCTCAAGAAGGCTGCTGCGCCCGCGCGCATTCCGTGTACTCAGCGACCACGCAGTATGGCTTTCCCGATTCGGTCAGTACGGGACCGGTCGGTAACCAACTGACGGCAAGCTTCACCTACAACCTTGGTTCCGGCACGATGGCCAGTTCCACGGATGCCAATGAGCAGATCACGACATACACCTACGACATTAATAACCGTAAAACCAGTACGCACACTCCAGACGGAGTAACCGTGGGCACTTCCTATGACGATGCAAGCGGAAACTCTGGATGGACCAGTTCAACAACCGCCAACTCGCATCTCACGACGGTGACTCTCGATTTCGGCGGCCACGAATTGAGCAACAAGCTGTTCATTGGGGCCGCTCTGGTTAGCACGATTTCCAATAGCTATGATGCGCTTGGTCGGATTACGCAATCCAGCAATCCCTTTGGCCCAAACGACCCGCCCGTATACACGATTTATACCTACGATTCCTTGGGCCGTACCACCCAGCGCACGCCGCCTGCTTTGGCTGTCGGCAGTGTTCAAAACAGCTATCAAACCAACTATTCCGGACACCTTGCCACTTTCAGGGATCCCGCTGGCCGGCAGCGAAATGAGATTCATAACTCGCTTGGCGAATTGATTGAAGTGGATGAGCCGGGTGCTTCCTCCGAAGGAACAGCTGCTAGCGGCATCCTGACCATCACTGGGACACTCCGAAACCAGGCCGGGCTGGGAGCTACGCGAGGTACTGGAACGATCATCTTGGCCGGATCAAACCAATGTACTCCAGATGGATCGGTCTGCGACTCGGGGTTAATACAAGCCGCGGTAAATGGCTCTGGTGCCTCTGTCCCTTATCCCAACGGTGATCCCGTAGGTGTTCTGGCCCAGTCTATGACCAATGGCTTCAGCGGGAATCCCTATGTAACGGCCTCATGGAACAACAACCTTTACGCTCCGGTGATTACCCTAACCGCGAGGACAACCGGAAGCAACACGAATTACCCGCTCACTGCTCTTGTACATAGCAACTATCCTACGGATTTTAATCCGCCATCTTATACGGTGACCGCTTCAGGCCCGACCCTGACTGGAGGCAGCGATGGTGCCACGGTCTGGGACTCTGGCACAGTGACCGTCACCATTGGAGCATCATTCACCGCCAGCGCGCCTTACGGACAGAACTCCAACAGCACGGCGGCGCAAGTGTTCACGGCACTGATCGGCACGGGCCCAACTGGGCTGAATCGGTCCGGGTCGCCAGTCATCGTCGCACCAAATGGTACCGTGACCTACAAGACGGTGGGAACAGCAGGAAATGTAGCCGTAACCGTAAGCTCAAGCACGAATAACACAACGCTTTGTCCGGATCCTAATCGCCAATTCGGTACTGTCCCCTGCTTCCCCGGCGGATCATTCAGCGGAAGCACCAGTTTGAGCGGTGGCCAAGAACCGTATCCGTCTGGGCTGGCCCACCCATATGTGACGCAATACAATTACGACGCGCTGGGCAATCTTCTGCAGGTCAATCAAGGTCAACAGGTACGTACCTTTACCTATGACAGCCTGAATCGACCGACATCAGTGAAAATGCCCGAGAAGCAGAATCAAGCCTTTACGGTAACGTACACTGATTTCAATGCTGTGGCGACGCGCACTGACGCGCGCGGTGTCATAACCAACTACGGGTATGACAGCCTGGACCGTCTCACCGGCATTCAGTATTCTGACGGCACCCCTGCCGTTACCTATTCCTTCGGGGCCACTGGGGCACCGAATTTTGGTGCTGGCCGCCTCATCAGCGCAACTGATGGCGCTGGATCAGAGACTTACCAATATGACGCCATGGGGCGCGAAACTAAGTGTATTCGGGTCATAGGGGCCAATACGTATGTGATCACGTACGCTTACACGGCTGATGGGCGAATCGCTTCCACGACGTATCCCTCAGGCAGGATCGTGAACAACACTTATGACGGTGTTGGCCGCCTCACTCAGGTTGGAACGGGCGGAACCAGTCTGTTCAACGTCAATTCTTACAACGCAGCCGGCCAAATGTTGGCTGCACTTTATGGCAATGGCATTCAAGCTTCCTATAGCTATAACAATCAACTGCAGGTGGCTTCCATTCTCATTGGAAATGCGAGTCCGCTCCTGAATCTCTCATACAACTGGGGTGGAGCAAGCGATGATGGTCTTCTGATGGGCGTGACTGATGGCGTAAGCCCCGCACGTACCACCAGCTACACCTACGACCAGCTGAAACGACTAGCCAGCGCCCAAACAGTAGACTTGACCTCTCCTGGCACATGGCGGCTGCAGTTTGCTTATGACCGCTATGGAAACCGGTTGAGCCAGACGCCTACGGGCGGAACAGCCTCCATGCCCTCCAACTCTGTGGCGATCGACCCTACAACCAATCGGATTACCACCGCGGGTTATGACGCTGACGGCAACATGACCAATGATGGCGTTAACACATACACTTTTGACGCAGAAAACCGCATCACCCAGGTGAACGGAACAGCCAACACATATGGTTACGATGGATCAGGTCTTCGCGTCACCCGGAACGGAAATTACTACATCTACTCAGGCGGTCGCGTGATCGCAGAATATGCGCCTGCTGCGCCTGCTGCCTCTCCAACCACGGAATATGTATATGCTCGCAGCAAGCGTGTAGCCGCCATCGCAAGCGGAATTGTGACATACCCATACTGGGACCACCTTTCCGTAAGGGCTAACGCCAACTCTTCCGGTGTGGTGATTCGCACGTTTGGTCACTATCCGTTTGGAGAGACGTGGTATGAAACGGGGACGCATGACAAGTGGGGCTACACCACCTATGAAAATGACACAGAATCAGGCCTGAACTACGCGATGGCACGATTCCACAATCCCAGGCTGGGACGCTTTATGTCCCTTGATCCATGGCCGGCAGACAAAAGCCACCCGCAAAGCTGGAATCGTTATCCTCACGGTAACAACAACCCTATCAGTTTCTCGGATCCCAGTGGCATGGACGGCTGCGACGATGAAGAAGGCGGTTGCGGTGACGGTGGCGGGGAAGGAGGAACAGATTCCGCGGCTTTAGAGGATGGGCCGGGTGACCAAAAGAAAGGTGGCGGAAGCAGTGGCGGCGGTGATCAAGCTCAATGTGGCGAGCCTAACACCGCTTGCGATTCCCATGGCAATTGTTTGATGGGTGACTGCATGCCGGGCCCCCCACCAGATGACAATCCTAATCCACCGGACGACCGCGTGGTAGACAACAACAAAAACCCGGATAATACTAATTCGCCTGATGATATCAATCCAGGCGATAATACGGACCAATCGAATAACAATGGAACTGGTTCTTCGAACTGTCCTATTTGTAACAACGCTCCGAGCGATTCTGGCGACGAGCAACACTCCGACCTACACGCTGCGGGCGATTTAATGGAAGCGGCTGGGACGGTACTATTTGTCGGGTGCCAAATAGCAGAGCCTTGTGGAGGAGCCGTAGACACGATAGCCGGAGTTCTCGCTACCGTAGGCTTCGTTGCCAACAAACTTGGCGAATGGGGCTGCTGTCAAGCACCCGCAACCGGAAATAATCCAGCGACGAACAAAGATCCGATTTGGTGGTACGGTCTCGCGGGCCATTGATGCATTGGATTTTGTTCTACGATTGGGGATTGATTTATGATAAGCGCCTCACCTTTCCTACCTGCGCGGGGAAAGGTGAGGCAAATATTTTCCGAATTTCTCCATAGCGACACAGGAGAAACAGATCGCCTGAAAGAGACGGCGGAAACGGTGACACATGGATATTGATCAAGAGAGAAGTCTAAGAAGGTCCGTGCTTGTAATTTCTTTTTGGTCTTTTTTCACCGGCCTAATGGTTGATCAGGGCATTGACCGGCTCCAGCATGGCCAAGGCAGGTTGACATGGCTCTTCAGTTTTATTCTAGCCATTGGATGCGCGGTCGGTGTTCTTTTCCAGGCCCGGAGAGTATTTCGTCGTTTGAGCCAGTGGTAACCTTCCCTCTCCGGTGTTGGTACAACCGCTCGATTCGCCTCAAACCCATAAGCATATTAACGCAACCGCCTTGTCATCTGACGTTCACGTGTTTGTTGGGTTCATCAGTGAATGGAAATATCATTTAGCATAACGATTCGGCATTTGATACTATGCTTTGCGCAATATTCCATTGCCTCTTTCTCTGCTACAGGCAAGGTACGGCGTCCAAATTGGCATCCCCAGCTTCCATCAGAACCAATGGCGAAAGCTTTTTCATTCGGTAACGCGAGGTAGAGCTTAAAAGCATTAAGTCCCGATGGTGTGAGTCCCTCGGGAATGGGGACGTGCGGCACTGCTGGAATTGGCAAAAGTTGGGGGCGGAGCACCAGGCTCTGTGTTTTCAGAAAGCTATCTACGTATCCGGTCCAGACTGGAATACCTTGTATAGTGAACAATGAGTGTCCTTCATTTCCGTAAGGTGGGGCGGCGATGAACGTTGCCTTACCACCGGCTTCGGTAAACTGCTGGTACAGGCTTTCCGCCAAATCTGCCTTGATAAAATGATCATTCGTGGCATAGACCCACAGCATGGGAATGCGAGACTTCTTTCCCAATACCCAAAACGTACTGAGTAAATTTCCCGGCTGGCAAACTGTGTCCGGAGCGATGTGTCCCCATCCCCCTGCAAAGTTGATGCCTGCTACAAGACCAAGTGGGGGCTCGGCAGTTAAAGCAACCACTGCAAGCCCACCTCCAGAAGGTCCTACGGCCAAGATGCGACGTGGATCAACTTCAGGGAGCGTGGATAGATGAGCAATAGCAGCACGTAAGTCTCTCGACGACTCTTTCGCAGAATGCATATAGTCTGGGTAGTCACATGAAAACATGCTTTCAGCATACTGCCCCCCCGATGCTCCATAGTTGCGCCGCATTACTACGACCGTCGCCCATCCGCGGCGGGCAAATTCCAGTGCTATTGGCAACATGCGCTGTGGGGTCATCGCCGCTCGTTCCAAAGCACGAGAAGTTGTGCCGTGTGTGATAACGGCAAGCGGAAACGGCCCAATCTCGTTAGGGCGAACCAATAGTGCTTCCAAGCCGTTGGGGCTGGCTTCTTTCATCGGAATTCGTAAAGTCTGGACAATAAAGCTAGCGTGCTCCTCAGCCGGTTGACCCTGCACGGGAGAGCGATAGGCAACTATCCAAGGAACAAGAAGAAACACGATGCACACTAGACGGTTGAACATTGGAGGAGAACACTATAAATCGCGACATGAGATGAGGTCGAGCAGATTCGACGTCGGGGGCTGCCGCGACGGCTCTCTGGGGAGGGCGTCGTCTGCTCCTTCTCTGACCTTGGAAAGTGGGTCCAGTGATTACCGACTTTGCAGCCAACATCAAGTAGGTCGGAATGAACTATCTGCAGGCGGACTCTGCATAAGTCCGATACTGCCACTCCCATTGCACTAGCTGACGGGTAAACTCAGACGTGCTCTGATCATCATTGTCTTGATGCATGGCGATTCGTGTTGAGGGAGGACGAACCCCGAACTTCAGAAGAAACCGAGTGACCCAGCAAGCGCAGGCTCACGGCAACTGATTGATTTGTGACCTCAGATATGGAAAATAGCGGGCAGTGCGAAGGAGTAACATTTCACCGCAAAGAATTAGAAAGCGTTTTCCCGGGTTTCTACGTAGGCGTTGACGGGGCGCAGTACTTTTGCCTGAGCGAATTCCTCGTGGCCCACCATCTGCCCCTAACTATGGACTTTATCCGCATTGTGCTTGAGGACGTGATGCAAGAGTTTCCCGGCATAACCGTCTTTGAATTTGCGGACTAGACAGGCGCTGTCCCTTGTTTATCGTTGGAAATATTCGCCAATTTTGCCACACGGAGGAGGTTGAATATGAAGCCCGCGGTCTTTCAGCTTGATCAACGTGACGGCTTCGTACGGTTGATCTGCATCGATGTCCCAACTTTGAGGTGTGCGGTTGAGTTAGAATCAGCCCTTCGTGAAAAGCTTCCTCCAGGATGGCATGTCTCTCTGCTGGGCAGGTTCGACCGGATTGAGCTTGCCAGAACTGCAAATGAATTGCTCGATATTGCCCTAGAGGCTGAGTTGTGTGTCGTGAGGCGTTGAAGCATGAGCGAAATTCGACCAACAGCAAGCCGCTACATATCCGTCTACGTACCTTTAATGGCTGTGAAGCCGGCATTTCCCAATGCGCGCCAAATCCAGGATCGGGCGCAACTACACGTGAGAGCGGCGCTCCATCATTTATCTCGCGACCGGAACAACATTCAAGGGAGGCAGTGCTGTGTCCTCGCAGGATCGACGATGAAGTCTTTCAGGCTGCTCTCTTTGCTGGTAATAGCTACTTCGTTCTGTCGAGCGCAATCGACTGCATTGCAGAACGAAGTGGCCGCTCCCGCCAAACCGTCAATAGAAACTTCCACAAGCTGCAGCATCGAAGGACGAGTGGTCGATGCGCAGACCGGACGTGCTCTGGAGAGTGTGCATGTGCAACTTGTGTCGCCTAAACGCGGCTCGCAACCGCACGATCCAGACGGGGTCATGGTCTTCGGTTCCGTCAGCAAGCCGGCAGGGCAGTTCTCAATTAAGAGTTTGACGCCCGGCGCCTATCTCCTGGTCGTTCAAAAGGCGGGATATGCTTTCGTTCCATCTCGCGATGAACACGGCGCGACGAACAACAGGATCATTCTGAAGTCCGGTGAGAATATTACTGGCTTTGTGCTCCGTATGACGCCAAAGGCTGTGATCTCGGGACGAGTATTGGACGAGTACGGCGAGTCAATGGCTGGAGTATTCGTCCAGCTCCTCTCGGCACCCGCGATGGGCTTCGGCGATAGTGCGACGACGGACAACCGCGGTGAGTTTCGCCTTTCCACCGCGCCGGGAAAGTACTACCTCAAAGCCAACTCGAGCTCAACGTCGTTCAATAGTCAGCAGCTAGAGGAAATTCGCACGGACGGCTCGCACGAGACAGCCTATTCCGACACCTATTACCCTGATTCCAGCAGCAGCCATGGAGCATCGGTTCTTGACTTAGCATCCGGTCGCGAAGTCAATGACATCGACATCCGTCTTATTCACGCAACGCCACGCGCAATCAATGGTGTGGTAACACGCAGGAGCTGCGACACAAACAGCGTATCGGTCTCCATTAGTTATGAGCACGACAGTTCCAGCACAAGCATGAGCTCTGTATCAGTTCGCGATCGCCGCTTCCGATTCGCTTCACTTAGACCAGGGAAATATCGCCTGTCAGCCCAATGTGAGGAAGGTGCTCACCAATTGCACAGCCAGATCGAAGAAGTCAATCTGGCAGACTCTGATGCCGACATCAACTTGGCGATGGCGCGCGGTGTGGATCTGTCCGGGAAGATCGAAATCCACAAATCCGAGAATAGTTCCGAACCTGCCAACAAGCGCTTCGTCGTCTTGACAAACACCGGCGTAAATACCCCCCAGGGATTGAACGCGCAATCCGTGAAAGACGGATCGTTTGAGATCCACGATGTTCAACCGTTTCGATATGTAGTCAGCGTGAGACCGCTCTCGGGAAATGAGTTCATTGAAAACATTCGCGTGAATGGAACACCTGTGCCTGGTAACACGATTGATTTGTCGAAGGCATCTGAGGGAAACAAGCTAACCATTACCGTCAACCCCAATGGCGCAGAGATTTCGGGAAGGGTCCACGGAGTGGACGACGCTGACCTTCTGTCGCCGTTGTTGGTGATCCTGAAGCGAGAAGGAGCACCGGCGGACGAAGTAGAGCGCAAAGTCACCGGTGTGAATGGGTCGTACGCGTTCGCGGCGCTACGTCCAGGCAGGTACAGAATTCTTGCCCTGGACTGGGCAAGCGTCACTGGAAAATTCTTCGATATGTGGGCGACCTATGCCACCTTGGCCGATGAGATCGAAGTAAAAGAGGCGGACCATGTTTCAAAGGACCTTAAAACCGCTACGCTAAAAGGTGCGAAAGAATAGGGATGATTTCAAGAGCTTTTATCCTCTGCCTGGTTAGCTGCCTTACAGCCCCAGGGCAAACGTCAGTCGACGGCGACAAGAAAGAGCTTCCGAGCATCGAAGGCGTGGTCGTTGACTCCTTCACCGGGGCGCCTATCAATCACGCTCACGTGAGATTGCAGTCGAATTCTCGTTTATACGCAGCGATGTCGACAGTCGACGGCAAATTCGCAATTCGACCAATCGAGCCTGGGTACTACAGCGCGAGCGTTGAGCGTCCGGGCTACTTGATGCCGCCGAATGAACAGAGCTCGAATGGAGCTATGACCATCGATCTGACCCATGGTCAGACGGCACATGATTTACTGTTTCGCTTGGTTCCGGCATCGGCCATTTCTGGTCGGGTTCTCGACCCAAGCAATGAACCGGTAGAAAGAATAATGGTACAGGTGATTCGCGGCGGTAATGTGGGTGCGGCTACAACCAATGATCGTGGAGAATTTCGGATTGGTGGGCTGCGGCCGGGAAAGTACCTGGTGAGAGCGGGGCATAACGGAAATGGCTTTCCGCCAGAAACTCGCACCGATGGCACGGTCGACGCTGCCTATGGCCCTACGTATTATCCTGGGACAATTGGACCAGGCTCAGCGTTAAGGGTAAAAACAGACCCGGGACAGGAAACAACCGGGGTCAACATTCGGCTCGTTCGGATTCCAATTGTTCGCTTGAGTGGCAGAATTATCGGAGTGCCGGAGAATGCTCAAGGAGTGAGTGCAACCCTGAGCAAAGGGTATTCCAGCCAAAGCGTTCAGGTCGGATCGCAAAACAAATTCACAATCTGGCGTTTGCCGCCCGGCACCTACTGGCTTACTGCTCAGTGTGAGGACATAACTGGTCACCTTCTACAGGGGCCGCCCGTGCGCATTGATCTTGCAGACAAGAATATCGACGACATTGAGCCCACTTTCGCCAGCCCCTTTGCACTGAAGGGGAAAGTTGTCGGCTATACGCAGGCAGGATCACATTCAGGAAATAGCAAACGGAGGCTCCAATTGATGCTCGGATTTGGGTATACAGGTGTTGATGACGACGGTGTATTCAATATCCCCGAATTCCGTCCAGGTCGCTATCACATTGGCCTGAACGGGTTGCGGGAGGACGAGTACATTAAGGCTGTCCGAATCGGTGCGGCAGATTACCCGGGCAAGACTTTGGATCTTCGGAACGGAGCGCCCAACGGTCCCGTAGAAATCGTCATCGGACAAGGCACCGGACGGATCGATGGAATTGTTCGGGATGAACAAGGACATCCGCGGCGCGGCATGGTAGCGCTATTGTCGGATCAAGACCCAGACGAAGAGAGACCCGCAACCGCATTCACAGATGAGAAAGGGAGCTATTTCTTTGCCGGCGTCGCGCCAGGTTCGTATCATCTGTTTGCCTTTGAGTTGGTTGACTCCTCGATAGTCATGTCCGCTAAGTCCTCCGAAGACGGGTTAAGCCTGTTTGAGCCGGGAATGCAAAAACTAGAGATCGGGGCCGAAGAGACGAGATCCTTGGATCTGGTATTGATCGGGGACAATTGAAGCTGGTCACGGAGGCATCAGGGCAACGATCTCGACCCGCGGTGCGACATTGCCGGTATTCTGCATTTCGACCACTACCGCCATAACGAGCCTTATTGGAGCGAAGTTGAGGAGTCACAACGCCTCGCGGACCAGTTCGGGGAAGACCCGACGCGATGCCTTCCAGCACCAACGCCAGGCTGAGGTACAGTCCGTCAATGTGCGCGAGCTTGGAATCGGCTTAGTCGGTTGATTTTTCTGGTTGCATCGAGGATGCGGACCCATGTTCATCAGCGAGTCGCCGTCTTCTGCCAGACCGGACACTGCTTTCACTTGTTCAATCGCCCTCATATATATATCCTTCGAGTGCTGCCTGTTTGTATTCAGACGCGATCGCTAATTCCATTTTTTCAACAGCTTAGCGATCTGTTCACCGGTATCGGTCGCACAAAGTACAATCATGATCGAGATCTTGGGGAAATGGAGGCCGCCGCCATTGTTTTCATATGTTATCGATCATGACCTCGGATTTGCCCGAAATCCGTATTCCAGTTATTGCACGCTCGCGCGTTGCATGTTCGGTCCGCACATGAAAGAAGCTGGCAGTGGTTCCATCATGAACGCGGCTTCTTTTGTCGCGGTTGTCGGGACTTGTGACCACAAAGCCTCCAGGAGACTACGCAGATGACACGAACGAATTGCTGCATCCCAAGGTGGGAAACAGGAGTCCTCGTTGGAGTGCTTTTCTTCATCTCTACTTTCGGTCTTCACTCTCAGACGAAAGCCCAAGCCAGCCATGGCGCTTTCCAAGTTAACTCAGGTCTGGGGCGCAAGCTCTATGCGCTCCCTGATGACCAGGCTATTATTGACGCGCGCAAGAAGCTCACGGCAGATCCGACGAGCGTCGAACGGGTACTGCAGCTTTCCAAAGCGCAGGCGGCGCGGAGGCAGTACAAAGAAGCTGTGGCGACAACAACTCAGGGTTTGGCTTTTGCTCCGAGGAGTGCAGATCTCTATCTTGAACGGGGCCATCGTGAACTGGGACTGCGCGAGTTTAAGACTGCCATGACCGATCTGGAGCAAGCTACAAAGCTCGCTCCAGAGATGCTGGATGCTTATTATCACCTGGGGCTGGCCCACTATTTCTTGGGCGAGTTTAACGAAGCGGCGTCCTCATTCGACCGAGCCCGAGCATTGGCAAAGAGCAACGACAGCCTGATTGATTGTTCGAACTGGCTATATGTTTCACTGCGGCGGGCAGGCAAAGATCAGGAGGCCACCCAAGTTTTGACACGTATCACCCCAGAGGTAAACAACACCGAACCACATCTGGCTTTTTATCTGCGCCTTTTGCATTTCTATCAAGGAAAACTTACGGAGGAGGCTGTTTTGCCGCCCCCACCTACAGGGCCGGCAGATCTCGAGGGAGAACTCGCCTTCAATACGGTGAGTTATGGCGTCGGGAACTGGCGTCTCTATCACAACAACTCCGCCGCAGTTGACCTGTTCAGGAACGCTGTGAAAGGCGAGGCGTGGAACTCGTGGGGATTTATCGGCTCCGAACTGGAACTTCTCCGCCGAAGGAAGTGACGCGACCACGAGACGGCTGGTGGCTAGCCTTGATCGGAAACCCCTCGGGACAGCCGGTTGGGGCGGGCGAGGATTCTGATAGACCTCCGTGTTCGCCCGTAAGTTCAGACATAGGGGGCGACCCAGCCCAGCCAGACATACCTCCCAAGACCCCGCCTCGCAAGGGTTTTCTCCGATTTTTTGTTCGATGGCTTGTGATCGGTGTGGCGCTTGTTTGGTCGCTTGCCGCGCTGATCCTTCTGGCAGCCCGGTGGATCGACCCACCGTCAACCGCGGTGCACATCCAGCGCCGCTTGCAGGCCTGGATTCACCACACTCCTTATCACGAACGCTATAAATTCATTCCGCTCAGCCAGATCTCGCCCGATCTCCAGCATGCTGTAGTCGCGGCGGAGGACGCGCGCTTCTACCAGCACCACGGGTTCGATTGGCACGAGATTCAAATCGCTGCCGAAGATGATCTGGAAGGCGGTCGCACTCGCGGAGCTTCCACTATTACGCAGCAACTTGTAAAGAACCTATTTTTTGGAACGGGCCGCTCGGTTCTCCGCAAGGGTGCGGAGGTCACACTGGTGCCGGTGGCCGAACTCTTCCTCGGCAAGCGTCGCATCCTGGAGATCTATCTCAACGTGGTTGAATGGGGACCTGGTATTTATGGTGCAGAGTCGGCATCTCGTTACTACGACGGAACAGCGGCTCGGAGTATCGGCCGGGAACAGGCGGCACGGCTCGCCGCGATTCTGCCGGCTCCCCTGAAGCGACGGCCCGAGCGCATGAATAACTACAGCGTGCTCATCCTTGAGCGGATGCGCCAAATGAATTGGTAACCGCGCGCCGCATCTCACCGATACTGTGCATCTTAGTCCTTCTCTGGCCGTTTCACGTGTTGACCGTAAAACCAATTCTGGCTCAACGGCTGCACAAGCGGGCTAGCACTAAATGTGTCAAGCGGGAGACTGTTCCGGAGCCGCCTCGTCCGGCTTCCCGTCGCTGCGCGCCTTCGACCGCAAGGGACAGGGATTACCGAAGTCGGGAAAATTCAAACCGGTCTTTCCACAGGGTGAAGTCCCGGTCACGGCGCAACCGTCCGAGCGACATTTCAAGGGTAATCCAAAGATCGTCGGCTATGCCCCGCCAGGGTCAGCGATTCTAGTGAGGTAGCTTAAAACAAAGGTCGGTTCAGCGGCAGGGCCGTAAGCGGATTGCTGGCCTCAGCGTCCATTATCGTTCACTATCTGCCAGAATTAGTATTCATCTGACCTGCCTCTGCTTTCGTGACGTAAGAATACGACAACTCTCTTCGTCTCCGGTTTGAGCGGGCATGGGAGAGCGCGAGGAGCAAGGAACAGCGTCTGAGCCCCTTGCTCCAACTTCTACTTGCATCGTCACGACTCGATTTGCGCTATGCATTGAAGCATCGTATTTCTGTGTAAGGCCAATACGGGATCAATCCCGCCAGCGGCATCGCGTTTGTATCCACCCGCGAGGTTCCAGACAAGCGGTATGCCGTATTTAGCGCATCCCGAGAACACTAACTCATCGCGCGTTTTCATTTGTTCTGTGGTCAACAGTCCGCGAGATGGGTCACTAATGTGCATGTCCGCACCTGCCTGATACAGGACCAAATCGTAAGTTCTCCTAACCATTCCTTCATTGAGGCTCAGATCTGCACACCGCAATGCCTCGGAAGCAGTCTTGAAGTTTGTGCGAGCAGTGATGTGATCGATGTAACTGAGGGCCAATGTCTGAATGATGTCGTCTGTGCCATTCCCACGGTGCTGGTCCATGTCAACAATGAGGATGCGCCTGGCAAGACCCTCAGCGTGGACTTGGATAGCCGCAACCATCAAACCATTAAAGGTACAAAACGCACCCCCAAAAGCATACCCGGCATGATGGAAACCTGACGTTGGTGAGACGGCAACCCGGAGTGCGCCGGGATAAACCGGCATGTTGTAGGGGATGAAAGAGCCCTACAGGAAAGGAGAACAGCGACTCCATCCTGGCCTCGAGTCTTGCAGGGGGCACCGTGAGGCGTCTCGTGAAGCGTAGACCAGAGGTACCAGTGGGCCGGGCTATTGAGCTTCGAAAAGCCGATGGATCAGGATGCCGACTCCCTTCCGAGATGGAGGAAGGCAACACGGCAGCCACGCTATTTCGCGAGTGGCTGTTCGGTCCTGCGTAGTCTGAGAACCCGCGCACGCTGAGAAACAACATGCACGAGAACCGGGAGATCTCTCGTATGTCTTGTTCGAAAGAACAAGACCGGTCCGCAAAGGCCATAAACCAAACAGCGGACATGCACGTACCAGAGAAGTCGGACTGTGCCGTAGTACCAGTGAACCAGTCGAACAGAGAAGCGCAAGCTTCCGCGGAAGCTGGGGAGGGAAGGGCGCAGACTAAGGAGAACATCGTTCAATCGCACATGCGTCCGACGCAGAGCGGGCAGCGCGTGTCCCAGGGATTGCACGGTGTGCGGCAAGCAGCAAGGAAAAGGAAGCAGGAACGATTCACCGCTTTGCTCCACCATCTGAACGTAGGACTCCTCCGTGACAGCTTCTACGCACTCAAGCGTCAGGCGTCACCGGGAATCGATGGCGTGAAGTGGCAGGAGTATGAACCCGGACTGGAAGATCGACTCACCGATCTGCACATTCGGGTGCATCGTGGAGCATATCGGGCACAACCTTCAAGACGAGTCTATATACCGAAGGCTGACGGGCGGCAACGTCCGTTGGGCGTCGCGGCGCTGGAAGACAAAATCGTACAACAGGCTGTGGTGACGGTACTCAACCAGATTTACGAGGCCGACTTCAAAGGCTTTTCTTACGGGTTCCGGCCCGGTCGCAGCCCGCATCAGGCACTAGACGCCCTGACTGTGGGCATCCAACGAAAGCGAGTGAACTGGGTGATCGATGCCGACATTCGTGGCTTCTTTGACAACATGAGTCACGAGTGGACGATGAAGTTCATCGAGCATCGGGTGGCCGATCGCAGAATACTTCGCCTCATCCAGAAATGGTTAAAGGCCGGAGTATCGGAAGATGGTCGGCGGTCGGAGACGAAAGTAGGTACTCCTCAGGGAGCAGTGGTTTCACCACTTCTTGCCAACGTGTACCTACACTATGTGTTCGACCTGTGGGTTGAGGTCTGGCGCAAGAAAGTCGCACGCGGCGATGTAATTGCCGTGCGTTATGCCGACGATCTTGTTGTGGGCTTTCAACACCGAGCTGACGCCGAGCGGTTCCTGTCGGAATTTC
>WNGQ01000965.1_pt1 | contig 53005 bp, 47 predicted proteins | sample 5407661 | NCBI WGS metagenome assembly WNGQ01 (sample SAMN13153382, study PRJNA577476) | soil metagenome | isolation source: 60 cm soil or saprolite under Garry oak tree replicate 2 | place: USA:California | collected 2016-06-15 | reverse complement strand
AATGGTCACGCAAAGGAGCGGATCAGTCACTATACGCGAGAGGCTGAAAATTATGCCGATAGCGCCAGCCAGGACAGGCCAGCTGACCAGCCAATTTCAGAACAAGTGTGGCATAACCGCGGGCGCGTCATAAGGGACGATGAGCGCCGGGGTGGCCCGCCAGCACGCCGGGATCACCGGCCAGATCGAGAACTGCCAGACGGTGGTGTTCCTGGCGTACGTGACCGCCCGCGCCCACGCGCTGTTTGATTTCCGGCCCTGCCTGCCGAAACAGTGGTGTGCCGACCGGGCGCGGCGGGAGCGGGCGCAGGTCCCCGCCGACACGGTGTTCGCTACCAAGACCGAGCAGGGCACCGCGATGGTCACCGGCGCGATCACCGCGGGCGTCCCGTTCAGCTGGACCGCCGGCGACGAGGTGTATGGCCGCAGCTCGAAGCTGCGGGCCGCCTGCGAGAAGGGCGGGAAGGGATACGTGTTCGCGGTCCCGGTCAATTTCAGGGTCACCCTCCCCTGCGGGCGGAAGGCCGCCGCCGCGTCCCTGACCAGGCTGGTGCCCCGCCGCTGCTGGGAGACCCGCTCGTGCGGGCCGGGCTGCAAAGGCCACCGCGACTACCAGTGGGCCTGGGTGGCGACGTCCTCGCCCCGCCACTGGATGCTGATCCGCCGTAGCCTGTCTGACGCATCTGACCTGGCGTTCTTCTACTGCCACGCGCCCGCGGGCCGCCCGGTGTCGCTGTCCATCCTGGTCAAGGTCGCCGGCAAGAGGTGGCCGGTGGTTATGTGATCTGTCGGGGTGTCTCATCACTGTGAGCCAGCCAGTGAAGATGATCACTGTCTCATTGCCATGTGCAGCGTGACTCCAACCGGCATGGCAAAGCCCGTCCGCAGCCGGCCGGGCACGCCCGCGCATACGCGCGACCCACTCGCCGCAGTCAGGCTCCCGGACCGTCGCATGCAGGCAGCCCTCCATCCCACCGCCTGGGCCGGAGTGGCCGAAGAGAACGCGGCGGCTACCTGGCGCCCCGGAGGCCTTGACGTTAACGCGGGCCCGGGCACATCATCCACAGGCAGCGTCAATCAAGCCCTGCACGCCCCTCAGCGGCACGGCCGCGCCCCGTAACGGGCCACGGCGCCAAGCGCGGCGCCGAGCCGTTACGCGCGGCTCCGGAGCAGCAATTATCTCCGCTCGCGCCCACCCAGAACAAGATGATCCGTGCCCGCTGGGCGGATGATCGACGGGCTGGCCGGGATCGAGGCTGAAGCGCGCCCAGGTTTCAGGGCGGCTGGCTGACCCTGCCACGCGCGTCCGGTCTGGCTGGAACACGGTAGCGTCCCGATCATGGGCACCAAGGCCGAACGGCGCGCCGCGCGGGAACGCGTGAGCGCTTACCACCAGGCGCAGCTGGCCGAGCTACTCACCCACGTCGCGGCACCGATCGACCGCTACCGCAGCGGCGAGGCCGACGCCTACACCGTCGATGAGACGATCCACCACTACCACCGTGCCGCTGCAGAACTCTGGAAGTTCTGTTTCGCCCGCGGCGGTGGCACCCATGCCGAGTTCATCGCCGGCCTGCTCGACCGCATGGCCGCCGGCGAAGAACCCATCGACTGGTGGGAACGCACCACACCGCGGCGCGGCCAGTGACCACAACACGCACTCGCCCAGCTGGAAGATCATGGTCGCGGCTCATCAGAGGCTGCGCGAATAGGAGAGGCTGAGACTAACAAATGTCGCCTGCGACAGTTCACCGGCAAACGGCGGACGTAGGCGTCCGGAAACGGCCGCCTCGCGACGGAGCGTCATGGTGGACCGAGCAGCGGGGTGTGCGATACCCGCCGATCTGTATTCTCAGAGGCGGCGACCGACTAGCGGCTGTCGCCGTGCAGATCAGCTGTTCTGTCGCGCCGGTGAACAGATGAGCGACCTGGTCGTCAGTCCAAGCCGGGTCCGCGGGGCTGGTCAGCCAGGCCGACGCGGTGAATTCCTTGCCCGGGAACGCAGCATCGAACGCCCGGGGCGGCGCGGCGATGTCAGCTCGGATGCGCTCGGCGGCTCACCTCCTTGGCCTGGCGCGACCTGCGGCACTGCGGTGTGGCGGGCTCAGGCGAGCGTGACCGCATCGCCGCGGCGGATGGTCCCGCCGCTGACCACCGCGGCGTACACGCCGACGTTCACCCCATTGTGCTGGGCGGCCGTCCGGAGGATTCCCGAGTCTTTGGGCAGGTCGCCCTGCGGCAGCGTGATCATCACGCAGCGGGGCAGGGTTCGGTGATGGCCAGCCGGACATTGCCGCCGATCGCGACGGTGCGGCCGATCCAGTCGTTCTCCGCGAAGCTCACATCTTCGCCGCGCCGGTCCCGGAGCCCTACGCTCACAAGGTCGTCATCCGCCCCACGGCCATCGAGGACTGCTGGGTTGAGTTCACCACACCGACCAGCCGGTACCTGGCAGGCTCAAGGGGTCGTCGCAACACAGCCCGGTAGTTGACCCTTTCCGTGGTCACCATATCGGGTTACCGGACCAGGGCCGGGTGTCGCGCGCTGGCCCGGGGGCAGGCCCTTGGCCTGGCCCGTGGTGTCCTGCCGCCCAGGGGCCGCAGCTCCGGGGTCAAGGCCGGCCACAGGCCGTCGCCGCAGGCGATGCGCAGCAGCCTTGAGGCCGGAGGGCGACCCCGTATGCTGCGCGGCGCCCCGCTGGAGAGCCAGCGGCAGCGTCAGCCGCCTCCGCCTTGGCCTGGCTTCCCCTGGGCTGGTCAGGCTGCACCGGCCAGGAACTCGTCGAGGGCTTCTGCCGGGGTCTTCCAGCCGAGGGTCTTGCGGGGACGGCTGTTGAGCGCGGCGGCGACGGCGGCCAGGTCGTCTGGGCTGTGCCGGCTGAGGTCGGTGCCTTTGGGGAAGTACTGGCGCAGGAGCCCGTTGGTGTTCTCGTTCGTGCCGCGCTGCCACGGCGAGTGGGGGTCGCAGAAGTAGATCTCCAGGCCGGTGCCGGTGCGTAGCTGGGCGTGCTGGGCCATCTCGGCGCCCTGGTCCCAGGTCAGCGACCGGCGCAGCTGCCCGGGCAGCGTCGTGATCGTCGAGGCGATCGCGTCCCGGACCGCTTCGGCGCCGTGCCCGGCGAGCGCGGGGCCGTTCTTCGCTCTGGGGCCGCCGTGGCCTTCCATGGGAGGCAGGTGCAAGAGCAGGGTGAACCGGGTAGTCCGCCCGGCCAGTGTGCCGATCGCCGAGCTGCCCAGCCCCACGATGAGGTCGCCCTCCCAGTGCCCGGGCACGGCCCGGTCCGCTGCCTCGGCGGGCCTCTCGCTGATCATGATCTCGCCGGTGATGAACTTCTTGCCGCGGCCGCGGGTGCGGGCTCGCGGGACCCGCAGCGCCCGGCCGGTACGCAGGCACGCGACGAGCTCTCGCTTGAGCGCACCCCGGTCCTGCACGCACAGAGCCTGGTAGATCGCCTCATGCGAGACCCGCATGGTCTCATCATCGGGGAAGTCGGACCGGAGCCGGTTCGAGATCTGCTCCGGGCTCCATGACCTGGCCCAGCGGCGATCTGCCCGGCGACCATGGCGGCGGCCGATGAAGCGGACCTCTGGTCCCGGCACCAGCTCACCGGCGGGCGTGGTGATCACCCCGGCCAGGCGATCCTGCACGTAGTCGCGTAGCGCCTTGTTCGCAGCGAGCCTGGCCACCTTGGGCCGGCTAGCGCGCCGTTCGGCATGCCATTGCGCGGTCGTCGCCCGATACGCCACCGAGTGACTGCGAGTCGATGCGTTGCGGCGCAGTTCCCGCGAGATCGTCGATGGCGAACGACCCACCCGGCGAGCGATCTCGCGCACCCCCAGCTGCTGCGCGCGCAGAATCGCGATCTCCTCGCGCTCAGCCAGCGACAGGTATCGCCCCGATAGCGGGGCCAGCGTGATCGGCGGCATCCCGCCAGCCTGCCGGAACCATCTGGAGCCGACAGCCTGCGACACGCCAGCCACGGCCGCCGCGTCCTCGCTCGACGCGCCGCGAGCGATCGCCGCCGAGCGGGGCGCGGACCTGGTCGTGGCCACGCGGTACCGCGGAAACGGCAGCGCCCAGGGGCTTTCGTCGCGGTTCCGAGGCCTGGTTTCCGGCGGCGCTACCGGGACGGCGCGGCTGCTGTTCCCGCGGGCCCTGGCCGGTGTCAGCGATCCGATGAGCGGGTTTTTCGCCATCCGCACGGCGGCGGCCCATCCCGCTGACCTCCGCCCCCGGGGTTTCAAGATCCTGCTCGAACTGCTGGTCCGCACCCCGCGCCTGCGGGTGGCCGAGGTGCCATTCACGTTCGCCGAGCGGCGGCACGGGCGCAGCAAGGCATCCTGCCGGGAAGCCGCCCGGTACCTGCGTCAGCTGATAGCCCTGCGGATGGCGACTGCTGGCCGGGCGGGGCGCCTGCTGCGCTTTGCCACGGCCGGCGCCAGCGGGGCTGCGGTCAGTCTCCTCGTCCTGGCCCTGCTGTTATGGGCTCACGCCGGCGCCGCGTGGGCCGGCGGGCAGATCATCGCGGCCATCGCCGCGACGCAGGTGGCCATCGGCTGGAATTTCGCGCTCACCGAGCGCTGGGTATTCGCGGGCCGGCCGGGGCACTGGGCACGCCGGCTGTTCCCGTTCTGGGTCTTGAACTGCGGCGCGCTGCTGGCGCAACTGCCGCTTGCCGCCAGGCTGCAACCATTCCTTGGCGGCTCGTACCTGCTGGCCGCCGGCACCGCCCTGGCCATCCTCATCCTGGCCCGCTTCACCGTCTGCGACCGGTGGCTCTACCGCCCGGCCGGGCGCAGGCGCATCACCGTCAGGCCATGACCGTGAACCGGCCCGGTCTGCTGCGGCACGGGGCAGGCCAGCACCGCCGCCCACCGAGCCTGGCAAGGATGCTGGCCGCCCTGGCCACCGTGACCCTCATCGTGACGCTGCGCCCGGACCCCTCCGCGGCGGCCCATCCCCCCGTCCCAGCGCCGACGCTCGCGCAGGTCAACGCCTCCATCGCGCTGGCCCAGGGCTACCTGGACGGGCTGTTCAAGCCGCTGCCCGGCGGCCAGGCGGTGCAAAGCGAGTTTTACGGGCTTCCGCTGCGAGCCTACTTCCCCGGCTACCGGCGGTGGGTGCTGCTCGGCCAGGGCCACGCCGGCGAGTGCCCGACCGGCTGCCCCGGCCCGACATCCATCATTCCCGGGCCCAGCGGCCGCACCCGGGAGACCGAAACGGCGTTGTTCGCCACCCCCACCACCCCCGGTGCATTGCGGGCGCGCGTCACGGTGAACTGGGCCGCCTCACCGCGCCATTTCGCGGTGACAATCAGCCACGTCCGGCTGACCGATCCCGCCACATCCGCCCAGCTGTGGCTGGACGAGGTGCGGCTCGCCACCTACCTGCCGCGCCACCGCGCCCCCCAGGTCACCCGCACCTTCCCGGCCCGCGACCGCACCGTGCTGCGCAGCCTGCGGTACACCATCCGACACGCCACCCAGGAGGCGTACCTGTACTGGCGTGCCCGCGGCGGCATCGCCCGCGCCGGCCGGCTGGCCGCGTTCTTGCGCCGCAATCACTACACGCCCGGTGCTGACTTGCGCGCCGCCATCTTCGGGCGCGGGGCCTGGCTGCCGGACGCGATGCCGTTCACCGCCACCGGCCCCGACAACGCCTACCCCGACTGCAGCCACCTGCCGGCGGCGGCCCCCACCGCCTACCCGTACACCAGCAAAGTGTGCCTGGCCGGCGTCGGCGCCTTCCTGCTCGCCGGGCGCAGCGACCCCTTCCTGCAAGCCTTCCAGGCGCTGCAGACCCTGAACAAATACGCCGACCCGAACCGGCATTACCCGCTGCTGGTCGCGCTGGGCCTGGATGGGGCCACTCCCGCCCAGGCCGCGGACCACCTGCAGCAGCTGTGGGACCAGCTCGGCTATGGCATTCCCGCGTGCACCCCGCTCGGCTGCGACACCACCCGGGCAAGCGGGCTACGCACCTGCGCCTTCGGGGCTCTGGAGACGCTACTGGGCTACCGGTTCGGCCAGGCCGGCCGCCGCGCCTACGCTGACGCCGCCGCGGCGGCGGCGATCGCGACCCAGATCGGCGCCCGCGGGGTCATCCACGCTCCCCGCCAAACCTGGGCCCGCCCGGCGCAGGCCGGCGCCTACCCCATCTACTGGAACGCGCACCACCAGTTCATGCCGGTCAGCGGGTCGCTCCAGGCAATCTCGGACCTGCTGTCCATGCCAGCCGAATACACCGGGCTGATCGTCTCAGATTCAGAAACCACCTTCGACGGATGGGCGTTCCTGACCACCTACCGGTGCGCCCGGTTCAAGATCGGCTGCCGGGAGATCCCGGACGCGTCGCCCCATCAAACCCCGTAGCCGCGGACCCGGACACGCGCCGGCGGGCCAGCCGCATATGCGCCGGCACCATGCCGGGGTTCCGGCCCGCCGGACCACCCGGATAAGTGGCCAGCACCCGCGCGCTGCGCTGTACATGCACCGGCCTGGCGTGCCCGGGGATGCTTCACCGTCACGTCGGCCTCCCCGAATATCGGCGCGCGGCCGAGCTGATCGACCCGGGGTTGCTCATCCATAACAGGACAGGGAGGATGTCGCCGGCACGAGCCTCCAGGCGGCATGGGCCGGGCTCACCCTGCGCAGCAGGCAGCCGCAGGCGCCCGGAGACGAGTTGCCCCTGCGGGTCCTGTGGCCGCGACAGGCTCGCAGCGGGTGACTGGTGACCTTGCGCTCTCCCTTGAAATCGACTCGGTGAGCGATTCCCAGGGCGTGTCGCGGACAGTCTGCACTGTGCCTTCGCACGACGGTGCCCGGCAGCTTTGTCACCGGGCCGAATGACCTGTTCCCGTGCCCGCATGCCCGGCCTGGCAAGGGAGCGCCGCGCCGTCATATCCGAGGTGACAGGCCGGGCACGGGCGCGACGCTCCCTTGGCCGTGGCGGTGCGAGGCTGGCATGTGAGATCTGCCGTGGGACCTTCACGCGCGCGTGACCTGGGGATCTGCGAGTTATCGGTACTGCTGCGTCCGGCCCGCCTAATGCCGTAGACCATCGACGCGTGCGCTCACCACTGACGGCAGCACTCCGCCGGATGTCGAGTCCGCAGTGCGGACATCGCCCGTGCCGCAGCAGGTCATCGACGCTGATGCGTCACTGATCATCCCGGACCAGGAGCGCACTTCTCATATCAACGCGCGCGCCCTTGGCCCACTCGCGGACCTCGGTGCTGTTCAACCCGCCCGCCGACGCCCTGCGCCCGGGCCGTCACCATGACCAGTGCTTCGGCGCTCTGGTCGGCGTTATCCGTCCATCAGGCAGTGGTGCCGCCTTACTTGGTTATGGTCACGGTTACCGGTGCTGAGGTGGTGGAATTGCCGGCCCGGTCGGTGGCCACCGCGGTCAGGGCGTGCTGGCCGAAGGAAGCCTTTCTGGTGTTCCAGGTGAACTGGTACGGGGCGCTGGTGTCGGTGGCCAAGGTGGTGGTCCCGTCGAGGCGGAACACCACCTGCGCCACCCCTGAGGGCGCGCCCGACCCGGTGCCGTTGTCGGTCGCGGTCGCACTTACGGTCACGCTGGTGCCTCGCTTGTACGACGAGCCGCCTGCCGGTGCGGTGATGCTGACGGCCGGTGCCGCGGCATCGATCTGGATCAGCTGTGCCTTGGGTTGCTCGGCGTTACCCGCCACGTCAACGGAGTAGAACCTAACCGTCGTGGTCTGCGAGACGGTGAACGGCCGGGTGTAGGCGATCGCCGCGGCGCTGGTCGAAGGGTCGCTGCCGTCGAGGGTGTACTTGGTCTGGGCGACTCCCGACCCTCCGGTGTCGGTGGCCGACAGGCTGACGGTTACAGGCGTGGTGGTGTACCAGCCGCTGGAGCAGGCCGCGCCGTTGCAGGAGATGGTGGTCGCGGGGGGTGTGGTGTCGGGCCCGGGCGGCGGCGTGGTGCCGTTCATCACTTGCCCGACGGTGCGCACGACCGTGCCGTTGGCGCTGCGCGGCTGCAGCCAGTCCAGGAAGGCGGTAAAGATCGATGGGCTGAGTGAATTGGTTGAGGTGCAACTGTTGTCGCAGATGCCATGGAAGACCAAGATGACCCAGCCGCCACCGTGGGTCTCGGCGTTGGTGACATAAGTCTCCAGATCGGAAAGGGTGGTGCTGCTCGTGGCCCCTTCTGGCGTCCGCAGGTAGTACGGGTCCCGCGGCGGGATCGTCTCGGCGTACGGGCAATTGGTGCACACAGTGATGCTGTTGATGTTGCCGACCGTGCGGCCGCTGCTGTAGCCGCAGCCCTGGACGATCTGCTCGACCGAGGTGTTGGACGCCGCATACGGATAGGCGAACGAGGTGACCGGGGAGAACCCGTTGTTGAGCAGGTTGGTCCTGTCATTGCAGACCTCGGCCGTGGCGTCGGCGGTGCTGAGCTGGGTGAGATTCTTGTGGTCAACCGTGTGACCGCCGATCTCGTTCCCCGCGTTGTACAGGTCATGCAGCTGCGGCCAGGTCATGTAGTAGCCGCTGCTGCCAACCAACCCGGAGTTGATGTAGTAGGTGCCGTTCATGCCGTGAGCCGACAGCATGGAAAGGGTCGAATACTGGCTTGCGGAGCCGTCGTCGAACGTCAAGCTCACCACGGTGTTCGTCGCGGCATGTACCGGAGCGGCAGTAAACCAGGCCATCCCTGCCAGCACGGCCACAGCGAGCGCTGCTAGCCGCCCGCTCCATGCTCCCGGCTTGTGAAACATCACGAACCCCCTGCAAGTCTGCTGCCAGTGAGCTTCTCAGGCAAATGGGCCGCAGGAAACCCGCATTCGGCGTATCTAATCTACTTCGTTCAAGGCCTGACCAGTACCGCGACATTCAGCGGCCACGCTCATAGAGGTGGTGTATGAGATGGCCACCTCGTGATCTATTCTTATCTAAGCACCAATGGCCTCAATTGTCACGCCGGTACCATTAGTTTCCGGCTGATTTCCGGTTTTCTGGCAGGCGGCGAGAATCTCCGGGCCCATGTACCGGCGGGATTCGGTCCATTCGTCGTTCTGCTCGGCCAGCACCGCGCCGGCGAGCCGGATGATGGCGCCGCGGCCGGGGAAGATCCCGGCCACGTCGGTCCGGCGGCGGATCTCCTTGTTCAGCCGCTCCTGCGGGTTATTGCTCCAGGTCTGCCGCCAGACCTCGCGGGGGAAGGCGGTGAAGGCCAGGATGTCGTCGCGGGCCTCGTCCAGATGCCGGCGGCGGCCGGGAATTTCGCCTCGAGCGCGGTCACGACCTGGGCGTGCCGGGCGCGGACGGAGGCGGCGTCGGGCTGCCCGGAGATGGTCCGCACCAGCGTCGAGACCCATGGCTGGGCGGACTTCGGGACGCGGGTGAGCAGGTTGCGATGGTAGTGGGTCCGGCAGCGCTGCCAGGACGCGCCGGGCAGCACCGAGGCGATCGCGTCCCGCAGGCCCTGATGGCAGTCGGAGGTGACCAGCGCGACGCCGGACAGGCCCCGGGCGACCAGGCCGCGCAGGAACGCCAGCCACCCGGCGCCGTCCTCGGACGAGGCGACGTCGATGCCGAGGATCTCCCGCTTGCCATCAGCGTTGACCGCGGTGGCGATCAGGGCGTGCACGTTGACGGTCCGGCCGCCCTCGCGGACCTTCTGGGTCAGCGCGCCGGTCCACAGGAAGGTGTACGGGCCGGCGTCCAGCGGCCAGGACCGGAAGCCGCCGGCCATCTCGTCCAGCTCGGCGGCCATCAGGCTGACCTGCGACTTCGACAGCGAGGTGACGCCCAGCGAGGCGGCGAGCTTCTCCACCCGCCGGGTCGAGACGCCCAGCAGGTAGCTGGTGGCGACCACCGAGGCCAGCGCCCGCTCCGCGCGCCGCCGGTGCTCCAGGAACTCCGGGTAGTACGTGCCCTGGCGCAGCTTGGGGATCGCCAGCTCGATGGTCCCGGCCCGGGTGTCCCACTCCCGGAGCCGGTAGCCGTTGCGGGAGTTCACCCGGTCCGGGGTGACCTCGCCGTATCCGGCGTTGCAGCGGACCTCGGCATCGGCGTCCATCATCCGCTGCGCGAACCCCTTGATCATCTCCCGTAGCACATCCGGGCTCGCCGATGCCAGCGTGTCCTCGAACCTTGCGCCGGGAACCGGCACAATGTCACGTGCGGCCATCTCGTTTCTCCTTCGTCTCGAACTGAGCACTTCGAAGGATCACGAGGTGGCCGTCTCAGGTCACGCCGACACGCCGGGCATCGGACGCAACAGTCACAGCCGGATCAGCTACCCCATACACCACTCCCGTGGACGTGAACCATTCAAGCGTCAGCGTGATGGCGTCAGTGGCGGTGCATAGATAAGCGCGAGTGACACGCTGTATTCGGGCACGAGCGGTCGTCCTGGACAGCCGCACGGACCCCGTCCGAAGGCATTGCGATCACGATGGCCTTTTGGGTCTACGTGGTTGGATCACGGCAACAGCCGCCGCCGGTAGGTGCGCGTAGTTGGAGAGTTCGTACCCTAAGCTCCACCAAATGCCGTAGGCGATCGACGCTTGCGCTCACTACTTGCCCGGCAAACACGCCGCATGATGCCAGACCCGCACGACCGTCTGTCGCCGCTAGCCGGGCTCGTGCCGTCCGGACTGAACGCGACCGCGTAGACCGGCGTGACCTTGCTGGTGTGGCCGGTGAGGCTCGCGATCTGGTGGTGAGTGACGATCCCGCCGACGCCTGCCATCACGGGCGTCGCCAGCACAACGAAGGACCACGCCGCCTGCCAGCCACCCTGAGGGGGGACCGTGCACTCAGCGCGAGCGTCGGCTGCGCACCCGGCGCTGGAAGCGGCTGGAGAGCTGCTGGAGGGCCCACTGATCAAGGTATCGTTGGTGGCCGCAATCGCGATCGCCCGGCGACCGGGCAGGCGTCAACCAGGATCAGGTACCCGGCGCGCCGAACGACCCGATCTGCGCTCTCAGGCAGCCAAACCGGCCAGGCATTCAAAAGCGCCATAACGGCGGCGATGTGCGCCTCGACAGCCCAGTCCACGTCGAACACGCTGAGTGACCCGTCCTGAGCTGCCATCACCGAGCGAGAGCCGCGCGGATCGCCGAGTATGCGCTGGCTGTCGATGGCGAATTCGCTAGGGCTGAGCGGCACAGAACCGCCAGTTCTGACGCTGCCTGCAGCTCGCATCTCTGTCGCGCTGGGCCATTTTTGCTGATCGTTATGACGCCGTTTGGAGCATTCATAGCAGGGAGGGCCTAGCGACCCACGGGATCGCCTGCCCGGGCAAACCGGGCATGGGCCTTCGGGCAGGCTGGGCCGGTGCTGCCGCCACGGAGTGATCACCACGTAGGCGCCCATCACCGGGTCAATGCGCAGGTCGGGCTCGCTCATGAGCCGCTGGCGGCCGACCGCAACGGGCACCGGCCGCCGTACGTCGCAAGGAGTAGAGCACTTCCTATCCAGGGAGTCAGTTCGTCATCGGAGGATCACGATGAACAGATTCTCTCGCGTTGCCGGGCGGGCAATCGCCGGGGCAGCGCTTGCCACGGTCGCGGCGCTGGCCATCACATCGGCCACCACGGGGGGCTCGGCCCGGGCAGCAGCGGCCAGCACGCCGCGATGCCCAACCGCCGCGCTTGAGGTGTGGCTCGGGCTTGGCGTGGGCGGCGCCGCCGCCGGCAGCACCAGCTATCCGATGGAGTTCACCAACGTCAGCGGCTACACGTGTCACCTGTACGGTTTTCCCGGGGTTTCGGCCGTCTACGGCGGGCATCAGGCAGGCAGCCCGGCACACTGGGTCAAGTCTCCGTTCGCCCCGGAGCGCACAGTGACCCTCGCGCCGGGCGCGACTGCCCACACGGCGTTGCAGATCACCGACGTCGCGAACTTCGGGGCCAGCACGTGCGGGCCTGTCACTGCTGACGGGCTCAAGGTCTACCCGCCCGGCGCGTTCACGAGCACCTTCATACCGTTCACCTTCCGGGCTTGCTCGATCAAGGGCCCGCTCTACCTGTTCGTGCAGTACGTCCAGCCACGAGTCGGGGTACCCGGGCACCCGAACCTGTAACCCCTGCCGTGCGGGCTCGCGGCGACTGCCGTAGGCCGGCAAGGCCGGGCGGGCGCCCACGAGTCACGAGAGCTACGGCACGGGGATGGCCCGGCCACGTACCCGGCCCGCGTCGAGGTCGGTCAGTGCGCCGGCCGCGCCGGCCAGGTCAACGCGCGGACGCGAAGGGCCGCAGCATGTGAGGCAGGCGGCAAGCGGTCTTGGATGACCTGGAAACAGCCGCGGCGCAGGCGCCACTGGCAGGCAAGATCCGCTCGTTTGCGGCATGGGCCGGCGCCGGCCGCAGACTCACCCGGACCGGCAAGATCACGCTAGCGGATGCCCGCCACCTGGTGGAGCTGCCAGAGACCGGCGACACGATCGACCCGAAGATCGGGGACCGGGTCTTCAGGACAACATCGAGCGCGGAGCTGGGCGGCCTCACCCGGATCGCCGAGGGGGCGAAGCCGGCGCGGCTGGTCCGGGTGACCGGGAACAGGCTCGCGCAGGCCAAGAAGAACGCCGCCGGGCCGGCCGGCCGCCCGGCCTGGTGCTGGCGCTGGTCCAGGCATACCCACGCCCGGCAAGTGACTGTTCCCGCGGGGTCACTACCGGCAGTCGCTGGCCGGGGACGAGTTCGCCGGCATCGGCGGCGCGCTGCTGACCGTCCTTATGACCCAGCCGCAGCCGGTGCCGCTGGCGGCTCTGCGGGCAACCGCCAGCGCGATGATCGCGGACCGGTACCGTCTCGACATGCTTACCGAGCCGCAGCTGGACATGCTGCAGCACACCGTCGAGACGGATCTCGGTATCGCCATGACCGCGCTGGCCGGTATCGGGGTCGCCACGCTCGGCAAGAGGGCCGAGACAGCCGGGCTCACCCCGCCCGGCAGGTTCGCGTTCGGGGCGGCTGCGCGGCCTGCCGCAGCCAGGGGAGCCGATCCTCCAGGTGAAGATCACGCTGCTGGACGTGTCAGACCCGCCGGCGTGGCGCCGCGTGCTCGTCCCTGGCGCGGCCGAGGTCACCGACCTGCAACTGTGCAGCGTCATCCCGTACAGCCTGCCCGGCAGCGCCATGTCCCCGGGCATGCGGTCACGGCGCGCGGGGAACAACCGGGGTGCCCAGCAGCGTCCCGCACCACGGGCGGACCCGGCGCCCGGACGGTGAAACCAGCAGCGCACCTGGCGGTCGCGGGCATCCGCCCCCGCCACGGCCATCGCATCCTGTGGCCATGCGGCTCCAGAACCCCGAGGCGCATCCGCGGCGCGATCACCGCGCCCAGGCAGGCTTGCGGGTGGTCTTCTTTCCTTCCCGGGCGCATAATGGCCATCCTGGACAGGGTGGGTCAACTGGTCAGGGAGGGATCAATGAGAAAGCTGCTGAGCAGCACGTCGCTGGCGGCGTCAATCGTTGCCGTCGTGGGGGTGGTGGCGCTGCCTGCGTCTGCCAGCCGGGCCCACGACCCGCTGGTGTCTGCCGGAAGCCCGCTGTCACCGTTCTCCGAGAACAAGCAGAATGAGCCTGCACTGGCCGTCGATCAGCATCACCCGAACATCCTGGTGGCGGGGGCGAACGATGAGATCGACGAGGAAGCCTGCAACGCGGGCGCCGACACGACGTGTCCTTTCACGCCCGGTATTGGCGTGTCGGGCGTGTATTTTTCGTTCAACTCGGGTGCGAGCTGGACGCAGCCTACCTACACCGGCTTGACCGCCCGGAACTGCCAGGGAACGGTCGGGAACACCGATCCGCCATGTACTCCTGAATTCGGCCCGATCGGGACGCTTCCCTGGTACTACGAGAATGGGCTGGTTTCCGACGGAGACCCCGCAGTAGCGTTCGGGCCCGCTCCGGGCCCGGGCGGATTCTCGTGGGCAAACGGTGATCGCCTGTACTACGCCAACCTGACCTCCAACCTTGCGTCCCGGCCGTCAGAGACTTCCTTTAAGGGCGTTGAGGGCATCGGCGTCTCCCGCACCGACGACGTCAAGGCCGCGGCCAAGGGCGATAAAAGTGCCTGGATGCCGCCGGTGGTGATCCCGGCATCGTTCAGCGCCGCCGCGTTCACAGACAAGGAGCAGATCTGGGCAGACAACGCCTCCTCCAGCCGACATTTCGGCAACGTCTACCTGTGCTTCGAGAACTACAAGGGCGGCCCGAGCGTCGGCTCGAACACCAACACCCTGGTGGTGGCCCGCTCAACCGACGGCGGGAGCAGCTGGGCCAAGCAGATTCTGGTGAAGAACACCTCGTCGCCGTCTGGGATCTTCGCTCTCATAAGCGGCCAGAGCGGCTGCACGATCCGCACCGACAGCACCGGCAACGTGTACGTGTTCTGGCAGGGATTCGACCAGAAGACCAAGACGCAGGGCATCTACATGGCCAAGTCCGCCGATGGCGGCAAGACCTACAGCCAGCCCCGCCGCCTCTTCACCACCCAGCACACCGGCGTGTTCGACCCGGTGCTCGGCCGGTTCACGATGGACGGGATCGCCGGAGCCCGTGACGACCTGTCCAACGCCCCAAGCGCAGATATCGCCAACGGCGCCCCCGCCGGAACCGACGCGACCAACCAGATCGTGCTCACCTGGGTCGATGGGAAGTTCGGCCTGAACCACGAACCGGTCCTGCTGTCCACCTCGACCAACGGTGGCCGCACCTGGACCACACTGCGCAAGATCGACGGCACGGGCCAGCCCAGTAACCGGGGCTACTACTCCGCGCCGGCGATCTCGCCGAACGGCTCCGACGTCTACGTCACCTACAACGCCTGGCTCGAGCCATACAAGACCAGCACGATCGGTGCCGCCAACGACCGCCCGCTGGTAGGCATCGTCACCCACGCCGACGTCGCCGCGAACGGTAGCATCGGCGCCTTCACCCGGCTTGGCGAGAGCACCCCCGGCGACGCCAGGGGCTCCAGCCAGAACAACCTGGTAGGCGAATTCCTCGGCGACTATGTTTACTCCATAGCGACCCGGACCTACGGCTCAGGAGTCTGGAACGACGTCAGCAACGCCGCCGACTGCCCCGCCATAGACGCCTGGCGGATGTCGCTTCGCACCGGCACTTCCGTGCCAGTCCCCGCCCCCCAGCAGGACTGCCCCGCCACCTTCGGCAACAGCGACATCGCCGGGGCCACCTTCGCAGACCCAACACCATAGGAGACCAAGACCCACCCGCGGTATGGGCGCTGTTCATCACGCACAGCGCCCCATACCGTGGAACGCTCACCAGGGCCGATCGGAACGCGTCCATCCGGGCGCGCGTGCGCCACAGCCGGGCCCGGGCAGACGACGCTAGCACCGCAGCGATTCCCGGCGCTCACGTGGCGACGAAAACAGGGGAGCGCCGGGACCGGCTTGCTGCGACATCCGTGATTGGACTGCGCGCCGGCGGCACCGTCCCTCACTCAGCCACGACATGTACCACCCCTGCTGGCGTCCAGAGCAACCACCCATGGGGGGATGAAGAAGAAAGATCGTCAATCGGCAGAGCCGCCCAGATCGGCGGCTCGGGGTGCGTCAAGCGCACCAATGGCTCGTAACGGAGCGTGAGAGCCAATTGGGTGGCCTCCGAGGCGATGGGCCGGTGCATCGCTGCCGGGTATGTACCTGTCAAATCGCGGGCCGGGCAGTGGAGTCCGGAGGCCTGGCAGTCATGGCGCCGGCTCTGGCGGTGTCACGCGGACCGTTATTGCTGGCGGAACTGGAACGAGGTTGCGGGCCTGGAAGAGCATGGCGTGGTAGTCACCGGGAGGAAGCGGGGGTGGCCGCCGGCCGGGCAGGCAAGCCCTGACGGCGCCTTGCGGCCGGCCTGGACTGCACTGGCTGTAGCTCGCCTCGACCGTCGCTGGATAGCTGGACTCGCCGATCGGGATCGTGAACGTCTGCGCGCAGGCGGGCCAGGCCACGGCCGGCTGGTACTTGGTGCTGGCGAGCGCGACCTGGAAGAGCATCCAGCAGCCGGACACGCGGATGGCACGCCCGGTGTTGTTCTCGAGGACGACGCGCCCCGGCGTTGACGATCCCGCTGTCATCGTCCGTGACGGCAGTACCACCCGGGCTGACATTGGTGCTGAGGAACGGCGGGGTGTCGCAGGGAGTGCCGTGTGCAGGTTCGGCGCTGGACCGGCCGCAGAGCGTAGCGTCTGCGCCGGGTTTCCCGACGGCGGTGCGAGCGCGCTGGTGGTCAGGATGACGGGTAGGCCCGGGTACGAGCTGGACGTGGGTGAGCGGAAGCACCGGGTTCTCCGCCATCGGGTAGGCGCGGTATGCCGAAGCGGATGCAAAGTCGCGTCGGTGCCCGCCACCGTGCCGGATCGCTCGAGCATGCGGTGCGCTGGGTGATGGGCTGGCGGGCGAAACGGCCGCTGGCGTGTGGTGGCCGGGACGGCTGCGCGACTGTGCTGGCGCCGTGACTCGGGGGTAGGGCGCGGATGCCGTCCGCCCCCGCTGGCCGTCGTCAACGGGCTATGACAGTGCGTCGTGTTTCTCGCCGTGCCTCGGCGACGGGGCTGGGAGCCGTGGCTGTCTGGTGGGTATTCGCCTCGAACGTGGCCAATGGTGGCCGGGACGGTCGTGAGCGTGATCACCGGATTGCGCCCCGGTATGCCCGCCGCGTCCGGGCCCGCGTTCGGCTGGGGTGACTGGCGTGCTGGCGGCTGCTGGCGGGCAATGGCTTCGGCCTGCGGCTAACCCGGCGGACCGCGGCGGCGTCGTAACGGGTGAGTGCCTGATCGACGGTGCCTGCGGGATGCGGCCAGGCGATCGGCGCGCTCGGTCGTTGCGTGAATTGCGCCGGACACGGCAGGGAGGCTGAATGCGGATTACCTTCCTGGGTCATGCCGGCCTGCACATCGAGACGCAGTTCGGCAGCATCTTGTGCGACCCGTGGAAGAACCCGGCGTACTTCGACTCCTGGTTCGTCTTTCCTGACAACAGCGAGCTGGAGTGGGACAGGCACGGCAGGGTGGACTACCTGTATGTGTCCCACCTGCACCAGGATCACTTCGACCGCGGCCTGCTGAGCGAGCATGTGTCGCGGGCTGCGACGGTCTTGCTGCCTGACTTTCCGGTCCAGGATCTCCGCGATCAGCTGGAGCGGCTGGGGTTTACCCGGTTCTGCACGATCCCCAGCGGCCGGGTCGTGGATCACGGCGGTCTGCGGCTGATGGTGCAGGCCCTGCGGTCGCCGGCAGACGGTCCGCTTGGAGATTCCCTGCTCGCTGTCAGTGACGGGTCGGCCCGCGTGCTCAACCAGAACGACGCGCGGCCGGCGGACCTCGGCCCGATCCTGGCATTCGGCCCGTTCGACGTCCATTTCCTGCAGTTCTCCGGAGCCATCTGGTGGCCGTGGACCTATGAGCTGCCAGAGGCAGCCCAGCGGTCGTTCGGGGCGGCGAAGCGGGCTAACGGGCTGGACCGGGCGGCCCGGTACGTCCGGGCGGCCGGCGCCCGTCATGTCGTGCCGTCCGCGGGGCCGGCCTGCTTCCTTGATGACGAACTGTTCGCTCTCAACGATGTCGCCTGCGACGACGCCAACACCTTCCCCGACCAGACGGTGTTCCTCGGCTACCTCCGGGAGCAGGGCCTCAAGGGAGGGAAGCTCCTCGTGCCTGGTGCGACACTCGAGGTAGAGCGCGGCAACTGCCGGAGGCGCTGGCCCGCCGGGCGTGCCGAGGCGCTGCGGCCGTTCACCGACAAGGCGCGATACCTGCGCAGCTACGCGGATCGGATGCGGCCGCGGATCGAGGCCGGCAAGCGTCGGTGGCCTGCCCCGGACCTGGACGTGCTCGCCGAGCTCAAGAGCTGGTTTGAGCCGCTGCTCGAGCTTGCCGGCCACATCCGGGCCGGGATAGCAGGCCCTGTGCTGCTGCGGATGACCGGCGAGGAACCCGTCATCATCGACTTTCCGGCCGGCGAAGTCCGCAGGTACAGCGGGGAGGCCTGCCGGTATCAGTTCACCGTCGACGGCCAGCTGATCAGGCGGCTCATCGCCGACCATCAGGCGGACTGGGTCAACAGCCTGTTCTTGAGCATGCGGTTCCGCGCCCGCCGCATAGGCCCCTACAACGAGTACCTGTACACGTTTTTCAAGTGCCTTGCGCCCGACCGGCTGATGTACGCCGAAGGCTGGTACGCCAGTGAGCAGGGCGACGAGGCCGACATCCAGCTCAACGACTGGATCGTGCAGCGCCGCTGCCCGCATCTGCAGGGAGACCTCAGCCGGTTCGGCAAGACCGACGGAAAGACGCTCACCTGCACCATGCACGGCTGGCAGTTCGACCTGGCCACCGGCCGCTGCCTTGTCAGCGCGGAGCCCGCGCACCGGCTCCGCAGCCGGCAGGCCGGCAGTCCGGCTGCCAAGGCCGGCTGACCGCCCCTCACTCACCTCTGCCATGGCCCGGGCGAACCGCGCCAGCGCAGCCTCGCGTGTTCACTATCAGCTTCTCGGAGTTCAGCGTGATCCCCAGCCCGAGATCCGGCCGGCGTGGCAGAACAGCCTGATCTGCGCGTCACCGCAGGCCCACCACCCAAGGCGTGCTGCCGTGCAGATCGGCGGATACTTGCGCGCTGGGCTCCGACCACCGCCGGTCACTGAAGGTGATCCGATCTCGGGCCCGCCGTGCCGCCGCATTGCCGAGTCAGCATGGATGGACGGAGGCACCGGTGACCGGATGGCCACGCGCAGATCACCCGGGTTCTGGCCGTGCCGGGGTCAGGCATGGTGTTCCAGGATCCGGTTGAGCAGGCGGATCAGCTGCTGGCGTTCGGCTGGTGACAGCGGGGCGACCAGCTCGTCCTGGACGCCGGCCAGGAGCTCGTTCAGCCGCCGCAGGTGGGCGGTGCCGGCCGGGGTGATGCTGATGACATTGCGGCGCCGGTCGGCGGGGTCGGGGGTGCGGCCGGCCAGGCCGCGGCTGACCAGCTCGGTGACCGCCGCCGCGACATCGCTGCGGTCCATCGCGGTGTGGCGGCCCAGGCTGGCCTGGCTGGCGGGCCCGAATTCCTGCAGGGTGGCGAGCAGGCGGTAGTGGTACCCGCGCGATCCGGCGGTGGCGAGCTTGCCGGTGAGCTGCGGGTGGGCCAGCCGTGAGACCTCGCTGATCAGCCAGCTGGGCTTGGCCATAAGCATGGCTGGCCTGGCGTCGTCACCGGTGGGCATGTCCGCAAGCTTACCCATTTGTTGGAGCAGCCAACGAAATAACGTTGGCGCTGCCAACGTTGGATACGCCAACGATCTCGTCACATCGGGTGCGGGATCCGTGCGATGGAGGCATCGATGTCCACCTATCCCACTTTCAGCCCTCGCGTCATCGGCCAGGCCGAGAAGACACTCAATGCGATCCTGGGCCGGCAGCTGGCCGGGACCGGCCTGACCGAGCCCCAGTGGGTGATCCTCACGCTGGCCGTCACCAGCGGCGGAACGGCCGGGCGTGAGGAGTTCACCCGCATGGTGGCCGGCGCGCTGAAGATCAGCGAAACGGAGGCGCGGGCGCACGTCAGCGACATGGTCGCCGCGCAGCAGCTGCAGGTCACCGGTGAGGCCCCGGCCGTGACGGTCACCGGCGCCGCGCGCCAGCTGCACAGCCGGATCAGCGCCGCCATCGCCGAAATCACTCAGCGGCTGTGGGGCGACCTGCCCGCCGACGACCTGGCCACCGCAGGGCGGGTGCTGGCCATCATCACCGACCGGGCCAATGCCGAACTAGCCCGTGTACGCGAGGACTCGTGAACGGCAACGCGGAAGTGGAGTTGCCGAGATTTGAACTAAAGCCCTATTAACTTGCCCGGCCGCCCGGCGGGCTCGTGCCGGGAGGGCGGCCCGTCCGCGCCGGCCGCCGGGCGGCGTTCACCGCCGCGGTCACTCTCTCCAGGGCCTTCTCCCCGCCGGACGCGGTCTCGGAAAGCGCCCGCCACGTGGTAGGCACCGAGGCGACCGGGCCGAACAGCTGCCGCTGGTCGCCCATCACCCGGAAGTCGCTGATCACCTCGGCACCGTCGGCGATCGCGCAGGCCAGGCCGGCCATTACCCGGCCCCGGTCATGGACCAGCAGCCGCGGCGTGGCCAGCGCCCGCGACAGCCCGGCGGTCAGCCCGGTCCTATCGGTCAGTGCCCGCAGCAGCGCCAGCCCGGCGTGCGACACGATACCCTCACCGTCGGCAGTGACTTCCAGTCCCCTCGACCAGCCGGTAATATTCACTTCGCGAGTGCTCCTTGATCTGGGCCGACACGGACTTCGAACACCCATATCGTCCCAGGTCAGGAGCACTTTCTATTGCCGGCGCGCCGTTCAGCACGAATCCGCGATGAAAGGCCAGGGCTTACGTCGCGCACAGCTGCCCGGATACGACGGTGCCCGGATACGACGGCCCATCGCAAGCTTAACCGAAACACGACTCTCCCTAGCCTCAGCGGTTTTCAAGACCCGTCGCCCGGGCGAGGAGGCTGAAGATCGCGTTGCCCACGCGATCGCCGCTGCTCATGCGAAACTCCCGCACCGGCCGGGCACTGCCGTGCCCGCCTGAGTGTGTCAGTCCGGCGGAATCGGCGCGATCTTTGGGTCGGCTCTGGTCACCGTCCTCGGCATGGTTGGGTCCGGCGTCGGACACGGCTTGCTCCTTTGGCGTGGCCGCTGGCGGAGGGCAGACTCCCGCGCGCTTGCCAAAGGCCGGCGGCGACGCCAGTTCCCGGCTGGCCGCCTGGGCGGGCTGGCACCGGGCGACAACGAGTCCGTCGGCACCTGTACGTATGCAGAGCTGGACAGCGGTGGGCGCTGCTCGAATCCCCAATTGTGGAAGATGAGCACCAAACAAACAACGGCGCGGCTGGCGCGCAAACGTAGCCGGAAACGGCCCTATAGGCAGTTAGCCCGAGCTGGCCCGAGGCCTTGTCGCCAGAATCGCCGACGTCCTCGGTTACACTCCATCCGGTCTGACAGGGGCGGAGATCCGGCCACTTCCCACAGTCGCCGGTCTCGATGGTCCACCGGCGTCTGGACCGAATCCCGGTTTCCCGGCCCAGCTAGCCTGCCGTGCAGCCCGAGGGCATGCCGTCGCCTTCGCGAAACGGCCGCCCGGGAGAGGCGAACGGTGTACCGGAGGGCCCGAGCGATTCCCCGATGTTGCCCTTCACGTAGGTGTTCTCGCCGAACACCCAGTAGAGCAGGTCCCGCAGCTCCGGCGGCCACAGGGTGATACCGGCGCCGCCGACATACCCGCGGGCGTTCTTGCGGGCGAGCTGGCGCAGCAGCGGAACCAGACGCAAACCGTGCGGTCGCCCCGCGACCGCGGCGGTGGTAGCCGCCGTGACGACATCGGCGAGCTGCAGATGGGGCACGTGGTGGGATCCGGCCGTGAGGACAGGCAGCACCACGGTGCCCGCCGCGGTGTAGGCGGTGCCGTCATTAGTCACGGCGAGGGTCTGCGCCAACCAATCATCCGCGCGCAGCAGGCGCGAGAGGCGCGGCGCGCGCAGATGCAAAGGCGCTTCGGATGCTCCTGGCCGCCGTGGGCGGAGGAGTACGTGAGGCACGGCAAGGTCAAGAACGCGGAGCGGGACCGGGAGGCGGCCGGGTGAGCGACTACCCAGAGCAGGAATCGCGCGGTATCGAGGCCCGCGACGTCCGGCCCGGCATGCTCGTGTGGAACCCGTACGGCGGCGACCGGGGCTACGCGGTGGTCACCAGCGAGCCGCGGGGGCGTCCGGACGGGACGATTGAGTTCGACGTGGCGGACGGCCGGACCGGGCACTTCCTGCCGCAGTCCCGGCTGCGGCTCATCCGGGATGCTAAGACCGGCCCGGAACGCACAGAGGTCGCCGTAACTGGCGACGGCAGGGACACACAGGCGGTGACCACCGATGGCCGGACCACCAGCCTCAGCGAACCCGAAACAGGCAAAGCCGCGGCCGTAGCCACCCAAGCGGTTCTGGACGTAGTTAACAGCGGCCAGTTGAGCGCCGAACAGCTTGAGGACTGCGATTTCTGGACTGCCAAGGCCGCCCAGCTACGGATGCAGGCCGAAGCCGAAATAGACCCCGGCCCGGCCGCGCGCCAGCTTGAGGACTGGAACATCCGCAACGACCACGCCGACGGCCCGGCCGCCGACTACGACCTGGACCGCGAAGCATGAACCGGGCGCGAGACGAATGGCGAAGGCGGGTTGGCGATGACTGTCGCTACCGGCAGTGAGGAAGCGCCCGTGCCCCAGAACGTCAAGCATGCTCGCGGGGACTGCGCCGGGCAGCAGAACGCTGAAGCGAAGTGCTCAGAGCATGAGGCGGGCGCGTGATGGCCGAAACCGGCGGCGGCCAAGACCGCAGCACCCGCGAGGACCAGGACCACGGCATCCATGCCCGCGACGTGCGGCCCGGCATGGTCGTGTGGAATCCCTACTGCGCTGAGCGTGGATTCTAGTGTGAGCACGCCCGCGCAGCGCGGCCGGATCGGCGCCCACGTCTCGTGGTCCCGCACGATTGATCGGACGGCGCGCACTGAGCCCGGCCGGAAGGGATTCTTGGCCCGGTTCGAACGGGAAGTTGACCCGGATGGCGTGCTTCCCGAGGTGGAGCGGCTGCGCCGGGCTGAGCACGCACGCAAGGCGTACATGCAGAAACTGGCGCTGGCCTCCGCCGCGAGGCGGCGCAAGACCGGCGCGGCTTGAGTTAGATCTGGTCCCCGAAGCTTCGTTTGCGATAGTCCTGCTGCGCCCGCTCATCGGCCGCGCTGGCCCCGTAACGGTCGACCATCTGATCGGACTTCCAGCCGCCGAGCCGTTTGAGGTCCCCGCGGTCCCCGCCGGATTTGCGGTACTGGTGCGCCCAGGTGTGCCGGTACTGGTGCGGGTGGATGTGCGGGACACCGGCTGCGCGGGCGCGCCGGGCGACCATCTGGTCGATGCCCCCGGCGGTCAGCGGGCCGCGCATGTTCTCACCGAGCCAGAGTTCGGGTTTCCAGGCGAGCTTGTGCTTGCGCCGTTCTCGGATGTAACGATCCACGGACAGCCCCGTTTTGGGGCCGAACGGCACGCCCCGGAACCGGCGGCCCTTGCCAAGCACCCATATCATCTGCTGTTCCAGGTCGACGTGCGGAACCCGCTGGTCCTCGCCCGGCTCTTTCAGCAAGCCTGCCATCTCTGACACCCGCACGCCCGTGTCGCAGAACAGACGAATGATCGCCTCATCGCGGAGGTTGACGAAGGTGCGCTGACGGCAGGTCGCGAGGACGGCCCTTATGTTCTCGATGGGCACCACCGGCACCGGTTCCTCGGGCACGGTTGGTGGGCTCAGCCTGGCAAAGGGTGAGTATTCGATCTCATCTTCGCTGGCCATCCAGCGAAACCACTGCTGAAGGCCCCGGTAACGGTTGTTCGCTGTGGCAGGCTTGTGCATCTGCAACAGGTAGCTCATGAAAGCGCGCAGATGGGTGACCGTGATGTCCCTGGGACTGGTCACCGGCCGCACTGAGTCGATCAGGTCTGCGGTTTCCTCGGGCAGTGGGGGAGGGCTGGCCAGGAACCGGATGAGCTGGTCGGCCGACTCACGGTACGTCTTCAGGGTCTTCTCCGATTTGCCGTCAGCACGCAGCGCGAGCATCCAGGAGTTGCGCAGCAGCTCCAGAACCCGGCGTGCATCAGTATCCGCGGCGGCTCGGGGTGCCCCTCGGCGTCATGCCAGGAGGGTACCACAAGAACATCAGTTATCTGCTGTGCTAGCGCTGTAGCACCGCCGCCCCAGCGCCAGTGCTAACGTTTAAGCAGGTCAGGCACCCTTGGCGCGCCTGGCAGGATTCGAACCCGCGACCGGCTGCTTAGAAGGCAGCTGCTCTGTCCAGCTGAGCTACAGGCGCCCGGAGTCAATTGTGCATGACGGGAGTCATCTGCTCGACATGGTCACGGCGGAACCGGCCGCTGCGATGAGCTCAGCAGTGGGCCGCCCGGCGGCAGGGACCGGGCGTTGCCTATCGTCGTGCCCGTGCCTATCGTCGTGCCCGTGACTCGACTCGCCGGGGTGGCCGGGACCGGGGTGGACGGCAGGTCCGGCCTGCGGGACGGATCACGTCGCCGGAGCCGGCCGGGCCGCCCGGGTCGGCAGGGCTGCCGGTGGCCGGTCGCGGGCGGGATCGCGGCGGGTGTGGCCGCCGATGCGCTGCTCGGCGATCCGCGCCGCGGGCATCCGGTGGCGTTGTTCGGCCGGGCCGCGCAGGCGCTGCAGGAGCGGGCCTATGCAGACAGCCGGATGCGAGGGCTGGTGTACGCCGGTGCCTGCGTAATTCCCGTGCTCGGGTCTGCTGCCGTGGCTGACCAGCTTTGCCGTGGCCGGCCATGGGCGCGGCTTGCCCTGACGGCAGCGGCCGCGTGGGCGGTCACCGGCGCCGCGTCGCTGGCCGCGGAGGCGGACCGGATCCGCTCGGCGCTGGCTGCCGGGGACCTGCCCGGCGCGCGGGCGGCGCTGCCTAGCCTGTGCGGGCGGGACCCAGCGGGGCTTGGCGAGCCGGAGCTTGCCCGGGCGGTGATCGAGTCCGTGGCCGAGAACACCAGCGACGGGGCGGTCGCGCCGGTGCTGTGGGGCGCGCTGGCCGGGCTGCCTGGCCTGGCCGGGTACCGGGCGGTGAACACCCTGGACTCGATGGTCGGGTACTCCTCGGGCCGGTACGCGAGGTTCGGCTGGGCGGCGGCGCGGCTGGATGACGTGGTCAACTGGGCGCCCGCGCGGCTCACCGGGGTGCTGGCCGTGGTGTGCGCGCCGGTGGCAGGAGGTAGCCCGGTTGCGGCGTGGCGGGCTTTGCGCGCGTACGGCGGGCGGCACCCGAGCCCGAACGCGGGCCGTTGCGAGGCCGCGTTCGCCGGGGTGCTCGGCGTGCGGCTCGGCGGCTCGAACGTGTACGACGGCACGACCGAGCGCCGGCCGTGGCTCGGCGACGGCCGCGCGCCCGGCCCGGCCGACATCGGCCGCGCGGTCCGGCTGTCCCGCGCGGTTACCGTCGCTGCGACCGGGATCGCCGCACTGGCGTCCATGATCACGGAGGATTGCGGGTGCCCGAGCCCCCGAAAGTCTCCGCGATCATGGAAAGGCGGGTCGCCGCAGGCGGAGTCCGGGCGCGCAGCGGGCAGCGCGGGGGAGGTGGGCGGGTGAACGGCGCGCTGCTGGTCGCTGGGACCACCTCTGACGCGGGGAAGAGCGTCATCACCGCCGGGCTGTGCCGCTGGCTGCGCAGGCTGGGCGTCAGCGTCGCCCCGTTCAAGGCGCAGAACATGTCGCTGAACTCCTTCGTCACGCCCGACGGCGCGGAGATCGGCCGGGCGCAGGCGATGCAGGCCGCCGCAGCGGGCATCGAGCCGGACGCGCGGATGAACCCGGTGCTGCTCAAGCCCGGCACCGACCGGCGCAGCCAGGTCGTGCTGCTCGGGCACCCGGACGGCGAGGTCGACGCGGTCGAGTACAGGCAGCACGCCGGGCGGCTGCTTGACGTGGCGCTGGACAGCCTGGCCCAGCTGCGGCGCGAGTTCGACGTGGTGATCTGCGAGGGGGCCGGCAGCCCGGCCGAGATCAACCTGCGGGACACCGACATCGCGAACATGGGGCTCGCCAGGGCCGCGGGTCTGCCCGTCGTGGTGATCGGCGACATTGACCGGGGCGGGGTGTTCGCTGCGCTGCACGGCACGCTTGCCCTGCTCGCCCCGGCCGACCAGGCGCTCGTCGCCGGGTTCGTGATCAACAAGTTCCGCGGCGCGCCCGAGTTGCTGGACAGCGGGCTGCGGATGCTGCAGGAGCTGACCGGCCGGCCGGTGCTCGGCGTGCTGCCGTGGCAGGACGGCCTGTGGCTGGATGTCGAGGACTCGCTGGCGCTGGACGGGCGGCGGGGCGCCAGCGCGGGGACCGCTGGCACCGCGGCGGGCGCCGGGGCCCTGGCGGGTGCGGCGGGTGGGTCGGCGGGGACGGATGTGCTGCGGGTCGGCGTGGTGCGGCTGCCGCGGATCAGCAACTTCACCGACATCGACGCGATCGGGGCAGAGCCGGGGGTGCTAGTGCGTTTCGCCGGCCAGCCGTCTGAGCTGGCCGACGCCGACCTTGTCGTGCTGCCAGGCTCCCGGGCGACCGTCGCGGACCTGGCCTGGCTGCGGGATCGCGGGTTCGCCGACGTGATCGCGGCGCGGGCGCGGAAGGGGCTGCCGGTGCTCGGCATCTGCGGCGGCTACCAGATGCTGGGCCGCGAGATCGAGGACGAGGTCGAGTCCGGGGCGGGCCGGGTGGCCGGCCTTGGACTGCTGCCGGCCCAGGTGGCGTTCGGCGCGCCGAAGCGACTGGGCAGGCCTGCTGGCTCGGCGTACGGCTGCACGGTGATCGGGTACGAGATCCACCATGGTGTGGCTGTCGTGGACGAGGCTGCCGCCGAGCCGTTCCTTGATGGCTGCCGCAGCGGCGCGGTATGGGGCACCAGCTGGCACGGGACCATGGAGAACGACGCGTTCCGGCGGGCGTTCCTGGCTGAGGTCGCCGCGCTCGCGGGGCGGGACTTCGTGCCTGCTCCCGGTACTGATTTCGGCGCCCTGCGGGAAGCCCGGCTTGATCTGCTTGGCGATCTGGTGGCTGACCATCTCGACCCGGATGAGCTGCTCGGCCTGATCTCGGCCGGGCCGCCGCCTGGCCTGCCGGTGATACCGCCGGCGGGCGGCGGGCTGGCTGGCCCAGCCGGTGTCGGATGCACAGGCGAGGCGCGCACTAGCGAGGGGTGCACTAGCGAGGGGTGCACTAGCGAGGGGCAGCGGACATGAGGTGGGACGGCCCGGACGGCTATTTCGCGAGCGACGAGGCCGCGCTGGTGGACATCGAGCAGGTGCACAAATGGATAAGCGCAGAGAGCTACTGGGCGGCCGGCCGGCCCTACCACGTGATGGCGCGGGCGGTACAGAATTCGCTGGTCGTGGGACTCTACTCGGCCGACGGCGGGCAGGCCGGCTTCGCCAGGTTCGTCACCGACTACGCCACGTTCGGCTGGCTCTGCGACGTGTTCGTCGACTCCGCGCACCGGGGCCACGGCCTTGGCTCGTTCCTGGTGCGAACGGCCACTGACCATCCGGCCGTCCGTGACCTCCGCCAGGTCCTCGCGACCGTGCCCGAGCGCACCATCTACCGGCGGCTCGGCTTCGACGACCTGGCCAGCCCCGACCGCTGGCAAGAACGCCCCGCCCAGGGCGACGCGCGCTAGCCACAGCGACGCGGCATCGCGCGCGTTCAGCGCCATCGGCTGGGTCTGCGGCGCCTTGGCCGCGGCCCTTGGGGGGCAGACCGCGTGCGCCGGCCAGGGCAGGTTCACCGACCTGGTCCTCGGCTTCCCGCTGGAGTTCGGCCTCGGCTACGCGCTGTCCGGCCCGGAGCATCACTACGGCCCGAACCCGGCCGCCTTCGGCCATGACGGGTTCGGCGGGTCCGCCGCCTGCGCCGACCCCGAATCGGGTCTGGCAATCGCCTACGTGATGAACCGGATGGGCATGAACCTGGCCGACGACCCGCGCAAGATGGCGGTGATCGACGGGGCCTACCGGAGCATCGAGCGCAGCTAGCCGCCCGGCGCAGCTCGCCGCCGCCGGAGCAGCTCGCCGCAGGCCTCAGGCATGGCTGGGGGCGGCGGCGTCCTGGCCGAGCGGGTGCAGCGATGCATGCCGCACCGCCGGGATCAGCGCGCCGAGCAGCAGCGCGCCGCCGACGCAGGCCAGTCCGCCGCTGACCACCGACGTGGTCAGCGAGAACAGCTGCGCCACCGCGCCTGCCTCGGTGTTGCCCAGTGCGGGGGCGCTGGTCACCTGCGCCAGATACAGGCTGCTCACCCTGCCACGTAGCTGGTCGGGCGTGTAGTGCTGCAGCAGCGCGTTCCGCAGTACCTCCGAGATCAGGTCGCTCATCCCCGCCAGCCGAGGAACGCGAGCCCGACCGGAAGGCTGCCGGACAGGCCGAAGCCGACGATCGCAGCTCCCCACAGCATGCCCGCGCCGATCACGACCAGGCCGGGCCGCCGCAGGTGCCCGGTCCAGCCGCTCGCCGCGGCACCGACGAGAGCGCCGAACGCCGGCGCCGCGGTCAGCAGCCCGAACGTGGCAGGCCCGCCGTGGAAATGCTCGCTCGCCAGCGCAGGAAACAGCCCGGCCGGCATCCCGAAGATCATCGCGTTGGTGTCAATGAGCAGCATGCCGCCGATGACGCCGTTATGACGCACATACCGGAACCCCTCGGCCAGCGACCGCAGCCCAGGCCGCTGGCTGCCCGGCGCCGGCGGCAGCGGCCGGACGAACCGCAGCGCGATGCCGAAGACGGCGAAGCCGACGGCGTCGAGGCCGTAGCACACCGCCAGGCCGGGCCCGGCGATAAGCGCGCCAGCCAGCGCCGGACCGCCCAGGTTTGCCAGCTGGCCGCTCATCGAGTTCAGCGCGGCGGCCGCGGCCAGCCGCTGCGGCCCGACCAGGGCCGGCATCGCCGCCGACGACGCGGGCGCGCTCAGTCCGGCCAGCAGCCCCATCGCCAGGGTGATGGCGTAGATCGGCCAAAGCGCCGGGCGGGTGAGCAGGCTGTTGCCCATCAGCAGAGCGGCGAGCAGCGCCTCCGGAATACGGACGACGGCGAGCAGCTTGCGCCGGTCATGGTGGTCGGCGAGCACGCCGCCGGCCAGCAGGCCGGCCAGCATGCCCGCGCCGTCGGCCAGGCTGACCAGGCCGACGGCCAGCGAGGAGTGGGTCAGCCCGTAGACCTGCCAGTTCGCGGCGGCGGTCGCCAGCGCATTGCCGACCATGGACGCCAGCCGTCCGGTGAACAGCCAGCGGAAGTCGCTGCTCTCGCGCAGCGGCGCGACGTCGATGACGATTTGCCCGATGCGCACGCCAGCTACGCTAGACGGCTGATCATCTCCGCGGAGACGGCGGCTGGCACTGCGGACGCCCCAGCACGTCAAGCTCGCGTTCAGCCGCGTCTGGCCCGACCGGGCGCGGCCTGAGCACGTACCCGAGCCGTGTCCCGGCGGGCAGCGGCGGCGAGCATGGCAGGATCGTGGGAATGGCCACGATCCTGCTGCTGTCCACTGCCGACACCGAGTTGCTCGCCGCGCGTACTTCCGGCGCCGACTACCGGGTGGCCAACCCAGTCCGGGTGGCGCCGGACGCCGTCTCCGCGCTGGCCCGTGGCACCGGGCTGGTCGTGCTGCGGCTACTCGGCGGGCGCCAGGCCTGGCCGGACGGGATCAGCGCGCTCCGCGCGACCGGCCTGCCGCTCGTCATGCTCGGCGGCGAGGCCGCGCCGGACGCCGAGCTGATGGCGCTGTCCACGGTGCCCGCCGGCGTCGCCGCCGACGCGCTGGGTTATCTGCGCGAGGGCGGTCCCGGCAACCTGCGCGAGCTCGCCGCCTTCCTCTCCGACACCGTCCTGCTCACCGGCGTAGGCTTCAGCCCGCCCGAGCCGATGCCGCAGTACGGAGTGCACCGCCCCGCCCAGCCGCCCGGCCGGCAGGGGGGCAGGACGGGCCTGCGGGGGTGGGCGGCCAGCCTTCGGGGGCGGGTGACCGGCCTGCGGGGGCGCAGGAGCGGCCGGCAGGGGCGGGTGATCGGCCGCATGGCGCGCAGGACGCGGGCAGCGCGCCTACCGTCGCGGTGGTTTTCTACCGGGCGCACGAATTGTCGGGTAACACCGGATTCGTGGACGCTCTCTGTGCTGCGATCGAGCACCGCGGCGGGATCCCGCTGCCCGTCTTCTGCGGCTCGCTCCGCAGCCCAGAGCCAGGCCTGATCGACCTGCTCGGCGAGGCCGACGCGGTGATCACCACGGTGCTGGCGGCTGGCGGCTCCACGGCGGCAAGCGCCCAGGATGGCGACTGGGACGCCGGTGCGCTCGCGGAACTCGACGTGCCCGTCATCCAGGGTCTCTGCCTCACCACTTCGCGCGCGCAGTGGGCGGAATCGACCGCCGCCCTCACCCCGATGGACGCCGCCATGCAGGTCGCGATCCCCGAGTTCGACGGCCGCCTGATCACGGTCCCGTTCTCCTTCAAGGAAGAAGGCCCCGACGGCATCGGCGTCTACGTGGCCGACGGCAACCGGGCCAGCCGCCTGGCCGGCATCGCGATGAGGCACGCCCGCCTGCGCCGCATCCCGAACAACTCCAAGCGCATCGTCATCGCCCTCTCCTCGTACCCCACGAAGCACGCCCGGGTGGGCAACGCGGTCGGCCTGGACACCCCGGCATCAGCGGTCCGCCTGCTGCGCAGCCTGCGAGAGGCCGGCTACGACCTCGGCGACGGCTTTCCCGAGGACGGCGACGAGCTCATCCACGCCCTCATCGCGGCCGGCGGGCACGACACCGAATGGCTCACCGAAGACCAGCTTGCCCGGGCCGAGGTCAGGATCCCGGCCATCACCTACCAGGGCTGGCTGGCTCAGATTTGTAACGGATTGTCCCACCGCATCGAGTCGCACTGGGGAGCGCCGCCCGGTGAGCTCTACACGGACGACGGCCACATCGTGCTCGCCGCGCTGCGGTTCGGCAACGTGCTGCTGATGATCCAGCCGCCACGGGGGTTCGGCGAGAACCCGGTAGCGATCTACCACGACCCCGAGCTGCCGCCGTCGCACCATTACCTGGCCGCGTACCGCTGGCTGGACGCCGAGTTCGGCGCCGATGCCATCGTCCACCTGGGCAAGCACGGCACGCTTGAGTGGCTGCCTGGCAAGGGCCTCGGCCTGTCCGCGGAGTGCGCGCCGGACGCCGTGCTCGGCGACGTGCCGCTGGTCTACCCGTTCATCGTGAACGACCCGGGCGAGGGCACCCAGGCGAAGCGGCGCGGGCACGCCGTGATCGTGGATCACCTGGTGCCGCCGATGGCCCGCGCCGACAGCTATGGCGACATGGCCAAGCTCGAGCAGTTGCTGGACGAGTACGCGACCGTCGCCGCCCTCGACCCGGTCAAGCTGCCCGTGCTGCGGTCGCAGATCTGGTCCCTGGTCCGGGCCGCGCAGCTGCACCACGACCTGGGCGTCGAGCAGGCCCCGGAGGCAGCCGAGTTCGACGACTTCGTGCTGCACATCGACGGTTACCTGTGCGAGGTAAAGGATGCGGCGATCAGGGACGGGCTGCACATCCTCGGCCAGCCGCCCGCCGGAGAGGCGCTGATCAGCCTGGTGCTTGTCATCCTGCGGTCGGCGCAGGTGTGGGGCGGCAAGTCCGGCGCGCTGCCCGGGCTGCGGGCCGCGCTCGGGCTGGCCGGCGAAGGCGCGTCCCGCAGCGAAACCGACGCGTCCGAGGAGACGGCCCGTGCCCTGGTCGTGGCGATGCACCAGGCAGGCTGGGACCCGGCCGGCGCCGCCAGCGTGTGCGCGGCGGTACTCGGTCATGCAGTCGGCCGCATCGCAGAAGCCAGCGATACCAAGGTGAGCAGCAGTGCAGAAACCGCCAGTAATGCCAAGGTCTCCAATGATGCCGGAGTGGCCGGTGATGTTAGAGCGACCGGGGTGGCCGGTGATGTGGGAGCGGCCAGCGATGCCACAGTAGCCGGTGACGTGGCCGGGGCGGCCGGTGATGTTAGCGCGACTGGGGTGGCCGGTGATGTGAGGGCGGCCATCGACGCCGCAGGGGTTATCGATGCCGCCGTGGCAAGGGAAGTCACTGCGGTGCTGAGGTTCGCCGCTGAGGAGGTCGTGCCGCGACTCGCCGCCACCTCGGGCGAGATCGACGCGGTGCTGCACGCCCTGGCCGGCGGCTACGTTCCGGCCGGCCCATCCGGGTCGCCGACCCGCGGCCTGGTGAACGTCCTGCCGACCGGCCGCAACTTCTACTCGGTCGACCCCAAGGCGATCCCGTCCAGGAACTCGTGGGACACCGGCCGCGCGCTGGCCAATTCGCTGCTCGCCCGGCACCTGGCCGACGAGGGCTCGTATCCCCGCTGCGTGGGGCTGACCGTCTGGGGCACTTCCGCGATGCGAACACAGGGCGACGACATCGCCGAGGTGCTGGCCCTGATCGGCTGCCGTCCGGTCTGGGATGACGCCTCCCGGCGCGTCACCGGCTTCGAGGTGCTGCCGCTCGCGGAGCTCGGCCGGCCGCGGATCGACGTGACGCTGCGCATCTCCGGCTTCTTCCGCGACGCGTTCCCGCACGTGATCGCCCTGCTGGACGAGGCGATCGGCACGGTCGCCGGACTGGCCGAGCCAGCCGAGTCCAACTACCTGCGGGCGCACGCGATGGCGGATCACGCGGGGCACGGCGACTGGCGGCGGGCCACCACGCGGATCTTCGGCTCCAAGCCAGGCGCGTACGGGGCCGGCCTGCTGCCGCTGATCGATGCGCGGAACTGGCGCGACGACGGTGACCTGGCCGAGGTCTACGCGGTCTGGGGCGGTTACGCGTACGGCGCCGGGCTGGACGGCAGGCAGGCCAGGACGGACATGGAGGGCGCGTTCCGGCGGATCGCGGTGGCGGCCAAGAACACCGACACCCGCGAGCACGACATCGCCGATTCCGACGACTACTTCCAGTACCACGGCGGCATGGTGGCCATGGTCCGGTCGCTGACCGGCCGCAACCCGGCCGCCTACATCGGCGACTCGGCCGTGCCGGACGCGGTGCGGACCCGGACGCTGGCCGAGGAGACCCGCCGGGTCTTCCGCGCCCGGGTGGTGAACCCGCGCTGGATCGCCGCGATGCGGCGGCACGGCTACAAGGGCGCGTTCGAGCTGGCCGCGACGGTGGACTACCTGTTCGGCTATGACGCCACCGCCGGGGTAGTGGCCGACTGGATGTACCAGCAGCTTGCCGCGTCGTACGTGTTCGACCCGGCGAACCGGGAGTTCATGCGCAAGTCCAACCCGTGGGCGCTGCGCGGGATCGCCGAGCGGCTGCTTGAGGCGGCCGGCCGCGGTCTGTGGGCCGAGCCCGACCCGAAGACGATCGACCAGTTGCAGCAGGTCTACCTCGACCTGGAAGGCGACATCGAGGCAGCCAACTGACGCCGGGCATCGCCTCGGCTACCGGCCGAGTTGCCGGTACCTGACCTCGGTGGCCGCCTTCTGCGGCTGCCACCACCACTCGTTCTGCCGGTACCAGTCGATGGTGGCGGCAAGCCCGGCCCGGAAGTCGCCGTAGCCGGGCTGCCAGCCCAGCTCGGCGCGGATCTTGCCGGAGTCGTTGGCGTAACGCCGGTCATGACCCGGCCGGTCGGGCACGTGGTCGAACGCGTCGCCGGGCTGGTGCATGAGTTCCAGGATCAGCCCGAGGATCTCCCTGTTGCTGCGCTCGTCGCCGGACCCGATCAGGTAGGTCTCGCCGTTCAGGATGTTGGTCACCTGGCGCGGGATGAACTTCTCCACGTGCTGGTACGGGCCGTAGTTGTTCGCGCAGTTGGAGAGCGTCGCCTGGATCCCGTAGGAGCGCACCCAGGCGCGCACGAGCATGTCCGAGCCGGCCTTGGTGGCCGAGTACGGGCTGGACGGGTCATAGGCGGTGTGCTCGGTGAACTTGTCCCGCGCGTCGAACGCCAGGTCCCCGAATACCTCGTCGGTGGAGACGTGATGCAGCCGGCGATTGTGCTTGCGGACCGCCTCGAGAATCACGTAAGTGCCGAGGATGTTCGTGTGGACGAACGGCTCGGGACTATGCAGGGAGTTGTCGACATGGGACTCGGCTGCGAAATGAACCACGATATCGGCCTCGGCGACCAGCCGGTCCACCAGCGGGGAGTCGGTAATGTCGCCGCGGACGAAACTGACATTGTCCGCCACCGGGGCAAGGCTGGCCTGGCTGCCGGCATAGGTCAGCGCGTCAAGCACGACCAACTCATAGGCGGAATGGTGCCGGACGGTGTAATGCACGAAATTAGCGCCGATAAAGCCGGCGCCGCCGGTCACGAGCATCCTCGTCATGGCGGCGAGCCTACGACAATTGCCCCGGCAGAAAGGCTGGTCCTGGCCCGTGCGCCGGGCCCGCTGGCAGGGCCGGCCGGCGCGGGCGGTGTACGCCGCAGATCCCGTTAGGCATGATGAGGACAAGCAACCTGGCGCGGGCGCGAGCCCAGGCTGCCGCAGCGCGCCCCGCCGTTGCCCTGCGTACCGTCGTGCCCGAGGAGGCCGCCATGCATCAGCCGCCCATCCCGCATGTCGCAAGCACAGACCCGGAGATCGCCGGGCTGATCGAGGGCGAGGCCCGGCGGCAATTCGAGAAGATCCGGCTGATCCCGTCGGAGAACTACACCTCGGTTGCGGTCCTTGAGGCCGCGGGCACGGTACTGACCAACAAGTACTCGGAAGGGTACCCGGGCCGGCGCTACTACGAGGGCCAGCAGTTCATCGACCCGATCGAGCGGCTCGCCGTGGCGCGGGCCGAGGCGGTCTTCGGCGTCGATCATGCGAACGTCCAGCCGTACTCGGGTTCACCCGCCAACCTCGCGGTCTACCTGGCCTTCCTGCAGCCGGGCGAGACCGTGATGGGGATGGCGCTGCCGATGGGCGGGCACCTGACGCACGGCTGGCCGGTCTCGGCGACCGGCAAGTGGTTCCGGGCCGTGCAGTACGGGGTGCGGGCCGACACCGGCCGGGTGGACCTCGACGAGGTGCGGGACCTGGCCCGCAGGGAGCGGCCCAAGCTGATCTTCTGCGGCGGGACGGCGATCCCGCGGACGATCGACTTCCCCGCATTCGCCGAGATCGCGGCGGAGACCGGCGCCGTGCTTGTGGCCGACATCGCGCACATCGCCGGGCTGGTGGCCGGAGGCGCGCACCCCAGCCCGGTCGGGCACGCCCCCGTCGTCACCACGACGACGCACAAGACGCTGCGCGGCCCGCGCGGTGCGATGATCATGTCAACCGCCGAGCATGCCAAGGCGCTGGACAAGGCGGTGTTCCCCGGCCTGCAGGGCGGGCCGCACAACCACACCACGGCCGGCATCGCGGTCGCGTTGCACGAGGCGGCTCAGCCCGAGTTCCGCAGCTATGCGCGCCAGGTCGTCGCGAACGCGAGAGCCCTCGCCGCCGCGCTGCTTGACCGCGGCTACAGCCTGGTGTCCGGCGGCACCGACAACCACCTGATCCTGATCGACCTCACCCCGCAGGGCATCGCAGGCAAGCCGGCTGCCAGGGCGCTTGACCGGGCGGGCATCGAGGTGAACTACAACACCGTGCCGTTCGACCCGCGCAAGCCGTTCGACCCGTCCGGCATCCGGATCGGCACGCCTTCGATCACCACCCGCGGCCTCACCGGGGAGCACATGCCCCGGGTCGCCGCCTGGATGGACGAGGCGATCACCGCGGCGATCAAGGATGACGAGCCCTCGATCGAGCGGATCGCCGGCGAGATCCGCGAGTTGCTCGGCGGTTACCCGATGGCCGGCTGGGCGTAGCGCAACCCCGCCTGCCGTCACCGCCGCGGCCTGCGGGCACGCCTGCTTGACTGCTGGCGGCGGCCTCGCGCGGCCGGCCGGTTAGCTGGTCTCGGGCGGCGGCAGGCCGAGTGCCTTCCTGAGCGCCTTCACCGGCACCTCGACGGCGGCATCCGCTGCCTTGTGCCGGCGGGTGAACGTGCCCAGCTCGGCAAGCGACGCGGACCGCGCCTCTCGCCGGGTCAGGGCGATCCGGCTCCGGTTCGCCCGGATCAGCCTGCGGGCGATCGCCTCGATGGCAGCAGGGAAGCGGATCCGGCCAAGCTGCCGGTCGAAATGCCGCTCGGTGGCGGCCTCCGCCCGCAGATCGGCGGCGGCCTTGGCGAGGTCGTGCCGGCGGTCATGCCTGAAGCCGTCCACCTCGACCTCCAGCCGGTGATTGGCGGGCCGCGCGATTGCCAGGTACCTGGCCGCCAGGGCGCGGATCCTGGCCGGCCGGCTCGGCCGCGCGCTCGCCGAGAGGCCCGGCTGCGGGCCGGCGGGCTGGCCGGGCTGCGCGCTGGCGGCTGGGCTTGGCTGCGCGCTGGCTGACGGGACCTGGCTGGCCGGCCTGGCCGACTGCTGCGCCGACGCGCAGCCTGCCGCCAGCACGACGGCGCTGAGCAGCAAGGCGGGTACGCCCCGGCGGGAACCGGATGACTCCATTGCCATAACCTAGCCGGTTTATTACCTAGCGGCAGGCCATGTCCTGACGGCTGGTTTCGAGAATCTATGGCAGCGTATAGCTGTTGTTGCTAGGTCTGGCCGCGAGACTTGCCATCGGCCCGGCGGGTCCAGAGCCTCGCCGCATTGGCAGCGGCTAGCCTGCACCGGAATAGACAACCGAATCTCTCTCGTTTAGCACTTGCGCAGATGAGGGGAAATCCGCAAGTCAGCGGGCCCGGGGGGCCCGGTAATTCAGCGGGAAAGAGACGGCATACGGGGGAGGACACTGCTGATTACGTTACGGCGGGAATCGAGCACGCGCAGCCGGCCTGGCCCGCGCATTCCTGCGCTACCTGGCATCTCGCGATAAGGGCTGCCGCGGGCCCGCGCTGCGCCTTTGCCCGCAACGGCGCTTGCCCGCAAAGGCGCGCTGACGCTGCCGGACTCGCGGGCGCCGCGGGACTCGCTCGCGGGCAGCGGGCGCACTGACGGCACCAGAGGCCGCCAAGAGGCGTCCCTGCCGTCGGCCTAGTCGGCCCTAGTCGGCCAGACGACTGCAACGCAGATCCCGCGCGGTCGCCTGCTCCGGCAGGCCCAGGCCGGATCGGGCCTGCGCCACGACGGGACCCCGGCTGCCGAGCCAGACAAGGAGGCGGATTCGGCATGCACGCAGATCAGCTGCCGTGGCTGCGGCGGCGTGGCCGCACGCTCGCCATCGGCGCCACCATCGCGGCACTTGCCGTGCCCACGGCTGGCGGCAACGCGGCCGCCGGCACCCGGACGGCCGCCGCCGCCAAGACGGCCGCCGCCACCAATACGACCGCCGGCATCCAGATGGCCGCCGCCACCCGGGCGGCTGCCAGCATCCGGGCGGCCGCCGGCACCCGGACGGCCGCCGGCGCCAAGACGGCCGCCGGCGCCCGGGCGGCCGCGAGCGCTCGCACAGCCGGGAGGGCCGGCTCTGGCCCGAAGCAGGTGCGTTACCGGGGATACCGGTTCGAGGTGCCGCGCGGCTGGCCGGTCATCGACCTGGCCGGCCGGCCACGCACCTGCGTGCGATTCGACCGGCACGTCGTCTACCTGGGTAAATCTGGCGTCAACCAGGACTGCCCTAGCTGGCTGATCGGCACCACCGAGGCAGTGCAAATTGCGCCGGCCCCCCGGCGGAGCGCCCGTTCATCGGTGGAGAACCCGGTCTCCAGGCAGATCACCGTATCCGCCGCGCGAATCCGGGTGACCGCCACGTTCGACACCGATCCGACCCAGCTCTACCGGATCCTGGCCAGTGCCTCGCTGCCGGCCCCGGTCATCGTCGTCCCGAATCCGGACCCGAACCCGCCGCGGCCCGGCCTGGCCGCGAATCCACGGGCGCTGTCGGCGGCGGGCAGCCCGCGGTTCCCCCGGGTGAACCCGCCGGAACTGCCGGCCAACGTAGCGAACTTCACGGGCCGCGGCTTCGACGCCTGCACGGCACCGAGCAGGTCGTACATGCGCGCATGGCACAGGCATTCGCCGTACCGCGCGATCGGCATCTACATTGGCGGCGCGGACCGGGCCTGCGGCCAGCGGAACCTGTCCGCGCGCTGGATCAGGGCCGAGGCCGCGGCGGGCTGGCGCTTCTTCCCGATGTACGTCGGCCCGCAGGCATCGTTCAACCAGCTGAGGTCACCGAGGCGGCAGGCCAGGCGGGCGGCCAGGGATGCTGTCGTCCGGGCGCAGCGGCTGGGCCTCGGGCCGCGGACCCCGCTCTACTACGACATGGAGGCATATCCGCCGCGCCGGACCGGCAAGGTGCTGCGGTTCTTCACCGCCTGGACGAAGCGGCTGCATAAGCTGGGCTACAAGGCAGGCGTGTACAGCAGTTCCGGGTCCGGGATCGTGGATCTCGCCAGGCATTACCGGAGTCACCGCTACAAGATGCCGGACGTGATATACGACGCGCTGTGGAACGGATCCAGGAATACGAAGGACCGGTCCCTCCGCAAAGGGCAGTGGGGCGGGCACCGGCGGCTGCATCAGTACAGCGGCAACGTCACGCGGAGATTCGGCGGGGCGACCATCAATATCGACCAGGACTACCTGAACGTCCGGCTGCCAACGCCCGGCGGCACGCGCCAGGCGTCCCGGGCCGCGGCCCAGCCGGACGGGACGGTCGATGCGTTCTACCGCGGCGCCGACCACCGCCTGTGGCACGAGGGCCCGGTGTCCGGCGCCGGCGCCGGCGCCGGCGCGGACGCGGCCGTTCCGGCGGATCTTGGCGGCACGCTTGCCGCGCAGCCAACGGTCGTCTCGCCGGTACCCGGGGCGCTTGACGTCTTCTTCGAGGGGCCTGGCCATCTGCTCTGGGAGGTGGCGCGCAAGGCGGGCCGAAGGTGGTCGGCGCCGAAGAAGATCAGCCGGATGGGCGTGCTCGGCAGCGCTCCGGTCGCCGTCGCGCAGCCCAACGGGGTGGTCGACGTGTTCTGGCGGGGTTCCGCTGACGACCATCTCTGGCACGGCCAGTTCAGCCCGGGAAGGGGCTGGAAGGGACCGCAGGACCTGCGCGGCAGCCTGGCCTCTGGCCCGTCGCCCGCAGAGTCCTCGGCGGGCACCGTGCAGGTGTTCTGGAAGGGCAAGGACCGTGCCCTCTGGCATGTGATCCGCAGGCCAGGGCGGAACTGGACCCGGCCGTCCAGCCTCGGCATGGGTCCGCTCGGCGGCGCGCCGCGCGCCAGCGCGCGCCGCGGCGGCGCGATCGGCGTGTTCTGGCGCGGATCCGGCAATGACCGGCTGTGGTCAGCCACGCATCGACCGGGCCGTCGCTGGTCCGGGCCGCGCGACCGGGGCGGGCAACTCGGCTCGGCGCCGTTTCCGCTGATGTCGGCCGGCGGCCGGGTGCACGTCTTCTGGAAGGGTACCGACGGCCGGCTTTGGCAGGTCTCGCGCGGGCCCAGGCTCGGCTGGCGGCACCCGTTCAGCCTGCGCATCGGGCCAGTCCGCGGCGGGCCGTTCGGCATCGTCGGCCACGGCGGGAAGAGCGAGCTGTTCTGGCGCGGGAAGGCCGGCCACCTGTGGTTCGCCGCGCAGCAGCGGGGCGGTGGCTGGAGCAGGCCGCGCGACCTGGGCGGCCACGTTGGCTAGCGACCGGGCAGCCTTGGCGCGCACCCGGCTGCATAAGCCCGTGCGCGGCGGGCAGGCGAAGCTTGCACTCGGAGTCGGTAGGTAACATGGGGCTAGTGATACCCCGGCTGCTAAAGATGGGACTAGCGATACCCCGGCCGCTAGCAGCACCTGGGCCTAGCGGACTCCAGCGGCCGGGCCGCGGCGGCGTGTTCCGCCCCGCGAGGTCGCCGTGCCTGGAACATCGCGTCCTGCGGCCAGGCACGAGTTCCGTGCGGTATACCTGTCTTTACCTGTTTCAATGGCGACGCGTCGACCTAGGACAACCATGACTATGGCACGGCCCAAGATCGTGAACGCTGCCTGGCGCAGGCTCCCGGAGCCGATGCGGCAACGACTGCGCGGTAACACCGGCAAGCGGTTCGTCCGGTTCGTGCCCGTCTCGCTGGCTGCCGTGGCCGCCAGCCAGCTCACGCTGGCCATCCTGGTGGGCATCACCAGGCTGAGCGCCGGGGCGTCCGCGGTCATCGCGTCGATGGCCGGCGCGGGCGTGAGCTACCTGCTCAGCCGGTGGGCCTGGGAGCGCAAGGGCAGGCCGCATGTGCTGAAGGAGACCCTGCCGTTCTGGCTGGTCTCCGTCGGCGCCTGGATCGTCCTGGGGCTGGCAAGTCACTATGCCAGCGTCTGGGCGGTGTCCATCGGCCTTGGCCACTGGCAGCGGGTAGCCGTGGTCAACGGAGCGTACTTCGCAGCGAACTGCGTGACGTTCGTCACCAGGTTCATGATCTTCCACTACGTGCTGTTCGCGAATCGCGGGGCCAAGGCCGCGGCAGCCGCCGCCGAGACGCCAGCAGGCGGCCCCGGGCTGGCCGCCGCCGGATCGGTCGGCGGGCCGACGCTAGCCGGCCCGCCGCGGCCCGCCGATCAGGGTGAGCCGGTCCCCTTCGCGTTCGTCGCCGACCGGTCTGCGGCACCGCGCGCGCGCCGCTGACGCTCCCGCCACCAGGTTTCGCCGATCACGCCGACGAAACGCAGGCCGTAGAAGACGTTGTTGCCCTTCTTGCTCTTGCCGACCTGCCGCTTGTGAATCGTGGCAGGTCGCTCGGCTACCCGGTAGCCGTGCGTGATAACGCCGATCAGCAGCTCGGCGGCCTGGTACTGCGGCTGCTCTAGCCGGACAGCCCCGGTCACCTCGGCGCGCATCGCCCTGAGCCCGAACGTCGTGTCACTGATCCGCTGGCCGGTCAGCGCGCTGATGGTGAGCGCGAAGACCCGCACGCCCAGCCGCCGCACCGGATCCCTGGTCTCCTCGCTGCCGAGCCTGCGCGACCCGGTGACGAAATCCGCCTCCCCGGCCAGGATCGGCTCAAGCAGCCGCTCGATCTCGGCCGGGTTGTACTGGCCGTCGGCGTCGGTGGTCACGATGTACTTCGCGCCGCCGTCGCGGGCCAGCCGGTAGCCAAGCCGCAGCGCGGCCCCCTGACCGCGGTTCACTGGAACGTCGCACACCAGCGCGCCTGCTGCCGCGGCTTCCTTGACCGTCCCGTCGACCGCGCCGTCTGACACCACGATCTTCGCGACCGCTAGCCCGCAGACCACGGCGGGCAGCGACTCGACGACCGGGCCGATCGCGCCTTCCTCGTTGTAGGCGGCGATCACGATGGCCAGCGGCGGCAGCTCGGTCGCCCGGGATCCGTACTGGTCGGTGAAGGCACCGATGGCCTTGCCGTCGATGACGGCGTCGTCGGTCAGCCTGGTCGTCATTTCGCTGCCTCCGAGAATTCCGGCCAGACGGTGGCCATGCCGGACTTGAGATCGTGCGCTGGCTTGTAGCCGAGTGCCCTGGCGGCGGAGATGTCGATGATCACGGCAGGCATCTCGCCGGGCTTGGCGGGGACGTTCTGCACCGGTATCTCCGCGCCGGTCACGCTGCGCGCGGCGGCGACGATCTCGTTCACCGTGACGGACTCGCCCGCGCCGAGAATGAGCGGCCCGGTGCACCCGGCCCGCAGCGCGGTAAAGATGCCGGCCACGATGTCATCGACGTGCACCAGGTCGCGGACCTGGGTGCCGTCACCGAAGACCTGTACGCCCTTGCCGTCCCTGGCGGCTCGCATCAGGCGCGGAACGAAGCTGTCCTTCTCCGCCATGCCGGGCCCGTAGACGTTGGAGAACCGGAGCGCGCAGCCGGCCATGCCGTAGCAGGCCGAGTACGCGCCGAGCAGCATCTCGCCCGCAGCCTTGGTCGCCCCGTACGGTGTCAGCGGCCGGAGCGGGATCTGCTCGGTTATGGTGGCCCGCCCGACGTCGCCGGTGACCGCGTTGGTCGAGGCGAGCACGAACGAGCCGATGCCCTTGAGCCGCGCCTGCTCAAGCAGGCCGGCCGTCGCATCGACGTTAAGCGCATGGGTGCCGACCGGATCCTCGATCGACAGCAGCACGCGCGTCACCGCCGCAAGATGGATGATCACGTCCGTGCCCGGGCTGACCGCGGCCTCGACGACCGACGGATCGCACAGGTCACCCACCACGGACCTGACCGCGTCGTCGGGGAATGCCCGCAAATCCGCCACCGTGACGTCGGCACCAGTTTCCAGCAGCGCGCGGACGAGCCGCCGCCCGATGAATCCGGATCCGCCGGTCACGAGTACGCGGGAACGATTCTCATCCCCCATCGAGGCTCCATTCACGTCAGTTGTCATAGGTCCGTCGGTAGTGCCGGGCTGCGCCGCATCAGTCGTCCAGTCGCGCTGCACCGCGGCCATGGAATCGCTGAGCTTTGCCGTGCCGACGCCCGCGTGCCTGCGCCCGCGGCCGACCGGCCCGGACCGCCAGGCCAGCCGGCGGCGCGCGGCGCTGCGTCGTGCGCCACCAGCAGCGGACTGGCGTCCTTATCCCGATCGCGCGTCGTCAGTGTATCGGCGGACGGGGATGCGCCAGTCCGGAAGCTGGCGGTTGTGCCATGCTGTTAGGCCGACGGCAATGCGGAGGAACCCGGTGGGAATCCGGGACTGTCGCGCAACTGTGACCGGGGAGTGACCCTCAGCGGCCACTGCCGCCGATCCGGCCACGCACTCGGCGTGGCCGGATCGCGGCGGGAAGGCGGGGCGAGCGCTGATCCGGGAGCCAGGAGACTCCGGCCGTCGGCGGAACCAGCTACGGGCGCGGAAACCCGGGAAGGACGAGGCTCGATGATGGCCGGGCGGGGCGTCGGGGACGGCGGCACGGGAACCCGCGCGCGGGCCGGCCGCGACAAGCAGCCGGACGGACCGCGGGCGGCGGCTGATCACCTGAGGCGTTCCGGCGAGTCGCAGCTGGCGCCCCGGCCGGCCACGGGCCAGCCGGCCTACCCGTTCGCGGCGATCGTCGGCATGGCTGACCTCAAGCTCGCGCTGCTGCTCAACGCCGTCTCGCCGGCCATCGGCGGGGTGCTCGTGCGGGGCGAGAAGGGCACCGCGAAGTCGACCGTGGTCCGCGGGCTTGCCGCGCTGCTGCCGCCCGCGGACGTGGTGGCGGGCTGCCGGTTCGCCTGCGACCCCGCCGGGCCCGACCCCGGCTGCCCGGACGGCCCGCATCCGGGCCGGCCAGCGCGGCTGCGGCGGCCCGCCCGGCTGGCCGAGCTGCCGGTCGGCGCCACCGAGGACCGGCTAGCCGGCTCGCTGGACATCGAGCGCGCGCTGACCGAGGGGATCGCCGCATTCGAGCCCGGCCTGCTCGCCGCGGCGCACCGGGGCCTGCTCTATGTCGACGAGGTGAACCTGCTGCATGATCACCTCGTCGACCTGCTGCTCGACGCGGCCGCGCTCGGCGTGAACTACGTCGAGCGGGAAGGCCTCTCGGTCCGGCACGCGGCCAGGTTCCTGCTGGTAGGCACCATGAATCCGGAGGAGGGCGAGCTGCGGCCGCAGTTGCTCGACCGGTTCGGGCTGACCGTCGAGGTGGCCGCGACCAGGGATCCGGCGCAGCGTGCCGAGGTGGTCCGCCGCCGGCTGGCGTACGAAGCTGACCCAGCGTGTTTCGCGACGGACTGGGATCAAGATTCGGGACGGATAGCCCGCCGGGTAGTCTCCGCGCGCGAGCGGCTGCCTTCGGTGCGGCTGCCCGACGACGTGCTGCGGCAGATCTGCGCCGTCTGCGGGGCGTTCGAGGTGGACGGCCTGCGCGCTGATCTGGTCACCGCGCGGACCGCCATCGCGCTGGCCGCCTGGCACGGCCGCGACGAGGTGGGCGAGGAGGACGTGCGCCAGGCCGCCAGGCTCGCGCTGCCGCACCGCCGCCGCCGCGATCCCTTCGACGTGCCCGGGCTCGACGAGCAAGCACTCGATGAGGCACTGCAGGACGCGCTCGGTTCCGGCCAGCCGGCCGGCGCTTCCGGCGGGCCGCCGGACGGCACCGGCCCGGAGCCGCCGGACGGCACCGGCCCGGACGGCAATCACCCGGACGGGCCGGATGACCATCATCCGGACGGCGGCCCGGGCCGCGGCGGGCCGGGCGGCGGGCCGCTGCCCGGAGCGAATGGCCGCAAGCTGCGGCACGATCCAGCCAGCGCCGACTCGCAGCGCCGCCCCGACCAGCAGCCCGCCGCCGCGCCTGCGGGAGGCCAGCCGGGGGCCGCGCGCAGCGATCCGGCAACGGGCGCCGCGGCGCCGTTCCGGCCCCGGCTGCTGACCGTCACCGGGATCGGCCAGGGCGCGCCAGGCCGGCGGTCGGCGGCCCGGACACCGTACGGCCGGGTCACCGGTGCCCGGCTGCCGACCGGTCGGGTGCACTCGGTCCACCTGCCAGCCACCCTGCGGGCCGCCGCGCCGCGCATCGGCCGGGCGATTCAGCAGCGGGCGCAGCAACTGGCCGTTCCGGCGCGAGCAGCGGCACCGCAGCCCGATCCGCTCGCCGGTCAGCGCGCCGACCGGGCCGATCAGCGAGCGGCACCGCAGCCGGCCGCCCCGGGCCAGCCAGCGCCACGGCGGACTTGGCCGCGGCTGCGGATCCGGCCTGCCGACCTGCGGCAGACCGTACGGGTCGGCCGTGAGGGCAACCTGGTGCTTTTCGTCGTCGACGCCAGCGGCTCGATGGCCGCCGGGCAGCGTATCCGCGCGGTGAAGGGCGCCGTGCTCTCCCTGCTGCTCGATGCCTACCAGCGCAGGGACAAGGTCGGCCTGGTCACGTTCCGCGGTGCCGCCGCCGAGCTCGCGCTGCCCCCGACGTCTTCCGTGCAGGCGGGCGCCGTGCGGCTGGCCGCGCTGGCGACCGGCGGCCGGACCCCGCTGGCAGCCGGCCTGCTGCTGGCCGCCAGGGTGCTGCGGGCCGAACGCCTCAGGGATCCAGACCGCCGCCCGCTGCTTGTGGTCGTCACCGACGGCCGTGCGACCAGCGGCACCGGCGCTGACCTGGCCCGGGCCGTCCGCGCGCTGGCCGGCGTCGCCGCCATCGTGATCGACTGCGAGTCCGGTCCGGTCCGGCTCGGCCTGGCCGTGCGGCTGGCGGCGCAGCTTGGCGGCAGCGCGGTCCGGCTGGAGGAACTCGCGGCCGGCGGCATCACCGGCGTGGTTCGCGCGCACGCGCCGGCCGGCCGGATGGCCGGCCGGCGCCGGGGGGCTGCCTGATGCCCCGCGGCAAGCCGGCCGCCGTGCCGGACGACGGCCTGACCACCCGGCAGCGGCGCGGCAGGCCACTGGTGATCGTGCATACCGGGCCAGGCAAGGGGAAGTCGACCGCGGCCTTCGGCCTGGCGCTGCGGGCCTGGAATCAGGGCTGGCCGGTTGCCGTCTTCCAGTTCGTCAAGTCGGCCAGATGGCGGGTCGGCGAGGAGCGTGCGCTGACGACGCTCGGCGGCAGCGGCGCGGGCGGCACCGTCGCCTGGCACAAGATGGGCGAGGGCTGGTCCTGGATCCAGCGGGACACCGGCGATCACGCCGCGCGGGCCGCCGAGGGCTGGGCGCAGATCAGCCGGGACCTGGCTGCGCAGGCCTACCGGCTGTACGTGCTCGACGAGTTCACCTACCCGGTCAGGTGGGGCTGGGTGGACGTCGACGAGGTCATCTCCGTGCTGGCCGCCCGCCCAGGCAACCAGCATGTGGTGATCACCGGCCGGGACGCCGACCCGAAGCTGATCGCCTTCGCCGACCTGGTCACCGAGATGACTAAGGTCAAGCACCCGATGGACGCCGGCCAGAAGGGGCAGAAGGGTATCGAATGGTAGTCATGCCACGGCTCGTCATCGCCGCCCCCTCCTCGGGCAGCGGCAAGACGACCGTGGCCACCGGGCTGATGGCGGCGCTGGCCTGCCGGGGGCTGCGGGTGTCCGGGCACAAGACCGGCCCGGACTACATCGACCCGGGCTACCACGCCCTGGCCACCGGCAGGCCGGGCCGCAACCTGGATCCCGTGCTCTGCGGTGCGGAGCTGATGGCGCCGCTGTTCCTGCACGGCGCGGCAGGCGCCGACGTGGCCGTGATCGAGGGCGTCATGGGCCTCTTCGACGGCGTGCTGCCGGACCCGCCCGGCCACCCGGACCTGCCCGACGACCCTGATTTCGGTTCCACCGCGCAGCTGGCCAGGCTGCTGGCCGCGCCGGTCGTGCTGGTGGCCGACGCCGCGGCGGCCGGCCGCTCGGTGGCGGCCCTGGTGGCGGGCTTCCGCGACTACGACCCGCGGACGAAGCTGGCCGGGGTGATACTCAACCGGGTCGGCTCGGACCGGCACGAGCGGCTGCTGCGGGACGCGCTTGACGGCATCGGGATGCCGGTCTTCGGGGTGATCAGGCGCACCGACGCGATCGCGACGCCATCCCGCCATCTCGGCCTGGTGCCCGCCGCGGAGCGGCTGGCCAGCGCCGAGCGGGCGGTTGCCCAGCTGGGCGCACTGGTCAGCGCCTGCTGCGACATCGGCGCGCTGATGGCACTTGCCAGCAGCGCGCCGCCGCTGCTTGCGGCCCCCTGGGACCCGGCCGTGGCGCTATTCCGTGATCCACTGGATTTCTCGGTCGCCGCGCCCGAGGAATCCGCTGGGTCATGGGAACGGCCAGGCCCGGGCCCGGTGATCTCGATCGCACGTGGCCCGGCGTTCACGTTCGGCTATGCCGAGCAAGCCGAGCTGCTGACCGCGGCCGGCGCCCAGGTCGCCCGCTTCGACCCGCTGACCGACGAGTCGCTGCCGGAAGGCACCGCGGGACTGCTGATCGGCGGCGGGTTCCCGCAGCTGCACGCCAGCGAGCTGGCCGCCAACGCGCCGATGCGCCGCCGGGTCGCCGCGCTGTCCGGGGCCGGAGTTCCGGTCGCCGCCGAGTGCGCCGGGCTGCTGTACCTCAGCCGGACGCTGGATGGCCAGCCGATGTGCGGCGTGATCGGCGCCGATGCCGAGATGACGCCGAAGCTCACGCTCGGTTACCGCTCGGCAGTCGCCGTCGCCGACTCGGTCATCGCCCGGGTCGGCGACCGGGTACGCGGGCACGAGTTCCACCGAACACTCGTAAATAGTGCAAACAGGGATAACCCCGCGTGGCGGCTCTCCTCGGGTGCCAGCGAGGGATTCGTGCAAGGCCGCACCGTGGCGTCCTACCTGCACCTGCACTGGGCGGGGCAGCCGGCGTTCGCGGCCAGGTTCGCGGCAGCGGCCGGGGCGGCGCGATGCGGCGGCTGATCGGAGTCGGCGTCGGGCCAGGCGATCCCGAGCTGATCACCGTCAAGGCCATCCGGATACTGCGCGCCGCAGACCTGGTGTTCGTCCCGGTACTGGCCACGCCGGGCGAGGAGGACGGGGCCGAGGAAGGGCGGGCGGAGGCCACCGTCCGGGCACATGCCGATGCCGCCAGGATCCGCCGCATCGCGTTCGCGCTGACCGACCGCGGCGGCGTCACCGCTGGCCGGGCCGGCGCCTGGGACGCCGCCGCGCGCACGGTGACCGCCGCCTTCGCCGGCGGCGCGCGGACGGTGGCGTTCGCGACTATCGGCGACCCGGCCATCTACTCCACCTTCAGCTACCTGGCGCAAACCGTGACCGGGCTGGCCGGCGACGTCACGATCGAGACCGTGCCCGGCATCACCGCCGCGTCGGACCTGGCCGCCCGCAGCGGCACCGTGCTGACGGAAGGCACGGAGTCGCTGGTGCTGCTCCCGCTCACCGCGGGCGCCGGCCCGCTGGCCGAGGCTCTAGCCAGGCACGACACCGTGGTTGGCTACAAGCTGGGGTCGGCGGCCGGTCCCGGCGTCGATACGGTGCTCGGGTTGCTCGACGACGCCGGCCGGCTGGCCGATGCGGTGTTCGGGGCGCGGCTCGGGCTGCCAGGGGAGGACATCCGCCCGGCCGGCGAACTGGCCGGACACGGGCCGGTGCCGTACCTGTCGACGCTGATCACGGTCCGGCCCCGGGCCGGGCGCGGCGGCAGGCTGGGCGATGCGGCGGGCGGTGCTAGCGGTGCTGGCGGGGCTGGCCGGGGAGAGGGCGGGCCGGGATGAGCGCGGGGAAGGTGACGTTCGTCGGAGCCGGGCCGGGCGCGCCGGACCTGCTGACGCTGCGCGCGGTGGCGGCGATCGGCGCTGCCGACGTGGTGATCTGGGCTTCCAGCCTGGTCCATCCGGGTGTCCTCGTGCACGCGCGGCCTGGCGCGCAGATCGTCGACTCGGCGCTGCTGCCGCTGGAGCGCGTGCTGCCGTTCTACCAGCGGGCCAGCGCCGAGGGACTGCAGGTGGCGCGGGTGCACTCCGGCGACCCTGCGCTGTGGGGAGCGGTCCAGGAGCAGCTGGACCGCTGCCACGAGCTCGGGCTGGCGACCGAGATCGTGCCCGGCGTGTCCAGCTTCACCGCGGCCGCGGCCAGCATCGGGCGGGAGCTGACCGTTCCCGAGGTCGCCCAGTCGGTCATCCTCACCAGGCTGGGCGGCGGCAAGACGCCGATGCCGCCCGGCGAGCAGGTCGCGGAACTTGCCAGGCACGGGACCACGATGGCGCTGTTCCTGTCCGCGGCCAGGTCCGGGCAGCTGCAGGCGGAGCTGCTGGCCGGCGGCTATCCGCCTGGTACGCCGTGCGTGATCGCCTACCGGGTCAGCTGGCCGGACGAGCTTGTGGTCCGCTGCGAACTGGCCGACCTGGCCGCCACGATGAAGGCGAACCGGCTGTGGAAGCACACGCTGGTGCTGGCCGGTCCCGCGCTCGCGGCGGGCGGCACCCGGTCGCACCTGTACCACCCAGGGCACTTCCACGAGTACCGGAAGGCCGACCGGGCGGCCCGCGAGACGCTGCGCGGGCAGCGGTCTGGCGGTTCCGGGCGGCGCGGCGGGCAGCGGCCGGCCGGTTCCGGACGCCGGGGCGGGCCGGCCGCGTGACCGAGCCTGCCGAGCTGCGCGAGCCTGACCTGCCGCGGACCGCGAAGGTGCGGCGGCGCGGGCTGCGCACCGGCTGGACGACCGGGACCTGCGCCGCGGCCGCGGCCAAGGCCGCGGCGGCCGCGCTGGTCAGCCGCGAGGTGCAGCACGTCGTCGAGATCGGGCTGCCGTCCGGCCGCCGGGTTTCCTTCCCGGTGCAGTCGTGCCGGATCTGGCCGGCTGAGGCGCCGCCAGGCGGCATGCACGCAGGGCGGCCGGCGCACGGGGCGGCGGACCCAGGGGCGCTCCGGGCCGAGGCCGTGGTGGTCAAGGACGCCGGAGACGACCCGGACGTGACCGACGGCGCGCACCTTACCGCGTCGGTGAGCTGGCGCGGCGAGGCCGGGCTTGACCTGGACGGCGGCGTTGGCGTCGGCGTGGTCACCAAGCCGGGGCTCGGGCTTGAGCTCGGCGGGCCTGCTATCAACCCGGTGCCCAGGAAGATGATCACTGGGGCCGTCGGCGAGGCCGTGGACCTGGCCGAGCACGGCCTGCGGGTGATCATCTCGGTCCCGGGTGGCGAGCGGATGGCGCGCAAGACGACCAACGGCAGGCTCGGCATCCTCGGCGGCATCTCGATTCTCGGCACGACCGGCATCGTCCGGCCGTTCTCCACCGCGTCCTGGCGGGCCAGCGTCGAGCAGGCGGTGGCGGTGCTCGCCGCGCAGGGCGAGGAGTCACTCGTGCTGTGCACCGGCGGCCGCACCGAGCAGGGCGCCACGGCGCTGCTGCCTGGCCTGCCCGAAGTGTGCTTCGTCGAGGTCGGCGATTTCACCGGCGCCGCGCTGCGCCGTGCCATCCAGCATGGCGTCAAGCGGGTGATCTTCGTCGGCATGGCCGGGAAGCTGACTAAACTGGCGGCTGGCGTGCTGATGACCCACTACACGCGCTCGAAGGTGTCGACCGGGCTGCTCGGCGATATCACCCGCGCGGCCGGCGGCGATCCGGGCCTGGCCGCGCGGGTATCCGAGGCGAACACCGCGCGGCATGCGGTCGAGCTGTGGACCGAGGCCGGCCTGCTCGGCGCGGCCGGAGCCGAATTGTGCCGCCGGGTGGCCGGCGTGCTAGGCAGGTTCTGCGCGGAACTGGCTGCCGCGCCCGAGTCGCTGCCCGGCGAGTCACCGCCGGGCGAGCGGCCGCCGGCCGGGACGCCGGCGGCTCGGACGCCCCGGACTCGAACGCCACCGGCCATCGAGGTGATCATGGTCGATTTCACCGGCCGTACCCTGGTCGCCGCGTTCCCGGAGCGCGCGGCATGACGCCGGCCGTCACGGTGATCGGCTGCGACGGCAGCCCGCTGCGGCCGGACGCGACTGCCGTCATTGCCTCGGCGGCGCTGGTCGCAGGCGCCGGGAGGCTGCTCGCTGCGGTAGCGGTTCCCGGCACTGCGGCGCAGCTGGAGATCACCGGGCTAGCCGACGCGCTGGACGAGATCTGCCGGGCGCGCGGGCCGGTGGCGGTACTGGCATCCGGCGATCCCGGATTCTTCGGGATTGTCCGGTCCCTGCGTACGCGCGGGATCATGCCCCGGGTGATCCCGGCCGTCTCATCTGTGGCGCTCGCCTTCGCCCGGCTCGGCCTCGACTGGGACGACGCGCTGGTACTTTCGGCGCATGGCCGGTCTCCCCGGCCGGTCGCCGCGGCGGCGCTGGCCCACCCCAAGGTCGCGATCCTGACCGCGCCGGGGCATGCCGCGGCGGAACTCGCTGGCGCGCTGCTCGCAGCGGGCCGGCGGGTCTATGTCGCCGAGCGGCTCGGCGAGCCCGCCGAGCGCGTCGCCGAGCTGACCGCGGCGGCGGTGCAGCATCTCGCCGACCCGAACGTGCTCGTCGCGGTCGATCCGGCCACGGCCCCGGCGCAGCGGCCCGGCTGGCTGGCCGGGCACCGCGGCGCGCCGGCCGGCTGGGCGCTGCCGGAGGAGGCATTCGTGCACCGGGACTCGATGATCACCAAGTCCGAGGTGCGCGCGGTGGTGCTGGCCAGGCTCGGCCCGGGACCGGGCCGGACGGTCTGGGACGTGGGCTCGGGCTCGGGCTCGGTGGCGGTCGAGTGCGCCAGGTTCGGCGCCAGCGTGATCGCGATCGAGGCCGATCCCGGGCAGTGCTCCCGGATCGGCCAGAACGCCGCCGCCCATGGCGTGCCCGTCCGGATCGCGGCGGGCCGCGCGCCGGGGATCCTGGCGGGCCTGCCCGCCCCGGACGCGCTGTTCGCCGGCGGAGCTGACGATGCGGCGCTGGACGCGGCCCTGCGGCTCGGCCGGCCGTACCGGGCGGTGGCGGCGCTGGCCTCGGTGGACCGCGTTCGCACCGTGCGCGAGTTGCTCGCCGAGCATGGCTATCAGGTGTCCGGCGTGCAACTGCAGGCGTCCAGGCTGGCGAGCCTGCCCGGCGGCTCGCTGCGGCTTACCGCGGCCAATCCCGTGTTCGTGCTCTCCGGGGAGGCGGGCGGCGGATGATCGGCCTGATCACCGTCACCGCAGGGGGGCGCTCAGCAGCTGAGCGCCTGGCAGCCGTGCTGCCCTACGCGCGGATATACGACGGACCCGCCGCCAGCGCCATTCCGCTGGCGTTCGCCGAGTGCGACGCGATCATCTCCTTTCTCGCGGTGGGCGCGACCGTCCGGATCGCCGCGCCGCTGATCACGGGGAAATACGAGGACCCGGGCGTGGTGTGCGTGGACGAGGCGCTGCGCTTCGCGATCCCGGTTCTCGGCGGCCACGCCGGCGGCGCGAATGTGCTGGCCCGGCGGGTTGCTGGCATCATCGGGGCTACTGCCGTCATCACCACGGCCGCGGAGGCCGCTGGGTCGGTGGGCCTCGATGAGTTCGGGGCGGACCTCGGATTCGTGCCTGAGCCGGGCAGCGATATGGCCGCGGTGGGTGCCGCGATCCTCTCCGGCGAGCGGGTCACGCTGACCATGGAACACCGGTGGCCGGTCCCGCCGCTGCCGCCGAACGTGGTGCGGACTGCCCGGCCAGAGGCTGGCGTCCCGGCCATCGTGGTCAGTGACCAGGTACTGCCGCCGGAGCCCGCGGAGCCTTCTGGGGCTGCAGGGCCTTCTGGGGCTGCGGGGCCTTCTGGGGCTGCGGGGCCTTCTGGGGCTGCGGGGCCTTCTGGGGCGCCGGGGGCTGTGGGGGCTGCGCAGTCGCCCGGCCCGCGCGTCATCTACCGGCCGCCTTCCCTGGTCGTCGGGGCTGGCGCAAGCACCGGCGTCACCGCTGACGAGGCGGGCCAGCTCATCGACGAGACGCTGGCAGCCGCGGGCCTTTCGCGGATGTCAGTCCGCTGGCTGGCCACCGCGGACGTCAAGGCACGCGAGCCCGGGCTGCTCGAAGTCGCGGCCGAGCGCGGCTGGCAGGTCGTGACCGTCCCGGCTGCGCAGCTGGCCGCGGTCCCGGTCCCCACGCCGAGCGAGGTGGTCCGCGCGGCAGTCGGGACGCCGAGCGTCGCGGAGGCCGCGGCGCTACTCGTGGCCGCGGGCCGGGCGGATGGAGCTGGCCAGGATGCGGGATGCCCGGACGAAGCGGCTGCTGGCGGCGAGCCGGAAGCCGGCGGCGTGCCGGGCCGGTACCGGGCCGCTGGCCTGCCCGGCTATGACGCCCTCGTCGTCACCAAGCGGGCCAGCGCCCGCGCCACGGTCGCCGTCGCCAGGCGCCCGCCGCGCGGCAGGCTCGCGCTGATCGGGCTCGGCCCTGGCGCCCGCGACCTGCTGACCCCCAGGGCCGTCGCCGAGCTGCGCCGGGCAAGCGTCGTGGTCGGGCTCGATCAGTACGTCCGGCAGGTCGCGGATCTTCTTCCGCCCGGCACCCGGGTGCTGGCCAGCGGGCTGGGCGAGGAAAGCCAGCGGGCCGCTGCGGCGGTCGATGCGGCGCTGGCCGGGCACGCGGTCGCGCTGGCCTGCTCCGGCGACGCGGGAATTTACGCGATGGCCAGCCCGGCGCTCGAGCTGGCCGACGGCAGGATAGAGGTCACCGCCGTTCCCGGCGTGACTGCGGCGCTGGCCGCCGGGGCGGTGCTCGGCGCGCCGCTCGGGCACGACCACGCCGTCATCTCGCTGTCCGACCTGCATACCCAGTGGGAGGTGATTGAGCGCAGGGTCCGTGCCGCTGCCGAGGCCGATCTCGTCACCTGCTTCTACAACCCGGCAAGCCGGGCCAGGACCTGGCAGCTCGGCCGCGCGCTTGCCATCCTGGCCGAGCACCGGCCGCCATCGACGCCGGTCGGCTGGGTGCGGCAAGCCTCAAGGCCTGGCCAGCAGGCGGGCATCGCAAGCCTGGCCAGCTTCGACCCGGCAACCGCGGACATGCACACGCTGGTCGTGGTCGGCTCGTCCAGGACCGCGGTGCTGGCCGGGCGGATGGTCACGCCGCGGGAGTACCGGTGGGCAGCACCATGACCGGGCCCGCTGCCGTTACGGTCACCGCGGCCTGCCAGGGCTGTGGCGCGTGCCTGCT